>JADMIO010826341.1_pt1 | contig 72519 bp, 55 predicted proteins | sample 8958161 | NCBI WGS metagenome assembly JADMIO01 (sample SAMN16585339, study PRJNA669376) | soil metagenome | isolation source: Crop rotation soil | place: USA: Cullars Rotation, Alabama | collected 2011 | reverse complement strand
CGCGACTTCAAGTCACGTGAATTCCAAGCTTCGGATCCCACTGTGCTGGAAAGGCAACACGCCAATCGGCGCGTTCACGGCGACCTTCTCCGTTCCCGCAGGAATGAGAATCTTGCCGAGCGTGCCTTCGTCGACGGCTTCCATTTCCATGGTCGCTTTGTCGGTTTCGATTTCGGCGATCAGATCGCCGGCCTTGATTTTATCGCCTTCTTTCTTGAGCCACTTGGCGAGCTTGCCTTCGGTCATCGTGGGCGAAAGTGCCGGCATCAGGATTTGCGTTGTCATGGCGCGAACCCCCTTAGCGGTAACAGACGGCTTTCGCCGCCGATACGATGTCCGCCACTTGCGGCAGGGCCAATGCTTCCAGGTTCGCCGCGTATGGCATGGGCACGTCTTTGCCCGCCACGCGAGTCACGGGCGCGTCGAGATGATCGAAGCCCTCTTCCATGATTCGCGCCGATATCTCGGAGCCGATACCGGAATAAGCCCATCCTTCTTCACACGTCACGCAGCGATTGGTGCGCTGAATTGACGCGAGGACCGTTTCCATATCGAGCGGACGGATGGACCGCAGGTTGACGACTTCGGCGCTGATGCCTTCTTGCGCGAGCTGCTCGGCGGCTTTGAGCGCCTTGCCGACCATGATCGAGAACGCGATCAGCGTGACGTCCTTGCCGGGACGTTCGATTTTCGCTTTGCCGATGGGGGTGACGAAATCTTCGGCGTCCGGCACCGGGAAGCTTTGCCCGTAGAGGATTTCGTTTTCGAGGAAGATCACCGGGTTCGGATCGCGGATCGCGGCTTTCAACAGGCCTTTCGCATCCGCCGCCGACCACGGCGCGAGCACCTTGAGGCCGGGAACGTGTGCATACCAGCTGGCGTAGCACTGCGAGTGCTGCGCGGCGACGCGCGCGGCGGCGCCGTTGGGTCCGCGGAATACGATGGGGCAACCCATCTGACCGCCGGACATATAGAGCGTCTTGGCCGCCGAGTTGATGATCTGGTCGATGGCCTGCATGGCGAAGTTGAAGGTCATGAACTCGACGATCGGTCTCAGTCCGCCGAAGGCCGCGCCGACGCCGAGGCCGGCAAAGCCGTGCTCGGTGATGGGCGTATCGATGATGCGCTTCGCGCCGAATTCCTCGAGCAAACCTTGGCTGATTTTGTACGCGCCCTGGTACTCGCCGACTTCTTCACCCATGAGGAAGACGTTGGCGTCGCGGCGCATTTCTTCGGCCATGGCGTCGCGCAAAGCTTCGCGGACGGTTTGCGTCTTCCATGTGGAGTACTGAGCGTCTTCGGGTGCGCGTTCTTGCGGCGGTGGAGGTGCCGCTGCGGCGGCCGGCTGCTTGGCTTGTGCCGGCGGCGGCGCGGGTTGCGCTGGCGCCGGTTGCGGCGCGGGTTCTGCGGCCTTCGGCGCGGGCGCTGGGGCCGCTGCCGGGGTCGCTTTGATGTCGGCGGCGCTTTCGCCGTCCCCTAAAAGCACGGCAATGGGTGAATTGACGGCGACCTTTTCTGTGCCGGCCGGAATCAGAATTTTACCGAGCGTGCCTTCATCGACGGCTTCCATTTCCATGGTTGCCTTGTCGGTCTCGATTTCGGCGATGAGATCGCCGCTCTTAACCTTGTCGCCTTCTTTCTTCAGCCACTTGGCAAGCTTGCCTTCGGTCATCGTCGGCGACAGCGCCGGCATCAAAATTTGTGTGCTCATGTGCGTTACGCCACCAAAATATCGGTCCAGAGCTCTTTCGGATCAGGCTCGGGACTTTGTTGTGCGAATTCAGCGGCCGCCATCACGACGTCCTTGATGTCCTTGTCGATGGTCTTGAAGCCTTCTTCATCCAGGCCCTTCATGGCGAGAATCGTCTGGCGCAGATGGTCGATGGCGTCGTGCTCGGCGCGCATCTTGTTGAGTTCTTCCTTGGTGCGGTACTTGGCGGGGTCGGACATGGAGTGTCCGCGGTAGCGATAGGTCTTCGCTTCCATCAGTACCGGGCCGTTGCCCGCGCGGATGTATTCCACGGCTTCCATACCGGCCTGGCGCACGGCGACAACGTCCATCCCGTCGACCGACATGGTCTTGACGTTGTAGGCGGTGCCGCGGCTGGCGAGATCGGTGGTCGCGGAGGCGCGCTCAACCGAAGTGCCCATGCCGTATTTATTGTTCTCGACCACGTAAAGTACCGGGAGATGCCACAACGAGGCCATGTTGAGGGACTCATACACCTGGCCCTGATTGAAGGCGCCGTCGCCCATGTAGGCCATGCACAAACCGCCGTCGCCTTTGTACTTGTGGGCGAACGCGAGACCCGTGCCGATCGGCACCTGCGCGCCGACGATGCCGTGGCCGCCGAAGAAGCCCTTCTCGCGGCTGAACATGTGCATCGAGCCGCCTTTGCCTTTCGAGTATCCCCCGGCGCGGCCCGTGAGTTCGGCCATGACGCCTTTCGGGTCCATGCCGCAGGCCAGCATGTGGCCGTGATCGCGATAGCTGGTGACCAGCGTGTCGCCCGGGTTGGCGCAAGACTGGAGGCCGACGACGACCGCTTCTTGCCCGATATAAAGGTGACAGAAGCCGCCGATGAGACCCATGCCGTAAAGCTGGCCCGCGCGCTCCTCGAAGCGGCGGATCAGCAGCATTTCCTTATAGAAAGCGATGAGCTGCTCGACGGTGGGTTTCTTGTTGTCACCCTTGCCCGCAGGCGCTTCAGCCTTGGATGCGTCTTTCGACGCTTTCTTGTTCGACATGATAGCCTCCTATCCCGGCGGGGATGAGGAGCACCCCCGAAAACGGATAGCAAGCGAAACAACCATCTAAATGCTTATGCTGCTTTGCAAAAAGTGCGGAAACCCACAGATATCAGGGGTTTCGCCGCTTCCACGATTTTTCGAGGGGAGGAGATTTTCGGCGGAAAATAAATAGTTGGCTATTTATTTGTCAGACTCGGCCGCTTCCGGAGTCTTGGAGATAACCGGGCCCATGGGGATCACAAGATCGTCGGCCCGCACCACGCCCAGCATCAAACGCGCGCGCTCTTCCAACATGTCGCGGTCGAGGTTCTGCGGGCGCAGCAGCGCGACGCGATTTTCCATCGCCTGCCTTTCAGCGGTGACGCGCGAGAGCTCTTCATTGGTCTTTTCGATTTCGAAGCGCAGGTTCCACCAGGCAATCAGGCCCCGGTCGCCCTGTACGGCGTGATAGCCAAAGTAGACCATCATTGCCGCCCCCATAAGGGGACCGAGTACCTGACGCGCCTTGCGGCTAACCTCTTGTCCGAGTTCGGCGGAACGACGCACCTGAGCAAACCCCTTCGCAATTCGTGTATGAAGGGAATCACAGGGCGAGTCGGCGGGTCAAGCATCCCTGATTCGTGCCGATTCATTTTTTCGCGGATGAGTCGAAAACTGTGGCGGAAATGACTCAGTCGCGCCACGGCAGACTCGCAACGGTTGTAAGCGCGGAAAGAAAAAGGGCGGGAGTTGATCCCGCCCTTTCCGTCTCGCAATTCCGATCGGTCTTACGTCCAGCTCATATCCTGCAAGCGAAACGGTGTGGTGCGCAAACGTTTGCCGGTCGCGGCAAAGATCGCGTTGCCGACCGCCGGACCGACGACACCCGCAGGCGGCTCGCCGGTCTCGGACAGACGCTCGTGACCCGACAATCCGCCGAAGTGGATATTGATCTTCGGCGTGTCGGCCATACGCACCATCGGGTATTCGTCGTAATTCCCTTCGACCACCCGGCCGTTGCGGATGGTGAGGTTCTCATTCAGGGTCATGTTCAGGCCGAACACGGTACCGCCCATCATAACGGCGGCAACGGCGTCCTTGTGAACGATGCTGCCCGTGTCGAACGCGACGTCGAGCTGATGAACCTTCAACTTGCCGGCTTTGCTGACCTCAACGGTGGCGACTGTCGCCACCGTCGTGCCGGTTCGCGGCTGGCCGGTGCCGCCCCAATTCGAGATGGCAATGCCCATGCCGGTGCCGCGCGGGAGCGACTTGCCCCAGCCCGCTTTGCTGGCGGCTTCCTTCAGGCAGAGTGCCCAACCCGGATCGCCATATCCCTCAAGGAGCTTCAGGCGATACTCGAGCGGGTCCATGCCGGCGGCGTGGGCGCATTCGTCGACGAAGGTTTCGGTGACGAAGGCGAACGAGTTGTAGGTCGGACCACGGTACGGACCGGTCAAAAGATTGAACGGCAGCGGTCCGCCTTCGATCTTCAGGTTCTTGTTCCAAGCATAGGGTGTGTCGTGCAGGCCGCTGGTGATTCCCATGCCCACCGTCGCGTAGCGGGAGTGCATGGCCACCGGCAGGCCGGTTTTCTTATCGAGGCCTGCGCGGAACTTCGCCTTCAACATCGGACGGTAGCGGCCCTGACGCATGCTTTCTTCGCGGGTCCAGATCACGTGCACGGGGCGGCCCGGGAATTTGCGCGCAACCGCCACGACAGTCCGCACGTCGTTGCCGAACACGCGCCGGCCGAAGCCGCCGCCAACGTATGTCTGGTGGAACTGGATCTTTTCAGGCGGCACGCCGGTCTCGTCCGCGGCGATCATATAGGCCTGCTGCGAGTGCTGCGACGGATGCCATAGCTCAACACGATCCGGCGTTACCAGGGCGGTGCCGTTCATGGGCTCCATGTTCACGTGATCGCAGTAAGGCGTGTGATACGACGCCTCGACGATCTTTTCCTGTTTATCGATCAGGCTCGCATCGCCCGCGGTCTTTTCGACTTTCATATCCTTGGCATCGAGCGCGGCGTTCGCTGCGGCCTCGACAACGTCCATGGTCTTCCACTTGCCGCCTTCGGCGTCATCCCATTCGACGCGCACGGCGTCGAGGGCTTTGTGAGCCTGCCAATAGTGCTCGGCAATCACGGCGATCGCGACCGTGCCCGGCTCGGCCGGAAACGGCGTCTTGTTTTTGGGATCCTTCATGCCCGCGGTTTCTTTCGGGTCGACCGTTACAACCGCGAGAACGCCCGGCATCTTCTTGGCGACTGTGTCATCCAAGCTCTTGATGCGCCCGCCATGGGCTGGTGCTTGGCGGACCGCGGCGTACACCATTCCCGGCAGGCGCACGTCCATACCGAAGATGGCTGAACCATCGACGATGCCTTTGTTGTTGAGCTTCGTCGGCTGTGTCTTGCCGAGCACTTTCCACTCGCTGCGCGGTTTCAACGCCGGTTCTTGGGCGAGCTTGATCGTGCCGGCTTTCGCCGCGACGTCGCCGTACTTCAACATGCGGCCCGTTTTTGTGTGCGTGAGCACGCTGTTCGCTGTGGTGATTTCCGAGACGGGCACTTTCCACTGCGCGGCCGCGGCGGCCTTCAGGCGTTCGCGAGCCGAGGCACCGACTTGCAGACCCACTTTCATGCGGTCGTCATGCGTGGAACGGCCGCTGAAATATCCGAGCACGTCGGCGTCGGAGGCGTAGACGCCCTTCTCGATAAAATTACGTTGCGGCGGCGCAAATTCGACGGTGATCTTCGACCAGTCGACGTCGAGCTCTTCGGCCACGGTCATGGCGGCCTGCGTCATCACGCCATTGCCGATTTCCGGGGTCGTGCAGCGCACGGTCACGATGTTGTCGGGCGATATAGTGAGCCACGGCGTGAATTCAGAACCTGCGGCTGCCTTGGCCCATGGCTCGTCGGGTGTCGCGGCGTCGCTGGGCGCCGCGCGGAAGCCGATCGCAAATCCGCCGCCGATAGCAGCGGTCGAGATCAGAAAAGAACGGCGTGAGACGTTTTCGAGTTTCGTCATGATGATGTCCCTTCCTTTAGGCCGACAGCTTTTCGGCGGCTTGGTGGATCGCGTCGCGCACGCGCGGGTACGTTCCACAGCGGCAAATATTGTCGACGGCGTTTTCGATCTCGGCATCGGTGGGCTTCGGAATGGCTTTGAGCAAAGCCGCGGCAGCCATGATCATGCCGGTCTGGCAGTAGCCGCACTGCGGGACGTTGTTCTCGACCCACAGCTTTTGCAGCGGGTGATCGGAATTCTGCGAAAGACCCTCAATCGTCGTGATCTCGGCGCCGGCAATCGCCGACAGCGGGATCTGGCACGAGCGCGCCGCGACGCCATCAAGGTGAACCGTGCAGGCGCCGCACTGAGCAATGCCGCAGCCATACTTCGTGCCGGTCAAGCCGATGTGATCGCGCAGCACCCATAGCAAAGGCGTGTCGTCGTCGGCGTCGACGGTGTGACTTTGACCATTGATTTTCAATGTGACGGACATGTTCTCTCCTCTTCGTGTGTGGAAGGGTCGTTCCCAAGGATTGTCGAAATAACCAACGGGGAATTTCGAGGAAGTATAGCATAAAATGAGCCGGATGGGACGCGTCAGTTGCACGGCATTTGGTCTTAACCCCCAGCCGTTTAGATGCCGATGTTCCCGGTTTCGCTCGGATTTTGCCCGCCGCCCGTGTTAAGACCTGGCTGCAATTTGCAGCGGGGATGGAATCACGTGCGGGTGCAGCCGGGTGTAGGTCAGACGATAGGCGCAGCGGCGATACTTTTGCTTGTCGCGTCGTGCGACAAGCCGGTTTCGACCGTCATCCTCGATGGCAGGCAGACCGAAGAACGGGCGAAAAGCACGTGTGAGACCGCACAAAACCTTCTCGATAAAGACGCCGGCATGATCAGCCAGCTGACGTGTGCGCATATTACGTCATGTATGGAATCGACGGCGATCGTCGCGGCCTGCGGGACCGACCTCACCAGTAACGTGCGTGCGTTAGAAACAGACATCGCCTCCGAGATGACCGGAAACACGCAATGCAGAGGTGTCAACTTCGTTCAGTCCCATGAACCCGCGGAGTCAAAAAAAGCCCAACAGCCGCATTGGGCTTTAAGCATCCAATTTACGCCCGGCAAAGAAACTCATGCCTGGGAGATGTTGCGCAGCACCGACAAAGCGCTGATCCGGGGCGAAGGTAACGCGCGCGAGATCGCGCAAAGAGTCTGCGCGCTCGCGACCGGAACCGAAGCAACGCGATCGCATTGAACTGACGGGCAAACAAAAAGGGCGCCACCCGCGGGTAGCGCCCTTTTTTCATTCCTCGGTGAGCTTACGCCCAGCTGAGATCATGCAGACGGAAGGGCGTCGAGCGGATGCGCTTGCCCGTCGCGGCAAAGATCGCGTTGCCGACCGCGGGACCCACGACGCCTGCCGGTGGCTCACCGACTTCAGCGAAGCGGTCATGGCCCGAGAGGCCGCCGAGGTGAATATTGATCTTCGGCGCATCGGCCATGCGCAGCATGGGATACTCGTCGTAGTTGCCTTCCACGACGCGGCCGTTGCGGATGCTGAGGCCTTCATTGAGCGTCATGTTGAGGCCGAAGAGCGTACCGCCGGTCATTTCATGGATCACGGCATCGCGGTTGACGATGCTGCCGGTATCGAAGGCGACATCAAGTTGATGCACCTTCAATTTCCCTGCCTTGCTGACTTCAACGGTCGCCACGGTGCAAACCGTCGTCCCCGTTTGCGGCTTGCCGGTGTTGCCCCAATTGGAGATCGCAACTCCCATTCCCATGCCTTTCGGCAGGGACTTGCCCCAACCGGCTTTGCTGGAGGCTTCTTTCAGGCAAAGCATCCAACCCGGATCGGCGGCACCTTCAAGCAGCTTGAGGCGATATTGCACCGGATCGATGCCTGCCGCATGGGCGCATTCGTCGACAAAGGTTTCGGTGATGAAGGAGAAGGAATTGTAGCCGGGCCCGCGATACGGACCCGTGAGCAGATTGAACGGAAGCGGGATACCCTCCGCTTTCATGTTCTGATTGAAGCTATAGGGCGTGTCCCGCAGACCGCTGGTCACGTCCACGTCGTTGGTGGCGTATTTGGCGTGAACGGCGACGGGGAGACCGGTTTTCTTGTCGATGCCGGCGCGCAGCTTCGCGCTGACCAGCGAACGATACCGGCCCTGGCGGGTGGACTCTTCACGCGACCAGATCGTGTGCACCGGGCGACCCGGGAATTTCTTCGCGACGGCAACCACCATGCGCACGTCGTTGCCGAAAATGCGACGGCCGAACGCGCCTCCCACATAGGTCTGGTGGAAGATCACTTTCTCCGGCGCGATGCCGGTCTCATCCGCGGCAATCATGAAAGCCTGCTGCGAATGCTGCGTCGGGTGCCACACTTCAACGCGATCCGGCGTCACCAGCGCGGTGCCGTTGAGCGTTTCCATGGGCGCTTGTTCGCAATACGGCGTCAGGTAGGCGCCTTCGACGATCTTTTCTTGCTTATCGATGGTTGAAATGTCGCCGACCGACTTCTTGACCTTGATGTCTTTTGAGTCGAGCAGATCCATCGCGGCCTTGTTGACCATTTCGGTGGTCTGCCACTTCGCGCCGTCGCCGTCGTCCCACTCGACGCGCAACGCATCGAGCGCCTTGCGGGCCTGCCAATAGTGCTCGGCGATCACGGCGATGGCGTGCTGAGCCGCCTCGGGCCCGAACAGCGGCTTGTTTTTGGGATCTTTCGCTCCGACCGTATCCTTTGGATCGATGGTGACGACCGCGAGAACGCCTTTCATCTTTTTGGCGACGGAATCGTCGTAGCTCTTGATACGTCCGCCTTGTGCGGGCGCCTGGCGCAAGGCCGCGTAGACCATGCCTGGCACCATCACATCCATGCCATACACGGCGGTGCCGTTGACGATGGCTGGATTGTTGAGTTTGCCCGGCGTCGTTTTGCCGAGAAGCTTCCACTCGCTGCGCGGCTTGGGCGCCGGTTCTTGCGCCAGCTTGATCGCCGCGGCTTTAGCGGCGACTTCGCCGTACTTCAAAGTACGGCCGCTGGACGTGTGCGTGAGCACGCTGTTTGCGGTCGTGATTTCCGAGACAGGCACTTTCCATTGCGCCGCCGCGGCCGCTTTCAAGCGTTCGCGCGCGCTGGCGGCGATTTGGAGGGTCTTTTTCAGGCGGTCGTCGTGCGTGGAGCGGCCGCTGAAATAGACGAGGAAGTCGCCAGGAGCGGCGTACACATTGTTTTCCAGATAATTGCGCAGCGCCGGGGCGTACTCGACATTGATCTTCGACCAATCGACATCCAGTTCTTCCGCTACCGTCATCGCCGATTGCGTCGAGACGCCATTGCCGATTTCCGGCATGGGGCTGCGCACAGTGACGGTGCTGTCGGACGCGATGGTGATCCAAGCTGTCAGTTCAGAGCCCGGACCGGCTTTTGCCCAGGGCTCGTCCTTGACGGGCGTGCTTTCGGCTTGGCTCGGGCCCCAGTTGAAGCCAATCGCAAATCCACCGCCAACGACGGCAGTTGAGATCAGGAGGGAACGGCGTGAGACGTTTTCGAGTTTCGTCATGATGATGTCCCTTCCTTTAGGCCGACAGCTTTTCGGCGGCTTGGTGGATCGCGTCGCGCACGCGCGGGTACGTTCCACAGCGGCAAATATTGTCGACGGCGTTTTCGATCTCGGCATCGGTGGGCTTCGGAATGGCTTTGAGCAAAGCCGCGGCAGCCATGATCATGCCGGTCTGGCAGTAGCCGCACTGCGGGACGTTGTTCTCGACCCACAGCTTTTGCAGCGGGTGATCGGAATTCTGCGAAAGACCCTCAATCGTCGTGATCTCGGCGCCGGCAATCGCCGACAGCGGGATCTGGCACGAGCGCGCCGCGACGCCATCAAGGTGAACCGTGCAGGCGCCGCACTGAGCAATGCCGCAGCCATACTTCGTGCCGGTCAAGCCGATGTGATCGCGCAGCACCCATAGCAAAGGCGTGTCGTCGTCGGCGTCGACGGTGTGTGTTTGGCCGTTGATCTTTAGACTGACTGACATGGCTATCTCCCATTCGGTTCGGTCGCGCAGCTTATCAGTTAGGGGCCCATTCGGCCAGCAGAACGGAACCCATCGAAATATTCCTGTGGATATAGCACTCAAAGAAAACCGCCGGAGAAATATCTCCGGCGGCATTGGGTGCGTTCGTTGAGCGTTCGGCGTGTAAGGACCGAATTCTTACATCTTAAAGCGCACTCCCACGCGGTAAACCGCGCCGAGCCGGTCGTAGAGAATCGTCAGGTTCGACACCGCGTAATAGAAGGGCGACGGAGCCGGCGGCGGATCGTTATTGAACATATTCTGTACTGAAAGGAACAACTCGCTGTTCGCGGCGCCGATGTCGAGTTTGTAGTTCACGTTGGCGTCAAGATAGAAGCGGCCGGGAATCCGATTGTAGTTGATCGTGGTGTGGTCGGCCGTCGACGTCGGACAAGCGGAGGTACATTCGACGTATTCGTGGTTGATCGTACCCGCGCTGACGGCGCGCGCCGTCAGCGAGAATGTCATGGGATCGAGGTTATAAGTTCCCGTCACGCTCAACTTCCACCACGGCGGATTGGCACCGCCGTTTTCGCCGACGTGATTGGTGGGTGCGTTGAACGTGTTGTCTTCGTAGTTCCGGAAGTAGAACGTCATCAATCCATGGAGCGAGAAATCACCGCGCCAATCGGACACAAGATTCGACACCGGCATGCGGTAGCTGGCTTCGATATCCAGGCCGCGCACATCCTTGGTCGCGAGGTTGATGGGGCGCGTGGTGATCGTGTCGATGTTGCCGTTGGGCAGACGCGTGATATCCGAACAAAGCTGCGGTTGCCGCCCGTCGTAACATGAGTCGACGACTTGCTGTATGCCGATCGCCTGGATTGCGCCTTTGATGTTCACATCCCAATAATCGACCGATGCTGTGAAGCCATCCAGGAACGTCGGCGAGAGCACGAAGCCGAGGCCCAGCGTGTTCGCGATTTCGGGCGAAAGATTTGGGTTACTCTTGTTCGGCGTCAGGCCGATCGTATACGAGCGCCCCCCCTGAAACCGGTCGATAATTTGCGAGCTGCCGCCGCCGGCGTTTGTCGACGCGAACAACTCCATCAAGTTCGGTGCGCGGATGTCGCGAGAGTATGTGACGCGTAACTTGATGTCGTCGATCGGCGTATAGGTCGAGCCGGCCTTCCAGGTCGTCACATAACCCGACACTTCATAACCCGTGAACCGCGCGGCCAGATTCAGTTCCCAATCTTTCGCCCAGCTTTCGCCTTTCGCGAGCGGTATGATTGCTTCAACAGCGCCTTCCGTCACAGATTGCTCACCGTCGAGGCCGGGGACGATTCCGAAGGGCCGGTCTTGCGCCTGCGAATACGGATCGTTGGCGACGTGGATGGCGTCTTTGCGATGTTCGAAGCTCAGCGCCACGCCGACGGGGCCTGCCCAGAGCGAGAGCGGTTCGCCGGTGACCGACGCAGCAAACGTTTGCTGCTTGATCAGACCGCGCTGGAAGCTTTGTTGCACCATATACGATCTGCCGGGCGAATTGGCGTCGTTCACGCCCACACCCATCACGTTCCAAGGCCGGCACGGATCGGCCGGGTTCGTCAGTGTTATGCGGCAGACAATTTGTCCCGTCGTCGGGCTTACCACAGCGTCTGTAGCCAACCGATAGCGTGACAACACGAGCGCGCCGAACACCACGGCCTTCATCATCGTCGTGCCGTAGGCGTAGTTCGCATTCCATTTCCACGACGTGTCAAAGGCATCGAATTTGCCTTCGAACCCACCGATGAAGCGATTGTTGATGTAAAGATTGTTGTTACCCACGTATCCCAGGTCGAGATTCCAGGTACCCATTTGGAAACTGGTAACGCCGCTGGCCGCCATTGCCGCACGGACGGATGCCGGCAGATAGGCGTTGTCATTACGGATGGTGAGACCCTGCGGCGATCCGCCGACGATCCAGACCGTATTCAGGTTGGTGTGAGCCTTCATCTGCGAATAGCCGTACTGAACATATGCGTTCAGACTGTCGGTAATGTCATAGCTAACGCGCGTGAAAACATTGTCGATTCCTTGGTGCGGATCAACGTCGTTATTGACGCGCATGTCGCTAAGCTGCCAATCGCCGCCGATGATGTAGGGGCTTGAGTAGGCTGTGCCGTAATTGAATTTGAACGGTGTGCCACCGGCGCCGAAGCCGGTTCCTTTCAAAGGCCCAGAGGTAATCAGACCTCCGGGAGCCAAATTGCCCTGCCCTGTGCCGTCAGTGAGGAAGAGCTGATTGGGTTGGCCATTGGTAGCCGTGAAGTTCGGATTTGTGAACTGGGCGGCACCTACATGCTGCCAATCGCGCCCGTGCGGCCCCGTGATGCCGCCGTTGAACATGTGCATGCCCGACAGCAGAATGTGGCCGCGATCGCCCGCGAAACCGAATCCAGCCGACGCAGCGACTTTGTAGTTCTTGTCATCACCGTAGTTTGTGACGCCGCCGGAGACTTCGCCCTTCACGCCGGTGAATTGACGATCAAGGATGAAGTTCACGACACCTGCGACGGCATCCGATCCGTAGACGGCCGAGGTGCCGCCGGTCACCACATCGACGCGCGAGACCAGCTGCTGTGGGAATGTGCCGACATCGGGAACACCGGCCAGAGACGAACCGACTGTGCGCTGTCCGTCGAGCAGCACCAATACGCGGTTGGCGCCAAGCGAACGCAGATTGACGTTTTGATTCCCGAGCTGACCTTGCGCCGTCACGATGTTGCTGGAGGTCAACATGCTTCCCGACAGGGCCGGGATGTTGCTCAGCATGTTCATCAAATTTCCGGAAGCGTTTTGCTCCATTTGCTCCGCGCCGAAAACGGTCAGCGGCGTCGGAGCTTCGTATCCTTCGCGAATGATGCGCGAGCCGGTGACGACGACTTCTTCGACGGATTGGTCCGACGCGTTTTGCGGCTTTGCGGTTTGTGCGAGAACCGGCGTCGCAGTTATTGCGATCGCGGTGGTTGACATAATATACGTCAAGCGCAGGCGGCGCGGCGCGGCGCCATTGATGGTGCTAGCGAACGACTTCATAGTTTCCCTCCCAAGAAATTAGAAATCAAAAATTGTCGGTGTGATTTCGCGTGGCTCGCTACCTATTTTTTCGTTGAGACAGCCCCTTGATTAGCAAACGCCCCTCTACGACTGGGAATCCTTCCGCCGCAATGACGGCATCCGGCACCACGGCCGCGACCGATCGCAGGACGAAAGCTTTTGGTATCGTCCCAATCTCCTAAGAACGAATGCGGTTTCATACTGTAGCGTGGAGCTGTCTTTCGGGACAGAAAAATGCAGAATTTCCCATGTCTGAGTGCAGCAAAAGAAAGCCGTCGCGGCCGACTAAGTCCCGACGGCTCTCGCCGTAAAAGTAGTTTTGCGGCCGGCAATTACATTTTGAAACGAACGCCGGCGCGATAGACCGCTCCGAGCCTGTCGTAGAGAGGCGAGATATTCGCGACGCCGTAGAAGAATGATGCCGGCGCCGGCGGTGGATTGTTGTTGAACATGTTCTTCACAGACAGGTACAGGTCCGTCGTAGATTCGCCGACTGCCAATTTATAGGTGATGTTGGCGTCGAGATAAGCCCTCCCGGGGATCTGATTGTTATCGATGGTTGTGTGCTGGGCTGTCGACGTCGGGCATCCGGACTTACATTCGATATACTCGTGGTTGATGACTCCCCCGCTCACGGCGCGGCCGGTGAGCGTGAACGTGATAGGGTCCAGCGAATAAGTCATCGAAACGTCCGCCTTCCAGTTTGGCGGAGCCGTAGACCCGCTATTTTCGCCGACGTGATTGGTGGGCGGAATGAACTTCGTATCCTCATAGTTCCGGAAGTAGAACGTCATAAGGCCGTGGATCGAGAACGTGCCGCCCCACTCCGAAACCAAGTTCGAAATCGGCATACGGTAGCTGGCCTCGAGATCAAGACCTCTTACATCTTTTGTCGCGAGGTTGATGGGTCTCACGGTAACGACGTCGATGTTGCCATTGGCGGCGCGCGCGATATCCGGACACAATTCCGCGTGTTGCCCGCTGTAGCAAGAGTCGATCACTTGTTGCGGCAAAAGCTGCTGGATCGCACCATCGACGTTCACATCCCAATAGTCGACGGAAGCCGTGAAACCTTCGAGGAACTTCGGTGACAGAACGGCACCGACACCAATGGTGTTGGCGATTTCAGGCGTGAGGTTGGGATTGCTCTTCTGCAGTGTGAGGCCGATGGGATATGAGGTCTTTAGGAACGGGTCCGTAACGTTTGCATTGCCGCCGCCCGCGTTCGTCGAGGCAAACAACTCTTGGAGATTCGGTGCGCGAATGTCCCGGGAATAAGTGAACCGGAACTTGATGTCATCGACCGGCGCATAGGTCGTTCCGACTTTGTAGGTCGTCACGAATCCCGAAACCTCGTACCCCGTGAACCGCGCAGCGAGGTTCAAATCCCAAGCCTGCGCCCAATTTTCCCCTTTCGCCAATGGGATGATCGCTTCCAACGCCCCTTCGGTCACGGATTGTTTGCCGACGAGACCTGGAACGATCCCAAACGGGCGATCTTGTATTTGCGAGAATGGATCGTTGGCGACATTAATATCATCAAGGCGATGTTCGAAGCTCAGCGCCACGCCCACCGCACCGGCCCACAGCGAAAACGGCTCGCCGGTGATCGAAGCCGCAAATGTATCCTGCTTGATCAAACCGCGTTGGAAGCTTGGGACCTGCATATAAGCCTTAGCGGCGGAATTGGCGTCGTTCACGCCAACGCCAAACACGTTCCAAGGCCGGCAGGGATCTGCGGGGTTGGTGAGCGTCACTCGGCAAACAATCTGGCCGGTGGCGGGATTTACCACAGCGTCGGTCGCGTTCCGATAACGCGATTGCACGAGAATGCCGAACACAATGGCCTTCATCATTGTCGTGCCGTAGGCGTAGTTCGCGTTCCATTTCCATGATGTGTCGAAGGCGTCAAACTTACCCTCAAAGCCGCCGATCAGCCGGTTCGTGATGTAAAGATTGTCGTTGCCGACAAAACCCGCGTCCAGATTCCATGTGCCTAACTGGAAGTTCGTTACTCCCGCAGCAGCCGCCGCCGCTTTCACGGATGCGGGCAGGTATGCGTTATCGGTGCGTAGCGTGAGCCCTTGAGGCGAGCCACCGACGATCCACACCGTATTGAGGTTGGTGTAGGCGGTCATTTGCGAATAGCCGTATTGAATATAAGCGTTCAGATTGTCGGTGATGTCATAACTGATGCGCGTAAATATATTGTCGATTGTCTGCCTGGGGTCGACATCGTTGTTCACCCGCATGTCGCTGATCCGCCAATCCCCACCGATCATATTGGGGTTCGCATAAATCGGACCGTAATTATACTTAAACGGCGTACCGCCGGCTCCGAATGCCGTGCCCTTCAAGGGGCCGGAGGTGATGATGCCGCCCGGTGTAAGGTTGGCGATGCCTGAATTGTCGGTCGCAAATAACTGCTGCGGTTGGCCGTTCGTCGCCGTGTAGCTGGGATTTGTGAGTTGCGTAACTCCGCGATGGTCCCAGTCGCGTCCGTGGGGCCCGATAATGCCGCCGTTATGCATGTGCTCGCCGGAGAGCAAAATGTGACCGCGGTTATCGGCAAAACCAATACCGGCCGATAAGTCGATCTTATAGTTTTTGTCGTCGCCGTAGTTGGTGACGCCGCCAGAAATTTCCCCCTTCACGCCGGTGAACATCCGGTCGAGAACGAAGTTGATGACCCCTGCGACGGCGTCGGAGCCGTAAACGGCCGAGGCACCGCCGGTCACCACGTCGACTCGTGAGATCAGTTGCTGCGGAAATGTTCCGACATCGGGGACGCCCGCCAACGAGGAGCCGACAGTCCGTTGTCCGTCGAGCAGCACCAAGACACGGTTGGCGCCAAGATTCCGCAAGTTTGGGTTCTGATTTCCGAGCTGGCCCTGCTGAGTCACGATGTTGCTGGTCGTCAACATGTTGCCCGACAGCGCGGGCACGTCGTTGAGCAGCGTCATCAAGTTCGGTGTCGCGTTTTGCTGCATTTGTTCTTGGCCAAACACAGTCAAGGGCGTCGGCGCTTCATAGCCTTCGCGAATAATGCGCGAGCCGGTGACGACGACTTCTTCGACGGATTGGTCCGACGCGTTTTGCGGCTTTGCGATTTGTGCGAGAACCGGCGCCGCAGTGATTGCGATCGCGGTAGAAAGCGCGGTGGTTGACATAATATACGTCAAGCGCAGGCGGCGCGGCGCGGCGCCATCGATGGTGCTGGCAAACGACTTCATAGTTTCCCTCCCAAGAATTCTGAAATCAAAATGACGCGGTGCCTTAAATCGTCTGTGGTCTCCTATCGTTTTTTATCCGCCCCAGCTTTGGGTGCGGCCACCTGCCCCGGCCAAAAAAGGCGCGGCTGCGAAAATCGTGGATTGGGTAGCGATTGTTCCCCTCGAGTAACAACTTTATCCCATCGGCCCTCCTCCACAAGGCTGTAAGGCCGTTTTGTGCAACAAAACAACGCTTATGTGTGGCTCGCGACGCCAAGCCCCCGCCTCACGAGGGACTGTTCAATTAATGTAAGACGAAATAACACCCCAAAATGGGACAACGTGGTCTGCTACGGCGAGCATGAGTCCCACACCGCTCATCTTCGGCCTCGGGCAATCCGTCACGCTCACATCGAGGGCGCGCGGGCGCGCGGGGTCCGCATAAAAAACCGCCGGGGAGAGTTTCCCCGGCGGTCGATCAGTTTCAATCGTAGCGATGAAAGCGGCCGCTCGAAGGCCGCTCCATCACGTCTACTTACATCTTGAAGCGCAGACCCACGCGGTAAACCGAGCCGAATGAGTCGAAGAACGAGCCCTGGCCAATCTGGTTGTTCAGGAAGCTGCCGCCGGTCCACGGCGGAGCCTTGTTGAAGATGTTCTTCACCGAGAAGAACAGCTGGCTTTGCGTGGTTTCGCCGATGTTCAGATTGTAGTTCACGTTCGCATCGAAGTAAGTGGCGCCAGGTACGTGATTCATATTGATCGTGGTGGCCGCAGCGGTCGACACCGGGCAACCCGTCGTGCAAACGACGTACGAGTTGTCGATGGTCCCGGACGCGATGCCACGCATGGTGACGCCGACGACGACGGGATCGAGCGTGTAGGTGCCCGAAATCGTGTAGCGCCAACGCGGCGGTTGGAAGTTCGGGAAGTGAGGAACCAACTCGCCGACGCGATCGACAGGCGGCGAGAAGCGATTGTCTTGATAATCCCGGATGTAGATTGTCATGTTGCCGTGCAGCGAGAAATCACCACGCCAATCGTCGATCACGCGGGACAACGGCATTTTGTACGTCGCTTCGAGGTCGACGCCGCTGACGTTGCGGATCGCCAAGTTGAACGGCAACGACGTCACGTCGAAGATCTTGCCTTGTGCATCACGCGTAACGGCCGAGCACAACGACGGCGCCGTCGTGTAGCAAAGATCCACCACCTGCTGCGAGGTCAGCGTGTAGATGGCTTCTTTCAATTTCACGTCCCAATAATCCACCGAGGCCGTGAAGCCTTCGATGAACGTGGGCGTCAAGACGACACCCACACCGAGCGTGTTCGCTTTCTCGGGGGTCAGGTTTGCGTTACCCGCAATGATCTGCTTGCCGCCAATCGCGTAGGCCGCCGGGCTGCCCGTGGGCGACACGCTCACGGGGGGCTTCGGATCGGTGATGACGCCGGCGCCGGAGCCGTTCGGTGTAGCGAACAAATCTTGCAATGTGGGCGCGCGAATATCGCGAGAGTACGTGACGCGGAATTTCACGTCATCGATGGGCGCGTAGGTCGTTCCGAGCTTCCATGTGGTCACGTAGCCCGACAGCTCATAACCCGTGAAGCGCGCGGCTAAGCTGATATCCCAGGCTTGGGCCCAGCTTTCGCCTTTCGCCAACGGAACGGCAAATTCGACCGCGCCTTCCGTCACCGATTGCTTACCGTTCAGAGACGAGTGATTCGTCGTTGGGCGGTCGAGAGCGACCGAGTTCGGGTCAGCGATCGCGTGGATTTCGTCCTTGCGGTGTTCGAAGCTCAAAGCCATGCCGACCGGACCGGCCGGTAGCGAGAACACTTCACCGCTGACGCCGGCGGTGTAGCTCTGCAGCTCAACCGTGCCGAACTGGAACGACGGACGGAGGAACGACGCAGAGCTGCTCGGATTCACGCCGGTGCCGAAAAGATTCCATGGCTTACAGGTCGAAGCTGGGTTCGTGAGCGCCACGCGGCACACGATTTGACCGGTCGCCGGATTGACGACGGCGTCGATCGACTGACGGTACAGCGACGTCACGATGCTGTCGCCGTGAGCGTTGATGCCGGAGTGCGCAGAGTCCTTGGTCGAACCGAAGGAGTAACCGAGGTTCCAGTGCCAATCCGAGCCGAACGCCGCCACTTTGCCTTCCAAGCCGGCGTCGACGCGATGCGTGATCCAGGTGTTATCCGGACCGAACGCGTCTAGGTCGAGATTCCATGTGCCCATGGCGATCTGGGTCAGGCCGTTGGCGGCCATAGCCGCGCGTGTTGACGCCGGGATGTAGGCGTTGTCGGCGGCAACAGTGAGGTTACCAAGGAACCAGTAGTGGTTCACTTTGTTGCGCGAATGGTTCCACGCGTAGTCGTATTGGACAAAGGCGTTGATGTCGTCGGTGATATCGTAGGCGACGCGCGTGAACAGATTGTCCGATTGCTGGTTGGTATCGAGCCAGTAGAAGCGACGGGCGTCATTGGTCTGCCAATCGCCGCCGGTCATCGTCGTGCTGCCAACGATGGAGCCGTACTGGAATTTATAGGGGGTGCCGTTTTGGCCGAACGCGGTGCCCTTCAACGGACCAGAAACGATAATGCCGCCGAAGGTCGAGACGGCGAGCGACGAGTGGTCCATCACCAACTGCTGCGGAACGGACGTGGACTGCCCCGCACCCGTCCCGTAAGCCGGGTTGGCGTACATCAAAGTACCAACGCGGTTCCACGGGCGCGAATACCCATCCGGAATACCTTCGTTGAAAAGATGCTCGCCCGAAAGCAGGACGTGACCGCGGTTGTCCGCGCCGAAGCCGAAGCCGGCCGACAGGTCGATCTTGTAATTCTTGTCGTCGCCGTAGTTGGTGACACCGCCTGAGATTTCACCCTTCACGCCGGTGAACTTCTTGTTGAGGATGAAGTTCACAACACCGGCGACGGCGTCGGAGCCATAGACGGCCGAGGCGCCGCCCGTGACCATGTCGACGCGTTCGATGAGCTGCTGCGGCAGGGAGGCCGTGTTGACCGAGTTGCTGTAATCGACGCCGACGACGCGGCGGCCATCCATGAGCACCAGGGTGCGGTTATTACCAAGACCGCGCAGGTTGACGGACTGCGTACCGGCCGAAGCGGTCGTCGTGTAAGTCGACGAGCTGTTCGAGGTGAACGTTCCGGCCAGAGCCGGGAGATCGTTCAGGTAGTTAATGATGTTCGGGTTCGCCGAATTCTGGAGCTGCTCGACGCCAACAACGGTCAGCGGAGTCGGGGCTTCATAGCCCTCGCGAACGATCCGCGAGCCGGTAACAACGACTTCTTCTACGGATTGTTCGCCGGCGTTTTGTGCAGGCTTGGTTTGCGCGAGAACCGGCGACGCGGCGAGCGCGAGCACGGTCGAAAGCGCCGTGGTCGACATGATATTTGGTAGACGGCTCTGCTTGCGCTGAGACAACTTCATAGTCCCCCCTAAAGGATGAAAAATCGAAGATCGATTTGGGTTGGTACGCCTCAATCTGAAATTAAATTCAAATTATCGAAATCAAATTCTCATATGGTCACAAATTTGCCACCATAATGAATAGCGATTACGACTGTTACAAGTTAGCGGCAAGTTCCGAGCGGCGAAATCGGAAAAAGCTGAACTTTCATTCCGAGAAGCAAAATGCCCAGTCCCGTGGCAATTGAGCAACGGGGCCGTCAACTGATTCGACATATCTGAAAATTTGTCGGTGGCGATGCTTTTCGCGAGAATGAGGCGCGCGCCTTACCCCTCCCCGCTCACCAAGCCACCGCTATGCGGCGAGTGACCCGCGCCGTCAAATGAGAACGAATCGCTCCACAAACGAAAAGCGCCGAGAGGCATCGTCCCCTCGGCGCTTTACATTCTTAAGTAAAGCGGAGCCGCTCGCGCGGACTCCACTTTTATCTCATGCGTTACATCTTGAAGCGAAGGCCAACGCGATAAACAGTTCCGAGCGTGTCAAAGGTCGAGCCTTGACCCGTCTCCGAACCCAAGAAGCCACCACCGGTCCACGGTGGGGCCTTGTTGAACAGGTTCTTCGCCGAGATGAACAGCTGGCTCTGCGCTGTTTCTCCCACGGTGAAGTTGTAGTTCACGTTGGCATCGAAATAGTAAGCACCCGGGATGTGGTTGGTGTTGATCGTCGTGTGGTCAACCGTAGAGACCGGGCAACCCGTCGTACAAACGATATACGAGTTGTCGATTGTGCCGGAGCTGACGCCGCGCATGGTGAGCGACACCACGACAGGATCGAGCGTGTAGCTGCCTGTCAGGGTGAAGCGCCAGTTCGGCGGATCGAAGTTCGGGAAGTGCGGCACGAGTTCGCCAACGCGGTCCACCGGCGCGGTAAAGGTATTGTCCTGATAGTCGCGCAGGTAAATGGACATATTGCCGTGGAGTGAGAAGTCGCCACGCCAATCACTCATGAAGTTGGACAACGGCGTCTTATACGTCGCTTCCAAATCGATGCCGCGCACGTCGCGGACAGCGAGATTGACCGGCACGGTGGTCACATCGAAAATGCGTCCATCCGAGCCGCGCACCACGTACTTACAGAACGAAGGACCCGCGCCGTAGCAAAGGTCGACGACCTGCTGAGACGTCGGCGTGTAGATGGACTGTTTTACGTTCGCATCCCAGTAGTCGACCGAGGCCGTGAAGCCTTCGAAGAACGTGGGCGTAAGGACCGCACCGATACCAAGCGTCCGCGCCTTTTCAGGCACCAGCGCCGGATTGCTGGCGATAATCCCGTGACCGCCACCCGCGTAGGTGAGTTTCAGCACGGGGTCGGTGACGTTCAGAGCGCCCGAGCCGTTCGGTTCTGCGAACAGATCCTGCAGTGTGGGCGCACGAATATCGGCCGAATAGGTGACGCGGAACTTGATGTCGTCGACCGGAGAATAAGTCGTGCCGATTTTCCATGTGGTCACGAAGCCGGACAACTCATAGCCGGTGAAACGTGCGGCCAAGCTCAAATCCAAAGCTTTTGCCCAGCTCTCGCCCTTCGCCAACGGAACAGCGAACTCGATCGCGCCTTCCGTCACCGACTGCTTGCCGTTCAAATTCGAGTGGTTACCCGTGGGACGGTCGAAGATGATCGCTTCCGGGTCGGCCTGAGAGTGGATTTCGTCCTTGCGGTGTTCAAAGCTCAACGCCAGGCCAACCGGACCCGCGGGGAGATCGAACACGTCGCCGCTGACTCCCGCGGTATAAGTCGTCAGTTCGACCAAGCCGTATTGGAAGTTCGGGCGCAGGAACGACATGGTGTTGCCGGCGTTGACGCCGACGCCCATCACGTTCCACGGCTTACAGGTGCTGGCCGGGTTCGTGAGCGCTACGCGGCAAACGATTTGGCCGGTCGCCGGATTGACGACGGCGTCGATCGACTGACGGAAGAGCGACGACACTAAACCTGCGTCCGTATCGCCGACGCTGGAATGCGCGTCGTCTTTGGTAGCGCCGTAGGAATAGCCGACGTTCCAGTGCCACGAGCGGTCAAACACTGTCATCTTGCCTTCGAGGCCGGCATCGAGGCGGTTCGTGATCCACAAGTTATGCGGACCGAAGGCCGGAACGTCGAGGTTCCAGGTGCCCAGCGCGAACTGCGTCAAACCATTCGCCGTCATCGCGGCTCTCACCGAGGCCGGGATATAGGCGTTGTCGTTACGAACCGTCAGCGAGCCGAGGAACCAATAGTGGTTCACATCGTTGTGCGAGTAGTTCTGCGCCCAGTCGTATTGCACCCACGCATTGATGTCGTCGGTGATGTCGTAGCTGACGCGCGTGAACAGGTTGTCGGTCTTCTGAGCCGTATCGAGCCAATAGAACGGACGGCCGTCGTTGGTCGCCCAATCGCCGCCCGACTGCGTCGCGGCGCCGACAACAGAGCCGTACTTGAATTGGTAAGGCGTGCCCCCTGCTCCGAACGCCGTGCCCTTCAAAGGACCCGAAGCGATGATGCCGCCGTACGTGGCAGCCGTGTTCGAGGAATGGTCGAGGACTAACTGCGCGGGAACGCCGCTGTTTGTCACCGCGTTATACGCGGGGTTCGCGAACTGGAGCGTGCCGGTGCGGTTCCAAGGACGGGAGTAGCCGTCCGAGATCCCTGCGTTCCACAGATGCTCGCCCGAAAGCAGAACGTGACCGCGATTGTCCGGACCGAATCCAAAGCCGGCCGACAGGTCGATCTTGTAATTCTTGTCGTCGCCGTAGTTGGTGACGCCGCCTGAGATTTCGCCCTTCACGCCGGTGAACTTCTTATTGAGGATGAAGTTGACGACGCCGGCGACGGCGTCGGAGCCGTACACGGCCGACGCACCGCCTGTGATCATGTCAACGCGTTCGATCAGCTGCTGCGGCAGCGAAGCGACGTTGACCGAGTTGCTGTAGTCGACGCCGACGATGCGGCGGCCATCCATGAGCACCAGGGTACGGTTGCCGCCCAAGCCGCGCAGGTTGACCGATTGCGAACCGGCCGACGCGGTCGTTGTGTAGGTTGAACTGCTGGACGATGTGTAACTTCCGGCCAAGGCCGGAAGATCGGCCAGGTAACCCATCAGGTTAGGCGAGGCCGATGCTTGCAGCTGTTCAGCACCGACAACGGTGAGCGGCGTCGGCGCTTCGTAACCTTCGCGCACGATGCGCGAGCCGGTGACGACGACTTCTTCGACAGTTTCGCTCGCGTTTTGCGGCTTTGCGGATTGTGCCATGACGGGCCCGGCGACGACCGCAATTGCGGTCGAAAGCGCCGTGGTCGACATGATGAATTTTAGACGGCTTCCTTTGCGCTGAAACGAACCAGCGGCAGTCGCGTTCTCAAACGATTTCATAATTCCCCCCTAAAGAAATTCAGAAACGTACGGTTTACGTGTTGTTTGTGAATTCGAGTCGTTGGTCTCTAAATAGCGAATGCGATATTTGGAAAACAAATTCGGCCATGGATTCGGCCGTCGCTGCGCACCGCGGTGGTACGCATTATCGAAGTGCTCTTCGGGACTACACCCGTTAGCCACACGTGGCTAACTACTATCCCCCTATCCAATGACATTGTAGCCGCAACCCGGACGGGAAGGAAAAGAGAAAGTGCAGAAACTCCAAGAGAACGCGGAATAAAAACCTGCTTCTCAGTTGTTTTGTAGAGATTAATTCTATCTACAGGCGAGTTTTAGATATTAGGCGTTAGTGCAGTTCACCTCGAACCGACCAACGCTAAACATGTGTCGGGTAGACTAACAACACTCTACGCGCTGAAAAAAGCAAAAACGGTTGTTACAAACATATGGTGCAACACTGTGATAAGTCGGCAACGACTTAGGGCACGCATACTCCGGCCTGCGTAAGCGCATTCAGATGCACGGCGCGGCAAGAAAAAGGCGGGGTTACACACCCCGCCTTCTCTCTTTTCGAGATCGATCGTGTATCGGCCGTGATTACGCCCAGCTCAAATCATGCAAACGGAAGGGCGTGGTGCGAAGGCGTTTTCCGGTCGCCGCGAAAATTGCGTTGCCGACGGCCGGACCCACGACACCCGCGGGCGGTTCACCGACTTCCGTGAAGCGTTCGTGCCCCGACAGGCCGCCGAAATGAACGTTGATCTTCGGAATATCCGCCATGCGCAGCATCGGATACTCGTCGTAATTACCCTCGACGATACGGCCGTTACGGATTGTCAGGCCTTCGTTGAGCGTCATGTTCAAGCCGAAGATGGTGCCGCCGACCATCTCGGTGACGACCGCATCGCGGTTCATCACGCCGCCCGTATCGAAGGCGACGTCGAGTTGATGGACCTTGAGCTTGCCGGCCTTCGTCACCTCGACGGTGGCCACCGTGCACGCCGTCGTCCCCGTCTGTGGCTTGCCCGTGTTGCCCCAGTTGGAAATCGCAACGCCCCTGCCCCATCCTTTCGGCAAGGGCTTACCCCAACCGGCTTTGCTGGAAGCTTCTTTCAGGCAAAGCGCCCAACCCGGATCCGGATAACCGTCGAGCAGTTTGAGGCGATATTCAACCGGATCGATTCCGGCCGCGTGCGCGCACTCGTCGATGAACGTCTCGGTCATAAACGCATACGAATTGTACCCGGGCCCGCGATAGGCACCGGTGAGGATATTGAAGGGCAGCGCGCCGAGGCCTTCCACTTTGAAGTTCTTATTGAGGCTATATGGCGTATCGGAGAGCCCCGTGTCGGCGCCGCCCGGGCCGTTCACATAACGGAAATGCGCAGCGACCGGCATCCCCGTTTGCTTGTCGAGCCCGGCACGCAGCTTTGAAACCGCGAGCGAACGATAGCGGCCCTGACGCATGGTTTCTTCGCGCGACCAAATCGTATGTACGGGCCGGCCTGGGAACTTGCGGGCGACCGCGACCACCATGCGGACGTCGTCGGCATAAAGACGCCGGCCGAAGCCGCCGCCAAGTTGGGTTTGATGGAATACGACTTTTTCCGGCGGCATGCCGGTTTCGTCGATGGCCGTGACGTAAGCATGCAAGGACTGCTGCGCCGGATGCCACACTTCGATGCGCTCCGGCGTGACAAGTGCGGTGCCGTTCAACGGCTCCATCATCGCCTGATCGCAGTAGGGCGTACGGTAGACGCCCTCAACAATTTTTTCTTGTTTGTCGAGCTGCGCAACATCGCCGACCGACTTTCCGGCCTTCAGCTCTTTACTGTCGAGAAGTGCGTGCGCGGCCTCGTTGACAACATCGATGTTCTTCCATTTAACGGCATCGCTCTCATCCCACTCGATACGTAAAGCATCGAGCGCTTTGCGCGCCTGCCAATAGTGCTCGGCGATAACCGCGATGCCGACCTGTGCCGCGCTCAGCTGCATGCCATTGTCGCCGTACGGCGATTGCAGGTCGGCGATTTTCAATCCGACGCTTTCTTTGGGATCGACGGTCACGACAGCCAAGACGCCCGGCATCTTTTTGACAACGGAGTCGTCGTAGCTTTTGATCCGGCCGCCGTGGGCAGGAACTTGACGCAGCGCCGCGTAAACCATTCCGGGCAGACGCACATCCATGCCGTAGATGGCAGAGCCGTTCACAACCGCTTTATTGGTGATCTTACCCGGCGTCGCTTTGCCGAGCAGCGTCCATTCACTGCGCGGCTTCGGCGCCGGCTCTTTTTCGAGCTTCACGGTCGCGGCTTTTGCAGCCACGTCTCCGTACTTCAGCGTGCGGCCCGTCGGCGTATGCGTGAGCACGCTATTGGCCGTGGTGATTTCCGTGACCGGAACTTTCCATTGCCCAGCCGCCGCCGCCTTTAAGCGCTCGCGCGCGCTTGCACCCAACTGCAGACCCTGGTTGACGCGCAAGCCCAGCGTGGAGCGTGCGCCGCTGAAGTGGACCTTGATCGCCGGCGGGTGGGCTTTGCCTTCCAGATACATCCGCTGCGGCGAAGCGTACTCAACCGCGATCTTCGACCAATCGCAGTTGAGTTCTTCGGCGATGGTCATGGCCCATTGCGTCACCGTCCCGTTGCCCCAATCGGGCATCGGCGAACGCACGGTGATGAGGCCGTCACTGGCAACCGTGATCCACGGCGTGAATTCTGCAACCGCGTTTTCAGCCTGACTCTCCGAAAGATTGAAGCCGAGCGCCATGCCGCCGCCGACAACGGCGGTGGAGATCAGGAACGAACGGCGTGAAACGCTTTCGAGTTTACCCATGGTCCTGCTCCCTACGCCGACAGCTTTTCTGCGGCTTGATGAATGGCATCGCGCACGCGCGGATAGGTTCCGCAGCGGCAAATATTGTCGACCGCGTTCTCGATCTCCGCGTCGGTCGGTTTCGGAATGGCTTTAAGCAGCGCCGCAGCAGCCATGATCATGCCGGTCTGGCAGTAGCCGCATTGCGGAACGTTATTTTCGACCCACAGCTTTTGCAGCGGGTGATCGGAATTCTGCGAGAGACCTTCGATGGTCGTGATCTCCGCGCCGGCAATGGCCGACAACGGGATCTGGCATGAGCGCGCAGCGACCCCATCGAGGTGAATTGTGCACGCGCCGCATTGCGCGATGCCGCAGCCATATTTGGTTCCGGTCAGGCCGATGTGGTCGCGCAGCACCCACAGCAGCGGCGTGTCGTCGTCCGCGTCGACAGTGTGATTTTGGCCGTTAATCTTCAGCGCGGTAGACATATGTTCTCTCCCAAGACAGCACTACAATCATAACACCGAAGTCCCCTCTCGACTAGCGCCGGAAGGACCTACACTTCCAACGCGCACATGAAAAAAAGGCGACGCTTTCGCGCCGCCTCTTTTCTCTCTCTCCCGTTTTTTTTGAGACCCGCCGCTTAGACCCAGCTCATATCCTGGAGGCGGAACGGCGTCGTGCGATGACGCTTGCCTGTGGCGGCAAAGATCGCGTTCCCGATCGCGGGACCCACGACGCCCGCCGGCGGTTCGCCGATCTCGCTATAGCGTTCGTGGTTCGAGACGGCGCCGAAATGCACATTGATTTTGGCTTGTACGTCGCCCATGCGCAGCATGGGATATTCGTCGTAGTTGCCCTCGACGATCCGGCCGCCGCGAATAGACAAGCGTTCATTCAGCGTCATGTTCATACCGAAGATCGCCCCACCGACCATTTCGTGCGCCACCGCGTCGCGATTCAGAATGCTGCCCGGATCGCACGCGATGTCGATTTGATGGACCTTGAGTTGGCCGGCCTTGGTGACCTCTACCGTCGCCACCATTGCAACCGTCGTTCCCGTGAATGGCGCGCCCGATCCGCCCCAATTGGAGATGGCGACGCCCATGCCCGTGCCGCGCGGCAGGGATTTGCCCCAACCGGCTTTGCTCGCGGCTTCTTTCAAGCAATTCACCCAGCCTTGATCCGGGTGGTTTGCGAGCAGCTTCAATCGGTATTCCAGCGGATCGATGCCGGCGGCGTGGGCGCATTCGTCCACAAACGTCTCGGTCATGAAGGCGAATGAATTGTACGTCGGGCCGCGATACGCGCCCGACAACACGTTCATCTTCAGCGGCGCGCCCTCAACCTTGAGGTTTTGATTAAAAGTATACGGCGTGTCGTGCAGACCGGCCTGCACACCGGAGACCGTTCCGGTCCCTTGCACATAGCGTGCGTGGAACGCCACGGGCAGACCTGTTTTCTTGTCCAAGCCCGCGCGCATCTTCGATGTGATCAAGGCACGGTAGCGGCCCTGGCGCGTCGTCTCTTCACGCGACCAGATCACATGGACGGGACGGCCTGGGAATTTGCGCGCAACGGCGACCACCATGCGCGAGTCATCACCGTAAACCCGGCGGCCAAAGCCGCCGCCCACGTAGGTTTGATGGACAATCACTTTCTCGGGCGGCAAGCCCGTTTCGTGGGCTGCGGTCATCAAGGCAATGTGCGACTGCTGCGAGGGATGCCACAGCTCAACACGATCCGGCGTGACGAGCGCGGTGCCGTTCAGCGGCTCCATCGGCGCCTGTTCGCAATACGGCGTGTGATACACGCCTTCGACAATCTTCTCTTGTTTGTCGAGGATCGCGATGTCGCCCGCCGCCTTCTCGGTCTTCAATTCGTTTGAGTCGAGCAACGCGCGGGCGGCCGCTTCCACCGTTTCGGTCGTCTTCCACTTCGCGCCGGGGCCGTCGTCCCATTCAATGGTCACCGCATCGAGCGCTTTGCGCGCTTGCCAATAATGCTCGGCGATGACGGCAATGGCGTGCTGCGCGGCGTTCGCCTCCATGCCGAACGGCGTCGGGTATTTGAACTCGTCGCCGCCAACGGTGTCTTTTGGATCGACTGTCACGACCGCCAGCACGCCCGGCATTTTCTTGGCGATGGTTGCGTCGTAGCTTTTAATGCGGCCGCCTTGCGCCGGCGCTTGACGCAGCGCCGCGTAAACCATACCCGGCAGACGAACATCCATGCCGTACACGGCCGTGCCGTTTGCGATGGCGGGATTGTTGACCTTTGTGGGCGACGTTTTACCGAGCAGACGCCACTCGCTGCGCGGTTTCGGCGCGGGCTCTTTGTCGAGCTTGACGACCGCGGCTTTGGCCGCGACATCCCCGTATTTCAACGTACGGCCCGTGGGCGTATGGGTGAGAATGCTGTTCATCGCATTCACTTCCGATACCGGCACCTTCCATTGCGCCGCTGCCGCCGCCTTCAAACGCTCGCGCGCGGATGCGCCGACTTGCAGGCCGACGCTCAGACGTTCTGGCGACGTCGAACGTCCGCCGAAGAACGCCGCGTAATCCTTGAATTTACCGTACACCTCGGGCTGCTGATAATTTCGCAAAGCGGACGCATGCTCGACGTTGATTTTGGCCAGATCGACATTCAACTCTTCCGCCACCGTCATGACGACTTGCGTCAACGCGCCGTTGCCGATTTCGGGCATCGTGCACCGCACGGTGACGGTGTTGTCCGGCGCGATGGTGAGCCATGGTGTAAATTCGGACCCAGGGCCCGCTTTTGCCCACGGCTGATCTTGATCGGCGGCGCCCTCTGCATGGCTCGGCGACCATTGAAGACCGATCATCATCCCACCGCCAACGACAGTGGTCGAGATCAGGAACGAACGGCGTGAAACGTTGTCGAGCTTACCCATCATCTCTCCGTGCGCCAGCGGCGCCTTTACCTTATGCCCAACTCAAATCATGCAGACGGAACGGCGTAGACCGAATGCGCTTTCCAGTCGCGGCGAAGATCGCATTACCGACGGCTGGGCCAATGACGCCTGCCGGCGGTTCGCCGATTTCGCTGAACCGCTCGTGGCCTGAAAGACCGCCGAAATGCACATTGATTTTCGGCGGCACGTCGGCCATGCGCAACATCGGATACTCATCGTAGTTGCCCTCGACCACGCGACCGTTGCGGATGTTCAGGCCTTCGTTAATCGACATGTTGAGGCCGAAGATGGTGCCGCCGATGATTTCCGTGAGTACCGCGTCCCGGTTCACAATCCCGCCAGTATCGAACGACACATCAACTTGATGAACTTTCAATAAACCGCTCTTCGTCACTTCCACAGTCGCGACGTTACAGATGGTTGTTCCGTTCTGTGGCTTTCCGCCGCCGCCCCAGTTGGAGATTGCAACGCCCATGCCCATGCCGCGCGGGAGCGATTTACCCCAACCCGACTTCGCGGCCGCTTCCTTCAAGCACAACGCCCAACCCGGATCGACATAACCGTTGAGCAGCTTCAAACGATATTCGAGCGGATCCATGCCCGCCGCGTGCGCGCATTCATCGACGAAGGTTTCCGTGGTGAAGGCGAACGAGTTCCAGATCGGACCGCGATAGGAGCCTGCGAGCAGATTGAATGGAAGTCCCGAGGATTCCACTTTGAGATTCTTGTTAAAGGCATACGGCGTATCGTGCAGGCCCGACGTCATCTTTGCCGCGATGCCGATTCCGCTGTGCGCATAGCGCGCGTGTAGACCGACCGGGAATCCCGTCTTTTTGTCGATGCCCGTACGATACTTAGCGGTCAGCAGCGTACGGAAGCGGCCCTGACGCGTGCTTTCTTCGCGGGACCAAATCACGTGCACCGGACAGCCCGGGAATTTCTTCGCCACCGCCACGACCATACGAACGTCATCGCCGAACACGCGACGGCCAAAACCGCCACCGACATAAGGTTGATGGAAAACGACATTCTCAAGCGGCACGCCGGTTTCGTCGGCCGCCAGCATGTAGGCTTGTTGCGATTGCTGCGATGGATGCCACATCTCAACGCGGTCGGCTGTCACAAGCGCCGTGCCGTTCAGGGGCTCCATGAGGACGTGCTCGCAATAAGGCGTGTGATAGGACGCTTCGACGATTTTTTCCTGTTGATCGATTGCGCCAATATCACCTTGGTATTTGTCGACGATGAGGTCTTTGCGGTCGAGCAGCTTATAAGCCGCGTCGTGGACTTGCTCTGTGGTCTTCCACTTCGCGCCCTCGCCGTCATCCCATTCGATCTGCAGCGCATCCAGCGCTTTGCGCGCCTGCCAGTAATGCTCGGCGATAACGGCGATGCCGTGTTGCGCGACTGCAGGTTCTAAACCAAACGGCAGTTTCAGTTTTGGGTTCTTCGCGCCAACGGTTTCCTTCGGATCGACTGTCACGACCGCCAGAACACCAGGCATCTTCTTTGCGACGGTGTCGTCGTAGCTTTTGATCTTGCCGCCGTGGGCCGGCGCTTGACGGAGCGCGGCGTACACCATGCCGGGCACGCGAATATCCATGCCGTAGATCGCCGCGCCGTTGACGATGCCGGGATTATTAAGTTTTCCGGGCGACGTCTTACCCAGGAGTTTCCAATCGCTGCGGGGGCGAAGCGCGGGCTCCGTCGTAAGTTTAACCGCGGCGGCTTTCGCTGCGATTTCGCCGTACTTCAACGTGCGCCCTGTTAGCGTGTGTGTGAGGACACTGTTGGCCGTCGTGATTTCGGTGGCCGGCACTTTCCATTGCGCGGCAGCAGCGGCCTTCAAACGCTCGCGCGCGGAGGCACCGACCTGCAAACCGATCTGCATGCGGCCAGCTTGAGTCGAGCGCGCCGAGAAATATCCCGGCGTCGTTTTCACCGAAGCGTAAACATCGTTCTCGAGATAATTGCGAAGCGGCGGCGCGAACTCGACATTGATCTTCGACCAATCGGCGTCGAGCTCTTCCGCGACATTCATGGCGGCCTGCGTCATCACGCCATTGCCGATTTCCGGTGTGGCGCACCGAACGGTGACCACGTTATCGGGCGAGATTGTGAGCCACGGCGTGAACTCCGAACCCGGCGCGGCTTTGGTCCACGGCTCATCGGGAGCCGCAGCCTCGCTCGGTGATGTGCGGAAACCGATTGCAAATCCTCCGCCGATGACGGCGGTCGAGATCAGGAACGAACGTCTTGATGCGTTGTCGAGCTTGCCCATGATGAGCTTCTCCTTACGCCGAGAGTTTTTCAGCCGCCTGGTGGATTGCGTCGCGCACGCGCGGATAGGTTCCGCAGCGGCAAATATTGTCGACCGCGTTCTCGATCTCCGCGTCGGTCGGTTTCGGAATGGCTTTAAGCAGCGCCGCAGCAGCCATGATCATGCCGGTCTGGCAGTAGCCGCATTGCGGAACGTTATTTTCGACCCACAGCTTTTGCAGCGGGTGATCGGAATTCTGCGAGAGACCTTCGATGGTCGTGATCTCCGCGCCGGCAATGGCCGACAACGGGATCTGGCATGAGCGCGCAGCGACCCCATCGAGGTGAATTGTGCACGCGCCGCATTGCGCGATGCCGCAGCCATATTTGGTTCCGGTCAGGCCGATGTGATCGCGCAGCACCCACAGCAGCGGCGTGTCGCCGTCGGCGTCGACGGTGTGATTTTGGCCGTTGATTTTCAGGGTGACCGACATGATCGCTCTCCTCTTGTTCGCGCTGACCGCCGGGAAAGCCTCAGGACGTCTTAAAGAACGCCGCTCCCCTGCCAATGAGACGTGCTGGGCAGGGGTTTTGGACAGGCGTGCTGGAAAATCGCCGGTTGATTAAAGCCCGCGACGTTTCCGGAAGGCTTGGCCGCCGTAAACCGCAGCCGGCCCGAGATCTTCCTCGATACGGATCAACTGGTTGTATTTGGCCAAACGGTCCGACCGCGAGAGCGAGCCGGTTTTGATTTGACCGCAATTGGTGGCCACCGCGATGTCGGCGATGGTTGAATCTTCGGTTTCGCCCGAGCGGTGAGACAGCACCGCCGTGTAGCCGGCCTTATGCGCCATTTCGACCGCGGCCAGGGTTTCCGACAGCGTGCCGATCTGGTTCACTTTTACGAGGATCGAGTTGGCGAGGCCTTTGTCGATGCCTTGGGCCAGACGCGACGGATTAGTGACGAACAGATCGTCGCCGACGAGCTGCACCTTGCCGCCAAGCGTCTTGGTGAGATGTGCCCAGCCTTCGAAGTCGTCTTCGGCCATCCCGTCTTCGATCGAGACGATGGGATAGCGTTTCACCAGATCTTCGTAGAACTTCACCATTCCGGCGGCGTCGAGCGTTTTGCCCTCGCCTTCCATGGCGTATTTGCCGTTCTTGAAGAATTCGGTCGAAGCGGAGTCTAGGGCCAGCACGACGTCGCTGCCGGCTTTGTAGCCCGCGGCTTCGATGGCCTTCATGATGAACGCGCAGGCTTCATCGGCGCTCTTCAAGTTGGGCGCGAAGCCGCCTTCGTCACCGACGTTGGTGTTGTGGCCGGCGTCCTTCAATTGCTTCTTCAGCGCGTGGAACACTTCCGCGCCCATGCGGATCGCGTCGGCAACCGTCGGCGCGCGCGCCGGCATGATCATGAATTCTTGGATGTCGATGGGATTGTCGGCGTGGGCGCCGCCGTTGACGATATTCATCATCGGTACGGGCAGCACGTGCGCCGCCGCGCCGCCGATATAGCGATAGAGCGGCAGCTGCGCGCTGACGGCGGCTGCTTTGGCGACGGCGAGCGAAACACCGAGGATGGCGTTCGCGCCCAAACGTTTCTTGTTCGGCGTGCCGTCGAGATCGATCATGATGCGGTCGATCTTCACCTGATCCGTGGCCGCCAACCCCGCCAGCGCCGCGTGCAATTCGCCGTTCACGGCCTCGACCGCCTTCTTCACCCCTTTGCCGCCGTAGCGCGTCTTATCGCCATCGCGGAGTTCCGACGCTTCGTGCGCGCCCGTGGAGGCGCCCGACGGCACCGCGGCCCGGCCGAAAGCGCCATCTTCGAGAGTCACGTCCACCTCGACGGTGGGATTGCCGCGTGAATCGAGGATTTCGCGTCCGACGATATCGATAATGGCGCTCATGGGGCCTCCAATTGTGAGGCCCGTTTGATGCGGGAAAAGGCCTTTTAGGTCAAGCGCCTGCCGCCGGATTTCGACGTCTCGACCCACGCATTCGGCCGCGCGCGTTCAAATCGTCAAAACAACCCCATGGAGGCGGCCCCGAATCTCGCTTTTCCATGGAGAACTCAGGCATTTACCAAAAAAAGGAACAACCCCATGGAGCCATTGGGATGGCATGGGATCGAAGGTTTTCACACCGGTACGCCGCCTGTGTCGGCAAAAAGCGGCGCCGGCACGCCGGCGGGCAGAGCAAGCGCCTGGACGGGTCGTAAGGTCATAGATCACGCGACGACGATGCTGCGGCCGCTGTCGGTGCGTTCGATGCGGACCGGCAGGCCGTACGCGTCCGAGAGAATGCCCGAGGTCATCACCTCGTGCGTCCCGCCGTAGGCCAATTGCTTGCCGCGCGCGAGCACCGAGACTTTGTGGCCGACGTCCAGCACGTGGTCGGGATCATGCGTGGACATGATGATTCCCAACCCGCTTGCAGCCAGCGCTTTCACCCGCTGCAGTACAAGAACGCGATTGGCGAGATCGAGGCTTGCGGTCGGTTCGTCGAGCACGAGAATGCGCGCGTCTTGCGCAAGCGCGCGGGCGATGAGAACGAGTTGGCGCTGACCCCCGGACATCTCGGTGCAAGGGCGGTTTGCCAAATCGCCAATGCCAAGCAAATCAAGCGCGGCCTGCGCGCGATCGGCGTCGGCGGCTTTAGGCGATTGGAACGGCCCGAGATGCGCGGAGCGGCCCATGAGCACGAGATCGAACGCGGTGTAAGCGAATTCCAAAGCTTGCGCTTGCGGAACGTAAGCGATCTCGCGCGCCATCTCGCGGCGCGAGAAAGACGCCGTGTCGCGGCCGTTCAGGGTCACCTTTCCGCCCAACAGCGGCAATAGCCCAAGAAGCGTTTTAAAGAGTGTCGTCTTGCCCGCACCGTTGGGCCCGAGAAGACACAGCACTTCACCCAGCGCGAGGGTGAGATTGAGGTTGTCCGCGACGACGCGCGTCTGCCGGCCTAAGCGATAGCCGACAGCGAGATCGTGCGCGGCAAAAACGATCATGCTTACACGCCGGACCAAGGTTTTTTGCCGCGCACCAGCAGCCACACGAATACCGGCGCGCCTGTAAGCGCTGTCAGCACGCCAAGCGGGACTTCGATTTTTGCGATGGAGCGCGCGAGCGTATCCACGACGATCACGAATGACGCGCCCAGCAGCGCGCTGGCGGGCAGCAAGCGATCATAACGCGGACCCACAAGGAAGCGCGCCATGTGCGGCACCATCAAGCCGACCCAGCCGATAACGCCCGAGATCGCGACGGCGCTGGCGGTCATCAGCGTCGTCGCGACAATCACGATGAGGCGCAGACGCGCGGCGTTGACGCCGAGCGAACGGGCTTCGTCATCGCCGAGCGATAACAGCCCGATGCGCCATCTCAACGCAAACAATGGCACGAGGCCGACGAGGACCGGGATGATCAAAGGCGGAAGGTCCGGCGATTTCACGCCGGTCAAACTGCCGAGCAGCCAGAATGTGATGGCCGGCAGTTGGTTGTACGGGTCGGCGATAACTTTGATGAAGGCGACGCCGGAACTGGCCAATGTTCCGATCACAATGCCGGCAAGCACAAGCACGAGTGTCTCGTTCTGACTCTTTAAAGCGGAGGCCATGGCAATAACGATGGCCACCGTAGCCAGCCCGCCAGCAAAACCCAGCGCTTGAACGCCGGCAACCGGCAGCGACAGAAGAATTCCGAGGACCGCGCCCAACCCCGCCCCCGATGAAACTCCCAGGATGTCCGGCGAGACCAGCGGATTGCGGAAAATCGTTTGGTACGTGGCCCCCGCGCACGCGAGCGCGCCGCCCACGAAAGCCGCGGCGAGAATGCGGGGGAACCGGATGCGAAAAAGAACGGTATCGATCGGATCCGATGAGGCCGTATCCGAAAACGCCCGGCCAATCGCCTGAAGGATCTGCGACGTGGTGATGGAATAGGGACCGATCGACGCCGCGATGACCAATGCCAATAGCAGAACAACGACGAGCGCCAGCGTCACATAGAGCGCGCGCGCCGAATCACTTTCCGTTAAGGAGCGCTTGGGCGTCGGCGTCCGAGATGTCGGATTGGTAGAAGAGTTTATAGAACTCACGAATGTCCGCTTTCAGGTCGTGCCCGGCTTCCGCCGCCGCTTCCTTGGGATAAAAGGCATGGACCAACCACACGAGGCCTGCAAGGCGATTGACCGACGGCGGGTGATCGATGAAGCCGAAAGGCGCGTCCGGCGCCAACAGAATCCGCTTGTTTTTCACTGCCGGAACCGCCGCCCACGCCGGGCTTGCGGCTGCCATGGCCGCAAAGGTGTCTTCCATCGTCACGATGGTGTCCGGCGCCCAGGCCAAAATCTGTTCGGGGGAAGCATCCACAAGATTCCGCTGGGCGGCGGCATCGACCACGTTCACGCCGCCAACGCGTTCGATGATTTCGGTGTTGATCGAACCCCGCACGCCGGTTTCCAGACCGTTGGGACGACGCGCGAGGTAAACGCGCGGGCGGCGGTCCGGCGGGACTTTTTTCAGCACGGCATCGACGCGGGCGAACGTCGTTTCCGCATAATCTGCCAGCCTTTCGCCACGGCCCTTGACGCCGAGAATGTCACCCACAAGCCGCAGCGAGACCGGCAAGTTGCCGAACTGGCCGTCGATCAGCACGTAAGGGATTCCGGTTTGGGTTTGGATACGGTCCGCCAGCGACTTATAGGTTTCGTTCACAGTGCCGTAGTCGATGATGAGATCGGGCTTATTTGCAAGGAGCACTTCGGCATTGATGGTGTCGCCGCGGCCGGTCAGACGGCCGCCCTCCGGCAATTCGCGCACGGCCGGCACCACATATTTCCTGTCTTCGGGACGCATGGTGCGTGCCCACGCCGTCATGACCTCCGGACGCAAAGTATAGAGCAACACGCTGGCCGGCGGACCCGCGCCGAAGACCCGCGTGATTTTGTCGGGGACGGTGACGACGCGCCCGGCAGAGTCCGTGACTTGACGCGCCTCGGCGACGGTTGCGACGCAAGCCGCAAACAGCAGCGCGATGCCCGCGACTTTAATGCGCAAGGACTGCATCGGACTCCTCACCAGAAATCGCCGCATAACGACGGTTTGACGGCGCGCTCATAGCGTCCCACCACGTCAGCAAGGATTCCAAATCGGAGGGGACGAGCACGCTCATGCCTTGCGAAAACGAAATCCACGCGTCCCAGCGCGAGCGCGCGACGGCGATGACGACCGGGATCTGGAGCGCCATGGCCTCTTCGATCAGGAATATCAGCCCCTTGCCCTCCGCTTCCTGCTTGCCGAAGCGATTCACAATAAGCACGTCCGCACCGTCTTTGAGGACTTCGGAGACGCGCATTCCGGCCTCGAGCAAGCGCCCGACGTCGAGAATGCAGCCGCGCGCGCCGGGGCCACGGCTTTCTCCGATCAACATCGGTTCGGCCGCGGGCAAGAGCCGCACCGACAGCGCGCCGGAGCCGTCATTGGTTTGAATGAGACCCGCGGGCTTGAGGCCGCGAGCGGCGATCTTCGCGGCGAAGGCGCCCAGGAGCCCGTCGGGTCGTTCGTCGCTTTCGTAGACAATGGCCGCTAAACCGCTGTGGGAATCCAACATAGCCCGTCCGGGTTAGTGATATGTCGGATAGAATATATCGCCCCCCTCCTCGCCACAAGGCAAAGGAAGTGACGGCGGTCTCGGAACACGCACCACGGGCGCGACGTTCAGGATGGCGCTCATAGCCCCCAAGCCCCCGGACTCATGCTTTTTAACTCGTATCCGTTCCTGCTGGTGTTCTTGCCGGCCGTCATAATTGCGTTTCTTGTAGCGGCCAGGGCTGGCAACCAAGTGCGGCTGGTTGTGCTGCTGTCGGCGTCTCTCCTCTTTTACGCCTGGTGGGATGTGCGCTTTCTGGCGCTTCTGGGCGGATCGATCCTTCTCAACTATCAACTCAGCCGGGTGTTGACGGCCGCCATCGACCGCGACGATCAGCGGCGGGCGAGCGTGCTGTTGGGCGTGGGCGTCGTGTTCAACCTGGTGACTCTTGGGGTGTTCAAGTACGCGAACTTCTTCATCAACAACGTGAACGAGGTCGCGGGCACGCATATACATCTCGCCGCGATTATTCTCCCGTTGGGCATCTCGTTTTTCACCTTTGAACAGATTGGATACCTGATCGATATCCGGCGCGGCCACCTGTATCGGGCCGACTTGTTGCGGTATTCGGTGTTCGTGTCGTTCTTTCCGCGCCTCGTGGCGGGACCCATCTTGCGTTACAGCGAAATCGGGCCGCAGTTGGATTTTGCAGAGCGCCGGGGGACGCGCACCCATGACGTGGCGGTCGGCCTGACCATCTTCGCTTTCGGCTTATTCAAGAAGGTCGTGTTGGCGGACGGGATCGCGCCCTTCGCCAGCGCTGCTTTCGCCTCCGCGAGCACGGGGCCGTTGGACTTGATCCAATCCTGGGGCGGGGTGTTGGCATACACCTTCCAGCTCTATTTCGACTTCTCGGGTTACTCGGATATGGCCATCGGCGCCGCGCGCTGTTTCGGCATCGTCTTCCCGATGAATTTCAATTCGCCCTATAAGTCGGCAAGCATCGTCGAGTTCTGGCGGCGCTGGCACATCACGTTGTCGCGGTTCCTGCGCGACTATCTTTACATCTCGCTGGGCGGCAATCGGCAAGGTCCGGCGCGGCGCTATGGCAATCTGCTCGCAACCATGCTGCTCGGCGGCCTTTGGCATGGCGCCAACTGGACGTTCGTGATCTGGGGCGCGCTGCATGGCACCTACCTGATCATCAATCATGCTTGGCACGCCGTCGCGGCACGCAACGCGGCGCTCACGCGCTTACAAGGGACGAAGATCGGGCATGTGCTCGGGGTTGCCATCACGTTCATCGCCGTCATGGTGGCATGGGTTTTCTTCCGCGCGCCCGATATTCAATCGGGTTTTACGATCCTCGCGGGCATGCTTGGCGCTCACGGCATTGTGTTGCCGGACGGGCTCTCCACCATGCTGCGCGACTACGCCGCTATGTTTGCCCGCCTCGGCATCACTTTCGGCGATGTCTCCACGACCCAAACGGCGAAGATGTACGCCTGGATCGCCGTTCTGTTCGCGGTGTGCATGTTCGCGCCGAACACGCAAGAAATTCTCGCGCGCTTCACGCCGACGCTGGAAGCCTGTCCCGAGCAAGCGCCCACGCACAAACGCTTCAATTGGAATTTCGCGCCGGCTTACGCCGTGGCCGCGGGCGCTATGGCCTTTGTCGCGCTCATCGCAATCACGCGGGTGAGCGAATTCCTGTATTGGCAGTTCTGATGCAAGCACGGATCTATCTGCTGACGGCCGCCCTGACGGTTCTCATTCTCACGCTGGCGACGGCCGCTTTCACGATCGTGGTCGATCCTTACCGCATGTTCGATACGGCGGCGATGGCCGGCTGGAACGAAATCAAGCCGCGCGTGTATTCGCAAGCCAATCTTGCCAAGACTTACCAGCTTGAACGCATCGCGCCGAAGACCTTGCTGCTCGGCAACTCGCGCGTCGAAGTAGGCTTCGATCCCGAGAGCGAACAATGGCCCGAGTCCGCCCGCCCCGTGTTCAACGGCGGGCAAGCCGGCACCGACCTCTTCACCTCGTGGGCGCTGTTGCGCGACGCGGTCGCCGTGCGGCCGCCGCGCACGATCATCGTCGGGCTCGACATCATCGATTTCCTGGAGCCCGATAACGCGCGGCGGATCGAATTCCCAAAGGAAATCGCCGACCGCATGCTTGTGGACGACGAAGGCCGCCCCAACCCATTGCGTGCCGCGCAACGCCGCAAAGACCTGCTCGCGACAACCCTGACGATCGACGCGCTGCTCGACAGCTTCACGACGATTCTGAGTCAGGATCCATCGGCAAGCGCCACGATGACGCCTTACGGCTTCAATCCCTTGCGGGAAACCAACGCTTATCTTCGGCGGTCAGGCCAGCACGAGCATTTCGCCGAGAAGACGCGGGCCTACGAAAAACAATTCGCCCGGTTGAAAGCGCAGGACTTCGCGAATCCCGATGCCATCGCCAACTTCCGCGCGCTGGATGCGATCCTCGACGTCGCCCGCGACAAACATTGCCGCGTCGTGCTGTTCATCCATCCCTACCACGCGCAATTCATGGACGTGATGCAGAAGGCGGGGCTCACCGGTTCCTTCGTCAGTTGGAAAGCGGCTTTGACGGCCTATGTGGCCGCGCGCGCGACCGGACAGGCCTTGACGCTCGTGGATTTCTCGGAGCCCAGCGATTTCACCCGCGAAGCAGTGCCGGCGCCCGACGATCTGCGTACCGTGATGCAATGGTATTGGGAAGCGGGCCACTACAAAGCCGCCCTGGGCGACAAGATGATTCCGCGGCTTATGGGCGCAGAGACCTCGTTCGGTAAAGTGCTGAATGCCCCGACGCAACAAGTCGCGAAGAACTAACACGACAAGAACCGCCGCTTTGCCTTCACAAAGACATGATCGGGGCCATTCAAACATCCGGTGTCGCCGTCGCGCTTGACGCGAGGGGTCAAGGGTTCCGCGCTTTGCACCCTGGGTCCTCGCGCCTAGCCCGAGGACGACGGGTCATGAATTACCCGCATACGCCTTCTGCAACGTCGCGATGTCGAGCTTGACCATTTTCATCATGGCGTCCATGGCGCGTTTCGCCTTCGCGGTGTCCGGATCAGTGATCATCGCCGCCAACATTGAAGGTGTGATCTGCCAGGAGTGGCCCCATTTATCCTTCAGCCATCCGCAGGCGCTCGATGTGCCGCCGTTGCCGAGGAACGCGTTCCAGTAGTAGTCGATCTCGGCTTGCGTATCGCACATCACCTGAATCGAGGTGGCCTCGGTGGGTTTAAAGATCGGGCCGCCGTTGAGGCCCACGAACTGCTGCCCATTCAGTTCAAATTCAACGGTGAGGACCGACCCGATGGGTTTCCCGTGTACTTCCGTACCGGAAACCACGCGGGCGATTTTTCCCATCTTGCCTTTGTCCTTGAACACCGAGACGTAAAACGCGGCGGCCTGCTCCGCTTCGCTGTCGTACCAAAGGCAGGTGACGAAGGGTTTCATTATTTCTTGTCCCCGCCCATGTTTTTCGGCGCGCCGTGCACGATCCACGGCTGGCCGAACTTGTCCTCAAACATGGCGAAACGCTGGGCGAAAAAAGTTTCGTGGATCGGCAGCGTGACGTTTCCGCCCGCCGACAACGCGGCAAAGATGCGCTCGGCTTCTTCGACGGTGTCCACATTGATAGTGACGCGGAAGCCTTGCGGCTTTTGATAGAACTTGGGCGGCGCATCCGTCCCCATGAGGGTGATGCCGCCCACCTGCATAGAGCCGTGCATCACCTTCCCTTTCCAAGCCGGGCCTTGGTCGTCGCCGAAGGGAAGGAAGCCCTCGATCTTGCCGCCGATGGCTTTCTCATAGAACTTGAAGGCTTCTTCGCAATTTCCGGCGAAATGAAGGTACGGATTGATTTTCATGGCGCGCTCCTGACGTCTGTCTAAGCAGGTTAGCCGAAAATTTTGTTCATGGCATCGGGGCTTGGCGCGCCCGCAAGACGCGTGAAAGTCCCTTGTTGTTTCACCTCGTCCACAACGCGCATGAATTCGCCGTAAGCCGCGGCCGCGAGGGAGCCCACGCTCACGCGCCGTGCGCCAAGGGCTGCGAGTTCCGCCACGGAGAAAGGATTGCGGCCCACGTTGATGTTCACCGCGACCGGCGCGACCGCATCGATCACTGCTTTCATGTCCTCTTTTGTCTTGAGGCCCGGCACGAAAAGACATTCCGCACCGGCGGCAGCGTAGGCTTTCACGCGTTTGATGCTTTCCGCGAGATCAGGTTGGCCGCGGAGGAATCCCTCTGTGCGCGCCGTGAGCAACGCGCCGCTGCCGGATTTGTCGATGGCCGCGCGCGCCGCCTTGATGCGATCGACGGCGAGCGCGAAATCGAAGAGTCCTTCACCGCTGGAGTCTTCAATCGAGAGGCCGGCAATCCCGGTTTCCACGGCGCGCGTGACGTTCTTCGCGACGTCTTCCGGCTGCACGGCAAAGCCATCTTCGAAGTCCGCGGCGCCGAGCGGTATATCGACCGCCGCATTCAGCTGGCGAAAATGCGCGATGGTTTCGTCCAATGTCGCACGGCCATCAGCGCGCCCTTGCGACCAGGCAAGACCAGCGCTCGTCGTGCCGAGGGCCTTGAACCCGATGCGCTGAAGATACTTGGCGCTGGAGACATCCCAGGGATTGGGAACGACGAGACAACCGGACTCATGCAGGCGCCGAAACGCCGTGACCTTGTCCGTGTTCGTCATGATTAGACGCGAACCGGATTGGCCTTCGCTACCTGATCGAAGGCTTTCAGTGTCGCCAAGATGCCGGGCATGTCTTTCAGATAGATCATGTTCGGCCCATCGGACGGCGCGTGATCGGGGTCGGGGTGCGTCTCCATGAACACGCCCGCGATTCCAACGGCCACGGCCGCGCGCGCGATCACGGGCGCGAACGCACGGTCGCCGCCGGAGCTCGTCCCCTGCCCGCCCGGCTGCTGCACGGCGTGGGTGGCGTCCATCACCACGGGATAGCCGGTCTTCGCCATGATCGGCAGGCTGCGCATATCGGTGACAAGCGTGTTGTAGCCGAAGGAGACGCCGCGCTCGGTCACGAGAATGCGTGTGTTGCCCGTCGACTCAACTTTGCTCACCACGTTGGCCATGTCCCAGGGCGCCAGGAACTGGCCCTTCTTCACGTTGATGGCCGCTTTGGTATTTCCCGCCGCCACAAGCAGATCGGTCTGGCGGCACAAGAATGCGGGGATCTGCATGACGTCGACCACTTCCGCCACGGGCTTGCACTGATCGATCTCGTGAATGTCCGTGAGCACCGGCAGCCCCAGGCTCTCTCGGATTTCCGCGAATACCGGCAGTGATTCCTTCAGCCCAAGTCCGCGTTTGCCTTTGAGGCTGGTGCGGTTGGCTTTATCGAACGAGCTTTTGTAGACGAGCCCAAGGCCAACCTTGGCCGCCATCTCCTTCAGCGCGACGGCGACTTCGAGGGCGTGGGCGCGGCTTTCCATTTGGCATGGGCCGGCGATGATGCTGAGCGGCAAGTCGTTCCCGAAAGTGACGTTGCCGACTTTAATGTGATGCGTGGTCATGGCGGCCAATATAGGCGAGGACGGGCCAAGTCTCCAGCCGCCGTCCGAGGCGGACAAAGGGCACTTCCACGAGGCGATACATCGCCGCCCCCACGATCACGGCGGCGGCGAAAACGCCGACCAGCAGCATGAAAATCGCAGGCGACGCGCGGTTGACGGGAAACGTGTCGATCAACCAGCCCATGACCAGCGAGTGATAGAGGTACGCGCTGTAGGACGTCACGCCGAGGAAGACGAACACGCGGTTGTTGAAGCGAAAGCGCTGCGCCACGACGAACAGAAGCACGGCGGTCACAAGATAGGCCGCCGAGGCGACTTGCAGGCGGTCGAGGAAAACATAAAGACTCGCCGCGAGGACCAGCGTGACGCCGACCACGCGCGCGATGTGCACACGGCTCCACTGATGAGCCTCGGCCAGCGCGATCTCGATGCCGAGATAGAACACCGGGAAATAGGCGAGCGTCGTGCTGCCGTGACCGCGCCACGTCCAAACCGCGGCTTCGATGGCCAGCAATGCAGCAGCGACGAGGATGTTATAACGCGACCCAAGCACCGCATACTGGATCAAGATAAAAACGTAGAACTTGATCTCGATGAACAGAGTCCAGAACACGCCGCTCGTCGGCGGCAACCCCAGCACGTCGGTAAGAACCGCGGCGTCCGAGGCGTAAGACTTCCAACTCAGATGCGCGAAATGCGTGAGCGCAAGATCGAGCCCGAGAATCACCAGAATGTTGATCCAATAAGACGGCATCACCTTGAAGAAACGCCGTAACGCAAATACGTGCGCTGGCTCCCGTTGCACGCTCTGAAAAATAAGATAGCCGCTGAGCAGGAAAAACAACGTCACCCCACCGCGCCCGAGCGCGATGATTCCGTCTTGGGGATGCTGCGAATATCCAAGCCCCGCCAACGCATGGGCGAGCATTACGGCAAAAATCGCGATCCCGCGGAGGGTGTCGAGGGCGGGATTACGACCGACGGCCAGGCTTACACCAACCGGCTCTGATGCACCGCTGCCGCGATAAACGACGTAAACAGCGGGTGCGGGTCGTGGGGTTTGGATTTCAGTTCGGGATGGAACTGGACGCCGATGAACCAGGGGTGGTCGGCGTATTCCACCATCTCCGGAAGAACGCCATCCGGCGACATGCCGCAGAACGTCATGCCGGCTTTTTCGAGCTGCGGCTTGTAGTTGATGTTCACTTCATAGCGGTGGCGATGGCGTTCGCTGATGCTCTTCGCGTTATAAATCTCGGCAACCTTTGAGCCCGGCTTCAACGCGCACGGATAGGCGCCGAGACGCATGGTGCCACCCTTGTCGCCGCCTTCGGAGCGTTTCTGGACTTCGTTGCCCCTGACCCATTCGGTCATCAAGCCGACGACCGGTGTTTTGGTGGGGCCGAATTCGGTGGTGCTGGCGTCCTTGAGGCCGACGATATTACGCGCGGCTTCGATGACGGCCATCTGCATGCCGAAGCAAATGCCGAAGTACGGCACGTCACGTTCGCGCGCGAACTTGGCCGCCTGGATCTTGCCTTCCGCGCCGCGCTCGCCGAAGCCTCCGGGCACGAGAATACCGTGCACGTGTTCGAGATGCTGCGCCACGTCCTCGCGTTCGAAGATTTCGGAATCTATCCAGTCGAGTTTGACCTTCACGTTGTTGGCGATGCCGCCGTGTTCCAGCGCTTCCGACAGCGACTTGTAGGCGTCTTTCAGCTGCACGTACTTGCCGACGATGGCGATGGTCACATCGCCCTCCGGACGGCGCACGCGCTCCACAATGTCGTACCAGCGCTGCAAGTTGGGTTCTGTGTCGATAGGCAGCTTGAAGTGCTTGCACACCTCGCGGTCGAGGCCTTCGTCGTGATAGGAGATCGGCACTTGATAGATCGTGTCCACGTCCATGGCCGGGATCACCGCGTCTTCGCGCACGTTGCAGAACAACGCGATCTTGCGACGGTCGCCCGCCGGCAAAGGCCGGTCGATACGGCACATGAGGATGTCGGGCTGAATCCCCAAGCCCAGCAGTTCCTTCACGGAGTGCTGCGTCGGTTTGGTCTTCAATTCGCCCGCCGCCGAGATGAACGGAATCAGCGTGAGGTGCATGAACAGCGTGCGTTCGTCGCCAAGCTCGTTGCCCAGCTGACGAATGGCTTCCAGGAAGGGTAGGCTTTCGATGTCGCCCACCGTGCCGCCGATTTCGCAGAGGATGAAATCCTCGTCGGTGACGTCCGCCTGGATGAACTCCTTGATGGCGTCGGTCACGTGCGGGATCACCTGCACGGTGCCCCCCAGATAATCGCCGCGGCGCTCCTTGGCGATGACCGTGGAATAAATGCGGCCCGTGGTGACGCTGTCGGTCTGGCGCGACGGAACGCCTGTGAAGCGCTCGTAATGGCCGAGGTCGAGATCGGTCTCGGCGCCGTCGTCCGTCACATACACTTCGCCGTGCTGATACGGGCTCATGGTGCCCGGGTCCACGTTCAAATAGGGATCGAGCTTGCGCAGGCGGACTTTATAGCCGCGCGCTTGCAGCAGCGCCCCGAGGGATGCCGAGCAAAGGCCTTTTCCGAGAGAGGAGACCACGCCGCCGGTAATAAAGATAAAACGCGTCATGGGCGATCAATGTAACGCTTCAAACTTTCGCGGCAAGCGAAGTTTACGCGCCCTGTTCGAGGAGCTGCTGAGAGTGGTGTCGGGAGCGGCGGGTGATATGTCCGCCGCGCTGTCATTACTGATTGGGGACGGTGGGCGCGGCGGGCGCCGGCGTTTCCGCAGGAGCCGTTTCAGCCGGCCTCTGTTCCGGAATGATGTCGGTCACTTTCGGCGCGGCGCCACTCTTCGCCGCGCCCGGCGCGTCGATGATCGACGTCGTCGGGGCGCCGTTCTTGGCGATCAACGCCAGACCAAGGCTCGTCGCAAAAAAGCAAAAGCCGAGGATCGTGGTCGCGCGGCTGAGCGCGTTGGGACGCGCGCGCGGCTGCATCATGGCGGTCACCGAAGTTTGCGAGAAACCGGCGCCGGCGGAATTGCCTTCCGTCTTTTGCATGAGGATGAGCGCGATCATTCCGATCGCGATCAGCAAATGAATGGTGAGAATAACGTTGACCATGAACCCTCTGGCGGCCGGCGGCTGAAACAAATACGCGGCCACGAACGGGCGGTCTTTTAACCCCTTGTCCGCCCCAACGCCAGCCTTTTGGCATATGGGGGTTAGGGCGTAGCCGGGCAAGCCTGAATAATGCGCCAAAAGTCCTCGAGATCGAGGCTGGCGCCGCCGACCAGTGCGCCCGAAACACCCGCCGTCGCGAGAATTTCGACGGCATTGCTGCCTTTGACGGAGCCGCCGTAAAGCACGCGCACATCGGGTTTGCCGTAAATTTTGCGGATTAACCCATGAACCGCCGCGATATCGGCCGCCGTCGGCGTCTTTCCCGTGCCGATGGCCCAGACCGGCTCGTAAGCGATCACCATAGACGGGGCCGTGGCGCGTTCGGGGATGGATCCTTTGATCTGGCGCGTGACGACCGCATCGGTTTCGCCGCGCGCGCGTTCGGCTTCGGTTTCGCCCACGCAAATGATGGGAATAAGCCCCGCCGTCAGCGCCGCCTCGGCTTTTGCCCGAACTTGCGCGTCGGTCTCGCCATGATCGGCGCGGCGTTCGGAGTGCCCGACAATGACAAACCGGCATCCAATGTCGGCCAAAAGCACCGCACTCGTGTCACCCGTGTGAGCGCCCTTGTCTTTCGCGTGGCAGTCCTGGCCGCCGGCGGCGATGACGCTGCCGGAGATCGCTGAAATCACGGTCGGCAGCAGCGGACCCGGCGGACACAGCACAATTCCCGGAAGCGGATCCTGGGCGGCATTCGCGCGGGCCACCAGCCCGGAGGCCAGACTGATGGCGGAGGCGCGCGACCCGTTCATCTTCCAGTTCCCAGCGATCAGATAACTCATTGCCTTAGCCCTCGATCGGTACCATCTGGGTGCCTTGCTAACGCGATTTGCACGAGATTTGCGAGCAATTTTAGCGATTTGCTTGCCTTGCAGGGGGCGGACCCCCCTCTTATGATGCGCGCCGACTCAATACGCCCTTATTTTTCAGCGATTTCACGGACACCGCCGCCATGATGGATTTCTTCAGAAACCACGTCAAAGACAGCATCATCGGAAAAATCTTTCTGGGACTGATCGCCGTCAGCTTCGGCATCTGGGGTGTCGGCGACTTTGTCGGAACCGGCAGCCTCGATCCCTCCGTTGCCGTGCGGGTGGGAAAGACGCAAATCCGCGCCGAGGAGTTCTCGCGCCGTTACAACCGCGAACTGGATCGCCTGCGCCAGTCGATGGGTCAGGACATGGCCGACCGTCCGGGCATGAAACGCTCGGTCGCGAGCTCGGTGGTCAGCGACATCACCAATACGGCGACACTCGACGGCGCCGGTGAAGACCTGGGCATCGTGATTACGAAGGATCGCCTGCGCAACGAAATCCGCAACGAGGCTTCGCTCAAAGATCAAAGCGGCACATTCAGCGCGCTCGCGTACCAACAGCTCCTGCGCGAAAACGGCATGACGGAAGGTCAGTTCATGCGGCTTTATACCTCCGACCTCCGCCGCGCGACGGTGTTGAAGCCTGTGATCGACGCCGCCGTCGCGCCAAAAGCGCTCATCGACACCATGATCACCTTCCGCGGCCAAACGCGCACGGCGGAAACGCTGTTCATTTCAGGCGCCGCCGTCACGCCGGCGAGCCAGCCGAGCGAAGACGAACTGAAGCAGCTTTACGGAAAAAACATCGCGGCGTTCACCGCGCCGGAGTACCGCAAGCTCACAGCCATCGTGCTGACAACCGAAGCCCTGACGCATCCGGAAAACATCGAGGAAAGCGAAGTTAAGAAATACTACGACGAAAACGCCGAACGCTATCACGACAAGGAAAAGCGCCACGTCGTGCAGCTCGTATTCGATACGGAAGCCAAAGCGGCCGAGGTGCGCGGCAAGGCAGCACCGGGCGAATCGCTGGAAGCCCTCGCCGCCAAAACAAACAGCGGCAGCGTCGTCGATCTGGGCGATCTCACGGCGGAGTCGCCGCTGGTCGCCAGCCTTCCCGCGGCGATGTTGCTGCCGGCGAAGGAAATCAGCCAACCCATCAAGTCGGATCTCGGCTGGCATCTGCTCGAGGTCACGGCGATCACGCCGCCGGCCGTCATCCCATACGATCAAGTGAAGGACAGCATCCGTAAGTCCATCGCCGATGATAAGGCTCTGGATGCCGTGTCGGACGCATCGGTGCAGCTGGAAGACGCGCTCGCCAACGGTACGCCGCTGCCGGACGTCGCCAAGAACACGGGCGGCAAGCTTTTGCAGATCGAAGCGATCGACATGCAGGGCAACGGCCCCGACGGAAAACCGATCGCGGGAATACCCGATCACGATGCATTCCTGCGTAATGCCTTCGCGACGGCCGCGGGCGCGGATACCGGGCTCAAGAGCCTCGCCGCGCGCAATGGCTACTACGCCGTGCACATCGATAACGTCACGGCGCCGACGGCAAGGCCGTTCGAGAGCGTGCGCAACGACGTGGTCGCCCTGTGGCAACGCCAGGCGCGCGAAGCGCAGGCTCTGGAACTCGCGAACAAAGTGGCGAAAGAGATCACCGCCACTAGCAACATGGCCGCCATCGAAGCCGGCGATAAACGCCTTTCGTACGCGTCGGTGGGCCCGGTCCGCCGCAACGGCCAGCCGGCGCGTCCCGAGTACATTGTCGACGGTAAGCGCCTCAGCCGCGACGTGCTGGACAAAATGTTCAGCGCCAAGGTGGGCGACGTATTCGTCGCTCCGGTCGCCGAAGGCATGGTGGTCGCGCGCCTGAAAGACATCGCGGCTCCGACGGCTGCCGAGGTCGCGCAGTTCGAAACGCAAGCCGCAAAAGAGGTCAAGACCTCGATCCAGAACGATCTGGCGGAACAGATGACCAGGGCCCTGGCGCAGCGTTACCCGGTCGAAGTAAACGCCAAGCTGATCGATCAAACGGTGGGTGACGTGCGCTAAAACCCTCGTTTTGGGGGAGCGCCTGCGCTAAATGGGACCGCATGATCGACCTTCTGCCCGCACGCGCCGATTTCACGTCGGCGTATAACGCCAAACGCCCGCAAGTCCTTTGGACTGAATTACCGGCGGACGTGGACACGCCTGTCGGCGTGATGCTGAAGTTCGGCCAGGAGCGGCCGTTCACGGCGCTGATGGAATCCGTCCAAGGCGGCGCGACCCGCGGACGCTATTCGTTCGTGGCGCTCTCGCCGGACCTCATCTGGCGCTGCAAGGGCCAGCACGCGGAGATCAGCCGCGATGTGAACGCGAAGACACTCACCTACACCGCCGACGACAAGCCAACGCTCGCATCGCTGCGCGCGTTGATGGCGGCGTCGCGCATCGCCCTGCCCGATCATCTGCCGCCCATGGCGGCGGGTTTGATCGGCTACATGGGTTACGACACCATTCGTTTGGCCGAAAACATCCCCGACGAAAATCCCGACAAGCTTGGGATTCCGGACGGCATGTTCATGCGCCCGACCGTGACCATCATTTTCGACAACGCCAAAGATGTGATGACGGTCGTCGCCACGATCTATCCGCAGGACGGCGTCACGGCCGACGCAGCCTATGAAGCGGCGAAAGCCCGTATCCTCGACGTGGTCGCGACGCTGGAAAAACCGATCCCCCACACAACACCCGCCACCAGCGCCCGTTTCGAGGAAGCCACCTCGAACATGGGCCGCGACGGCTATCACCAGATGGTGAACAAGGCGAAGGAGTACATCCTCGCCGGCGACATCTTCCAAGTGGTCCCGTCGCAGCGTTTGCGCGTACCGTTCACGCTGCCGTCGTTCACGCTCTATCGCGCGCTGCGCAGGCTGAATCCCTCGCCGTTCCTGTTCCATCTGAACTTCGCGGGGTTTTCGCTCGTCGGCTCCAGCCCCGAAATTCTCGTGCGCTTGCGCCAGGGGGTCGTGACGATCCGTCCCATCGCCGGCACCCGCAAACGCGGCAAGAACAAAGCCGAGGACGACGCATTGGCGAAAGACCTGTTGTCGGATCCGAAAGAAATCGCCGAACACCTCATGCTGCTCGATTTGGGGCGCAACGACGTGGGCCGTGTGTGCACGCCGGGCTCCGTGCGCGTCACCGAGCAAATGGTGATCGAGTACTATTCCCATGTCATGCATATCGTCTCGAACGTCGAAGGCGAGATCGATCCGAAGTACGACGCCATGGACGCTTTGATGGCCGGCTTCCCGGCGGGCACGGTTTCGGGCGCGCCCAAAATCCGCGCCATGGAAATCATCGACGAATTGGAGAACGAGCGCCGGGGCTTCTACGGCGGCGCCATCGGCTATCTCTCCGCCAACGGCGAAATGGATACCTGCATCGCCTTGCGAACGGCATTGGTGAAAGACGGCCAGGTCGTCATCCAAGCGGGCGGCGGCGTCGTGGCCGACAGCGACCCCGAAGCCGAATACGAAGAGAGCAACAACAAAGCCCGCGCCCTCGTGCGCGCGGCGGAAGAAGCCATCAAGTTCTTCGCAGGCGGAAACCGCTAGGCTTCTGTCGTCTTAGGTCAAAAATATTCCGGGCCCAGACCTCAATCAGACTCAAACCGGCCTCCGCGTTTTACGCACGTGGGAGCAGGCGCTTAAATTCGGTTTGGACCGTGCGATAGCATTCGCAAGCTATGCTCTCGAGGCCCTTCCGGTCGGTAATACGAACCTGGCCGCGACGGGGGACCAATATGCCATCAGCTTTTAGCAGGCCTAACGCAACCGTGACGCCGGAACGCCGGCAGCCCAGCATATACGACAGAAATTCTTGGCTAATGTTCAAGCTGTCGCTCTCCATGCGGTCGTGAGCCTCCAACAGCCAACGCGCGAGCCGCTTTTTCACTGGATGGCGACCGTTGCAGGCCGCGGTCTGAAAGACCTGAGCCATGAGCGCCTGGGCATAACGGAGAAGGATTGTGTGAAATTTCGGATTGACTGCAATTTCGTTTACCAGGGCATTTGTAGGTATGTACAACGCAGCGCCAACCCCTTGCACCATTGCTTCTACCGGCGAAGAATGCGCTTCGAGAATAATCGGAACTCCAAAGAAACCTTCCGACCCAATCAGCCCGACTTCAAGCGTCGTTCCATCGACCATCGTTTGCACCAGGGAAATCATTCCGCTTTCCGGAAAATATGCACCGGCGATCGCATGCCCCGACTTTGACAATATATCAGGTGGCGTCATCTCGACGCGTTCGAAACGGCGATACAGCCTCGCTCGGTCCTTGGACGCCAGAGCCGCCAGCAGGCGATTCTCGCCGCGTGTTCCGTTTTTGCGCACGATAGCGTACTCGACCGTTTGCTAGAGCACGGTCGATCGCCCAGGGTCACAAGCGATTGCTTCATATAAATAATTCGTGCTGCTACTTGTTTAGTCCGATTTTCCGTAAGCTTCTGTACGCTATCGCACAGTCGGAAGCCGATAGTTGGTGGACGTCTCCACAACTATGAGAAGTCGGATTGGTACTTTTTCGTAACGAAAGTTCGAAACCGTACAGAATGCCTCTCGGTCCCAACTTAAGGTTATTTCCGCATCGCGTTGGGATATTTCCGCATCGCGTTGGCGGTCCAGACCGCGTTAGCCGCTCACTCAATTTAGCCGGAGGAGTACAACGTGTGGATCACCGCGGGGTGACGAAGGTTTTGTGTCCGCAGTGTCGCTCAAATGGCACGGTTGTCTGGACGAAGTCCGACCTACACCGGCCGCGCTATGAGTATGTGTCGAACGGATTTTTGTGTGTCGATAGGGGCGCTGAAGGAGATCCCCACTGCGAATGCGCTCGCTGTCGTGTCCGAGTAATTTCAGCAGAAGACCGGCCATCATGAAGCCGCCAGACTTCTTGGATCCCAGAACCACGCCGGAAGAGGCCCTTCTTATATCCCATGCATGGGGCGCAGCGTTAAACGCTAAAGGATTGCCGCTCCTTGAACTGGCCACCGAGCTGGGCCGCTGGGTCAATATTCCGTTCGGCCATAGCCCCGTCCGGCGCTATTTACGCATCGGCTTTTCAGCAGGCTACTTAGGATTGCCCGTCCCGAAGGCGGCGCGCGTCCTTGCTCGATGCGAAGCTGGGGCGGCCGCTCGTGTTCGCTCGGATGGATAGTAAATACGAGCGATGCGCCCTCGCCCTCGTTCGGGCGGCGGAAGAAGCCATCAAGTTCTTCGCAGGCGGAAACCGCTAGGCGGCGTCCACGACCCGTCTCAACGTTTTTGCGATTCTATCCGGACCTGGGAAGTAGGCCCATTCGAGCGAGAGCGGGTATGGCGTATCCCATCCGGTGACGCGCTCGATGGGCGCTTCAAGGTGATAGAAGCAGCTTTCCTGAACCTGCGCCGATAGTTCGGCTCCGAAGCCCGATGTGCGCGTTGCCTCATGCACGATCACGCAGCGGCGGGTTTTTTTCACCGACTCTTCGATGGTCTCCAGGTCGAGCGGTACGATCGAGCGCAGATCGATGATCTCCGCGTCAACCTGCGCTTCCTCGGCCGCAGCCGCGGCCACGTGAACCATCGTCCCGTAAGCCAACACCGTGACGTCCTCGCCTGGTCTCACAATGGACGCTTTACCGAGCGGGATCGAATAATAATCCGACGGCACATCACCCAAGGGATGGTTCGCCCACGTTGTGACGGGTTTATCGTGGTGGCCATCGAACGCGCCGTTGTAGAGGCGCTTCGGCTCCAGGAAGATCACCGGATCGTCGTCCTCGATGGCGCTGATCAGCAAGCCCTTCGCATCGTACGGATTAGAGGGAATGACCGTTTTCAATCCGCACACGTGCGCGAAAAGCGCCTCAGGACTTTGGCTGTGCGTCGGTCCGCCGAAAATCCCGCCGCCGTAGGGCGAGCGCACCGTGATCGGCGCGCTAAAGTCGCCGCCCGAGCGATGGCGGATGCGTGACGCTTCCGACACCAGCTGATCCATGGCCGGATAGATGTAGTCGACAAATTGAATCTCGGCGATGGGACGAAGGCCGTAAGCGCCCATGCCGACGCTCAGGCCGATAATCCCGCCTTCCGCGATGGGCGTATCGAACACGCGGCGTTTTCCATATTTTTTCTGCAAGCCGTCGGTGCATCGAAAGACGCCGCCGAAATAGCCGACGTCTTCGCCCAGCACCAAAACCTTGGGATCGCGGCCCAGCATGATGTCCATTGCCGAGTTGAGCGCCTGCGGCATCGTCATTGCGGTCATGACTGTTTCACCTGCTGCTGTTGACGGCGAAGGTGCAGCGGCATTTCCTTGAACACGTCTTCGAACATCGTTTGCGGATCCGGGTGCGCGCCCTGGTCTAACGTACCCTGCGCTTCGGCCTCCCGCGCCGCTTCACGCACGGAGTCCTGGACCTCCTTTTCCAAAGCGGCGTGCCGCTCTTCCGACCATTGGCCTTGTTTGATGAGGTGTTGCTTCAAGCGTTCAATCGGATCGCCCAGCGGCCAGTTGGCCGCTTCGTCTTTCGGGCGATAACGCGTGGGATCGTCGCTGGTGGAATGCGGCGCGACCCGGTACGTGACGTTCTCGATCAGTGTGGGGCCGAGATTGGCGCTCGCGCGTTCGGCCGCCCACTGCGTCGCCGCGAACACCGCGAGAAAATCGTTTCCGTCGACGCGAATCCCCGGGATGCCGTAACCGATCGCGCGCGCGGCGAAGGTCGTCCGTTCACCGCCGGCAAAACCCTGGAAAGACGAAATGGCCCACTGGTTGTTCACGACATTGAGAACGACCGGCGCCTGATAGACCGAGGCAAACGTCAGTGCGTGGTGAAAGTCGCCCTCGGCGGTGGCGCCTTCGCCCACCCACGCGGCGGCGATGCGGCTATCCTTGCTGTAAGCCGAAGCCATCGCCCAACCGACGGCTTGGATGAGCTGCGTGCCGAGATTGCCGGAGATGGAAAAGAAGCTCGCTTCTTTAGCCGAGTACATGATGGGCAGTTGCCGGCCCTTCATACGGTCGGCGCGGTTGCAGAAGATCTGGCACATCATATCCACCAGCGGCCAGCCGCGCGCGATGAGCACACCTTGTTGCCGGCCCGCGGTGAAACACATGTCGTCGTTCGAGAGCGCGAGCGCCGCCGCGACGGATACCGCCTCTTCACCGGTGCTCGGAATATAAAACGACGTCTTGCCTTGGCGGTGGGATTTCAGCATGCGGTCGTCATAGTGGCGCGTGAGCAGCATCGACCTGAGGCCCTGCAAAAGCGTTTCCGTGCTGATGGCCGGCTTCCACGCGCCGACGGCGCTGTGATCGTCGTCCAGGACGCGAACGAGATCGTAAGCGAGATTTCGGATGTCGTGCGCCGATGCCGAAACCGGAGGGCGTTTCAGCTCTCCCGCCTTCGGAATTTTCATATGAGAAAAATCGGGCTGCTCGCCCGGCCGCGCCGGCGGTTCCGGAACGTGAAAATCCAGCTCAATCGCATTGCGCATTTTCATCTCTCCTGACGGCCGCGCGGACTGTAATATAGACTGTCTTCTTGCGTGCTCTGCAGGCACATTTGAGAGCGTCTATGTCGCGCGGCCCCCTCTCCGGTATCAAAGTTATTGAAATGGCCGCGATTGGACCAGTTCCGTTTGCAGGCATGGTGCTGGCCGACATGGGGGCCGAGGTCATTCGCATCGACCGCACCGCAGCATCGGGCCTGGGCATCGCGGCCGACGCCCAATTCGATTGCTTGGGACGCGGCAAGAAGTCGATCTGCATCGACCTCAAAAGCGCCCCAGGCGTCGCCGTCGTTACACGACTCATCGCGGGATCAAACGTCCTCATCGAAGGTTTCCGCCCGCAGGTTATGGAGCGCCTCGGTCTAAGTCCGGACGCGTGTTTGAAGCTCAATCCAAAACTGGTGTTTGGACGTTGCAGCGGCTGGGGAGAGCGGGGCCCGCTCGCGCCCGTGGCCGGTCACGATATCAATTTCGTGGCTTTAAGCGGCGCGCTCGCCGCGATGGGTGTCGCGGACATTCCCACGCCGCCCCTCAACCTCGTCGGTGACTTCGGCGGCGCGGGCATGCATTTGGCGGTTGGGGTGCTGGCCGGTTTGATTTCAGGCCAAGGACAAGTCGTAAACGCCAGCATCGCCGGCAGCACGCTCGGACTGATGCCGATGATCTACGGTCTCTTCGCTCAAGGCGCGTGGACGCTCAAACGCGGCGACAATCTTCTTGATGGCGGTGCGCCCTTCTATCGCTGCTACGAAACCAGGGATGGCAAGTATCTGGCTGTGGGCGCGCTCGAGAATAAATTCTACGCCGAGCTTCTGACAAAGCTCGATCTCCTTGGTGTCGTTCGCGCCGATCGTCAGAACGACCGTTCGGCGTGGCCGCAAACAACGGACGTGCTGCGCCGGAAATTCCTGGAACGCACCCGAGACGACTGGGCCGCATATTTCGCGCACTCGAACGCGTGCGTGACACCCGTGCTGACGCTGGAAGAAGCGCCAAAACATCCGCAGCATGTGTCGTCTGACTCGTTTACGAGGATCAGGGATGTCGTCCAGCCGGCGCCGCAGCCTCTCTTCTCCCGAAGTGCCGTTACGCCAAATCCGGGGCCGGCCCCCGGCATGCATACCCGCGCCATTTTAAGTGAACTTAAATACTCCGCGCGAGAAGTGGACGAGATGATTATGTCGGGCGCCGCTGCCTGCGCCGATTAAAACGCAATCCGCGCAGTGAGATTGAAAGGTGCAATCGCCGCGCGCAAAAACGTACAGCGACTTTTTCGCCGGAATAATCGGCCATACGAAAGCGTCTGCTCTACGGGTGAGTGCCGAGGGCAACTTTAGGAGTTGCGCTTATGAAGTTTCGCCGGTTCGCTGCTGCCAGCTTGTCGCTTGCATGTCTTGCTTCGCCCGCCCTCGCCGCGCCGATTCTCGATCCGGTCGGCGATTTCCTCGCGAGCTACACCGGGCCGCACGGCGCCGATCTTGACGTCGTTTCCATTGATCCAACGTTCGACGGACATACGTTCACGCTCACGAGCACGTCCGCGGGCGCCATCGGCACCACGCCTGGCGGCATTTTCGTGTGGGGTATCAATCGCGGCACCAATGCAACGCCCTTTGGCGCGTTCCGCGACGGCGTACAGTTCGACGCCATCGTGCTTGCCAATCCGTTTGGCGCGAGCCGTGTGGTTATCAATGGCGTCTCGACCGCGCTTTCGGCGGCGAACGTCTCGTTCTCCGGCAACGTCCTCAATGTGGTTGTTCCCGATGCGCTGCTGCCGTCCGCCGGCTTCGCGCCCGTCGACTATCTCGTCAATCTCTGGCCGCGCAGCGGTTCCGGGGGCAACAATACGATCTCCGACTTCGCGCCGGACAACAGCGACGCCCGCGTCCAAATGGTGCCCGAGCCTGCAGCCCTGATGCTGTTGTTGTTGGGCCTCGCGGGCTTCTTCCTCATGCGGCCGCGGCGTCCTCGGACGGCCCTCGGAATGTAATTTTGATTTCAATTTATGAGATAAAATATTGATTCGGTAAAATCGTAGTGCCAGTCTCCCCGCTCAACTACCGAAGGGGAGACTGTCATGCGTTCTATCGCTCGTACCAGCCTAGCGGCTTTGATCGCCTTGTTCGCAGGAGCGGTGGTTTGCGCGCCGGCGCAGGTACAGGCGCAGACCGCCTCCTTCAAGGTCATCGAGCCCGCGGGCGCTCAGCTCATCGCGCCGACTGCGAAACTCGAGACCCTTAAAAACGAATTCTTCGGCTTCGTTGAAGGACCTGTGTGGGTTCCGGAAGGCGCGGATGGATACCTGCTGTTCAGCGACATTCCCTGCAACTGCATTTACAAATGGCAGAACGGAAAGCTGTCGGTATTTCTCGAAAAAAGCGGCTTCACCGGCACCGACCCTTCGGGCTCGGGCGCAGAGATCAACAACGGCCGCATTGAAGTGATCATTCTTGGTTCCAACGGCCTCACGCTCGACACGCAAGGACGTCTGCTCATCGCACAACACGGCGACCGCAAAGTCATGCGGCGCGAGAAAGACGGCATGATGTCCGTCGTCGCCGACCGCTTCGAGGGTAAGCGTTTCAATTCGCCCAACGACGTGGTCGTAAAATCGGACGGCGCCATCTACTTCACCGATCCCATGTTCGGATTGCGTAAGCTCGACGCCGATCCGGCGAAGGAATTGCCGGATCACGGCGTCTATCTCGCGAAGGACGGCAAGATCACGAAGCTGGAAAAAGATCCCCAAGGTGCGCTGCCGAACGGAATCGCTTTCGCGCCCAACGAGAAAGTCCTCTACCTTACCGCTGGCCGTAAACTGGTGGCCTACGACGTAAAGTCGGACGACACCATTGCGAATCCCCGCGTCATCTTCGACTACGCCACTTACACGAAAGACGACGGTCAATTCGACGGCATTCGCGTGGATGCGAAGGGAAACATCTGGGGCGTCGGCCCCGGCGGCATCTGGGCGATTTCTCCCGCGGGAAAACCGCTGGTGCAGGTGCTGACTCCGGAAGGCCCGGCAAACCTGGCATTCGGCGATGCAGACGGCAAAGGGCTTTATATCACCGCTAAGCGCGGCCTTTATAAGATCCGCGTTGAAGTCGCGGGCGCTAAGTTCACGCAGAAAAAATAGCTAACACGCTATTTCACATGCCGGCCCGTGCCGTCGCCTTTGCGGAGCCATCGGCGGGCGCGGTTGATGCGCATTTTTTGGTCGACGATGGTGTTGATATCCAAGTTGTGGATCGTTGCCACGCGGTACAGGATGATCAGCACGTCGGCGAGCTCTTGGCCCACGGCCTCGGAATCGTTTTGTTCGACCGCTTCTTGCAATTCGCGCATCTCGAGCGCCGCGCGGGCGACGAGAACGGCCGGAGATGGCGCGGGACCGAAGGTCTCCTCGCCCCACGCCGTGACTGAATGTTGGTCCTCTGCTGCCGTCGTCGTCATCGCACTTACTCCCGCGCGGCCGGTTGCCGGCGTTTCAGAATTTCCGTCACCGGGACAAGCGACACGCCTTGCGCTTCGAGCGTCGGCAGCCACTGTTTCAATGCAGCGAGTGTCGCGTCGTGGGGATGGCCGATGGCAATCGCCGAACCCTTGGTTTTCGCGATGGCTAACGTGTCCGCCAACTGTTTGTTGACGGCAGCGAGCGTGTCGACATTGTCGAGGAATACATCGCGTTCCAAGTAAGGAACATGCGCGGTTTTGGCGGCGTCGATCCCGGCGCTGCCAGCGGTGGTTTTTGAATCGAGCCACAGCAAGCCGCGCGTCTTCAATTCCGCCATCACGACAGCCATGCGCGTCTTGTCGCGCGTGAACTTGCTGCCCATGTGGTTGTTGATTCCGACGTAGCCTTTCCAGGAATCCAAATCGGCCGCGAGAGTCTTTTGGATCGTGGCGTCATCCATCTTCACGGTCAGCGCGCCGGGCCCGGGATTTTCCTTCGCGTCGATGGGCTCCATCGGCAGGTGCGCCAGGACTTCGTGTCCGTGCTCGCGCGCTTGGGGCACCAGCGTCGAAAGGCCGTCCGCGTATGTCATGAAAGAAACGGTGAGCGGCGCCGGCAATTCGATGGCTTTGAGCGCGCGCATGCGGTCGAGGCCCATATCATCCAACACGATGGCGATGACGGGACGCTCGCGCGCGACCGTGCTCGGCACGGCGTAGGCCGCCAGCGGCGTCTCGGGTTGCGCGACTGGCTGAGGCTCCGGCTCTGGCGGCGGCGCGGGAGGGTCGACGTGTTCCTCGGGCGCGGCACGCTGCAGAATACTGCCGGCATTGTCCCCCGGAAGCGTGACCAGCGGCGGACGGCTCACGTCCTTGGGCGAGGCCCTAAAGACATGCTCCGATTGCTTCGGCACGGGCTGCGTTGCGAGATCGAACGCCACACCCGATATGATCCCGAACGCCAGCAAGGCGATGCCGCCCGCGATCCAGAACGCGGGGCGGACGCCGTACCATCTTGCCGGAGCTTTATTGGCCATAGGCGCTTCTAATCCAGGCGTCGCGAAAGGTCCACGACCTACGGTAATATCAAGGACTTGGCTCGCTTGACGGGCCGGGTCGTGGGGCGCATGTTGGCCCCACTTTGTTAAGAGAGCCTCTTCAATGACTGCCAAAACCGCCGGTTATGTCCTGGTCGATAACTACGACAGCTTCACCTACAACCTCTGGCATTACCTGGAGGAATTGGGCGCGGACGTTGTCGTTCACCGGAACGACAAAATCACGGTAAGCGATCTGATCGCGCTGAAGCCGGCGGGGATCATTCTGTCGCCAGGTCCGTGCGATCCCGACCGCGCCGGAATTTGCCTGCCGCTGATCAAAGCAGCAGCGGATAAAATCCCGATGTTCGGCGTGTGCCTCGGCTTGCAGTCCATCGGACAGGCGTTCGGGGGCAAGGTCATCCGCGCGCCGCAGCCCATGCACGGCAAGGTGAGCCAGATTCATCACACCGGTCATGCGATGTTTGCCGGCATTCCGAAAGAATTCACCGCGACGCGCTATCACTCCCTCGTGGTCGAGCGCAGCACCTTGCCCGACTCATTGGTCGTCACCGCGCAAACGGACGATGGCTTGATCATGGGTCTCGCGCACAAGACGTTCCCGATCAGCAGCGTGCAGTTCCATCCGGAAAGCATCGCGTCCGAACACGGCCACCGAATCCTGCGTAACTTCCTCGTGGCGACGGGCCTCAATGCACGGCCTGAACCGCGCCGCGAACTTCCCATAAGCGGAGCGGCCATCGCTGCGGCGCAATGAGCGATCTCAAACCTTTCCTCGCAAAAATCGCGGACGGTTCGCATTTAACTGAAACCGACGCGGAAGCGGCCTTCGACGTGCTGATGTCGGGCGCGGCGACACCTGCGCAAGTGGGCGCGTTCCTGATGGCATTGCGCGTGCGCGGCGAAAGCGTCGAGGAACTGATCGGCGCGGCGCGCAGTATGCGTGCGAAAGCCACGATGATCACAGCGCCCGAAGGCGCCATCGATACCTGCGGCACCGGGGGCGACGGCGCCGGCACATTCAACATTTCAACGGCGGCTGCGATTGTAACGGCGGCGTGCGGTGTGCCGGTGGCGAAACACGGCAATCGGGCCATGTCGTCCAGGTCCGGCACCGCCGATGTGCTCGCGGCGCTCGGCGTGAACATTGAAGCGTCGCCCGAACTCATCGCGCGGTGTTTGCGCGACGCCAATATCGGCTTTCTGTTCGCGCCACGCCATCACGGTGCGACGAAGCATGTATCGCCGACGCGCCAGGAATTGGGACAGCGCACAATCTTCAACCTGCTCGGCCCGCTCTGCAATCCAGCGGGCGCGAAGCGTCAATTGATCGGCGTGTTCGCCCACAAATGGATCGGCCCCATGGCGGAGGCGCTGGCAAAGCTGGGATCGGACCGCGCCTGGGTCGTGCACGGCAGCGATGGCCTTGATGAACTCACAACGACCGGTGTGTCCTATGTCGCCGAATTGGACAGCAACCGCGTGCGTATTTTCGAAGTGCGCCCCGAAGACGCGGGATTGAAACGCGCGAAGCCCGAGGACTTGAAGGGCAGCGACGTCGCGGGCAACGCTCAGGCTTTAAAGGCCTTGTTGAATGGGCGCGGCGGGCCGTACCGCGACATCGTTGTGCTGAATGCCGCCGCCGCGCTAGTCGTCGCCGGCAAAGCAAAGGATTTGAAAGCCGGCGCGGTGCTCGCCTCCGAGGCCATCTCCGGCGGGCAAGCGCTCAAAACCCTGAACGCACTCGCGGCTATCAGTCATGGACGTGCGCCGTGAGTGACGTGCTGGCGGAAATCAACGCTAAGAAACGCGAGACCGTGGCCAAACGGAAGAAGGTCACATCGTTCGGGGACATCGAACGCATGGCCCAACGCGCCACACCGCCGCGCGGATTCGCCAGAGCCCTCGCCGCCAAAGCCGACAAGGGCCAATACGCCCTCATCGCAGAGATCAAGAAAGCCTCGCCGTCGGCCGGTTTGATCCGCGCCGACTTCGATCCTGTTGCCCTCGCCCGCGCTTATGCCAAAGGCGGTGCGGCGTGCTTGAGCATCCTCACCGAGGAAGATTACTTCCAAGGCAGCGACAGCTATCTCCAAGTCGCGCGCGAAGCGGTTCCGCTGCCGGTCTTGCGCAAGGACTTCATGCTGGAACCTTATCAGATCGCGGAGGCCCGTGCGATTGGCGCCGACTGTATTCTGCTCATCCTCGCGGCCTTGTCCGACGCGCTCGCCAAAGATTTAGAAGACTATGCTCTGAGTCTCGGCCTCGATGTTTTGGTTGAAGTGCACGACGAAACGGAATTCGACCGCGCCATGAAATTGAAGTCGCCGCTCATCGGCGTGAACAACCGCAATCTAAAGACGCTCAAAGTCGATCTCGCCACGACCGAACGCCTTGCGGCCAGATTGCCCAAAGACCGTGTGTTGGTGTGCGAAAGCGGATTGAAGACCGGCGTCGACCTCGCGCGTATGGCGCGTTGCGGCGTGCGCCGGTTCTTGATTGGGGAGTCGCTGATGCGCGAAGCCAATGTGGAAGCGGCCACGCGCGCGATCCTGTTGCAGGGAGCGGTCAATGCCTAAGAAAAAAGCAAAGGCGAAGAAAGACTTCACCCACTTCGATCCGCAAGGCAACGCCGTGATGGTCGACGTGTCGGACAAAGCCGCGACCGCACGCGAGGCCGTGGCGAAGGGCTCCATCTACATGGAAGCCGATACGCTGAAGCTGATCAATAAACGCAAAGTCAAAAAAGGCGATGTGATGGGTGTCGCACAGCTGGCCGGCATCATGGCCGCCAAGCGCGCGCCGGAATTCATTCCGCTGTGCCATCCCATCGCGCTGACGTCGGTGAAGATCGATCTCGCGTCCGACAAAAAGAAAAGCGCCATCCACATCACCGCCACCTGCAAGGTGAACGGACAGACCGGCGTGGAAATGGAAGCCCTCGCCGCCGTGAGCGCCGCGGCCCTGACGATCTACGACATGTGCAAAGCCGTGGACCGCGGCATGCACATCACCGACATCCGCCTGGTGAAAAAATCCGGCGGCAAGTCGGGCGTCTTCGAGCAGAAGTGACGCTGTCATGGGCCCGAGCGCACTGGTTCCCGTTGCCGAGGCGCGCCAACGGCTGATCGAAAGTCTCAAGCCGCTCGCGACCGAATCCATAAGTCTTATGCAGGCCGTCGGCCGCGTGTTGGCGGAAGATGTGACAGCGCACGTGACGCATCCGCCCGCCGATGTATCGGCCATGGATGGATACGCCGTTCGCGCGGCCGATGTGGCGACGATCCCGGCGCAGGTCACGCTCGTCGGAGAATCTGCCGCCGGTCATCCCTGGAACGGGAGCGTTCAACCCGGCCAAGCGGTGCGCATCTTCACCGGCGCGCACGTGCCGAAGGGCGCGGACGCCGTCGTCATCCAAGAAGACACGACGGCTTCGGGCACCTCGATCACGATCCAGGAATCATCACCGGCGGGCCGTCACATTCGCCCCGCCGCACAGGATTTCAAAGCCGGCAACGTCATACTGCGCGCGCCGCGCAAATTGACCGCCCGCGATATCGGCCTCGCAGGCGCGGGCAACAACGCGCACCTGCGCGTATATCGCCGCCCGCGTATCGGCGTTCTCTCCACCGGCGACGAAGTCGCCATGCCGGGTGAAGCCATCAGTTCCCATCAGATCGTCTCGGCCAACGGGCCTGCGATTTGCGCTTTCGTCCGCGCGCGCGGCGGAGTCGATATCCATTTAGGCGTCGTTCGTGACGAAGCCACCGCTTTGCGAACCGCGCTGGACCGCGCCGAGCCCCTCGACATGCTGGTCACGAGCGGCGGCGTATCCGTCGGCGACCGGGACCTGATGAAACAAGCGCTTTCCACCGACGATTTTGCGCTCGCGTTCCACAAAATCGCCATGCGTCCCGGGAAGCCCTTGCTGTTCGGCCACCTGAAGGGCCTGCCGATCCTGGGACTGCCGGGAAACCCGGTGTCCGCCATGGTGTGCGCGATTCTGTTCCTCGGTCCGGCCTTGGAACGCCTTCAGGGCCTGCCGGGTGCGGCGCCTACTTTGACACCTGCGCGCCTTGGCGCCGATATGAAGCTCAATGACAGCCGCGAAGACTATGTCCGCGCGACGGTGACGCGGGCACCTGACGGGAGTTTTATCGCGACCCCGTTCCCTAAACAGGACAGCGGCATTATCTCGACGCTGGCCCAGTCCGATGCCCTCATCGTGCGGCCGCCCCAGGCCCCTGCGGCAAAGGCCGGCGATGCCGTTTCGATTCTGGTGTTGGACTAGCGCCCAGACATCAGAAAGGCCACGCCGTTCTGGCGTGGCCTGATTTGTCTGTCACCCGACCCTTTATCCGTTCTACCTGGCCCCCTTCAGGGCCGGAACGGCGCGGCGCGCTTCTGCCTGCGAGTTCGTGCCGAAGGCGTCGGTGAAATCTCTACAGCTATTACGAGAATATATACCGGTTTGGCTCAGCGTTGGGGAGCCACAATTTTGTGAAAGTTTCGCTGTGGGCCGAAGCATTCCCTAACGCGCCCGTCCAAGGACGCTGAAAACCTTGACCAACCGCAGGAACCAAAGTAGAACATTAAAAGTTTCTCGTTTTGTTCCCTGTGCTTTAGGTGCCCCCATGCTAACCAAGAAGCAACACCAGCTCCTGCTTTTCATCCGCGACCGGATGGCCCGCGACGGCGTGGCGCCCTCGTTTGATGAAATGAAAGAGGCGCTCAAACTGAAGTCCAAATCGGGCATCCACCGCTTGATTACGGCCCTTGAGGAACGGGGCTTCTTGCGCCGCCTGCCCCACCGGGCCCGGGCACTTGAGGTCATGAAGCTGCCGGAGAACGCCCCCGCCCCCGCGGCCTCGGGTTTTGCCCCCAATGTCATCACCGGCAACTTCTCGGGTGCCATGCCGGGAACTGCGGTGAAGTCCGCCGCGCCCCAGGAAACTATCGACCTGCCGCTTTACGGCAAGATCGCCGCGGGTACGCCCATCGAGGCGCTTCGGCACCCGGGCGACCACATCGGCGTGCCGGGTGCCATGCTGGGCGCCGGCGACCATTACGCTCTCATGATCGAGGGCGATTCGATGGAAGAAGCCGGTATCCTCGACGGCGACACCGTCATCATCAAACGCTGCGACAGCGCCGAGAACGGCACCATTGTCGTGGCCCTGGTCGACAACGAAGAAGCCACCCTGAAACGGCTGCGCCGCAAGGGCGAGTCCATCGCCCTCGAACCCTGCAACAAGTCCTACGAAACCCGCATCTTCGGCCCCGACCGCGTCCGCGTTCAGGGCCGTCTCGTCGGGTTGATGCGGCGGTATTAGCCGGCAGGTACGAAGCACACCACCGATTGGTCCGCGACGGCGCCCGTGATCGTCACCAAACTGAGCTCGAGCCGAAGTGACAAGGGCAGGCCCTCGCTGTCAACCATGACGGCCGCGACGCCGTTCACGCCCGCCTCACTGGCGATCTGCGCCAGCGGCACCGACGCTGACCCAAAACCGGCCACCTTTGGCGACGTCCACGTGCCCTTCGCGGCACCTGTGGCCGCGTCACGAAGCACCAGCTTTGCGGCAACGCTGTCGCCGCCGGTGTTGACGATCCGCACATAGCTTTGGCCGCCGCTCGTATCCATCGGCACGTAACCCAATCGTTCGCGGCTGACGACGGTATTAGGGCCGCAGGCGCTTGCATTCGTAAGCAGGCCGGCGTCGCTCAAAGCCATCAGATGCTGCACCTGCCCCATGTAGTTCGCGGAAACGCGCAGGTCGGCGCGCGCCGGTAGGCTAAGGCCGGCGCCGGCCATGTCGCGATAATTGATCTGGATCGAACCGTGTGCCGGAATTTGCGGACCTACCCAACTGCCCACTGTCGCGCCCGTGACAGGGTCGACAATCACCGCACGCGGCGTGCCGGCCTGACTGCTTGTATTGGCAAACCGGAAAACGGATGAGGCTTTGTCCGTACCGAGGACGCCGGCGATCGTCACGGTCGAATCGTAGCGAATCTGCGCGGTGTTCGTCGCAGGCGTTATCGGCGGCGGCGGCCGATCGGTGCCGGCGGATCCATTTCCGGCGATCGTGCCTGTCGTCGTGCCGGTGGTGGGATTGACGTCGCCACCGGGGGTTCGCGGTGTAACGGCCGGCGGACAAGGAACCTTCGTGCCGACGGGGGTATCGCTGCCGGCCGCGGGCCGCGCGACCGTGCACGTCGGCGTCCCGGTGACAGCATCATATGTGATGCGGATGACGGCGGCGCCGGCCGGGCCCGTTTCCGCAGCACTTGCCGGGAGGGCGAGCGCGAGGCTGGCGGTGATGAAGGTTATGGAAATCAGCTTGGTTCGCATGGGGAACGCTCCAACATTCTGTTGCGCGGGGTGCGCGTAAGGAACGCGCGAAACCACGTTCGGCTGCAGCGGTGAATCAAGTCTTAACAGGCAAAAACGCACATTGATTCAGGGCAATAGCTAAATCGGCTGTCTCAAGGCGTCTCGTCATTCTCACGGGTCGAGTCCCTTTGCCCTCTTACAGCACCCGTCCAGGCCCGCGTACCGACGACCTCGCGCACCGAACGGGTGCGGAGCCCTTCCGGCCTAAGCCAAAATTCATACGCGCCGTTCCGGCGCAGATCGAACAGGTCGATCACTTTCCCGTCGCGGCAGAGGAATCGTGCCGGTAAGGCGGCCACGATCGCGTTTACGTCGCCGCAGTCTTCAGCCACGGCTTCGGGCGAAAATGCGATCAACACTTTCTGACCCTTGCGCGCAAGCACGCAGCCGCTGCCGTCGCAGCCAAGGCCGAGTTCCTCGTCCGTCACGCCTTTGTCGGGCCATTCCGCGGTCGATGCGCCGAAGCGGTCGCTCCATACCTCCTTCACAAAACTCCCGGTACGGCTTGGCCGCGCCACGACGTGCCCCTCCGCGTCCAGGACCGCGAACACGCGAGCGCTATCATCGACGAGCAAATCCGGCGCGGGCATGAACCAAGGAATGGTAAATGCAGCAGTGACCGGCGCGAGCCCGATCCACCGCCAGTGACCGCGCCACAAACACACGAACACGGCGCCCGCGGCGCCTGCCGCCAGTATCTTCACATCCATCGGCGGTACGTGAACTTGCGCGTGCGGCCATGTCGACACGTAGCGGGCCACTTGGTCGAGCAGCGCGACGCCTTTGCCCATCACGATGAGCGGCCACTCATCCAGGCCGAACGGCATCAATACCAGCGCCAAGACGCCGAACGGCATGATCCACACGCCCGTCAACGGTACGGCGACACCATTGGCGATGAACGAATACGTCGGCAGGCGATTGAAGTGATAGACCGCGAACAATGAAGTGGCGCCGCCGGCGACGATATCCGTGAGCAAAACGCCGGCGACATAGATCATCGCAGCATGGAAAATCCGAAATTCCCCGTCGCGGGTGCGCCATTCGATCTTGAGCCGGGTCTGTTCGTAAAGGCACACGAGGCATAGCACGGCTAGGAACGACATTTGAAAGCTCGCCCCGATAATCGCATCGGGCAGCAGCGCCAATAAGATCAGCGCGGCCCAAGCGATGCTCCGCAGCGATAAGGCTGTGCGATCCAACAACACCGCTGCGAACACAATCGCGATCATGATGAACGACCGCACGGCGGGAACGCTCACGCCGGAGATCACAAGGTAAAAGGCCGTAGCCCCGAGGGCGATCCACGCGGCGATTTTCTTGGTGTCCGCACGCAACGCCAGCCACGGCCACAGGGCCGCACCGCGTCGCACGACCAGAAATACAATTGCCGCCAACAGCGACATATGAACGCCGGAGATCGAGAGCAAATGAGCAATGCCGGCAACCCGATACGCTTCTTGCATGTCATCCGGGATCGCGCTTTGCTCGCCATTGATGAGCGCGGCGGCGACCACGCCGTGTTCATTCGGAATCGCTTGCGTGATGCGGTCGCCGATGGTCCGGCGCAAGGTTTCCGTCCACGCATGAATGCGTGCGGGCCAGGACAACGGCGCAGGGTTCGGCTCCGGCTGCCATCGCCCGACGGCAAAGCCCGTGGCGCCGATCCCTCCAAAATACAAAGCCCGCTGAAACTGGAACCCACCCGGCACAACCGGCAACCCCGGGGGCCGAAGCGTGACGCGCACCGAAATCCGTTGGCCGACGCTTGGCAATCCGTGAGCGCTGGGCAGCGTGAGGCGGAGCTTTTGCGGTGCCTCGCGCGCCCCGAGGCGCGGTAACACAAAGCTGTCGACAATCACATGATTGCCTTCGGGACGCTTTTCCGCGTCAACGACGCGCGCCGACAAAACGAACGGCCCCATTTCGCGTTCCAAGATGGGCGCGGCGACCATGTACGTGCGTACCTGCGCCGCCACATGTCCGAGAGCAAACGCCGCGACCAACGTCGCAATAACGCGGAGCACGAGATGGCGCCGCATCATCCACGCAACGACGCTTGCACCCACAGCAAGCAAGGGCGCGGGCCACCACAAGGGATCGTCATGCCAACTGAAGAACGCGACGATTCCGGCGGCCAAGACCGCGACGAACCAGAGGAACGTCCGTCCGCTCTGCACTTCGGCGATACGCCGAACCAGACTATCCACACGCGCAAAAATTTCGCGCGCGGTTTCCGGCGGTGAAACGCTAGGGCTGTTTGCGATAGACATCGTGGCACTTCTGGCAGCTCACGAATTCCAATCCTTGCAGCGCGCCCGCCGCGCCTTGCGCGCGGGTCATGGCAACAGCGGTTCTCAGGCGCTCATCGAATTGTTTCATCGTGGCGGAAAAATTGGCCCAGTCGTCCCACACTTTCGGCGAGGCTTTTCCGCCCAGCGCTTTGGTTTCGAAGACCTTGAGCCCGAGGCTGGCGGTTTCTTCCAAGGCTTCCATATGCCGCAGGATATGTGCCTCTGGGGCGCGGGCGGTGAGGATCAGCATCACCGCTTCGAACTGGGCGTCCAGGCTTTTCATCAAATGCTGACGGTATTCGATGACGTCCGCGTCGTCGGCCAGCGCCACGCCGGGGACGATGGCCACCCACGCCGCGCACGCCAATTTCAGCAACGTTGTCCGCATATCGTCAATCTCCGAGATAGTCGACGAGGACGCGCGGAAACAGAGTCTCGTCGCCATTCTTAAAACGAGGTAGCGCAATCCACTCTGCGTTGATCGGGAGGCCGGAGTCCTCGAAGAAGATGAATTTGTTCTTTCCGTAAACACTTTCGTTCAGAAGGCGCACCGGAAACGCAAAGATAATTTCATGGCCCGGCGTTCCGCAGTGGTTATAGAGATTTTCGCAAATGATCGGAGCACCTTCAATTGCCACCTCGCTTTGAAGCTCCTCGCGAATTTCCCGGCGTAGCGCATCCGCCGCTGACTCCATGAACTCCACGCCACCGCCGAGTGGTCTCCAACCTTCTCGTACGCCATCATCATCGAGTACTTCCGCAACGAGGATAAAATCGTCGCGGCGTATCAATCCGATCGCAACCGCACGAATCGTCGCAGCGGGACGCCAGTTGTTAGCTTTCGCCGCCGCCATAGGACCCCCTGCTTTACCAGCCCTAAAGATATGCTAAACCTGCCCGCCTTTCCTCATCAGAATCAGTCCTCATATGACCGTCGTCACGCGTTTTGCCCCCTCGCCCACCGGATATCTGCACATTGGCGGAGCCCGTACGGCGCTGTTCAACTGGCTTTACGCCAAACACACGGGCGGTAAATTCCTGCTGCGCATTGAGGACACCGACCGCGCGCGTTCCACTGAGCCCGCCATTGAAGCGATCATCGACGGTCTAAAGTGGATGGGTCTGCAGTGGGACGGCGAGCCGGTGTTCCAATTCGCCCGGGCCGACAAGCATCGCGCGGCGGCGGAAAACCTGTTGGCCGAAGGCAAAGCGTATCGCTGCTACGCGACACCTGAAGAACTCGCCGCCTTGCGCGAAGAGCAAAAGGCGCAAGGCGTGTCGATCCGCTACGACGGCCGCTGGCGCGATCGCGATCCGAAAGAAGCGCCTCCGGGCGCGCCCTTCGTGATCCGCTTCAAAGCGCCGCAGGAAGGCGAAACCGTGATCCACGATCAGGTGCAAGGACCGGTGACGGTCGCCAACGCGCAGCTCGATGACATGGTGCTGCTCCGCGCCGACGGCACGCCGACGTATATGTTGGCCGTGGTGGTGGACGACATCGACATGGGAATCACGCACGTCATTCGCGGCGACGATCATCTCAACAACGCCTTCCGGCAATATCAACTTATTCTCGCGCTGGGGCACGCGGCGCCCACCTACGCCCATATTCCGCTGATCCACGGACCTGACGGCGCCAAACTCTCGAAGCGCCATGGCGCGCTGGGGATCGAAGCGTATCGCGACATGGGATTTCTACCGGAGGCGCTGCGCAATTACCTCGCGCGTCTCGGGTGGAGTCATGGTGACGACGAAATTTTCTCCGACGCGCAAGCCGTCGCATGGTTCGACATCAAGGACGTGAATAAGGGTGCCGCACGGCTCGACCTCGCGAAGCTAACGGCCTTGAACGGCCACTACGTCCGCACGTCCGACAACGCGCGGTTGGTGGAGGCTATTGCAACGTCGTTACAGCAAAAAATCCAAAGCGTGCCATCGGGTATTGCGATGGAACGCCTCACGCGCGGAATGACGGCTCTCAAACAGCGCGCAAAAACCCTGCTCGATTTGGCCGACAGCGCGGCCTTTTACGTGCGGCCGCGCCCGTTGGCATTGGACGCGAAAGCAACTGCGGCCCTCACAAGCGGCGGCGCTGAAATCCTCCGGAACGCGCGGGCCTCATTGGAGAATATCGATGTGTGGGCCACCGTGAACCTGGAGGAATGGGCCAAAGTGCATGGCGAGCAGACGGGGAAGAAACTCGGCGATATCGCCCAGCCTTTGCGCGCTGCACTCTGCGGCACCCTCGCCTCGCCGCCGATTTTCGAGGTCATGGAAATCCTGGGAAAAGAAGAAGCTTTGGCCCGAATCACGGATGCCCTCGGCGGCTGAACGCGCGTCGAATTGTGCACCGCGGTACATTGATTCGACTGTATTTTCCGGTCTATAAACGCCCTACAGGAGGGCGGCTCGGGGAAATGTTGCCGAGGAGTCGCCTAAAACGAGAAAGGGCGCACCCGTGGCAAATAAACCCGAGGCCAACAAAACCGTCACCTTCAAAGACAATTCAACCGGCAAAACTTGGAATTATCCGGTCCTCAGCGGTTCGACCGGACCCGATGTCGTGGACATCCGCAAGTTCTACGCCGACACCGACATGTTCACCTACGACCCGGGCTATACGTCGACGGGCAGCTGCGAATCAAAAATCACGTTCATCGACGGCGACAAGGGCGTGCTGCTGCATCGCGGCTACCCGATCGAAGACCTCGCTGAGAACTGCAATTTCGGCGAAGTGCAACATCTTCTGCTGACCGGCGAACTGCCGAACGCGAAGCAAAAGGCAAAATTCGAACGCGACATCACACTGCACACGATGTTGCACGAGCAGTTCCATAACTTCTACTCGGGTTTCCGCCGCGACGCGCACCCCATGGCCATCATGTGCGGCGTGGTCGGTGCTTTGTCCGCGTTCTATCACGACAGCTTGGACATCACGAACCCCGAGCATCGCCGCATCTCGTCGTATCGTTTGATCGCGAAGATGCCGACGATCGCCGCGTGGGCTTACAAATATTCGCTGGGCCAGCCGTTCATCTATCCGCGCAACGATCTCGGATATGCCGAGAACTTCCTCTACATGATGTTCGCCACACCGTGCGAAAACTACGAAGTGAATCCGATCCTCGCAAAAGCCATGGACCGCATTCTCATCCTGCACGCCGATCACGAACAGAATGCCTCGACCTCGACCGTGCGCCTCGCCGGTTCGTCGGGCGCAAATCCGTTCGCCTGCATCGCGGCCGGTATCGCTTCGCTGTGGGGCCCCGCGCACGGCGGCGCCAACGAAGCCGTGCTCAACATGCTCCGCGAAATCGGCGATGTGAAACGCATTCCTGAGTTCGTGAAACGCGCGAAGGATAAGAACGATACCTTCCGGCTCATGGGCTTCGGTCACCGCGTCTATAAAAACTACGATCCGCGCGCGCGCATCATGGCGCGCACCTGCAGCGAAGTGCTGAAAGAGCTGAAGATCAAAAACAGCCCCCTGCTGGACATCGCCATGGAGCTGGAGCGCATCGCCCTCGAGGACGAATACTTCATCGAAAAGAAGCTGTACCCCAACGTCGACTTCTATTCGGGCATCATTTTCGAAGCGATGGGCATCCCGGTCACGATGTTTACCGCGCTATTCGCCCTCGCCCGCACCACCGGCTGGATCGCTCAGTGGCGCGAAATGATCGAAGATCCGCAGCAGAAGATCGGCCGTCCGCGTCAGCTGTACACGGGCCCGACCAAGCGCAAGTTCGTTCCGCTGAAAAACCGCAAGTAAACTTTGACGGAACCGAGGCATTCGCGGCGCGGCCCCAAAAGGGTCGCGCCGTTTTTCTTTGCGGCGCTAGCGCGCGCCTCCGGCATACGGCGCCAACACGGCCACCACGGCACGGTTGAGCGGCGTTGGAACGCCGGCGCCGTCACCCAGTTCGACGACGCCGCCGCTGAGCCAAGGAACTTCCAGGCGGTTACCGCTCCTCAAGTCATGGTGCATCGACGAATCCATGGACGCGGGCAAGCCGTCACAGAACGCTAACCGGTTCTCGGCAAAATCGGGGGCGAGATCCACGCCCCGCGCGCGGCCGACCGCCACCACTTCGCGCATGACATCCAACAGGAAGGCGCGGGACTCCGGAAGCGAACGCACCACGCCGATGGGCTGACGCATGGTCGCGGTGGTCGCCGATACACCGACGATGAAGACAAACTTTTCCCAGATCGCGCGCTCGATGGAAGTACTGATCTCGGCGTCAATTCCCGCTTTGAGGCAAGCATCGAGGAAGGTTTTGGTATGCACGTTGGACTGCGCGCCGAATTCACCAAACACCAAACGCGCCATGGGTGCCGCATGCGTGATGACGCCCGGCGCGCTGATCGTCGCGGAGATAAAACACACGCCGCCGAGGATCGCGCGCGCCGGGAGGTACTGACGCAGCATGTCGTCCTTCTGCACGCCGTTCTGCAGCGAAATGACCGCAGCACCTTTATCGACAAGCGGCCGGAGAGTCGGTGCCACGCTCGCCGTATCCCACAACTTGACTCCGACAATGATGAGATCGGCGGACTCAACATCGGAAATCTTTTCAACCGCTTGCACGGGCGAGATCGTCACATCTCCGCGGGGGCTCTTGATTTGGAGGCCACTATGCCGCATGGCGGCGAGATGCGCGCCGCGCGCCACGAAGGTCACATCGCAGCCGGTTTCCGCAAGTCGCGCTCCGAAATACCCGCCGACACCGCCCGCACCTAAAACAACGATCTTCATGACACCTCTTACGCCGACGGGAGCAATTTCAATAACGCACGCGCCGCCACGCGGCTCGGAGGATCGCCGGGCGAAAGTTTCGATAACGCCGCCGCAAAGTCGGCCCGCTGCGCCACGCGGCGCGTCTCGTCACGCAAGAGCAACGCGAGATCGTCTGCGAGAATGTCGGGCTTACACGCGCCTTGTATGCGTTCCGGCACGGCTTCATGTCCCACCAGAATGTTGACGAGATTGACGCTGCGGGTTTTGGCGAGCATGCGAACGACGACCGCCGAGGCGGCATTGATCTTATAGGCAATCACGTGCGGCACGCCGGCCAAGGCCAGTTCCAATGACACGGTCCCGGACGCCGCCAAAGCCACATCGCAGACCGCAAACGCTTCGGCGCGTTCGGCGGAGTCCATGACGACCGTCACCGGGATCGGCCAATCGCGCGAGGCCGTGTACACCTCATGCGCGACGGTGCTGACCGTCGGCGCGACGATATGCAGATTGACGTAGCGTTCGGCCAGATGCGCAAGCGCCTCTTTGAAGATTGGCAGGAGCCGCTTCACTTCGCTGCGGCGGCTCCCTGGAAACAAACCGACCACCGTTTTATCCGGCGCAATCCCATACCGCTTTCGGAAAGCCGCCGCGTCGCCCCCGGCCAGACCTGCTTCGAGCACGGGGTGCCCCACCCAAGTCGCCGGCAACCCATATTTTTCGAAATACGGCGGCTCGAAGGGCAGCAGTGTGAGCAGATGGTGAATCCATTTTGCCAGCTGCTTGGCCCGGCGTGGACGCCACGCCCATACTTGCGCTTTCCAGCACATTGGGATCCTAAGCTTAGAATTCCACGTGGACAAGTTGTCGC
>JADMIO010703156.1_pt1 | contig 72519 bp, 72 predicted proteins | sample 8958161 | NCBI WGS metagenome assembly JADMIO01 (sample SAMN16585339, study PRJNA669376) | soil metagenome | isolation source: Crop rotation soil | place: USA: Cullars Rotation, Alabama | collected 2011 | reverse complement strand
GGCCGCGACTTCAAGTCACGTGAATTCCAAGCTTCGGATCCCACTGTGCTGGAAATATTGCCGAGAAAACTCGCGTAGACATCGCGAATCAGCGCCAACTCTTCAATTCCGGTCCGTACAAACGCCATCAACCGGTCGTCGTTCACTTTCACGCCCACCTCGTTAAGGAATGCGTTCAACTTCGGCGTCTTGGCCGACGGATCGATAAGCAACAGGATTCGGCCCTGTTTATTCCAGAAATCGTGCAGCAGTTTCATCTCGCGATCGGAAAAATCGTACTGCGGTCCGATAATCATGATCGTCTTGATGTCCGCCGGGATTTGCGGCTCGTTGAACAGATTTAGTTCCTGAAATTTGATGTTCTCATTCTCGATAAATGTTTTCACGACGGATATCGGGCTCGGCGCTTGTTGCTGTTGCTGCTGCATCAGTGCCATCGGCGGCGGTTCGGAAATCGATGGCTCTTTGTGGCCGGTGATGTATCCGATCGTGTTCTTTTTTCCTTCCACCAGATCCATCATCGCGCTGGTAATCGCTTGTTCGCCTTTGAACGCCGCGACCCGCGGACCTTCGCCGAACGCCATTCCGCTCGAATCGATCTCGGCCATCTCCGAAGCCTTCACCGTTTTGTTGCGACCATCGTAGTCCAGCACGAGCAGGCTTTCGTCGCTGACGACTTTGTATTTATCGAACATTTCCTTGGCCCGAGAGAGGTTTCGTTGCGGATCGATATTCTCGATGTCGATCTTTCCCTTGGCCGCGTATTGATATTCGGTCAGCAAATTTGCCACGTCGCCGGTGATTGGCGTATTCGGCGAAAAGAAAACCGTGACCCGCATCTTGCCTTTGATCGTGTCCAAAAAGCGCTTCGTTTTGTCGGAAAGCGCGTATTTCTGATCGCGCGAAACGTCCCAGCGCTTGTAATGCCGGAAGGCGATCCAATTGACTGCGCTTAACAAAAAGAAAACCAGGATCAGTTGGATCAGCAGATTCAGCCCGATTTGGAGGCGCTGGATCTTCTTGGGTTTTGGTTTTGTCGCCGCGTCAGCCATTCGTCACAACCTCCATTTGCGCGATTGGAACGCCTGGTAAGTCAGGGTGAGCACGAACGCAGTCATGCTCAGGTAAAAAACAATTGGCCGGGTGTCGAGAATACCGCGCGAATACGTTCCCATGTGCTCGATCGCAGAGAAATATCCGAGCGCGTCCCGCATTCCCGAACTGACGTCGAGGAGGACGAATTGAACCAGACCGAGAAAAAACAAAAGGGTGATTGCGGAGAAGGAAATGATTGCGGCCACCATCTGGTTTTTGGTCAGGACGGAAGCGAGACAACCAACCGAGAGATAAAACATCCCGAGCAGCAACAACATCAGATAGGAACCCCAATATGCGCCCGTGGAATTCGCGGCCGGTTGATTGGTGATCTTTTGAAAAATCGCGAAATAAATCAGGGTCGGAAGCCAAAGCGCGATGTAGAAAACCACCGCGCCGAAGAATTTCGCCAGCACGACCTGAAGATCGCGCACCGGCGCAGTCATCAACGGTTCGATCGTGCCGAGTTTAAATTCCTCCGAAAATAAACGCATCGTGATCAGCGGGAAAATCAAAACGAACGCGAACCAGAAGAACACGGAGTTAAAGAACGCCTCCTGGACCGAATAATTGATCGGCCGCTGGTTCATGAACGAAACCTGGAAATAAAAGTCGACCCCAGTGACGAGAAGAAAGAACACCAGAACGATGTAAGCGATCGGCGAATGGAAATAGCCGCGAACTTCGCGAAGCAAAAGTGCCCAGAATTTTCTCATTGGTAAATCAGCATTGTTACTCCATCACTCCAATCCGATCTGATCGGAGTGGGTAATCTCAACGAAAACGTCTTCGAGGGTGGCGCGACGTTGCGACAATTCGCGCAAAGTCCAATGACGCGCCGCGGCCAGTTTGAAAACCTCTTCGCGCACGTCCAAACCCGATTCGACCCGCAATGAAAAGACGTTCCAGTCGTTCTCGCGATTTTCCGTCACATCCCGGACACCGGAGATCTTTTTCAATTCCTCAACGCCGTTATCGTTGCCGGTTTTTGCCTCCACGATCACGCCGCCGGCCTGCCGAAGCTGACCCAGGAGATTTTCCGGCGTGTCGCAAGCTTCGATCTGGCCGTTATGAACGATAATCACGCGGCTGCAGGTCATTTCGACTTCCGGCAAAATGTGGGTGGACAACAAAATTGTGTGCTGCCTGCCGAGATTCTTAATTAATTCGCGCACCTGACGAATTTGATTGGGGTCGAGCCCGATCGTCGGTTCGTCCAAAATCAGAAGATCCGGCTCGTTCAAGAGCGCATCCGCCAGGCCAACCCGCTGCCGGTAACCTTTGGAAAGAGCGCCGATGAGTTTCCGTTCGACGTCTCTTAAGCCGCACAACTCTTTCACGTCACCAACTCGTTCGGCTATGCGCCGGTGCGCTACACCTTTGAGGGCCGCGCGATAATCGAGGTACTCGGTGACACGCATGTCGTTGTAGAGCGGAACGTTTTCCGGCATGTAGCCAAGATGCGACCGCGCCTGAAGCGATTGATCGAAGACGTCAAATCCGGCGATGGAAGCGCGCCCCGAAGTGGCCGGCATGAACCCGGCAAGAATCCGCATCGTGGTCGTTTTGCCGGCGCCGTTTGGCCCGAGAAAACCCATGATTTCACCCTGGCCGACTTCGAAACTCAGATCGCGGATTGCGGTGTGTCCCGCGTACCGCTTGGTCAAATTTTCAACTTTGATCATTACGAAAGTATTTCAGACAATCGAACAGGAATTGCGTTGCCGAAAATTTTCGGATTGTCAACGGGCGGCCAGCGTCACCGTCTCGACCCGCTGAGCGCCGTTGCCCCGAATAACTCCGACTGCAAAATTCACGTTATCCCCGCTGGTCACGCGACTTAACAACGTCTCCGCGTCCTTTACCGAATTCACGTCGCGTGTGCCGATTTTGTAAATCACGAGGCCGCGCTTGATTCCAACCTCGTCAGCGGGACTATCCGATTCCACTGAGCTGATCAATACGCCGCGGCCTGGCTGGTAATCGAGCGCCTGGGTCAGATCGGGAGATAAATCTTGAAGTTGCATGCCGAAAAAGCGTTCGGCGTTCGCGGAGGTCGCCGTTTCTTCGGATGGGGGCGGAAGTTTTTGGCCCGGATGTTTTTCAGCGAACGATTTGAACTTGGTGACGTTTTCGCGAACGACGTCGGCGGGAATCGCGAATCCCATTCCCTGTGTGGGAACGCCTTGCGGGGTGAAGGCCATTTTAGCGGAGCTGATTCCCACCAAACGGCCGGAAATGTCGATCACCGGTCCGCCACTGTTGCCCGGATTAATTGCAGCATCGGTTTGGACGAGGTTTTTGTACTCGATGTTGTCGATTGAAATGTCGCGCTTGGTCGCGCTCAACACTCCGCGACTGATCGAGCTTCCGTAGCCAACCGCGTTCCCGACGACGATGACAGTCTCGCCTAACAAGTTGGGTGAAATGTTTTCCAGGCTAATGAACGGAAACTTGTCCTCCGAATCTATTTTGATGAACGCGAGGTCTTTTTTCTCGTCGCCGGTGATGTAATGGGCGCTGTAAGTCTTGCCGTTGTTCGTCGTCACTTTGATTTTAAGATCGGCGGCTCGTTCGACAACGTGCTGATTGGTCACGATATAGCCCGCCGGGTCGACGATGAATCCGGAGCCAAGGCTTTGGAGAGTTTGCCGGATCTCCCGCGGTTTTCCGCGGTAATAACCAAAAAATTGCGCGTAAAAATCCTCGATCGGGTCCCGCACGCTGCGACGGATCATTCGCTCGGTGTTGATGTTAACGACGGCGGGCAAGACCTTGGCTACGGCCAGGACCGCCGGCTCGGCGGCTGGATCCGCCTGGGCAAAACAGGATGTCGATCCTGGTAATGAAAAAATCAGCGCTACAATCAATAAAGTTCCGACCAGTCGCATTTGGGTGAACTTGGAAGTAACGGAGCGCCTGCAGAACTGTCAACTGGCCGCACTTAGCACGTTGTCATTCTGAGCGAAGCGAAGAATTTCTGATCAGACCGAGTCAGAGATGTTTCGCTGCGCTCAACATGACAACTGAGCGAAGCGGCTGCACATTGATTTGCAATGCGTACGACAATCGCCGCTCGGGCCAATCTCGACCTGATCGACCAGAACTATCAACGCTGGCAAGAAGACCCGGCGTCGGTTGATCCAAGCTGGGCTGCGTTTTTTGAGGGTTTCGAGCTCGGGAACCTGCCCCAGAAAAATGGCGCGACCGCCGCAGCGCCGCGCGCGGTCACGCGCGAAAGTCCCCTCCAAACCAGGATTGACGGACTCGTCTACGCCTATCGCACGCTCGGCCACACTATTGCCCGGATAAATCCACTGGCCGAGAAACGCCCCGAGAACCCACTCCTCTCGCTCCGCGAATTGGGTTTCGGCGAAAAAGATCTCGATCTTCGCGTCGCTTCAAAATTTTTCGCGAACGGCCAGGAGATGACGTTGCGAGAGATGATCGCGCGTCTCACCAAAATTTACGCGGACACGATCGGCGCGGAGTTCATGCATATTCAGAACACGCGGACCCGGAACTGGGTTCTTCACCGGTTGGAGACGCGGCCCAACCGGCACGACACGCCGCGGCAGGAGAAGATCGCGTTGCTCCGCGCGTTGATGGAAGCGGAATCGTTCGAAGGTTTTCTGCACTCCCGTTACGTCGGACAAAAACGGTTTTCGCTCCAGGGCGCCGAATCGCTGATGGTGATTCTCGAATCCCTTCTTCACAAATGCCCGGCCACCGGCGTGGAAGAAATTTGCATGGGAATGGCGCACCGCGGGCGGCTCAATATTCTGGCGAACTTTCTGAAGAAGTCGTTGCGAGTGATCTTCACCGAGTTCAACGAAAACTACATTCCCGAATCCGTATCCGGTGATGGCGACGTAAAATATCACCTCGGTTATCGCACGGTCCGGAAGCTGGCATCGGGCGCGCAGATCGAAATCCGTTTGGCGGCAAATCCAAGCCATCTCGAAGCGGTCGATCCGGTGGTTGAAGGAACCGCCCGCGCCCGTCAGCGATTGCGCGAAGATACCGAACATCGCCGCAAAGTTTTGCCGTTGCTGATTCATGGCGACGCGGCGTTCGCCGGGCAGGGGATCGTGGCCGAAACGCTGAACATGTCGCAGCTCCACGGTTACGGGACCGGCGGCACGGTCCACGTTGTGGTGAACAACCAGATCGGGTTCACGACCCTTCCGGAAGACGCGAGATCATCGATGTACGCCACTGATGTCGCAAAGATGATTGAGGCGCCGATTTTTCACGTGAACGGCGACGATCCACTGGCTTGCATGCAGGTGAGCCAGCTGGCGCTCGATTTTCGTCAGGAATTTGGACGCGACGTGGTGATCGACATGTATTGCTATCGCCGTTTCGGTCACAACGAAGGCGACGAACCGGCATTCACTCAGCCTGATCTCTACGCGAAGATCGATAAGCACCCGTCGGCGGCAAAATCTTACAAGGCGGAACTGCTCGAATCGGGAACGTTAAGCGAAGACGACGCCGCGTCGCTCGAAACCGAGATGAATCTGCGGTTGGATTTGGCGCTCGACACGGTTAAATCGCTCGAAAAAGAGAAGGCCGGCAAGCAGGCGCAGTTTACCGAAGCAGCCGCGGTTTTTCAGCCGGAATACAAGAGCTCCGTGGTGGCGACTGCGATCACCGAAGACGAACTCAAGATCATCGTGGATGCGCTTACCCGTGTGCCTGACGACTTCAACGTTCAGCCGAAAATAAAACGCATTGTCCTCGAACATCGCCGGAAAGTTTTTGAAAACGGCGGACCGTACGAATGGCATTACGCTGAGTTGCTCGCATTCGGTTCGTTGCTGCTCGAAGGAACGCCGGTCCGGCTGTCTGGTCAGGACAGCGCGCGCGGAACTTTCAGCACCCGGCACGCGGTCCTTTACGATGCGAAAACGGGGGCGCCTTACGTGCCGTTGATGCATCTCGGGCAAAAGCAATCCCGCATCTGTATTTACAACAGTTTACTCTCCGAAGCCGCCGTCCTCGGTTTCGATTACGGTTACTCACTCGACTATCCGAGCATGCTTTGCTTGTGGGAAGCGCAGTTCGGCGATTTTTCCAACGGCGCTCAAACGATTATCGATCAATTCATCGTTTCGGCGGAATCGAAATGGCAACGGCCGAGCGGAATTGTGTTGTTGCTGCCGCACGGTTACGAAGGACAGGGGCCGGAACATTCCAGCGGACGGCTCGAGCGCTTTCTGCAACTTTGCGCCGAGGAAAATGTTCAGGTCTGCAATCTCACCACTGCGGCCCAATATTTTCACGTGCTCCGGCGGCAGATGAAACGCGAATTCGTGAAGCCGCTCATCATCATGACGCCGAAAAGTTTGTTGCGGGCCGAGTTTGCGTCCTCGCGGGCGGAAGACTTTATGAAAGGCAGATTCGAAGAAATTCTCGGATCGCCCGAAGTCGGGCCTGCCAACAAGATGAAGCGCGTGATTCTTTGTTCGGGCAAGATTTACTACGACCTGCTGAATTACCGGGCCGAAAAGAAGATCGATAATGCCGCAATCATTCGGGTTGAGCAGCTTTATCCGCTGCACGAAAGGAAATTGAAATCTATGGTCGGGGCATTTCCGAAAACGGCGAAGATCGTCTGGTGCCAGGAAGAACCCGAAAACATGGGCGCCTGGACGTTTATCGAGCCCCATTTGCGAAAAATCTTCGAGCGCGAGATCGCTTACGCCGGCCGCGACGCCAGCGCCAGTCCCGCGGTCGGTTCGCTCGCCCGCCATAAACGCGAGCAAGCCTGCGTCATCAAAGACGCTTTCAACGTTTGATTCGACCTCGCGTTCTTTTGCGCTTAGTTAGGCGGACATGGCAGTCGAAGTAAAAATTCCGGCAGTTGGCGAATCGATTTCCAGCGGGGTCGTTTCTGTTTGGCACAAGAAATCCGGCGATTTCGTCAATGCAGGCGATGCTTTGTTCACCCTGGAGACCGATAAAGTTTCCACCGAAATCGCAGCCGAGACCTCGGGCGTTCTCGATACCCTTGTTCCTCAGGGCCAGGAGGTGAAAATCGGCGAGGTTGTTGCAACGATCGACGATTCAAAGAAAGCACCGGCAGCTGCGGCCCCGGCTGAGAAGAAAAAAACCGAAGCCAAGTCGGAGCCGGCGCCTAAAACTGAAAAGTCAGACGGCGATACTCTTTCGCCTGCCGTGCGACGGATCGTCGAGGAAGGACAACTTGATCCCTCCAAGATTTCCGGAACCGGTCCGGGCGGTCGAATTACAAAAGCGGATGCAATGGCGGCGGCGCAGGGACGCAGCCCAGGTAAAAAGGGTCCGGAAGTGCAAAAAGAACAGCCGGCCCCGGCTGATGGGCGTGTCACTCGAAAAAAGATGTCGCCGTTGCGGCGAAAGATCGCGGCCCAGCTGGTAATGGCTCAACACACCGCGGCGATTCTGACCACGTTCAATGAATGCGATATGACCGCGGTTCAAAAACTGCGGGCGGATTCACAAGACGCCTTCTCGAAAAAGCACGGCGTGAAACTGGGCTTTATGTCCTTCTTCATCAAAGCGAGCGTCGAAGCTCTCAAGGCCGTGCCGGCGGTGAACGGGCGAATCGAGGACGATGATATTATCCAAAACAATTTCTACGATATCGGCGTGGCGGTTGGCACGGACCGCGGCCTGGTCGTGCCAATCGTCCGTGACGCGGACAAAAAATCGTTCGCTGATCTGGAACGCGAGATTGGTGATTTCGCAACCCGCGCCCGTGACGGAAAATTGACCTTCGACGATTTGACCGGTGGGACGTTCACCGTTTCAAACGGCGGCGTCTATGGCTCGCTGGTAAGCACGCCGATCCTGAATTTCCCCCAGAGCGGAATTCTTGGAATGCACAAGATCATGCCACGACCGGTGGCGATCGACGGGAAAGTGGAAGTTCGCCCGATGATGTATCTGGCGTTCAGCTATGATCACCGGCTGATTGACGGGAAAGAAGCGGTGACGTTTTTGATTAAAGTAAAGGATTGCATCGAAGATCCGAAAAAGTTGCCATTGGATTTTTAGTTTTTCGTTGACCTTACGGCGATTCGAGCCCGAGTCATTCGCTCGCGAAGACCGCCCTCTGCCAAGAAAGCTTTCTCGAGTTGTCGTAATTGTTGGTCCAGGAAGGGAATTCGTCTGGTGAAGTAGGCAGACGAGAATGTTTGCCACTACTCCGCCGTGCGCGGAATAAAGTTCTGGGGCGCTGTGGACAGGATATAGGTCACATGGGATTTATACGACCTGTAAAATGGCTTCAGAAAAATTTGATGTTGTTATCATTGGTTCAGGTCCGGGCGGTTACGTGGCCGCGATTCGGGCGGGCCAGCTCGGCTTAAAAACGGCCATTATCGAGAAGTACAAGGACCTCGGCGGCGCGTGTCTGAACATTGGCTGCATCCCGAGCAAAGCGATGCTCGCCTCGAGCGATCATTTTGTGTTCGCGAAAAAGGAAGCAGCCAAGCATGGCATCATGATTGAGAACGTGACGGTTGACCTCAATAAAATGCTGCAGCGCAAGGACAAGGTCGTGAAAACGATGAATACCGGCGTCCGTTCCCTGATGAAGACGAACAAGGTGACCACGTTCGAAGGACTCGGCACGATAAGCGCGCCGGGAAAAGTTTCGGTCAAAGGCTCGGATGGAAATACCCAGGAGATCGAGACGAAGAACATCATCATCGCGACCGGGAGCGTACCGGTGGAATTGCCGTTCGCGAAGTTTGACGGCAAAACAATTATCAGCAGCACCGAGGCTCTCTGTTTCGCGGAACCGCCAAAAAAACTTCTGGTGATCGGCGCCGGTGCGATTGGTCTGGAACTTGGATCGGTCTGGAGCCGACTCGGTTCCGAAGTCACGATTTTGGAATTCCTGCCGCGAATCGCCGTCGGATTCGATCTAGAATTATCTAACCTGCTGCAACGCGCGCTTACTTCTCAAGGCATCACTTTTCATCTGGAGGCAAAGGTTACCTCGATCGAAGTGAACAACGGCCGCGCAACCGCAACCGCGACGAAAGGCAGCGAAGAACTAAAATTCGAAGCTGACAAAGTTCTCGTATCGGTTGGGCGCAAACCGTTCAGTGAAGGACTTGGGGCTGAAAAAGCCGGCGTTGAGTTTGACGAAAAGAAGCGAATCAAAGTCGACAAACATTTTAAAACCAAGGTCGACGGCATCTACGCGATTGGCGACGTTATCGCCGGACCAATGCTTGCGCACAAAGCAGAAGACGAGGGGATCGCCTGCGTGGAGGGGATTGCCGGCAAAGATGGTCATATTAATTATGATGCGATCGCTGGAATCATTTATACCAATCCCGAGCTGGCCGGAGTCGGAATGACCGAAGAACAGGCGAAAGAGAAGGGGATCGAGTATCGAGTCGGCAAATTTCCGTTCAGGGCAAATGGTCGCGCGGTCGCGAATGAAGAGTTCGAGGGAATGGTGAAGTTTATTGCCGACGCAAAGACCGACCGGATTCTCGGCGCGCACATTTTGCAACACGCGGCCTCGGAGTTAATCGCCGAAGCCGTGTCTGTGATTGAATTCGGCGGCAGCTCCGAAGATATCGGCCGCACAACCCACGCGCATCCCACTTTGAGCGAAGCAGTGAAGGAAGCGGCGCTCAGCGTCGAAAAACGCGCGTTGCATATTCTCAATCGCTAGCTGGGGCCAGCGCTGCTTCCCGCCGGCGAATGGCCATGAGCGCCACACCGGCGGAAATCGTACAAACAATGGCGCCGAGGGCCAGAGCATCGGCGGTTCCGAACCAATTTGCTACCGCGCCGGCTTCAAGACTGCCGAGCGGAATCATGGCGCCGAAGATGAGCGACCAAACGCCCATGACGCGGCCGCGCATTTCGTCAGGCACAATCGTTTGCAGAACGGTGTTTGTAGTCGAGAAAAACAGCAGCATCCCGAACCCGGCAACGAACAGAAATCCGAGCGCGACATAAAAATTCCGGGCAAGCGAAAACGCCAAAAGTGCCCCGGAGAATAACCACACTCCGCCGAGAGCGAGTTTGCGCGGGGCGATGCGATGACCAAAAGTGGCCACAACCAGCGCGCCGATTAACGCGCCGCTTCCGCTCGCCGACATCAAAATTCCAAAACCATCCGCCCCACGGCCGAGCACATCGCGAGCGAATGCCGGCATTACGACCATGTAGGACCAGCCGAAAATTCCAATAGCGAGAAACAACAGCAGAATTGTGCGGACCCGCGGATGTCGAAACGCATAAACAATTCCGTTCCAGGCGTGCTCGGCCGTCGACACCATCTCGATTTTCCGCTCGAACGGCGGCATGCGCATCATCAACAAACCGCAAATCACCGCGATGAAACTCACGCCATTGAAGAAAAAGCAGAGTGGCACACCCACCGCGTTGATCATCAAACCCGCCAGCGACGGGCCGATGACGCGCGCGCCGTTGACGATCGAGCTGTTGAGCGAAATCGCGTTGAGCAAATCCTCGCGGCTGGTCATCTCAACGGTGAAAGCTTGCCGGGCGGGCATATCGAATCCCATCGCAACTCCATTGAGCGTGGCAACGATCATAATGAAGGTCGCGTTCGCGAATCCGGCCCAGACGCCAAGGGCGAGCAAAAATGCGCAGATCATTTGCGCGGTCTGAGTTGCAACCAGGATCGAACGTTTCGGGTAGAGATCAGCCAGGGATCCACCCCAGATCGAAAACAACATCATCGGCGCGGAGCCGACGGCGGCTACTGCGCCGAGGAGAAACTTTGAGTTTGTGATTTCGTAGACGAACCAACTCATCGCGGTTTGCTGCATCCATGTGCCGATGAGCGACACCAACTGGCCCCAAAAAAAGAGCCGGTAATTGCGATATCGAAGCGCTCGAAATGTGTGGCGCCAACTTACCCCGCCGACTGGCAAACGCCGCGGCCGCCCGCTGATATCCTCTGGAACGCGAGCGGTTTCGGCCGGCATGCTTCACTGTAGCGAGGGATTCGCTGCGCGCTCCAACTGCGCGCATTAGCTGAATCGCCTGCCTGTTATCGTGCGAATCGCATGCTAGGTTTTGACCGTGCAAACGACGGCGGCCATTCTGCTTCGCAAACGCAAGTTTAGCGATACCAGCCTGATCGTTTCCTGGTGCACAGAGTCGCTGGGCTGCATTCAGACCATCGCGAAAGGCGCGCGCCGTACGAAAACGCCGTTCGCCGGTAAGCTCGATCTCTTCTTCGAATCGGAAATTTCCGTGGTGCCGAGTCGAAAGTCGACGCTCCACACTCTCACCGAGGTCGTTGTCAGAAATCCGTTTCCAGGCATTCGCGAAAATTATGTTCGGACCCAGGCGGCGGCCTATTTCGTGGAGCTGATCGAAATCTGCACCGAGCGCGACCATCACGAGCCGGAGTTGTATTCGCTTTTGCGCCGCGCATTCGGTTATCTCGACAAGAACGATCCAAATTTGCGGGCGATTTCCCATTTCGAAACTGAGCTCGCCCGGATTGCCGGCGTGCATTCGGCAGCCTCAGGACAAAAGAAATCGACGGCCGACCCGGCATTTGCGCTCGGCAACCTGTTCGGAAAGTTGCCGCTGTCGCGCACACCACTCTTGAAAACGCTCGCATCCGAGGCGAAAAGCAAAGCCAAGGAGATGGCGTGAAAGCAAAGATTATTGCGGCGATGATTCTAGTGAGCGGCGTTTGTTCCCTGGCCGCGGCCAACGAAACTTACAAATTCGACCAGCCTGGTTCCACCATCGGCTTCTCAGTGCATCAGTTTCTCGGGAACACTCAGGGAAAGTTCAAAAAATTTGAAGGTCGGATCCAAGTGGATCGCGAACATCCGGAAAACTCCTCAGTGACGGCGAGAATTGACGTTCGGAGCATCGATACCGGAATTGTGAAACGAGACAATCACTTGCGCAGCGCGGAATTTTTCAATGTCGAGAAATATCCCGAGATGACGTTCAAGAGCCGAAGCGTGAAACAAACCGGCCCGCAAGCCGGCGACATTGTCGGTGACCTGACCATGCACGGCGTCACAAAATCAATCACCCTGCGCGTGAAACTCTTGAGTTCGCCCGATTCCAAACAAACGCGCTGGTCGGTCACCACAGAACCACTCAAACGCCGCGACTTTAATTTGATGTTTGCCCAGGCCGCCGAGACTATGTCCGGAATCAGTCAGAGTGTCGCAGTGAAAATCGAAATCGAAGCGACTCGAGCGCCGTGAGATGATTGTTCTGGTTCTCACCTGGGTCGGGATCGGTTGCTGGCTAGTTTGCTTTTGGTGGATGCATCGCATTTCGTCCCGCCAGGATAGCATGCTCAAAGAACTGCACGAAATGACGCAGCGGATCGAACAGCTCTCAGAATCCGAACACGAATTGATTCGCGACGTTCATCCGCAGGTTAGCGAGATTAAGGAACACGTTGAGACCGTGAAGGAGGCGGTCTCGCCGGAGAAAGACTGATTCCCCAATCTCTGCATGCAAATCACGCCGCTCGGAGACTGCGCGGTTCTGATTCGTGTGGTCGATAATTTTGATGAAGCGCCCGAGCGCGCGCTTCAACATGTGATAGCGGCGCATCGGTCTCTGGTCGCCGCAAAAATTCCCGGCGTGATCGAACTCGCTCCGGCTTACACGACGGTTGCGCTTTTTTATGATCCAATCCGCGCCATTGATGGCGGCGCGCCGATCGAAAGTGTGTTCGAGTGGCTGGAACAACAGATTGGTGATGCGCTCACGAAAAGTCGAACGCAGGGAGCGGATCGAGGTTCCTCGATTGAGATCCCAGTTTGTTACGATTCCGAATTCGCCTTCGATCTCGAAGAAGTCGCGCGACGCGCGGGGATTTCCTCAAACGAGGTTGTCCACCTTCATGCTGCCGGTGACTACCGCGTTCACTGCGTCGGATTCATCGGCGGATTTCCGTTTCTTGGAGGCCTGTCGCCCAAGCTCGCTACTCCGCGCAACGAAACCCCGCGCAAAGAAATTCCCGCGGGCTCGGTCGGAATCGGAGGCAAGCAAACCGGAATTTACTCCGTCAAATCGCCGGGGGGTTGGAACATCATCGGCCGAACGCCATTGCGGCTATTCGATCCGAGAAAGAATCCTCCAGGACTGTTGCGGGCCGGCGATCGGGTGCGATTTCGGATAATCAGCCGCGAAGAGTTCGATGTGGTGAGGCAATGATGGATTCTTTTTATCGACCCGGCCTTTTCGTGCGGTCATCCCGAGCGGAGCGAAGGATCTCACAGTCGAAGCGCGGATCACACGAGTTAATTAGCGTAATCAATCAGCGCATGAAGGATCCCTCACATTCGCTCGGGATGACAATGCGATGAAAGCGACCGCGATTCGGGCCGGATTTTTGACGAGCGTGCAGGACTTGGGGCGCGTTGGTCTTCGCGAATTTGGGGTCTCGCCTGGTGGCGCGCTCGATCCGCATGCGCTGCGGGTAGCGAATCTTCTCGTCGGAAATGAAGAATCGGCAGCGGGATTGGAAATTACGTTTGGAGGATTGCGAATCCGGTTCCTCGATGATCGGATCATCGCCTGGTGCGGCGGCGATTTCGAAGCGCGTATCGGTTCAACCGCTTTGCCTGCCGGTCATCCGGCTTTGGTCCGCAGTGGTGAAGATTTTTCAATCGAATCGCCCGCCGTCGGATGTCGTGCCTGGCTCGCAATCTCCGGTGGAATCGACGTTCCGATCGTTCTCGGCAGTCGCGCCACTGATTTGAAGGTCGGCTTTGGTGGAATGAATGGGCGAGCAATTCGCGATGGCGAGGAACTTCCACTCCAACAAAATTCGGAACGGTCGAAAAGTTTGTCGAAAAAGCTGCGCGCCGAAAAGATCGCGCGCTGGAAACCGCCGCACGATTGGTCGAACCCGGCCCGACCTGAAGCAATCTTACGGTTCATCCGTGGCAGTGATGCGAATTGTTGCACGCCTGAAGCGATCAAAACATTTGGCGAAGCAGGCTTTTTTGTATCACCAGATTCCGACCGGATGGGTGTCCGGCTGGATGGCGTGCGACTCGAACGCGCTAATGAAGCCGACCTTTTGTCCGAAGCCGTTGCGCCGGGAACTGTGCAGGTTCCTCCAAATGGAAAGCCGATTTTGTTGCTCAATGATTGCCAAACCATCGGCGGTTATCCGAAGCTTGCCCACGTGATCACAGTAGATCTGGCAACTGCGGCACAATTGCGCCCCGCTGACACGGTACGGTTTATTGAAGCTACGCTATCGGACGCGCACCGACTGCTGCAACAGCGTGAACGCGATCTCGAACACTTTCGACATGGAATTGAATCGCATTTCGAATGAGTCTCGCGGTCGATCTTAATGCCGACCTCGGCGAAGGCGCCGGTCATGACGACGAACTGCTGTCGCTGGTCACTTCGGCGAACATCGCCTGCGGATTTCACGCCGGAGATGCGGGCACGATGCGAACGTCAATTGAGGCCGCGCAGGGCCGCAACGTCGCGGTCGGAGCGCACCCCAGCCTTTTCGATCGTGAAAATTTCGGACGGAAAGAACTGCCGGTGGAGGCGGCCGAAGTATTTGACGCGGTGGTCTATCAACTCGGAATTTTTCAGGCAATCGCGGAAGCGGCTGGCGTTCGGCCAAATCATGTAAAGCCGCACGGTGCGCTCTATAACATGGCGGCCCGGAATGGCGAGCTCGCGCACGCGGTCGCGAGCGCAGTGGCAAGCGTAGACGCAGAGTTGATTTTCTTTGTCCCGGTTAATAGCGCTCTCTCCCGCGCCGGTGAAGCGCAAGGTTTGCAAATCGCGCACGAAGTTTTCGCGGACCGAAATTATTGCAATGACGGTTCGCTCGTGTCGCGCTCGCGACCCGACGCGTTGCTGCTTGATCCCGCGAACGCCGCGCCCCGCGTCTTGCGAATGTTACGCGAAGGTAAAGTTCGATCGGTCGACGGCATGGATGTCAATGTTCGCGCCGAGACAATTTGTTTGCATGGCGATAATCCGGAAGCGGTTGATTTCGCGCGCGCGTTGCGGGAGCAATTGGAAAAAGAAGGTGTGACGTTTCGGTCGCCAAAATTTTCCAAGTGAGCGACCAGCAAACGCAATCCGGTCTCATCCGCGCTCTCGGCCCCGTCGACGCCACCATGATCGTCATCGGTTCGATGATTGGGTCGGGAGTTTTTATCACTTCGGCCGAAACGGCGCGTTTGACCGGCGCCCCGGGTTGGCTGCTTCTGGCTTGGACGATTGCCGGTTTACTGACAATCGCTGGCGCGCTGTGTTGCTCTGAACTCGCGACCATGATGCCGCGGGCGGGCGGCGTTTATATTTTCTTTCGCGAAGCTTACGGGCCAGCGACGGGATTTCTGTATGGCTGGACGCTGTTTCTGGTGATTCAGACCGGCACGATTGCCGCCGTGGCAATCGCGTTCGCGAAATTTCTCGGCGTGTTCGTGCCCGCAATCTCTCCCGACAATTATTTGTTCACGGAAAAACCGATTCCTTTGGGTGGCGGTTATGCGATTAGCCTGTCGACGCAACAACTGGCGGCGATTTTGTTGATCGCGTTACTGACCTGGACCAATACCCGCGGGCTGAAACTTGGCGCAATCGTGCAAAACGTTTTCACGTTCGCAAAAACGACAGCACTTATCGGCGTGGTTTCGGTTGGATTCTTTCTCGGTTGGAGCGCGACAAGCGCGGTGCGGACATCGGCGTGGTGGGATTCATCGGCCAATGGCTGGAATTCCCAACTGGCCCAACCCGGCTTTGCGTTCACCGGCGGTCTCGCCCTCGCTTTGCTGTTCGGGAAATCAATGGTGGGTCCAGTCTTCGCTCAAACCGCCTGGACGAATGTCACATTTCTCGGCAGCGAAGTCCGTGACCCCGGACGAAATCTTGTTCGCGCGCTTTTGATTGGATCGGTCGTCGTCGTGTTCCTCTACGTGCTGGCAAACCTTTCGTATCTGGCGCTGCTTTCGTTTCCAGAAATTCAACACGCGCCGCAAGACCGGGTCGCGGTCGCGGCCATGAACGCCGCGTTCGGAAATCCGGGGGCCATGGCGATGGCAGCGGCGATCATGATTTCTACTTTCGGCTGCAACAACGGACTGATCCTCGCCGGCGCGCGAGTTTATTTTGCGATGGCGCGGGATCGTTTGTTTTTCAAAAAAGTTGCGACCACCAACCGGCATCACGTTCCGGCGGCGGCGCTGATCGCACAGGGAATCTGGACGGCAGTGCTGACCTTGCCGCGAACCGTCACAATTAATCCTTCAACGCACAAGATGACTTACGGAAACGTTTACACACAGTTGCTCGAATACATTGTGTCGGCGGACCTGATCTTTTACGTGCTGTTGGTTGTGGCGGTGATGGTCTTGCGAACAAAAGCGGCCAATGTTCAACGTCCGTATCGCACATGGGGATATCCGGTTGTGCCGATTGTCTCCCTCGTCCTGGCGTCGTTATTAATTGTCGATCTGGCCTGTCTCGCCCCTTCAACGTCGGGGATCGGGATCCTGATCGTTCTGACCGGCGTGCCGGCTTATTTTTTGTGGCGCCGCCCGGTACTAGTTAGTTGATCCGATGTTCTGCTGCCGGTGAAAGAAATTGTACTGACTGGAGAGCACCGGCGCGTTCACCGACAGCTGCCAGCCCAGAACGAGCAACGTAATTGCGCCTAGCAAAATCCATTGAACTGAAGCGCGCCTGAACCAGCCGGCGATTGTCTCGATCGCGTACGCGAACAGCAGAAAAAATGGCACGGCCGCGGCGTTCAGCAGACGGCCTGAAGTAAAATAGGGATGTTCGCGAGATGGATACGGGCATTCGCCGAAGTCGAATCGGATCGACAAGAGAACCAAAAACGCGACCAGCGCCGCGAAACTAAGCAACGCGAACGACAAAGCACCGCGGTTCGGCTCGGACCGTCGTCGAGCAATTAGATTCACGACAACAATCACCAGTACGACGATTGAAGCTGTCCAATAAAACGCATCGCTCCACCGCGTAGCCATGCGCTGGCCGTGCCAGATGAATTCGCCACGCCAGAAACTGGCGATTAGCTCGCCCCAGAAATCTTTTGCGCCCGCCGGTGTGAAAATTGGATGCGACCACCAATCGCTGAATGCCTTTGGCGTCCAGCCTAAGAAATCGATCTTTGATTTAGTGGCGGTCAGGTCGCCGAAATAATGCTTGTTCCAGGCGAACCAAATCCCGAGCGGCACAGCGATTGAGATCACGAAACCCGCGAGGATCGATAATCCGCGCCGGAGTTCGCCTTTGCGAGCGAGCTGCGCCGTTTTCAAAACCACGGCGACCAATACGATGAACACAAGCGGGAGATTGGCGGTCTTGATCAGACAAGTTGCGGCCACCGCCAGGCCGGCACTGATGCCGAGGAGAATCGATGGACGTTCCAACGCCAACAGTTTCACGAGTGCGATGAATGCGAAGCCGAACGTGACGGCAGCCAGCGAATCGCCTTGAATGGAATAAAACGAGCTTTGCGGCCAGATTGCGAGCAGGGTCGCCGTGGCGATCGCGGGAAATTGTTGTGCGCGGAAAACGATCCGGGCCGCGTTGTAACCGAGCCAAACCAAAACGGCGGCAAGGACAACATTCAGAAACCGAACGCAGTACAGCCCGCTCAGCTCGCCCAGACCAAGAGCGCGCCCAAGATCAAACCAGGTTCCAGCGATCGCATAATAGATTGGCGGCTCGCCGGACTCGTGGTTGTCGCGCGATTCCCAGGAAGCAACTTCCGGTTCCAACGCGCGCTGCTGATCCTCCGGGGACAACAGCCAGTTCGGCGGCGGGTATTGCCCCCCGAATTCCTGAGGCGGAACAAAATATTCAGGGCTGCGATAAAGCGCGAGGTAATGGGCGGCCTCTTTTGAAAATGGTTCGATGGAATGTGGCGGACTTCCCTGAGCGTATTTCAGGACGAGATCGGTGTGCGCCTGTTCGTCGACGTTGTTGAAAAACGGAAACGCTGCGGCGAACACGAACACGCGAATCGCCGCCAAACCGCACAAGCTGGCAACGATCAACCGGATTTTCGAAGATTCAGTCACGGCAGATCGGAGGCGAACCGTTGTTTGATGACGCTGAGCGCTCCATGCTCGGTGACGTGGGGAGGCGCGCCGGATTTTTGCGTCAATGTCGATTCGATTTCGGCGCGATAAGGTGAATTTGTTTCCAACACGAAAACGGCCCGGTGTTGCTCGCTCGGTTCGGGCTTTGGGATCGAAGGTGGGTACACCGGACGATCGATCCCAAAAATAGACTCGGACGCGATCAACTTTTCGTTGGTCTCGAAGATCAGCGGATAAACGAAAGAGATCGTCGTCCAAACGGCTTGGATTTGGTTTTGTGCAAGATCCTGTTTCACCGCAGCGATGTCGCGCCCTGGGATCCGGATCATCTCATGGTCCTGGCGGTTGGGAGAGAGAGTCAGCGTTTCGATCCGATTGTGAGTGGCGACGTCGACGATTGCATCTAAACCACACACAATCGTTGCCAACAACAACGCGGCGCCAACCGCGCGCGAGGATAACTGTGTCGTGGTAAAGAGCCGATCGATGCAGCGCGCAATCACGATCGCCATGAAAAATGTTCCGCCGAGAAAATATCCGGGGACCCGCAACGGCGCGATGATGTAGGGAACGAAACTTACCGCGATTAGAATCAACATCAGCAAGTCGGCCTTGGCTTCGCTCACGGTAAAACCGGCCGAAAATGCTTCGCGGATTATGTTCCAACGCGCTGCCTGCGAGGCGACGACCGCTATCGCGACGAGCGTGACCGCATACAGAACGTAACCGGACCAATGCGTTTCCGGGTAATACCAAAGCACCGTGTCGGCGCTGAAAAACTTCGGCATTTCATGCAAAATTATTTCGCGCCACGCTGAAAGACCGAAACGCGCCGCTATTCCGCCGGCGTCCGGCTTCTCGAAAAACAGAAAATGCCAGTTCAGGTATGAATGAGTGAGGTTCCACCAGATTGCCGGAGCGTAACCCAGGACAAATCCGCCGACGCCCGCGCCAAAGCCACGCATCGAAAACCTCCGTCCCAACAGTAAAAGCATCCACAATGCTGCGATCGGAATCAGAAGCAGTTCCATTCCCCAGACACCGATTCCGCAGAAAAGTCCGAACAAAAAAACATCACGTAGGCGCGGAGGTTTTTGCCGTTCGACCGCGAGAAACAGAATCACCAGCGCCGGGATCAGCAGAAAATAAAATGCGTAGCCGCGCGGTTGGAAATGCCATTTCAATAGTCCCGGCCACAGCGCAAGGACCAAGCTGGCCAGGGTAGCGACGCGGATGGAATAAAGTCGCACTGTCATCAGATAAAACAGCGCGAGACAAATAAGTGACAGCACAACCGTCGGCGTCTTGAGCGCAACAACTCCGACTCCGAAAACCCAGAACGGAATCACCGCCAGATACGCTTCCCATGTTTGGGATGCGTTGTAAGCGATTCCGTACGGATAAAAAGGGAGATAGCGCCCCTCTGAAATATGTTTCGCCATCAGGCCGGTGATCGCTTCGTCACTGGTGACGTGGGTCTGCGTCACAAACAAAATCGTGAATCGAACCACCGCCGCTACAGCCAGGATCAAAAGGAAAGGCCGATGCCTTCGCATGAATGTCACTGGTTAAGGCGAATCAGCCGCGAAGGTCAACGCCGATGTAATTGCCGGCCTGTTTTTGTGGCCGAAAACTAATGGGCCTGGATCAGCAGCGTCGGCCGGCCCGACAATGTCTCGCACCAGGCACGAGCTTTATGATCTTCGCGGATCCACGCGAGCTTTTCGGGATCTTTGACCCATTTTAGTTCGTTGCCGCTTCCTTCCAGCAAGGCTTCGATCTCGCCTTCCGAAAAATCCCGTCTGTCGGTGCGGGCATAACTTTCCGCCAGACTCAAATGCCGGAGAAACTGGACGAGGATAACGTAATTGCCCTTCTGGTATGTGTTGGTGCTGACACCGCGTTTGTCGGGAAAACCTTCATTGGTGGGCTTTCCAAAAAGATCGGCAATTTGGTCTTCGGTATCGCCAAGAGCGGCAAAACAGCGCGCGCTCAATCCAATCGCCAGTGCGGCGATCAACAACAACATCCGTTTCATGATTATCCCTTCTTACTAACTCGTTTCAGTTTATATCCATCTTTCGCCGCGCCATAGCCACTATCGTATTGAACGAGCCCAACACCTTTTTTCCAAACGATCTTTCTGAAATGGCCCGAAGGATGACTCGAGTCAAACACGCACAGATCGCCTTTTACATCGATCTTCGTTTCCCAGAGTGTCTCCTGATGCTTGAAGTGGCCGGTGGTTATTCCGGAAATATTGTTCTCATCGAACACCGGCGGCTTATCCATTGCCGCGATCTTCTTGGCCGCTTCGTCATTATCCTGTTCGTTCAGCAAAATGATTCGGTCGTTGGTAGTGATGTAATAGTCCGGCCCGATTTCACGCGTTTTGGGTGACTTGGACTTTAAATCGACAAATTCGATTTTAAATATTGCGCCCCAGGACATTTGGGCGATCCGCGTCGTCACAACCCGCGCGGTCAGCGGGATATCGCCATCGATATTTTCGTCATTCCATTCTTTGCCTTGAAAATTCGCCGAGACGGGTTTGTCGTCTTTGGCGTCGAGGAATGGATTCGCGGCAAATGCCGACGTCGCGAGAAAAATCGACGCCGCCGTGATCTGGAGCTGAACACAAAGTTTCATTGCCAAAGCTTATCAGAACACGTCTTGACACTGCACGTAAGAATTTCCCAATCTGCGGTTTATGAGCCGAGTTTGTGTGATTCTCTTGTTCGCTTTCGCGACAGCAATTTGCGCGTCGGCGACTGTTTTGGCCGAGGAGGGGCCCGAAACTTTATACACCAACGCTGATGGCAGTTGTCGCATCTTGCGCGACGGCGAAAAAGCGTGGGTCACTTCGGCCAAGGATCCGGCGCAGCGCGCGGAGTTGCCGCCATTGGAAGGTATTTCCCCGGTGGATGATGAATTCCACGCTTCGCCGAATGCGGAATGGATTTTTGGCGTTCGAAAAACGGCGCACGGCTTTTCGAGCGGCGATCTTTTTCATCGCGCTAATCCGCAACATTTCGAGATGGCTCCGGAACGGAAGGAATCGTCGTTTAACGATTTGGTGTGGCCGTTTTGCGTAAAACAGGGCGCGTTGAAAGCGAATTATTCAACGGAAGAGGACGGGGCCGATGTCGGAATGACAAACTTCATCGCGTGGAGTCTTGATTCGGGCCGTTTGCTGGTGCAATTGCGCGGCGGCAACAAGCGCAAAACGCTCCAGGAATGTTACGTCTACTTTAACACCCGCACCAAGGCGTTCGAAATGACGGAGTATTTGCGCAAGGCCAGCAAAACAAAGGGAAGTCCGCTTGCTTGCGCCGAACCGGTTGATCCGCTGCCGAGCGCGGCCGATTTAAAGACGCGGTTCGATTGGCTCGATCAACAGCTAAACAAAAAGTACAGTGACGTGCTTGCTCACGGCGAAAAATCGAGAGCTGGTCTGGTTCGCGAAGCGCAGCGGAAATGGATCAAACAACGTGACGAAGGGGCAAAACTTTACGCATCGGCGTTTTCATCAGCCGACAGCGAATCCCGCCGCTTTCAATTTTTGGGCGATGTGACGGCCGCGCGAATCGAAGTGCCCGACGACGAGTGGGAACGGTGATTCGCGATGGGGACGTGCTGGAAAATTTTGCGTGATCCGTCGAAAGAAAAGCCTCTAAAGCACGAATAACCGCTGTATGACACGATTTGTTCTGATTCTTGCCGCGATATCAACGCTCAGCGCGGTCGGCTTCGGTCAAAATTATGCCGGTGGGATTGTTTATGGACCGAAAGCAGCGTTCAACATTACCGCACCCGAGGGCTGGGTCCTGGATAATCAATCCGGCAAAAGCCAGGGACTTCCCTGTGTTCTTTATCGAAAGGGCCAATCCTGGACGGACGGCAAGACGGTCATGTACGCAAAAGTTGCCAGCAGTGATTTTGAAGATGTGGACGTGTTCGTTTCCTGGGCGATCAACGCGATGAAAGAGCAACACGGAACGCCGAAGGTGAAAATCGCGTTGGGTAAGACGAAGGACGGTCAGGATTATTTCATCAACGAATATCCGGCGACGAAAAATTATTCGCAGTGGGAACGCGTCGCCTACGTCCAGCTTCCGCATGCCGTCGCCTACATCGTGCTGACCTCGCGGGACAAAGCGAACTACCAAAGAGACTCGGGCGCGCTCGAGCAAATGCTGAAAGACAGCTTCATCTATGTGAAGTTAAAGATAGATTCCGCGAATTAAGCCGGCTCAGGCGCCGCAACCGACCGAAAGCAGAGATTCAGACTTTTTCGGATCGTATCGATAAATCGTTGTCGCTTCGCCTTCGTAGTATCGCGAGCCAACAACGATCTCCATTTTTCCATCGCCGTCGAGATCAAGCACCGCGATCACTTTGTATTCATTAGGCGCATTGAAACTCGATTCATCCTTGGACGCATAGGCTTTGGGAAAGAATTCTCCCTCTACCAGTTGGGTCTCGACTTTTCCGCCGACGACGTGCCGCAAAATCACCATCGAATAACTTCCAGCCGGGGATCGCATGGGAATGCTCTCATCCTTGCTCAAATAATTCGTCGCGCTGATCAAAACTTCTTCATCGCCATCACCATCGAGATCAACCCGGACGATGTTATCGATTTTGACTTTTGGCTGATTGATCCCTTTCGTTTTTAAGAAATCACGAACCGCATCGGCGTAAATTTTCTGGATCGGATCGAGGACCTGGACCTTCCTCGGCAACGCATTCCACGTTCCCGCGACTGCGATCACGCCCTTGTCTGGCTTTGGTGACAACGAAACCGAAAATGTTTCCTCACACGGAACGTCTTCCGGTTTCGGTTTGCGGCCTTTGGCTTCGCCTAACGACTGGGTCAATCCATACACGTGGTAAGCCGTTTCATCGGATAACGACCTGGAGGCTTCAGCCGCCTTGATCCACTTTCCGTCCGCGACAGCACCAAACAGATAACTGGTCTGGACCTCGACGATCGGATGTAGCTCGGCGGCAATCGCGATTCCGGGACAAATGAAGATGACAAACATCTTAACAAATGCATTCATGGCGATACTTCGAAGGATGTCTTGTCGTTCTTGCAAAAACAATGCAGAACGTGTCCGAACGCTATGACATCGAAGGACATATTGTTCGCGGTTTTACTGCTCTTGTGTCTTCAGATTTTCGCGCAGGCCAAGGAAAGCGGACGGTTCACCGAGACGCTGGCCGAAGCTTCCCGCCTCGGCGACACCAGCGAAGGAAAAGCCTACGACAAAGAATTCAGCAAGATCGTAGCTCCCCAATTCGGCAATATTATCAATGAGTGCACCAAGGGGCTTGGCCCGCGCGTGAAGTTTGACGTGGTTTTTGTTTTCGCCGCAGATGGTACCGTTCAAGACGTGTTGACGGCCGGCGATCAGCCGGCTGCGAAGTGTGTCGGCGATAAGTTGCGGGGCTTGCATTTGCCCGCGCCGCCACGCGCTGGCTGGCCGGTGCGGTTCGGAATCGACATTAGTCCGGACAACGCTTCCAAGATCCGCGACTTGGACGCGAAGTTTGTAACCGATAATTTCAAATACAGTCGTGATTTCTATTCCAAGGTTCATCTGGTCGCGATTGCGAACATTGAGTTCCCCAGCGGCGCGGTTGATTTCCAATACGACCGATATCCGGGTGGCCCGGAACGGATCAAATCGGGTGAGGGTAGCGATTTCGCGCGTAAAGATGGAAAGACCTGGTTGCGGTCGGATGATTGGGGCGAGACCGGCAAACCGGTGGACCCGCAAATCGCCAACCGGCTGAACAATTGGGTCGGTCTGATTGAAAGCCGACTGAACGCCGACCCGACGCCCATGAAATTCTTGAAAAAAGAAAGCGATGGCGATCGGGAAGAGCTGGTTTACGAGGAATTAAAAGCGAAGGCAAAGTCGAGCGCCAATGCCCAAATCACGTTTGATCGATATAAGAATTCGACGGACAACCAGGTTCTGCTGGCGCGCTATACCGGCACGATGCATCTGGGCCAGCAAGACGCGAAGGTCGACATAAAATTTAGTCACCTGGTCGCAGTGAACGCTACCATAACCGGTCTCCCTTCGGCATCGCCCGCACCTTCCGATAAATCGAGCGACGGCGTCAGCCTTCTCGATGGGAAACTCAAAATCAGTGTGCCCGACGATTGGACGCGCCAACCGGAAGATCCCAAGGATCGCAAGACGCTGGCGAAGTTTTCCCATAAAGGCGACGGCGGAGCATGGGGAGAAGTATTGCGCGGTAACCGCGGACTCACCCCGGAGCAGCTCGACGGCTATTTGAAAATGCGCGTGACCGAATATTCCAAAGGCTTTAACTGGCTGCCCAAGGATTCGCGCCTGAGCTGGCTCAAAAAAGATATCGTCACCATCGATGGCCGGAAGTGGGCCGACTGGCGTTTTGTTCCGATGAAAAAAGGAATGAGGGATTACCAAAACAATCCGGTCTACTCGCGTTTCTTGACTACTTCATACAAAGGCCAGCTTCTCGAAGTCACTTTTACCAGTAACTTGAACACCGACCCCCGTTTGAAAGAAGAAATCGACCACATCATGGACTCGATCCATCTGGAGGAATAAACATGCGCGCACTTCTCATAGCCGGAATCTTGTTTTTGTTGTCACTGCCAACTGCATTTGCGCAGTCTGACTTTTCGCCGTTCTGGAAAAACTTTAAATCGGCGGTCGTCGCCGGCGACAAAGCGAAAGTCGCGGAGATGACGAAATTTCCGATGTCGATGTACAGTTCGAAAATCAAGGATCGAGCCGAGTTCCTGGCCAAGTACGGCACAATTTTCAATGGCGAGGCGAACGCGGCCCAATGTTTCGGGAGCGTCGAAGCCCAAAAAGACTCCGGCAACATGTATTCGGTTTATTGTCCGTTTAAGAAAACGCCCAACGACAAGGAGAATGCGCCGATCCGGTTCATTTTTGAACTTGGCAAGAGCGGCTGGAAATTCACCGGCCTCGATAACATCAACGAATGACGATGGCTCCGGTCAAAGAGTCATTGACCAATCATGAGCGATTGACCGTGTGGTCTGCCTAGAGCGGAACGACCTTCGCGCCATTCAACATTTCAGACATCATCAGGCCACCGATTTCGCGATGAACTGGGCGCAGCGATGCTTTGGTGTTAAGCAAATACATTAACCAAATTAACGACGAAAAAAATGTTTCGGACTTAGCGGATAGTTTTTCCGTGCCGAGACTGGGCACCGGTCCGCGCATCAACTGAAAACTTTTCTTTTCACCGCCTGGGGTTTTTCGCTGCCACCCCCAAACCGGGACCCATCCGGCGGTGAGCCATTTCTGGGTGAGGGGCTGGCTTTCTTCAAAAAGCTCACTTTCCATCGCGAGATAAGTCGGCGCCGCGACCCATTTCTTTAGGCTAACAAAGTACTTTTGAGGATCGAAGTAGGTAAGCGGTTCCGCGGTTATTTGATTAACCATTTCCTGATGTCCCCATAACCATTCATCAAACGCGCTGAAGAGACTCTCCGGTACTATCTCAGACCCTGTCTTCTCGCGATTTTGAGCCGCGACAAGACGCAGTCCGGCGATAATGCGTTTAACATAATCAACGGAACGTTGGAGGCTTGCGAAAAGAGGCTCTAGGCCAATCGCTTGGGCAGCATTATCAAGGAAGGCCACGACATCTTTGTCTTCAGGCACTGCGCCGGATTGGAGAATGTAAGCGATCAGCAGCAGAAAACGCTCGACCGGATGGTGAACAGGCTTTGGCGCGTCCGGAGCCGCGCTGCCACAAAGAGAAAAAAAGAAAAGCGCATTACGTAACGTGCCATTAAAGCGGAACTGTTGACCGGCAGTCTCGGTGACAAGTTGAAAATAGTCCCACGTGGTCGTGTAAAGTCTGCGCTCATCCAGTTGCCGGAGAGTTTCGGCAAAGAACTGAACTCCGTGTCCGCCCCATAGAGCGTACATCTGAGCGGCTTGCACTTCCATAGCCGTAGTTTCTACAAAATGCCGGGTCGTCAGAACCACCTCCGGGCTGGACGGCGCCCGACCATGCATCGTCTTCACCCGTTCAAGACACGCGGCGACGGACCGATTTAACTTTAATGAAAACTCAGGCGGCGTTCGTGGCAATTTACATGGATCGATTTGTGCGGACACAGCCTCATATTCATCCTCGGTGAGATCTCGCCATGCTTGCAGCGGCACGGCGACTGCGGGCAATCCTCTCAAGGCGCTTACTTGGGCGAAGACCTTCTCGACGCCGAGCATCAGTTCAACCATCACGTTCGCGCCAAACGGCGTTGCCAGATAATCGTGAAAGTGTCGGAGCTCATGAACCAGACATGTCGTATACCCCTGGCAAATGAAAATGGTGTGCGCGTCCTGATGTTCCTTGATGTAGTTGTTCAACATCGCCATTCGTTCCGGGATCGATGAATCGCCGGCCAACATAAAACTGGTGATATAAGGTCCGACCTCGGCTTCCGAAACCGCGGCGGGGATATTCATTGTTACGCCGAGGCTTCGAAAACTGAACTCCCCGAAATCGAACGGAATCTGCTGCTGAGCTTGTCGGGTCTCAGCTACCTTGGCCGGATCTGAGGGCGATTGTGATGCGGCTTCAGGTGGCACTATGAACCGAGTTGATCCGCTACCACTTTTTCCAGATTGGATTCGTCGTCGATGGAACGAATCCTTATATCCTTCTTCGACCCTACCAATGTGATGACGGCCTCCGTCGTCTTGCCATGGGTTGCCTGTTTCTCACGCAGGAGGCGAAGCAATTCTACGGACACTTTAATCAGTTCCAACGATCCTTTGACCAAACCGACAATAGTTATTGCTTCGGCGATGCCGAATCGCGCCGCCTCTTCTTCCTCCGGCGAGCCAACTGACGTTATTTTGATATTGTTCGATACTCGGGGCGTGAGTTCATCAGCTATCTGTTTCGGCAGGCTGATCTGGACTAAGAATTGTGCGCCTTCCTTCATAAATAGGAAATAACAATCGCAACGTTGCCGAATTTCAAGAAGCAAACCGAGGAAATACAATTATCCTCGGACGGTGTTGATGATTCTTAGCCGGACTTAACGTTGCTTTACGTCTTGAACCGACGCTTTGTGATTGGAATCGAACGCGACGGTAACGATTTGCGTGCAATTCTGACTGAATTGATTGTCCCCTTTTTCCATCAAGTCTTCTGAATAAAGTCGGAGCACGAGCGCGCCTGAGCTTAACCATTTCTGCGCCTGACTCGTGGACTCGATCGTCTTGATGTAACTTGCCCCCTTATGAGCCGGCTTTTTACATTCCGGAAAGTCTGGTAACGCGGTTTCTTCGAACTTGTCGCCGTTTCGAAAATAGACGGTGGTGCCGCCGCCGCGCCGGTCGGGCTCGAAATACGCCACTCGCTGCGAGTCCTTCGACCAGACCAGATGCGCTTCCTCGGTAAAATTTTGATAGATCTCGAGATCGACGACCGCGCCTTTGGTTTTCAGATCGATGATGGCCGCGCTCCAACCGCCATTCTCTCCGGTTATTTCCAGCGCGAATTTCCCATCCGGCGATTTGTCCCGGATGATCTCTTTCGGTTCGTCAGCTGCGGCGGCGAACGAAAGGGATAATTGTGAGACGAGGAAGATGGCAACTAACAAGCGTCTCATAACAGTCAGGCGCGACGTTCTTTAATCGATTGCAGGATTTCGGCGACCGCCTCTTCGCGCGGCTTAGCGCCGAGATTGCCTTTGCCGTGGACGCGAACGCTGACCGCGCCCGCTTCCATATCGCGCTTTCCAATCACAAACATGGTATGGACTTTCATTTGCTCGGCGCGCTGGATTTTGCCGTTGATTTGATCGCTGCTCTTGTCGATCTCGGCTCGCACGTATTTCGAACGGAGCTCGTTCAGAATCGCTGTCGCGTATTCGATCAACTTGGCATCGTCACCAATTGTCAGAATACGGACCTGCTCGGGCGACAGCCATAACGGGAAATTGCCGGCATAGTGCTCGATCAAGAAGCCGATAAACCGCTCGTGCGTGCCTAACGGTGCGCGATGAATGCAGATCGGGGTCTTTTCGGTGTTGTCCTTGTCTTTGTAACGAAGATTGAAACTTCGCGGCTGCGCGAAATCGACCTGATTGGTCGCGATCGAAAATTCGCGGCCGATGACGCTCCAGACCTGGACGTCGATCTTCGGTCCGTAAAACGCGGCCTCGTTCGGCACTTCCACGTAATTGATGCCAGAATTTTTGAGGACGTTGCGTGTCATGTCCTCGGTCTTCTTCCAAAGCTCCGGTTCGTTCACAAATTTTTGACCAAGCTTGGCCGGATCGTGAGTTGAGAAACGCATCAAATATTTCTCGAGGCCGAACAGCTTGAAATAATTCAAATACATCTCGTTCACGGCGTTGAACTCGGATTCGAACTGCTCCGGGGTCATATACAGATGCGCATCATTCATCTGCATCGAACGCACCCGCATCAAGCCGAACAACTCACCGCTCTGTTCGTAACGATGACAGAATCCATACTCGGCCAGCCTCAATGGTAGATCGCGGTAACTTCGCGGCACCGCATCAAACAACTTGTGATGATGCGGGCAATTCATTGCTTTGAGGTAATACCGTTGGGTGACTGAATCTTCTTCGCCGTGTTCACGCAGCTCCATCGGCGGAAACATTGAGTCCGCGTAGTAGGGGATGTGGCCGCTCTTCCGATACAAACTCTCACGGGCAATGTTCACGGTGCGGACGCGCTGATATCCGGCTGCGAATTCCGTTTCCTTCGCGAGCTTCTCAAGTTCTTCAATAATCGCCGCGCCGCGAGGCAACCAGAGCGGCAAGCCGGGGCCGACATCTTCATCGATGACGTAAATCTCCAGTTCCTTGCCGAGCTTGCGATGATCCCGCTTCTTGGCTTCCTCGAGCATGGCGAAATATTCGTCGAGTTCTTTTCGGGTTTTGAACGCAGTGCCGTAAACGCGTTGGAGCTGCGGATTTTTTTCGTCGCCTTTGTAATACGCGCTGGCAACGGTGGTGAGCTTGAACGCGCCGATGTTTCCGGTGCGCATGACGTGAGGGCCGGCGCAGAGGTCGATAAATTCGCCATTGCGATAGAGCGAAATCTTTTCGTCCGCGGGAATGTTTTCGATAATATCGAGTTTGAACTTGCTCGGCTGATTGCGATCTGCCAATGCCGCCAGTCGTCCCTTTTTCCCGAGATCCAGCGCTTCGTCGCGCGAAACCTCCATTTTCTCGAACGGATGGTTCGCTTTGATCTCCTTTTTCATCTCAGCCTCGATTTTCTCGAAGTCTTCCGGCGAGATGCGGTGAGGAAGGTCGACATCATAATAGAAGCCGTTCTCGACCGGTGGTCCGGCGGCAAACTGCGCTTCGGGCCAAATCTTCAAAATGGCCGTCGCCAGGACGTGCGAGGCCGAATGCCGGAGCCGTTCGATGTCCGTCATCTGGGCCCGTTGTTCGAGTGTTTTGCGGTCTTCGTTCATGAAAGGCGGTAGAAAATAGCCACGAAGGACCTGAAGACCACGAAGAATTTGTCGGCGGAAACGGGTATCCTCGTGCGTATAGGTATTAGGATGAGACGACTTTCGGGCCTTCTAATCGCCGCCATTTTGGCGGTCAGCGGTTGCCAACGGCACCCGGCATCAAGTTCGGCGTTCGCGGCCGAGCGACAAAAAATGGTGCAGGAGCAGCTTCGTCCCCGGGGCATCAAGGATGAGCGTGTGCTCGCCGCGATGGGGAAAGTGCCCCGCGAGGAATTCGTCGCTGAAAATCTGCGCGATAAAAGTTATTCCGACGCCGCGCTTCCGATCGGGCACGATCAAACGATTTCGCAGCCATTCATCGTTGCGATCATGACCGAGCAGCTTCGTTTGCAGCCGACGGACCGCGTTTTGGAAGTCGGTACCGGTTCGGGTTACCAAACGGCGATCCTGGCGGAGCTGGTGAAAGACGTTTACTCCATCGAAATTCTCGAACCGATGGCAAAGGAAGCATCGTCGAGACTGACGCGACTTGGTTACAGCAACGCGCATGTGAAGACGGGCGACGGCTACCAGGGGTGGCCGGAGGTCGCGCCGTTCGATGCAATCATCGTGACTTGCGCGCCCGATAAAGTTCCGGCGCCGCTGACTGCACAACTCAAGGAAAACGGCCGAATGATCGTGCCCGTCGGTGCCGGCATGGCCCAGCAGCTCTATTTGTTGGAAAAGAAAAACGGCCAGCTCGCACAAACCGCAATTCTGCCGGTGCGTTTCGTTCCGATGATGGGTCAAGTAGCCGAGAAACAGGCGTCCGTTGCACCCTCACCTTGAGGGCAGGGATTGGTCGTCGCAGGTTTTTACGTCTCTGATCGCTACTTCTTGATTTCGGCCAATTTTTTCAGGTCGACCTTCTTGATCCACTCCTGAAGTTCTTTCGGGTCCTGGTTCTGCAATTGAACTTCCACGAAGTAACGCTTCGCCACCATGACCCAAAGCGAAGCTTGTTTTTGATCCTTATCGTAAGCTTCGAAGCCGGGATTGCCGTCGATCTCGACTGACTTGCTGTAGCCTTCGGGAGTCTCGCTGTTTTGTTTCCAGCCGTTGGTCGTCGCCTCCACGTAATCAGGATTCGCCACCGAATCGAGAATACTGATTGCCGCAGTCGGCGCGTCAGTTCCTTCGCCCTTGGCATAATCGCGATGCACGTTGGAAATTTTGAACCCGCCGACGTCATCGCTGGAACCTTCAGCTTTCTCGGCGGTCCAACCCGCCGGCGGTTCCGGCAAAATGGGAATCAGCTTCGCCGGATCGGCCACGTCCGGGATAAGATTCGGCTCGTTTTGGGCGCGAACTCCCGCCGCAACCAGGCCGATTGCTAATGTAAGAATACAGGCGGCCGTCTTCATCACCGGTAACCTACTCGATTGACTTTGCTGCGATGCTTTGTCAAGAGGCGATCCATGAGACGAACCTCGCAACTCGCGATTCTTATCTCGGTCGTGGCGATCGCGGTGCGATTGATCGCCATCGGACAGCCGTTCACCGATACCTGGAGTTGGCGGCAAAGCGACGTGGCGGCGATTGCGCGAAATTATTTCCAGGGCGGTTTCCATTTTGCCCATCCTCAAATCGACTGGGCGGGGGACCAGCCCGGTTATGTCGGCACTGAGTTCCCGATTTTGCCGTTTGCCGCGGCGATTTGTTACAAATTTCTTGGCGTTCACGAATGGATTGGACGGGTCCAGGGGGTGATTTTCTTCGCAATTTCGCTCCCATTCTTCTTTCTACTGGTCCGCGAGCTTCTTGGAGAAGTCGCAGCGACCTGGGCGCTGATCTTTTATTCGTTCGCGCCGCTCAACATCATGGCTGGACGATGTTTCATGTCGGATGTGCCGTCGCTCGTTCTTTCATTGATCGGCCTCTATTTTTTTCTGCGCTGGATCAAGGAAGGTCGATCGGCCGCATTCTTTACCGCCGCGATCGCAATTTCGTTGTCGATCTTGATTAAACTGCCGAGCGCGATCATCGGCGCGCCGCTGGCATACCTTTGTTTTCAGCATTTCAGAGTCTCAGCTTTTCGGAATTTCAACCTGTGGCTTTTTGCCGCGATCGCGCTTTTGCCAGCCGGGATTTGGTACTGGCACGCGTATCAGATTTCATTGGAATTTTACCCCCACCATTTTTTCGGCGCAGGTGGAATTAAAGTCATGCCTTTGGCGTGGTATTGGCAGATCGCTAAAGAAATTCCAACTCTGGCGCTGACGCCGATTGTTTTCGTTTTGACGATCGCAGGTTTGTATTTCGCGCGCTCTAAGCCCGAAGCGCAACCGTTCTACTGGTGGCTCGCCGCGATGATTTTGTCCGTCATCGTCATCGGATACGGAAACCGGCATCCCTGGTATCGGTTGCCGCTTGTTCCAATTTCCGCCGTGTTTGCTGGATCCATGTGTGCGTTTGGCGCCACCAAGATCTCAAACACCGCCGGGAAAATTGCGATCTCGATATGCATCGTCGCGGCCCTTGGTATGTCGTCGCTCGTTGCTGCGCGCGTGTTTTACGACCCCAAAGGCGTTCCCTTCCGCGAGGCCGGCCTGGCATTGAAAGAGATCACCCCGGAAGATTCGTTGATTGCCGCTGCCGACAACGGTGATCCAACCGTTTTCTATTACGGTCAGCGCAAAGGCTGGCATTTTCTGGAGAAGGACGGGATTTATTATGGCGATCCGGACGGAAGCCCACCGGCAATCGCCAATCTCGAGGCGTTACGAAACAAAGGCGCAAACTACCTCGTTTTCACCTCGAACACCGCGTGGTGGCTGGATTTGTATCCGGAATTCAGGGAATATGTGCACAACAACTCGGCGCTGATCAGAGTGACCGCGGAATTCAGTATTTATCGGCTCAATCCAATAATAAAATGAGCGAACCAAAGTTTATGATTCGGCCGGCGACGGCAGCGGATGTCCCCGTGATTCTTGAGTTAATCCGCGACCTCGCGACTTACGAACGAGCGCCCGACGAAGTCAGCGCCACGGAAAAACAGCTCCATGAAGTTTTGTTCGGTTCAAAGCCGGCCGCGGAAGTTTTGCTGGCGCTTGAAAATGAGAGAGCGGTCGGGTTCGCCGTCTTCTTCCACAATTTTTCAACCTGGCTCGGTAAACCTGGCCTTTATCTCGAAGATCTGTTCGTTAGGCCGGAGGACCGTGGCAAAGGCTATGGCCGCGCGCTGTTGGTTCGCCTGGCAAAGATCGCGCGCGAACGCCGCTGCGGCCGAATGGAGTGGGCGGTGCTCGATTGGAACGAGCCCGCGATCAAATTTTACCGAAAGCTTGGCGCCAAACCGATGCACGAATGGACGGTGTTTCGCTTAACGCCCGAAGAAATCGGCCAACTGGCCGACTCGGCCGATTAATCGAGTTACGCGCGCACTAAGCGCGCGATCAGATCTTCGCTGGCCACGAAGCCGATCAAATTCCGTTTTTGATCCACCACCGCAGCCAAGCCGAGCCGGGCTGCGCGCAAACGATGGACCGCGCGCGCGGCAGGTTCACTGTCCTGAACTGTGACCATTCGCCGGAGATAGCGCGAGAGCGACGAGTCCCCGTCGTTATCGAGAAGAATTTCGAAGACATTGACCAGGCCGATTGCGTCACCCCGCTTATCTATGACCGGAAGACGATCGAAGTCCGTCGAACGGCTCAGATTGAGGGCGTCCTCGACCGTTGCATCCGGCGACAAGCTTTCGATTTTCGACAACGGCTTCATGACGTCACGCGCAGTGACATTTTGAAAATCGACGACGTTATGGATCATCGCTCGCTCGGTGGCGGTGATTGATCCTTCGCGTTCGCTCTGAGCGGTGATTTGTTTGAGCTCGTCACGCGCAGCAAACAATCGAGCTCTCTTCTTTGCCCGCGGTGGAAGAAGCAGGCGGCCAATTTGTTCGCCAACCGCTAAAATGGGCGAAAGGATCATGATGCTGACTTCCAGCAAACTGGAAAGCGCCGCCAGCGCGCGGAACGGAAATCTCCGAAACAACGACTTCGGCAAAACTCCGAGCACGAACAAATAAATTGGAATCGCAACGACCACCGTGAGGACAAATCCAGCTGCGCCGAACCTCGAAACGAACTGTCGCGCGAGAAGAATGAGAGCAACGATATCGACGAAGTTCGTGATCAACAGCACGGTCACTAGCGGACGCTCCGGCGATTTGAGCAAACGACCGAGCCGCACCGCCGCAGGAAGATTCAACTTCACATTATGACGTAATCGCACCGGATCGATAGACATGAGGCCTGCCTCGATTCCGTTGAACAGAAACGAAATCACCCAGCAGCCGAAAATAATCCAAAGATCTCTCATGCCGCGGCCGTGTCCGTTTGATCGTCCACGCAGGTTGTCTTCTCCAAAACCAGTTCCTTGATGCGTTTGCGACTGGTTCGCCTGACCGTCACCGCCAGGCGCGGCATCTCGAGCCGCGTTCCTTCGGGCGGCAATTGCCCGAGCTGATTGAAAATCAGGCCACCGATCGTGTCGATCCCGTCGGCTTGTAATTCAAAGCCGAGGTATTCGCGCAAATCATCGAGACGCGCCTGGCCGCTGACTAAAAACTTCCCGTTCTCGAGCGGTTCGATATAGAGACCAACGTCGCCGCCCGGTGGCGCGGCATCGCTCAAGATTTCTTCGACGATGTCCGACATGGTGATGATTCCTTCGGTGCCGCCGAATTCATCGACCACGACGGCAAGCGCCTGGGGGTGGGTGAGGAACAGCTTGAGTAAGTCGAGCGCTCGCATTGTTTCAGGAACGAACGACGGCGCGAACAGCATTTCCGTGAAATGCTCGGACGGATCGAGGAGGAACCGTTTCACGTCGACGATCCCGACAATGTTGTCGGGCGTATCGGCATAAACCGGGACGAGCCGATATCGGCGTTCCTTCAACTGCGCGATCGCCTGCTCGTTGGTGAGATCATCGGCCAATGCGAAACTGTCGACGCGCGGAGTCATGCAATCTTTCGCGGTCTTGTCGCCCATCTTGATGATCTCCTGGATCATTTCGCCTTCGGCTTCGTGCAGCGTTCCTTCCTCCTCACCGATTTCGACCAGGGCTTCGAGTTCTTGATCGCTCAATCGAGTCCGGGTCCGTAATCGCGAAGGCGTAATGAGGTCGACGATCGCCGCGCTGGCGTTTTCCAGTGCGCTACCGACGCGATCAAGAAATCGCACTGACGCCTGAAGGGTGAATGCGCCAATGGTTGAGAGCCGGTAAGGTGCGGAAAGGGCGAGGAGTTTCGGGATCAAATCGCAGAGCAAGACGACGATCGCGAAGATCATGATGGCGGCGAGCCATTGAGAAATGTGACCTGCCGACGGGCCGCGCCATAACAAGAACAAACACAAAACGACCAGTGGCACTTTGACCAGGGCGTCCCCGAGTAACAATCCGTTCAAGACGCGGCGTGGTTTGTCGCGGAAAAGCTGAACGAATTGTGTGAGCGCGGGGTGATTCGCCTCAAGACGGCGCAGTTGATGGGGCCGCAGCGAAAATAACGCGGTCTCGAGGCCGGAAAACAGCGCCGAAAAGAAGATCAATCCCGCGATGATGGCGAGGCAAATCGCCAGCTCGATCGGGGTCATTCTTGGCTTTGGCGCCGAAAATCGTCGGGGCCCTCCGGAAAAGTCGGTTTGCCCATCATCTGAGGCATGCTGAAATTAAACGCTTCATGAACAAAGGCGAAAGAATTTCACGGTTTGTTCGCGACCTCGAAGGCGACGACGCTAATTTTTCCGGTGAGATCGCGAAACATCCATTTTATCGCGCTTACTTTCGCTGCTGGAACGAGCAACGCTACTACGAAGCGCATGACGTCCTGGAGCAGCTCTGGCTCAACACCGACACCGAGGACGACAATTTTTTCAAGGGACTGATCCAGGCCGCGGGTGCGTTTGTTCATTTGCAGAAAAACTTCGAACATCCGACGCACGCTAAACACAGCCGTCGCCTGCGGCCCGCGGTGCGATTGTTCGAGCTGGCGGAAAAGAATCTTAGCCCATTCGGTGCGCGCCATCACGCTTTGGATCTCGCGGCGTTTCTAAAGCTGCTGCGCGGAACTCGCGAGAAAGTCATCGCGTCCGATTACAAAACAAATCCGTGGTCGCCGGAAAATGCGCCCAAGGTGAGCCTTACCTTGTAAAAATTAATTTTATTCCCGCGATGGTCAGGACGGTGGCGAGGAGCAGCCCAATGCCGCGAACTGGCAGACGGCGACTTCCCAAATAAGAGCCAATTGCGCCGCCGGTAGTTGCCGGGATCGCGAGATAAAGTCCCAGCGTTGGAATCGAACGTGTGGCTGAAAAATATCCAAGGAGCCCGCCGATCGAATTCACCAGGATAAAAAGGGCTGAGACGGCCGCGGCTTGCCGGATCACCGCCCATTTGCAAAACAAAAGCAGGGGAGTGAGAAAAATTCCGCCGCCGGTGCCGGTCAGACCGGAAAGAAATCCAAGTCCTGCGCCCACTCCGATCGCGACCGGTTTTGCCGGCGGATTGGCTTCCGGCGGATCGCTTTTGCGAAAAAACAATCGCGCGGCCGAGAAAAGGAGCACGAGGCCGATAAGAATTCTAAGAACGCCGGCAGATGGCTGAAGGTAACCGCCGGCATAAGCTGCAGGAATCGACAGCAACGCGAACGGCCAAAATAATTTCCACGAAAAATATCCGGCTCGCCAAAATTGAAACGAGCCAATGATTGCGACCAAAATGTTCAGGACCAGGGCAGTCGGTCGGATGACCGGCGTAGCGAGACCGAAGAGCGTCATCGTTGCGATGTAACCGGACGCGCCGGCGTGGCCGACTGAGGAGTAAAGAAATGCGATTATGGCAATGCCGAGACAGAGCAGAATGAAGGGCGTGTCCATGTCGATTGAGTTGTAGAGGCGCTTGTGCCAGGCGCCTGTCTAATTAAATCGGTGCTTGAGAACAAGCCCGCCGCCATGCGGCAAATCCATCTTCTGGGAACACTGTCGGCGAACTAGCGGGAGCGTCAGCGCCGCTACAACTGCTTCCGATTTTGAATTACAACGCTACCGTGTTTAGTGATCCCACCGATCATGGCCGCAGAAATTCAACCGGCAAATCCAGCCCATAGTAACCGTCTTGCAAACGAGAAGTCGCCCTATCTCCTGCAGCACGCCCATAACCCGGTCGATTGGTATCCGTGGGGTGAAGAGGCGTTTGAAAAAGCGCGCCGCGAAAACAAACCAATCTTTTTATCGATCGGTTACTCGACTTGCCATTGGTGCCATGTGATGGCCCACGAATCTTTCGAGAATGCGGAGATCGCGGCGATCATGAATCACGAATTTGTGAACATCAAAGTCGACCGCGAAGAGCGGCCGGATGTCGATCGCGTGTACATGACTTTCGTCCAGGCGACGACCGGCGGTGGCGGGTGGCCGATGAGCGTCTGGCTCACGCCCGATTTGAAACCATTCGTCGGTGGAACTTATTTTCCGCCCGAAGATCGGTACGGACAGCCGGCGTTTCGAAAAGTGTTGGAGCGGATAGCGACTGCCTGGAAAGAAGATCACGAAAAGATCGCGGAGAGCGGATCCAAAATTGTCGGTGCACTGCGTGAATCGCAGTCATCCGCCACTGATGTGGCCGCAAAAATCGAAGCGAAGGTGTTTGAAAACGCTTACCACCAACTCGATCGAAGCTACGATCCGCGCGAAGGCGGCTTCAGTATGGCGCCCAAATTTCCGCGTCCTGTCGCGTTGAACTTTCTGACGCGATTCTACGCGCACGATCCGAAGGGCGAATCGGCCAAGCATGCCCTCGAAATGGATGTGTTCACACTGCGCAAGATGGCGTCCGGCGGAATGCACGATCACATCGGCGGCGGATTTCATCGTTACTCGGTCGATCGTTACTGGCGCGTGCCGCATTTCGAGAAGATGCTTTACGACCAGGCTCAGTTGGCGACGGCTTATCTGGACGCGTTTCAGATTACGCACGATCAGCAGTATGCCGACGTGGCGCGAGACGTTCTGGATTACGTAACGCGCGACATGACGTCAACGGACGGCGGCTTCCTGTCCGCCGAAGATGCCGACAGCCTTGATTCTGTAGCGGTCTCTGACCGTCACTCCAAGGAATTCGGCGATGAGACATCGCCGCTGCAAAAGAAAGAGGGCGCATTTTATGTGTGGACCGAGAAACAAATCGATGAAGCGCTTGGCAGCGATGCCGTCGTCTTCAAATATCACTTCGGCGTCCAACCGCATGGTAATGCGCCAGAAGGAAGCGATCAGCATGACGAATTTCGCGGCAAAAACATTTTGATTCAGCGGCACACGATCCCCGAGACGGCGGAGCATTTAAAGAAATCCGAGGACGCAGTTCGAAAAACGCTCGCAAGTAGTCGCGAAAAATTGCTGGGCATCCGCGGTAAACGGCCGCGGCCTCATCTCGACGACAAAATCATCGCCGCCTGGAACGGGTTGATGATTTCGGCTTACGCGCGCGCCGCTCAAGTTCTGGATGAGCCAAAGTATCTCACAGCTGCGGATGGTGCCGCGCAATTTGTTCGAACAAATCTCTACGACCCGAAAAACAAGCTCCTCTTTCGGAGTTATCGCGAAGGACGCGGCAACGTTGAAGGCTTCGCCGACGATTATGCATTTGTGATCCAGGGTTTGCTCGACCTTTACGAAGCTTCATTCAAGGTCGAATGGCTCAAGTTCGCCATTGAGCTACAGGAAACCCAGGACCGCTTGTTTATCGACGAAAAGAACGGCGGTTATTTCAGCACGAGCGGCAAAGACAAGAGCGTCGTGTTGCGAATGAAAGATGACAACGACAGTGCGGAGCCCGCCGCCAGCTCGGTGGCGGCGTTGAATCTGTTGCGGCTCGGACAACTTCGGAATGACAAAAGACTCGAAGATCGTGGCCGGAAAACTATCGAAGCGTTTGCAGCGACAGTGAATCATTTTGCCAGCGCCATGCCGCAACTCCTGGTGGCGTATGAATTCAGTTTGAGCAAGCCGCGCCAAGTCGTGATCGCCGGTAAACTGGATGATCCCGGCACAAGGGATCTATTAAGAGAAGTGCATCGCCATTTTTTGCCGGACAAAGTTCTGATTCTTGCCGATGGAGGCGTCGGCCAACAGTTTCTCGGTCAAAATAACGAAGCCATTCGCGCGATGACGCCGGTCGACGGCAAGCCGGCCGCCTACGTTTGCGAGAATTTTGCCTGCCAGGCTCCGGTCACCGAGATCAAAGCTTTGAACGCGCTGTTGTCGCGGTAATAATACCGCCTGGTGAATAGCAACCGGGGTATCGTTTTTTTTGCCTGGGGCGCGGATTGGATCGACCGCGTGGCGGCGTGCATTTGTGAGAGCAAACTTCCGGACTACCCGGTTTTTGTTGTCACTGACACAACCACCGAGACGAAGGCATTGCCCGGGAATGTCGAAGTCGTCCGGCTTGGGTTTCAACTTTCGGGGAAGGCGCGAAAGGCCGAATTCTTCGTGCGATCACCGGAAAAGATCGGCACAGCGTTGTTCATCGACGCGGATACGCGAGTGGTTGACGATATTTCGCTCGGTTTTGAGAAAGCCGAACAGCATGGGATCGCGATCGCGCCGGCGCCGCATTATTCGCTCGAGGATTTTCGTGATTTTCGCCAGGTGATGACCGCGGAAGGTGTCACGCCGCGCGGCCAGGTGATTTACAATACGGGCGTGATCTTTGCGACGCCGCATCGGCCCGATGTTCGCGCAGTATTCGATCATACCTTGAAGCTGGCCCAAAAGTACCAGGACAAAGTTTGGAACGAGCAACCCTATTTCAGTCTGGCCATGGAGATCTTGAATTTTAATCCCTACACCCTTTCGCCCAGCTTCAATCACCGCGGGTTCGGCGAACTCATCAGTGGTTCGATTCGAATCTGGCATTCCTACGAACCGCTTCCGCGGGACGCGGCAAAGCTCGAGAAGGGTTATCTTCACCGTTACGAAAAGGGAAAATTGGTGAAGGCAGTGAAAGTCCCGTTGTGATGGCGGCGGATGTTTCGCCACGGATCGTTCTCCATATCGGCGCGCCCAAAACGGCGTCGACTTACTTGCAGCGACGCTTGCGCGCGAACTCGGAGTTGTTGCGCAAGCACGGCGTTTATATCCCCGTCATTCCCGCCGTCGCTGCGATGGCGGGTAATGCAAAACTGCTGGCGACAACTTTGAGCCGGCGGCCGTCGCTGACGTTTCAGCGCGGATTTCCCAAAATCGACGTCGCGAAACTCGATCCTGCGCAAATTGTTGCCGAATTGCTCTCAGGCTGGCGAGCGAACTTTGAGTCGATCGTTCTTTCGGCGGAGAATTTGCGGCCAAATCACGCGCGGCGCTTGCGCGAATTGCTTCCGAATTCAGCCCGGATCGTGGTCGTTCTGTTTGTTCGACGTCAGGACCGGTGGATCGATTCCTACTTCAATCAAATGGTAAAGACGAACGAAGTCGCGACTGAAATCAGCGCGTTTGTTACAAAGCTGTGCGACACGGAAGGCGAGAGATTGTGCCGGCCGGATTGGTTCGTGCATTACGAAGCGTGGCGAGCTGCATTCGGAAATTGCCGCATTATTTTTTATGATGAGGTCGCGGACAATGTTTTTGGCGCTTTCTTCAAGGCGGCCGATCTGCCGCGGATCCCGGGTTTGATCGATGTCGATCGCGCTCAGGTCTCGTTGAATACTCATGAGGTTGCTTATCTTTTGGATCAAAAACAGCCGATGGATTTCGCCGATTTTCTCCAGCGTAAAAACGCCAGTGAAAAAGCTTCCCGCCGGCTTGGCTTGAATAAGACTCAAAGTTTTCTGAGCGACGCGGATTTGGCGCGATTGCGCCAGCGGTTTACTGAATCGAACCGGCGGCTTACCACGGCCCTGGGGCGTGACAACAATCCGCCACCGTTAGAAATCGACGCCGACACGAAGTCCGAATCGTATTGCGATCTGCATCAATTGCGGGCGTCCGATTCTTACGCGCAATTTCGTAAACTAGCGGATACGATTTATTCGCGGCGCAAACGGTGGAGTTGGTTTTCGCTTGGCCGTTCGGTAGATCAAAAAGCGCAATGAAACCCAACATTCTTCTGATCATGTGCGATCAACTTCGGGCGGACGCGCTCGGTTGCACCGGAAATTGGGTGAAAACGCCGAACATCGACCGGATCGCACGCCAAGGAATCATCTTCACAAACTGCGTTACGAATGCGCCGGTCTGTTTGCCGGCGCGGATTTCTCTGGCGACCGGCCGTTATCCGCACAACACCGGTGTCTGGGACAACTGCCCGTACGAATTGCCCGAAGGTACCCCGACCTGGATGGCGGCAATCCGGGACGCGGGATACCGGACGAGCGTCTTCGGAAAAACTGCGCTCCACCGCGGCGGTCCGGATTTGCGCAAATTCGAGTACAAATTGCACTCTTACGGCCTGGACGACGTCGATGAAATTCGCGGACCTCACGCAAGTGTCGATGTGATTTGCCACATGACCGAACGATGGAAATCGCTCGGACTGCTGGAAGCGTTTCGAAAAGACATGAAGGAACGGGGCGGCAAGAATCGCACACTCGTTAGACCTTCGGCCTTGCCGTTGTCAGAATATTATGACGTTTACGTCGGCCAGCGTGCCAAAGACTACCTTCACAATTATAACCGCGGTCAGCCGTGGTTCTGCTGGGTGAGTTTCGCCGGACCGCATGAGCCGTGGGACACGCCGGAACCGTTCGCGAGTATGTATCGGCCCGAAGACATGCCGGATCCGATTCCGCGCCCGTCACAAAAACGTCGCGGTCCGACGGGCGAATTGGATCGCCGATTTGCCGAGTCGCCTGCGGGCGGAATTCGCAACGCCAAAGAACTTCGCGCCAGTTACGCGGGCAAAGTTTCGTTGATCGACGATCAGGTTGGCCAGGTCCTCAACGAAATCGAAGGGCGGGGGGAGTTGGATCGCACTGTAATTCTATTTACGTCCGATCACGGCGAAATGAACGGCGACTACGATTTGATTCACAAATCGAATTTCCTGAATCCGGCGGTGCGCGTTCCATTCATAATTAGTACACCGGAAGTTAAGAAATCGTCGCAGGCCGCCACAATGAATGAAAGTCCGGTGGAGTGGTTTGATGCCGGGCCGACCCTGGCCGAAGCCGCCGGCGCGAAACTGAATTACACCCATTACGCGCGATCGGTTGTTCCATCGCTTCAGGATTCGAAAAACGAACATCGCAGCTTTGGGATGTCGGAGTTGCTGCAAGAAGTGATGTATCTCGATCGGGACTGGAAATTGATGCTGAATCGCAAGCGCGAGCCGTATCGTTTGTTCGATCTGAAAAAGGATCCGAATGAATTGAACGATCTCAGCGGCGAAGCTGAGCACGAACGGTTGATCAAGGAGTTGAAGGGCGAAATTACCGAGCGTCTGAAGCAAACCGAGAACGGTTGATCGAATGTCGGATTCGAAGCGCAACGTGTTGATTACCGGCATTCCGCGCTCGGGCACGACGCTGGTTTGTTCGATTCTCAATAAAGTGTCGGATGTCGTTGCCTTACACGAGCCGATGGACGTATGGGATTTTGCGAAGTGCCGCGACGGTTCTGAGATGGCCAGAGTTATTGAAAAGTTTTGCGGCGAAGCGCGACGTTCGTTGCGCGAGGAAGGCTTTGCGATTTCCAAACACGTCGGTGGCGAGATTCGAGATAACTCGGCGGCGGATCAGGCGGGGGGACGAGTCCGGCAGACTGAGCATGGAAAAATCTTTATCGACAAGCCCCTGAGCGAAAACTTTACGTTGGCCATCAAACATCCACTGGCCTTCACCGCGTTGCTCGCGTCCTTGTCGCCACATTTCGAATGTTTCGCCATCATCCGTAATCCGCTGGCCACGCTTGCGTCCTGGAACTCTCTTGATTGGTTGAAAGTTAAGAAGGGTCATGCCCCAATCGCAGAAAAGCTGGACGTCGACCTTGCCGGCAACCTGGCGAAAGAACCGGACGCGATCGAGAGACAAATTCAGATTGTGGAGTGGTCATACCTTCGCTATCGCCAGCTTTTGCGAGCCGATGCTGTCCTCAAGTACGAAGACCTGATTGCCACTCGCGCTCGCGCGCTGGCTAAATTTTTTCCGGCGGCGTCGAACCTGGATGAAGACCTGGTTTCAAAAAACTTGAACAAACATTACGACCGGGCACTGATGACAGATCTCGGACAGCGATTGCTGAAGCGGGAAGGACCGCTTTGGAATTTTTATTCCAAGGGCGACGTCGAGAATTTACTGAGCGAAATTACCTCAAACGCTTAGCCGCAATTTTAGGCGGTGCCGCCTTCGATGAGAATCATGTTCGTCTTGGACGTGGCATGACGCAGTTTGCGCGGCTCGCGGTATTCCTCGCAATTGAGCCACTCTTTGGCGCGTTCCATCGTTGGGAATTCGAGAACGACGATGCGTTTCGGTTTCCAATCGCCTTCGAGCACTTCGGTTTTGCCGCCACGCACGATGTACTTGCCGCCGTACTTGTGGACGGTATCGGACGCTTGCTTCTTGTAATCTTCGTAGCCGACCGGATCGGTGATTTCTATTTCGACAATGATGTAAGCGGACATTCTTGAAAGGTTGAAGGATGAGGGATGAAGGTTGAAGAGAAATCGAACGCTACTTAGTTCCTTCCACAAGAATCATGTTGGTCTTTGCGGTTCGCTTCCGAATTTCGCAGAGAGGGCGATATTCAGCGCAGCCGAACCATTCTTGCGCCCGTTCCATCGAAGGAAACTCAATCATGACTATTCGCTTGGGCGACCAGTCGCCCTCCAATGTTTCAATCTGATCGTCAACCGCAACATATTTACCACCGTACTTCTCCACCAGCGGAACAATGGCTTTGCGATATTCCCCAAATCCGGCCGGATCGAAGATGTCGATATCGACAATTACGTAAGCCGCCACTGGGAAAGGTTGAAGGATGAAGGCTAAAGGTTGAAGGAGAATCAACCGCCGTTGTGTTGTCTATCTTTGGCGGCCAGATCGGGGATTCTTTTTCGGCGACGAAGGCGCATCCAGTTGTTCCAGGTTTTGCGAAGGCTATCGCGCGGAGTGAGGTATTGCTGATTGAGCTCGTTGCTTTTGAGGATCTGCGCGAGAACGCCTTTCACTGAAAAGTCGGCTGTGTTCAAGATTGTGTAGGCGGTGCCAACAGCGGCGGCGTGATGCGCGTCGCTCGCCGCGACCATTGGCAATCCACGGAGCTGCGCGTATTTGAAAGCGTATCGATTATAACGACGCAACGTCGTTGCAGCGTTGAAAACTTCGATCGCGTCAACGGGAAGCGTTTCAAGAACTGAAAAACGAATCCCGGCGCGGAACAGATCGTAGGGGTGAGGTGGAATGGCGAGACCGCCGCGTTCATGAATTACGTCGCAAACTTCGCGGGCAGGCTTCCCTTTCAGATAAGGGAGAGCGGTGCCGATGCAAAGCAGGTGACCATCCGCGGTTGTGACTTCGACTCCCGGCAGAACAAGAAAACCATCGACCGGCTGACCGTCGAGACGCATCAAACCTTTCTCAAGCATGTAGGTGACGGCGTCGCAGGTGTTGTGATCGGTCATGGCGATGCCATGCAGACCTTTCAATTTTGCGGCGGCGATCAAGTCTTCAGGGCTCGAAACTCCGTCACCGGAGAAGAACGAATGAGTGTGAAGATCGAAATTAAAGGGCATTGGGTATCGCGTTGAACTTACACCAGCTCTTCGGCGAGCACGTCCGGCTCGGATGCAGTTTCCGTCTCGGGCGTGGTCTGATTGAACTGCAAATCGTAAAGGCGCCGATAATAGCCGGACTTCTCGATCAGTTCGGAATGGGATCCGACTTCTTTTATTTGGCCCTGGTCCAACACCACGATCTGGTCCGCCGACAAAATTGTCGACAAACGGTGCGCAATCGCGATGACGGTGCGGCCGGCCGCAAGCTTCTCGAGCGCTTTTTGAATTTGTTTTTCGGATTCGGTGTCGAGCGACGAAGTTGCTTCGTCGAGCAACAGAATTGGCGCGTTTTTCAAGAGCGCGCGGGCAATAGCGACCCGCTGCTGCTGACCGCCGGACAACAGACAACCCTTGTCCCCGATGACGGTGTTGTATCCGTCCGGCTGCGCGATGATGAAGTCGTGGGCGTAGGCGGTTTTAGCCGCGGCGTAAACTTCTTCCTCCGTCGCGCCAACCCGGCCGAACTGAATGTTTTTGAAGATCGTGTCATGGAACAGAAATGTCTCCTGCGTGACTAAACCGATCTGAGCGCGCAAGGATTTCTGGGTGAGCGAACGCAGATCGTGATTGTCAATCTTGATGCTGCCGGAAGTTGGATCGTAAAGGCGCAGGATGAGCGATAGAATTGTCGACTTGCCTGCGCCGCTGGCGCCGACCAGCGCGTAAGTTTTTCCCGGCTCGATTTTCAAATTGATATCGCGAACCGCGTCAGTCACGCCCGTCGAATAGCGGAACGTTACGTTTTCCAAATCAATCTGACCGCGGGAGGCAGGAAGATCGATCGCGTCAGCCGCATCCCGCACTGGTGGCACCGAATCGAGGATCGCAAAAATTGCGGTGGTGGCGCCGAGCGAACGCTGCATGACGATATGCAGCTTACTCAGCGTCTTGATTGGATCGTAAATAATGAAAATGCCTGCGATCAATCCGAAGAATTTGCCCGCGCTGAGATGGGTGGCGGCAACGTACCAAAGGGCCAGGCCAACCCCGATCGAAGCGATGATTTCGACCAACGGACCGACGGCTTCGGTTGCTTTCACCGTCCGCATCGTTTGAGAGAACGATTGTTGCGAGCCGCGGCGAAAAGCCCTTTCCTGCTGATCTTCGCGGGCAAACGATTTGATTACTCGGATGCCGGCGAAGCTTTCCTGCATCGTCACCGACATCAGGACGCCGCCTTTTTGCTCGCGTTGGGTGGCTGCCCGGGCGCGCTTTCCGAAAATGCGAATCGGAACAATGCAAATTGGAAACAGCACCAGGCTGACGATTGTGAATTTCCAATCCATCCACAGCAACACCACCACCGCGCCGATGATCGTGATCGGTTGTTTGAAAACGTCGCTGCTAACGCTGGTCAGGGCCTGCTGCAGACTGCGCGTGTCGCTGGTGATTCGCGACATCAAGTAGCCGGCCTGCATTCGATTGAAAAAATCCATCGAATGATGCATGACTTTCGCGAACAACTGATTGCGAACGTCGTTCACCACTCTGTTGCTCACCCAATTCATGTAGTAAGCGTTGCCGTAGGCACAGAGGCTGCGCATCGTCATCACGAGCGGAATTGCCAGACAAATCCAAACCACTGAGTTCAGTTTCGGCCCTGTCGTCAGGAGTTCGGGATGGGTATAGAACGCCTTTGGGTTGGGTGCGGCGCCATGAAAGACAAAATTCGCAACCCAATAAACAGTGGCCGGCAGGGCCGATGTCAGTAAACCAGCCGCAGTTCCCAAGCCAAGGCCGAGGAGGAAACGAAATTTGTATGGACCCGCGTAGCTGTACAGCCGCCGGTACGGCTTCCATGCGGTCCGCATGGTTTCCCAGAACGAGAGCTTTACTTTGGCGCCTTCTGCCTTGCTCATAACGATGGCCTCGCTGCCGGACTCGACAGCAGCGTCTCCATAGCATTGATCACCGCTTCCGTCGAGATTTGGTTCATCGGAATGCGCGGCTGTTTCGGCACAAAATTTGTCATCGGCGATGCCGAATCTCCCTGCAAAATCAGCGTCGAACTTTCCCGCGGCCGCCAGTGAAACGGATTGGTTGGTCCAAAAAGAATCACTTGCGGAGTGCGCGTTCCCGCCGCGAGATGCACCGGCGCTGAATCGACCGTGACCAACAATCGCGCACGCGCGATCAGCGCGGCCAAGGTAAGCAAATCGGTTTGACCTGAAAGATCGATCACCTGCCGGCGAACTTTCGGTTTGATGTCGTCAATATGGGTGTGTTCGAACAGCGAAGGTCCGCCGGTCACAACCAGATCGAGATCGTGATGATCGGCAGCGTGATTAATCACTTCGGACCAGCGTTGCGCGTCCCAGAATTTTTCAGCGCGGGCAGATCCCGGATGAAAAATCACGAAGGGTTTTCTGACATTGTGTTCTTCCAGTAATTCACGGGCAGTCGCATTGGCGTCTTCGGGCAACTTCAAATCGATTGCCGCCGGGGCATTTTCAATTCCTAACGGCGCGAGCAGGGCGAGATGATAATCGACGGTGTGCATGTCTCGCATGCGGTGGGGGACGAACTCGTTGTAGAACCGCGTCCGAAATTTTGAGCGCACTTTGATTCGAAACGAAACGACCCGCTTTTTCGCGCGAGAAAGTGCAACCAGTAAAGCGGAACGATCGTTGCGAGTGAAGTCGACGCAGTAATCGAAGCCGCCGCGGCCGACGGCGGCAAGCGTTCCAATTCCGGCGAATCCACGCGGCATGATCAAGAGGCGATCGACATCCCGAATGGCCGGAGCGAGCGCTTTGCACTCACGGGAAATGACCAGCGTTATTCGCGCATCCGGAAATTTTTGGCGGACCGCCGCGATTGCCGGCGTGGTGAGAATCAGATCGCCGATGCGCTTGAGTTGAATCAGGAGAATGTTCAAGTCGTCGACAATTGAATCGCGCGTTCGTAGGCGCCTAACAAGCGCGTTCGATAAAGATCCCAAGTGAAATTTTCAACGACGCGCTGGCGGGCGGCCGCGCCCATGCTCGCGACAATCTCCGGATGCCGATACAAGTGCTCGATGGCTGCGGCAATCGCGTCGACGTCGCCAGGTTGAACGATGATTCCTTCAACGCCGTCGCGGACAACGTCGCCGGCTTCGCGGGTTGTGATCATTGGCAATCCGCACGCGGCCGCTTCGTAAATCGTTTTAGCGCTGCCCTCCAATCGCGACGGAAAAACGTAAATCGATCCCTGGTTGAGGTAATTTTCCAGATCGCGCTTGAATCCGAGGACGCGAATGTTGTCTCGCCAGAATTTTTTCAAGTACGGCTTCGCTTCTTCATGAACGCTGCCGAGGAGCCAGAGTTCGGCATCTTTGAGATCCAATCGGTGCCATGCCTCCAACAAATGATGAATGCCTTTCCGCTCGATCAATGCGCCAGAAAAGATCGCTCGAAAAATCGGCGGACGTTTCGATCCATTCGCTTCTGATCGCGGTTTGAATCTTTCGACGTCAACCCCGCGGGGCAGATAAAATAATTTCTCGTCCGGAAAATCAGCGGCCCGAAACGATTCCGCCGCTTTCTCGGAAAGGACAACTACCAGTGAAGCGAGATCGTATTCTTCTAAAAACCGCTCCGGCTCGAGCTGTAGTCGTGATTTCCAAGATTGGAGGCCGCCGCACTGTCGGCGCCCATTAGTTTTGGACACGACAGCGCGTGTCGCTCCATGCTGCGAGCCGCGGTGCCAGGTCGGGATTTCGATCAACGACGGAATGTTTTTTCGTTTCGCGACTCGCAAGCTTTCCAAACAATCCCCCGACCAGCTGTGAAAGAAATCGTAGCGGCCGGATTCGAGGTGCCGCGACGCAATCCAGTCGAGATATTTTTTCTTGGCTCCATAATAATAAGGCCGGCCAACGAAAGAGATCAGGCGCACCGGATGCCAGCGGAGCGATTGAATGAAATGCGACGGGATTTCCTCCTGGCGATTATCGTAAGCGACCGCTTTCCCGAGAAATTTGCCGTAATACGACGCCCGCAACGCTTCGAACGAATCGGTATCCAGCCCGTGGCCCCCGATTCGCGCGAAGATCGAGAAGAGCAGGCTTGCCGGCAGAACGCGCGGTGTGCCGACCGAGCTCTCTAATGATTGCGTTTCGATCATATGCAGGTAGGGGCGGTTCACCGAACCGGTCCGAGCCGGACTGGCATTCGCGGGCGATCGGGGTCAATCGTCCCTACCATTTAGACATTCCTAGACTTCGCTCGGAATGACAAGATTGGTTAGCTCTCATGTCGAACGGCAAACTTAACATTGCTTTCGTGCGGCGCGGGTATTCGCCCAGCGGCGGCGCCGAAGCTTATCTGAAGCGGCTCGCGCGCGGCCTGGTTGATAGTGGCCATTCTGCGAATCTGATCGCCACCAACGATTGGCCGGAAAACGAATGGGCGTTCGGATCGATCACCCGTATTCGGGGCGAATCGCCGATCGCGTTCGCCGATGAGGTCGAAAAGCTTTGGCCCGGGTTTCAGTGCGATGTCCTGATGAGTCTCGAACGGGTTTGGCGTTGCGACGTTTATCGCGCGGGTGATGGCGTGCATAAAGCATGGCTCAATCGCCGCCGCAAATTCGAGATGCCGTTGCAGCAATTCGTTCGAGGAATCAATCGCAAGCATGAGGACATTTTGAAACTCGAAGAGTCTCTCTTCAAAAATGGCGGCGCGAGCCGCGTCATCGCCAATTCGGAAATGGTGAAACGCGAGATTGTGGATCTCTACGGTTATCCCGCCGAAAAGATCAATCTCGTGCGAACGGGCGTGCCGTTGGAACGGTTTCGATTTGATCCGGCCCTTCGCGAGAAATCCCGCGCCGATCTGAAACTGAAGCCGGACGACGTGGCGTTGCTTTTTGCCGGCTCCGGTTGGGAGCGCAAGGGATTGAGATTTGCCATCGAAGCGTTCGAGCTAAGTCGCGATCGAAAGTCGCGGTTGCTCGTGGCCGGTCGCGGGGACCAAGGCGGGTACCGGCCGAAACGTTTTTTCACCGAAGAGCCGGTTCGTTTTCTCGGCGAAATAGCGGACATCGCTCCGATCTATGCGGCAGCGGACATTTTCATCCTGCCGACAATTTACGACCCATTCTCAAATGCATGTCTGGAAGCGCTCGCCTGCGGACTGCCGGTCATCACCACGCGTGACAACGGTTTCAGCGAAATTATCGACGACGGCGTCCACGGTTCGGTTGTGGATGCTCCGAGCAATGTTATGGCCTTGCGCGATGCAATTCGGTTTTGGTCAGACGAATCACGGCGCTCAGCGGCTCGGACCGCCAATACCGGGCGCGCTTCTCGGTTCGAGATCGCAAAAAACGTCGAGGCGACGCGAGAGATTCTGATTCAATCGGCGAGCGGGTCGATTTCGCGTGGATCGATGACGAAGACTTGATCGAGCCGCGCGATTTCGAAAATCGGACGCACTTTGTCGTTCAAACCCCTCAGGCTGAGCTTGCCGCCGTACTCTTGAATGTTCTGAAGCGCGCGAATCAACACGGCCACGCCGGAGCTGTCTATAAATGTGACTCCGGAAAGGTCGACTACGAGGTGGTCCGGTTTCTTTTTGATCATCGAAGCGAGGGAACGCTCCACCCGGGACGACCGGTGAAGATCGATTTCGCCTTCGAGGGGAAGAAAATATTGCCAATCCAGCCGGGCCATCCGTGGGCTGGAAATGCAGCAGTTCTTATTCCGAAAACGGGCCCGGTTTACTTCGCCGCGAGGGCAGTGTCGACGTCGGGATAAATCTCGAAAACCTGGTCGAGGCGCGCGATATCGAAGACGTGTTTCACATCGTCCTGGACTCCGGCGAGCCCGAATTTGCCGCCGTATTTCTGGACGTTCTGCATCCCTTCGATGAGCACAGCCAGGCCGGAACTGTCGAGATAGGTGACCTTGGTCAGATCGACAACCACCCTTTTCGGCTTGTTCTCGATCAGTGTGCGCAGCGACTTTGCTACCTCCGGTGAAACATGGAGGTCGATTTCGCCGTCGAGCGGTAAAACGTTGGGTTCTTGTGTTCGTGGTGCCATAGATTCAGGGTTCAGAGAGACGGGAGCCATCTCATCCAAACTTCGCCGGCCGATTACCAACCGAGCGTATCAATTAGACGCTCAACGTCGGAAAAATCATCAATTAAAATGTCGGGGTGGTGTTCGGCGAGTTTTTCGCGACTCCAACTGCCGGTCGCCACCGCTATGGTGCGCGCGCCCAGAGCTTTCCCGCAGGCGATGTCGCGCGGGGTATCGCCGATGACGTCAATTTCCTCCGCGGCGAACTCCCGGCCGTGTTTCTCTTTGGCCCGCGCCTGGGCAAACGAGCCCAGCTGATTGCGATCGGCGTGATCGTCAGCAAAGGCGCCGAATTCGAAAAAGTGCCAGACGCCATAATGCCCCAGTTTGAGCTGGGCGCCGCGCGAGACGTTTCCGGTCAGGAGCCCGAGAATGACGTGCTTTCGCGTTTTTAGCTTCTTCAAAAGTTCCAAGACGCCGGGAAGTAATTTCCCTTTTCGTCGCGGAAGCTCGTGGGAAAGGAAATGGACGTAACTGTCGAGGAATGCAGCGATGTTTTCGGCGGTGGCCGGGATTTTGTGCTTGTTCAAAATGCTAACCACGATTCCGGAGTCGGTCATTCCCGCGACTTCGACGTCCTCGAGGTCGTCCTGGATCTCGAATCGTTCCTTGAGCGCGCGTTTCAATGCCTCCATTCCCGCCCCGCCGGAATGAATGAGCGTGCCGTCGATATCGAATAGCAACAAACGTTTGTGCTCGTTATTTGTCATGTTGAGCGGAGCGAAACATCTCTGCCTGAATCCGGCCAGAAACAATCAGGGATTCTTCGCTTCGCTCAGAATGACAATGGTCATGGGGCGTGCATGAACAGGAGCGCGATCATGCTTCCGAGAAACGTCACGGCGGCAACGGCCGCGATTCCGAGGACCGCCAGCTGCATCGGGTCGCGAGTCATCGACCCGCGCCGGAAGGGCGACGCATTTCCGAAACCTGTGGGCGCGGCGCTCGACTCGGCCGGTCTTACCGCGATCGACTCCAATTCCGGCAGCGGCTGCGATCCTTGGACATCCGGCTCGTAACGCGCATCGATCGCGCCGAACCGGATACGGTCTTCGAATCGTAACACCGTTTCGGTGATCGGAACGCCATTCACTTTCGTGCCGTTGGTCGATTCGAGATCTTTTAGCCGGTAAGTCTCACCGGCCAGCTCCATCAACGCGTGCCGGTTCGAGACCGACGGATCGTCGATCACGATCATGTTGTCGGGTGCGCGGCCGATGGTGATCGAGCCTTCGGCAAATTCGTAGGCGACTTTGCCCTGCGCTTCGGTGGTTAAGATGAGTTTCGGCATTTGGGATTCACTCTTCCTCTACCTCTTCCGCTTAGTCTTAGTCTAGTAGATTAAAACGAAGATTCAGAGGAAGCGGAAGATTACCGAGGGGTCGTTGACCGCCTGACCGCGCACTCGCATAGTGGCGCTTTCATGGGAATCGAATTGACGCGCAATTTCTGCATCATCGCGCACATCGATCACGGCAAAACCACTTTGTCGGACCGATTGCTCGAGCGCACCGGCACGATCCATGAGCGGGAGAAGCAGGACCAATTGCTCGATTCGATGGACTTGGAACGCGAGCGCGGGATCACGATCAAGGCGCACCCGGTGACGATGCAGTATCGCGCGAAAGACGGGCAAACCTATCGGTTGAATCTCCTCGACACGCCGGGCCACGTCGATTTCGCCTACGAAGTTTCGCGATCCCTCGCCGCCTGTGAAGGTGCGCTCCTGATCGTCGATGCGGCGCAGGGAGTGGAGGCCCAAACTGTGGCGAACGTTCACCTCGCGCATAAACAAGGGCTGACGATTGTTCCGGTGATCAATAAAATCGATCTCCCGAATGCCGACGTCCCTTCAGTGCATCGGCAGTTGGAAGAGATTCTCGCGATCCCCGCGGAAGAGGCGATCGATGCGAGCGCGAAGATGGGAATAGGCATCGAAAACATTTTGGAATCGATCGTGCATCGCATTCCGGCGCCGGAAAAACCGAAAGACGAAACGTTACGCGCGCTGGTGTTCGATTCCGTGTTCGATGTTTATCGCGGCGTCGTCGGTTACGTGCGCGTTGTGTCGGGTCACATGGAACCGGAGCACGCGATCAAATTGATGAGCAACGACACGCGTTACGAAATCAAGGAAGTAGGCGTGTTTACGCCGAAGATGTTCATGCAGCCGCGGCTGCTACCGGGCGACGTCGGTTATTTCATCGCCAACATCAAAAGCACCGCCGACATGAAAATCGGCGACACAATCACCGATCAACGAAATCCGGCAAAGACGCCCTTGCCAGGGTTCCAGGAAATTCATCCGATGGTGTTCAGCGGGATTTATCCAATCAACACCGGCGACTTCGAACATTTGAAAGCTGCGATCGCGAAACTTCGTTTGAACGACTCGGCCTTCATTTACACGCCGGAAAGTTCGGTGGCGCTCGGATTTGGATTCCGTTGCGGTTTTCTCGGGCTCCTTCACATGGAGATCATCCAGGAACGGCTCCGTCGCGAATACAACATGGATATCATCGCCACTTCGCCGTCGGTGGTTTACGAAGTTGAAACGACGCGAGGCGAAACGCTGCTGATCGATAATCCCGCGCATTTACCCGACCCAAGTTTGATCAAGGAAATCCGCGAACCCATTGTGCGGGCCTACGTGCTATGCCCGAACGAAAACATTGGCGACATTCTGCAATTGATTTTGGAGAAGCGCGGCAACATGGACCACACCGAAACCCTCGATCAACGCCGGGTGATGTTGCATTGCGAGCTGCCGCTGAACGAGATCCTGGTCGATTTCAACGACAAGATTAAATCGATCACGCGCGGTTACGGATCGATGGACTACGAGCACGTGGGTTATCGCGCGGCGAAACTGGTGAAACTCGACTTGCTCGTGAACGGTGAGCCGGTTGACGCGTTCTCAATGATCGTGCACAAGGACCGGGCCGAGGCGAGGGGACGCCAGCTGGCGGCGAAGTTGAAGGAAGTAATTCCGCGGCAGCTGTACCAGGTGTCGATCCAGGCGGCGATTGGAGGAAAGGTCATTGCGCGAGAGAACGTTTCGGCTTTGCGAAAGAACGTGACTGCGAAATGCTACGGCGGCGATATCACCCGGAAACGAAAACTATTGGAGAAACAAAAAGAAGGTAAAAAGCGAATGAAGAGCATCGGCAAGATCAACATTCCGCAGGAAGCCTTTATTGAAGTGCTGAAAGCGCAATGAACTGAGCTTTCAATGACGAAATCCGAATGACCAAATGACGAAACGCTATCAACCCCCCCAAGGATTCGTCATCGTTGCGCCGCAACTCCTCCACTGCTCAACTTCTCCACATCTCCACCGCGCGAAGCCTTAACATGTTCACACCGCGTTACGTTAAACACAGCAAACTGCTGGTCCGCCACGCCCAGAAATATCTGCGTTACAAGCGCGACGTGATCGACACGGCGAAGCAGGACGAGGTCGGCGGAATGATCCGGCGATTGAAGGCGGCGTTGAAACAACGGGATCGAAACGAAATCGAGAGCCGGGCCGAAGAACTGGACGCGAAATTGCATGAGCTGACGCCGGTCACCTGGGAATCGCATTGGCGTGAGAACGTTGAGGTCATCCTGGTCGCCATTGTGGTGGCGATCGGAATTCGCTCGTATTTTTTGCAGCCGTTCAAAATCCCAACCGGCTCGATGCAGCCGACCTTGAACGGAATCATCGGCCGTCCAATGGATGCGCTGCCACCGAATTTCTTGCAGCAAGTCGCGGAGTTCATTCTTCGCGGCCGCAATTACATCAATGTTGTCTCGCAAGAGGACGATCAAGTGCTGCAAATCGAGCAGAAGAAGTTTTTATTTTTCTTCACCTGGTCGCGAATTATCTGCCAGCACCAGCGATTTTTGGTTTATTGCCCGCCGGACCAGTTGCGCGGCGATTTTAAAGTTTCGCCCGGCGTTCGCTATCGGCGCGGCGAAGTCATTGCCAGGGGCGCTGTCGACACCGGCGATCAGGTTTTCGTCGACAAATTCAGCTACAACTTCGTCAAACCGCATCGCGGCGACGTCTTCGTCTTTCGGACCAAGCATATCCCGATGATTCCGGAAGACCCGGAGACCGGCGCGCCCTTCTATATTAAGAGGCTGGCCGGTTTGCCGAACGATACCCTGCGGATCCAACCGCCCTCATTGTATGTGAACGGCAGTATTGCGCAGGGTTTTGGTTTCCAACGGGTCATGGCGGCAAAGGACGGCTATCGCGGCTACGGCCACGGCCAGCAACATCTCTCCGATCCGACGAAGACTTTTCAGATTCCCGAGCACAGTTATTTCGCAATGGGCGACAATAGTTACAACAGCTACGACAGCCGTTATTGGGGACCGGTGCCGGAAAAAAATCTCGTCGGGCGCGGACTGCTGGTTTACTGGCCGTTTCTGCCTCACGGACCTGCGTCGAAAAGCCTGGGCTTGATTAGATAGTCCTGTGACCGGTGACCTGTGATCTCTGATCGCATATGTCGCGTTTCTATCCCCTAATCGGATTCCTCTGCGGCTACGCTATCCTCCTTCTGTTCAACCCGGTGCGGCTCGCGTTGCGTGACGGCTTTCGATGTTTGCTTCGGTACCGCCGGGTCTGGCTGACGTTCGTCGTGCTCGGGTTCGCCTATTTCGTTTTTCAATTCTCCACTTTCACGCCAATTCAAAGCAGCTCGGATATCGATCCAAGCCAGCTGACGTCGATGAATTCATGGCGTTGGCCGACGTTCGCCGAAGTTTGGCAGGAGGCGCCGCTGCCGGCATTGGAAGGCGTTGCCGGGATTTTTGATAATGCCACGACGACATATCCGCTTTCGGCAATCGCCGCGGTGATGATGTTGATCAATTGGCGCGGTTTGCACGGTGCGCTGGTCCGCGCGCTCCGGAAACGATTTCGCGTTTTTGGTTATCTTCTCTACCTGATTCTGTTGTTCAGCGCGGTGTCAGCGTTATTGAAACCGATTGTTTTCTGGGCGCTGCCGTTGTGGGGCGGCCTTCTGCCGGCCGCGGAGCTCCTGCAGATTTCGGCGAGTATCGACGCATTCGCGTTCGTTTTTGAATATCTGCTGGGAGTTTACATTCAGGTCTATCTCATCACCGTGTGCTTCGCCTGGATCCGCGGGTTGAGTTTTGAGGAAGGCGAACTCTTTCGATTCGCCATGCGCCGTTTCGGTTACGTGTTGGAATGGGCCGGCATCGTGGTCTTAATCAGCACGCTGATCGTGCGATTGCCGCTGTTGCTCGCTTATTTCATGAACATTCCCGACGTCCTGGATTATTTGCCGATCGAGCGAGTGATCATGTGCGGATTGATCATTGCGTTTTGTTCGGTGCAGGTTTCGCTCGCTCTGCACAATGAAACGCTGCGCGAAGCAATCCGCGCGCATCGTGATTTCATCCGGAATAATCTGGCCAAGGTAGGCTGGTTCCTTCTCATTGCCGGCGTCCATTTTTTTATTTTGACGACCGGTGATGCGATTGTGCGGGGCGCGATTGCCGACCGCGAACTGGCGATGATTTTGTGGAAATCGATTTTTGTTTTTCTGCGCGGCTTTGTCACCGGCTGGTTGCTTGCCTCGTGGGTCTGCCTGGTTCGACGTGGGGAGACGCGCGAAGTTTACCAACAGGCGTGGATTGAGTATTAATCGACCTCAAACGCACTTGTGAACGCGACGAAAATTACCCGCGCCAGCAAATCGAATCTTGCGCTGGCCTTTGTTTCGCTCGGGGCTGAGCGACGGCGGGACATCACCACATTTTACGCGTTTTGCCGGGTGATCGACGATATTGCCGACGCGGACGCTCTCGATGTTAATGAAAAACAAAAGCGACTGAACGAATGGCGCGAGTCGCTCCGGGCGCCGCGGCCTAACGAATCAGAGATCGCGGCTGGACTGCGCGATTTGATGAAGAAATACCCGATCACGCCAGAAATGCTGGAGGAAATCATCGCCGGGGTGGAGATGGACCTCACCATTCAGCGTTACCCAAGCTTCGAGGAGCTGCGGGTCTACTGTTACCGGGTGGCCAGCGCAGTCGGTCTGGTCAGCATTGAGATCTTTGGTTATCGCAACCCGGCTTGCAAAGAGTACGCCGTTCAACTCGGCCTCGCGCTTCAAACGACCAACATCATTCGCGACGTTGGAAAGGACCTTCAAGCAGGCCGGATCTATTTGCCCCAGGAAGATTTGGCGCGATTCAATTATTCCGAGAACGAGTTGCGGGAGCGAAAGCACAACGAGCGATTCGTGGAACTGATGGAGTTCGAAGCCGGCCGCGCCCGGCAATTTTTCTCGCGCGCCGCCGAAATTTTGCCGAAGGAAGACCGAAAATCGATGGTCGCCGCCGAAATAATGGCCTCGATTTACCGCGGTTTGTTGCGCCGAATGGAGCTGGACAAATTCCGGGTCTTTGAAAAAGAATACAAATTGAACAAATTGGAGAAGGCGGGCCGGATTAGCGGACAACTGCTTAAATTGTTGTGAATGAGCGGAAAGCCGAATCCGTCTGAGCCTTCGAAACCGTAATATTTATATGAAAAAATATTTAGCGTTGTTGTCAGCATTGATGGTTACCTCGTTAATCCTCGGTCCAATCACCAAGGTATATGCCCTGGGCGACGCTCAGCCGGCGGTTGTCGTCTCGCCTGAGGACGCGGCCAAGAAGTATCCGATGCCGGCGGGGAAAGATTACCCGGTGGGAATTAACGCCAACAGCCATTCGGCTACCGCGTCAGGTTTCGTCCAGAGTCCATATTCCTCACGCGTCTACGATTGCCGGCATATGGGCCACGGGACTTTGATCCTGGACGAGGGCGCCAAGAAGCTCTTCAAGAAGCCGTAGTTCGTCCGACAGGCTTCGAATTGAGTTTCGCAGCGAAACATTATTTCGCTTGCGCGGTTCAATGGCCTGACGAAGGGATCATTATGAACAGCAAAACGTTTTCAATTGTTTCGGGCTTCGCGCTGGTCGCGTTTGGCTTGAATTCATGCGACACGCCAACCGGACAAGGCGCGGCAGCAGGCGCTGGAGCGGGCGCGATCATCGGCAATATCGCCGGCCACGGTGGCGCTCGGAGCACATTGGTCGGCGCCGCGATTGGCGCCGCGAGCGGCGCGTTAATCGGCCACGCCATCCAGGAAGATCGGGCCCGGCAATATGGTCCACCGCCAGCGGGCGGTTATCCGTTCGCAAGACCGACCGGTCGACCCGGGATGTTCCTTAGTCCCTACACCGGACGTTCCTACGATTTGCGCGGTGTGCCGCCAGGCGGACTCACCCGCGACGTTGATACCGGACAATTGTTCCGTCGTCCTTAGTAACAATCTTAACATCACAAAACGCGCTGATCTCGAACAGAGTCAGCGCGTTTTCTTTTCAATCGGATTGTTGAGTCCGATCCGCTGCGATTTGCCTTGCCGGACGTCAAATTGGTCTGAAATTATTTGACCCGTGGCCCCGACATTGAAGTTTGTCCTGCTATGATGACCGACCTTCGGTTCGCCGTCCGTCAGGTCTTGAAGTCCCCCGCGTTCAGTTTGTTAGCCGTTGTTACCCTGGCGCTCGGGATCGGTCTGAACACAGCGATCTTTTCGTTGATCAACGATCTGTTTCTCAAAGGGCTGCCGTTCAAAGAACCGGAGCGGCTCCTGCATATCCTGACCCAGGGGAAAGGCCGGACAGACGAATTCCAGATGTCGGCGCCGCGGTTCATGCTTTATCGCGATGGGCAGACGATTTTCTCGGGGTTCGCGGCGGAGAATCAACAAGGGGCGACGGTGACGGGTCTCGGCGATCCGTTGTCGGTGCCCATTGCCAAAACGACAGCGAACTGGTTCGACGTGCTCGGCGTGCGGCCGATCATGGGACGAACCTTTTTGCCGGAGGAAGAAGAAGGCGCGGATGTGGCGATCATCACGGACCGTTTCTGGAAAGCGCGGTTCGCGGGCAGTGAGGACATCATCGGGAAAACGATCGTGCTCGATGGCGTGACCCACACGATTGTGGGCGTGATTCCGAAACTGCCGGTCTCCTGGACGGGCACACCAAGGGCCGATATCTGGACGACAAAGCCGATCGCCATCCCGGGATTCTCGTATGAGCAGATGATGCGGGGCTCGACTTTCCTGCGCGCGGTCGGGCGCCTAAAGCCGGGCGTCACAGTTGACCAGGCGAAGGCCCAGTTGGGCACGCTTGAGAATAGTTACGCCTCGCAATTCCCGGAGAAAGGCGACGCGCAATTTCGCAACATCATCAAGACGCTTCCGGAAGATGTGACGGAGAACTTGCGGCCCGGGTTCGCAACTCTGCTAACGGCAGTCGGGTTCGTTCTGCTCATCGCGTGCAGTAACGTGGCAAACCTGCTCCTGGTCCGCTTCAGCGGACGGCGTCGCGAAATTTCGCTCCGGCTCGCCTTAGGCGCGACACGCGCGAGCGTCCTGCGACTTTTTGTTTTCGAAAGCGTGTTTATCAGTTTGCTGGCGGGAATTCTCGGCGCGGTCCTGGCGTGGTGGTTGGTTCCGCTCGTCCCGAAACTAGCGGCGAACTTTCTGCCGATCGAAGCCGGCGGCGCGAGTGCGCTCTCGGTGCCAGTGCTCCTGTTCACGGTCGGGCTGTCGCTACTGACCGGATTCGCGATGGGACTTTATCCGGCGCTGCAAACCTCTCGCGTTGAAATTGTCGAGGCGCTCAAGGAAGGCGGCCGCGGCACGCAAGGCAGTGTGCGGCAACAGCGGTTCCGCAAAATTCTTGTCGGCGCGCAGGTGGCGCTCTCGGTTACGCTGCTCGCGGGGGCGTCATTGCTCATCACGAGTTTCGTGCGCTTGAGCAAGCAGGATCCTGGTTTCAACCCGGACAAACTCTGGATCGGAGTTACGGCCCTTTCGCAGGCGCAATATCCCGATCACGCAAGCCGGGCCCGATTTGCCGAACAATTGCAAACGGCGTTGCGCGGGACGCCGGGATTCGAGGATGTGTTGGTAAGCAGCACTTTTCCGCTCTTTGGCCGCCCGGGCGCTACGCTCTATACCCGGCCTGAAAACAACGTGCCGGTTCCGGAACGAAAAGGAGCGCCGTCGAACGAGGTTATGCCGGGTTGGTTCCACGCTATGGGCATTCCGTTGATCGCGGGCCGTGACTTCAACGAGCAAGACGTGCTCGATCATCCGAATGTTATGATTATCAGTAAGACCGGTGCGAAGACGGTATTCGGCGACGAGAATCCGATCGGCAAAACGTTACTAATCACGAACCGCAGCGTTCCGGTGGAAATCGTTGGCGTCGTCGGCGATGTGCGCTCGGTGCAATTGAGCCAGGCGAATAGCATGGAATTCTATCGTCCGTTCGCGCAGGACAGTTACCCGTACCCCAGAATCGTGGTGCGAAGTTCCCTTCCTCCGGAAACGGTCACACTTTCAGTGAAAACGGCGTTGCGCAGCATAGATCCCAATCTTGCCTTAGTCTTTCCCCAGCCGTTCAGCGAAATCATGGCGCAGGCTCTCGGCCAGGCCAGGTTGGTCATGGTGTTGTTAGGCGTATTTGCCGGGATTGCGCTCTTGCTCGCAACTGTTGGAATTTACGGCGCGGTCTCGTACACGGTTGAGCAACGAACCAGCGAGATCGGCGTACGCATGGCGCTTGGTGCGCAGACGCGCGACGTCATCCGGTTGATCTTGCGCCAGGGTATGACGCCGGTCGTGTTCGGTCTTGTTGTGGGATTGGCCGCGGCCCTTGCTCTCGGCCGGCTGATTAGCTCGCAGCTTTTCCAAACGTCGGCTTACAACCCGATGCTGTTGTCCGCAACGCTGGCAATTCTTGGGATGGCGGCGCTCGTTGCTTGCCTCATCCCGGCGTGGCGAGCGTCTGCAGTGAATCCCGTGGAAGCGTTACGTAGCGAATAGGCAGTTTTTTTCAAATCACCTCAGGTGGTTCGTTTTTGCAACTGATCAACAAGACGCCTGGCCTCGTCGCTCATCCGCAATAACTCCGGCCATTTGCGGCGATAGTTTTCTCCCGGCAGCTTCCGCGTTGCATCAAAGCCCATGTGTGATCCGATGTTTTGTTCGCTCGGCGCGTGATCGAGTGAATCACTAGGATTTTTAATGACGCTGGTGTCGCGTTCCGGATCGGTGTTCGCGCAAAGACGAAACAGGACCTCGCTGGTATTGTGCACATCGCAGTCCTCATCCACGACCACGATGTATTTGCTGAACATCATTTGCCCCATGCCCCACAAGCCGTGCATGACCTTGAATGCCTGATACGGGTAATGCTTTCGAATGCTGACAAACACGAGATTGTGAAATACGCCCTCCGCCGGCAGCGTCATATCGACCAGCTCCGGAAAATTCATTTTGAATACCGGCAGAAAAATCCGAACGCTCGCATCGCCCATGTAGAAATCCTCCATCGGCGGAATGCCCACGATCGTGGTCGGATAAATCGCGTCTTTGCGATGAGTGATCGCGGTCAGGTGAAAAACCGGATAGTCCTCGATCGCGGTGTAGTAGCCGGTGTGATCGCCAAACGGGCCTTCGGGTCGCAATTCTCCTGGTTGCACGTAACCTTCCAAAACGAAATCGGCTTCGGCGGGAACTTCGAGATCAATCGTTTTGCATTTCACCATCTCGATTGATTTCTTTCGCAGAAATCCGGCGAACAAGATTTCGTCGATCCCATCCGGCAAGGGCGCGGTTGCAGCAAACGACAGCGCCGGATCTCCTCCGAGTGTGACCGCGACCGGCATTCGTTCATTGCGCTCGTAGTACCGTTTCCCATGGCGGGCCCCAACTTTGTGGACTTGCCAGTGCATCGCGGTCGTTCGTTCGTCGAAAATCTGCATCCGGTAACAACCGACATTGCGCGCCCCGGTCTCGGGATCACGGGTGTGCACATGCGGCAAAGTGATGAAGCGACCGCCATCTTTCGGCCAGCACTTCAGAATGGGAATATCGCGAAGAGATATTCCGGTGGTTGAAGGGTCGAGTATCTGCACAACTTCCTGAGACGCGGCGCTGCTGACACTTTTCGGGCGCGCATGGAGCAAATGAATTCCCTGTTTCAAGAGCGCGAACCCGTCTCGCAAACTTGTTGGCGGTTTCGCTTTCAGGATCAGCTGAATTTCCTGCGCGATTTCGTCGATGCTTTCCCGTCCCAGCGCCATGGCCATGCGCTTGCGCGATCCCATGGTGTTGATCGCGACTGGAAACTTCGAAACTTTACCGTCGACCACAGGCTGCTCGAACAACAAAGCTTTGCCGCCACCAGGCGACTTCATTTCGCGATCGGCCCATTCGGTGATCAGTAACTCGGTGTCGACTGGAACGCCGACGCGGGTGAGCTCGCCGGATTTCTCCAGCGCTGCGAGAAAATCGCGGAATGAGGCGTAAGCCATGTGCTTACGCTACAGTGATCCGCTCGCCGCTGCCACGCGATAGAATTTTATCAGCTCTATTGTGGCCGCAGATATTGGAACGACATGACCCGTCCGTTTACGAAGGTGACAGTTCGGTACGGGATCGAGATCGTGGGCGGGATGTAGGAATAGTAAAACGGGTCGTAGAATGGATCGCCAAAGAAGGCGAAATGGCGCCCATGATGAAACCGGGCCACGCCAACGCCGAAACCGAACCCGGGATAAAATCCCGGGCCATACCCATAGTAAGGATAATAGGCCGAGCCGTACGGGGCGTAGCGGTTTTCGGTGTAAATCCAGGTCTCGGTCGGGCGGCCGCGCATTTCGCCGGTCGTTTTGGCCGAAGGCGAGCCCCAGGCCAGCCAAACTGCATTGGTCGACATGCCGGATCGAATTTGTCCCTGCCGGACCAACGCCTGGTCCCGCGGCGAGAGCGAATTGAACATGTCGGAATGCTCGGAAATCCGGTTATCGAGCGTTTCGCAACTTGTTAGGCCGAACCCGGCAATCGCCAAACCCAGCAAAAAAGCCTTAGAAATCGTCTTCATAAAAAATGATACAGCCGCGAAGTTCTCCGTCAATTCGCCGCCGCCTTGATTGAACACCGGGAAAACAGTAACGTTGCGTCGGAAGAAATGGAGGACAGGTTCGGCCATCGAATTTCGTATCTACGCGTCTCGATCACTGATCGATGCAACGAACGCTGCGGCTACTGCATGCCGCGGGAACTTCAGGAGTGGTTGCCACGCGACGAAATCCTGACTTACGAAGAAACATTGCGCCTGATCCGGATCGGCGCGGGTCTTGGAGTGAGCAAAGTGCGTGTGACCGGCGGCGAACCGTTGACTCGGCGGGACGTTGTTGGTTTTGTTCGTGAGATTCCAAAGATTTCGGGGATCACCAACCTTGGCGTTTCAACCAACGGGACATTGCTCGCGCACGATGTGGCTGGACAAACAATGGCGGAGGCGCTCCGCGCGGCCGGCGTTCATTCAATCAACATCTCGCTCGATACGCTAGATCGCGATTTTTACCGGCAAATCACGGGTCGTGATTTTCACTCGCAGGCTTTGGAAGGAATCGAAGCTGCGATCGCTGCGGGAATCGCTCAGATCAAGTTGAACACGGTGTTGATGCGAGGCCGAAACGAAGATCAACTGATTCCGTTGATTGAATTCGCCGGCGCGCGCAATCTGATTCTGCGTTTCATCGAGTTAATGCCGGTTAGCACCACCGAAGTTTTGACCGAGGAAAATTTTCTCCCGGTTGCCGAAGCCAAGCGAACAATCGAAACGAATTACGGTCCGTTGATTCCTGAGCAATCGTTCCGGACAAACGGACCGGCGACTTACTATCAAATCCTCGGGCGCAATCAGCGAATCGGTTTTATTGGTGCAATGACCAATCTTCATTTCTGCGAGAGCTGCAACAAGTTGCGACTCACCTGCGACGGGAAATTGCGTCCATGCCTCGGAAGTTTTCTCGAGTTCGATATCATGAAGCCGCTCCGCGCGGGCGCGTCCGACGACGAGCTTCGCCAGTTTTTTATCGACGTGGTCGAGCGGAAACCGGAGCAGCACGATTTCCGGGAAAATTACCAGCCGAACCGGCGCATGATTGCCATTGGCGGTTGAGATATTGTCGTCATTCTGAGCGCAGCGAAGAATCCCTGATTATTTCCGGCCAGAATATATCAGAGATGTTTCGCTGCGCTCAACATGACAGTGGGGTTGTGCTGACCATCATTGGTGTAAATTCGTGTCCATTCGTGGTTGAAAATCTTTTATGAAGGCTCTCAGTCACATCGGCCCGGATGGTCGCGCGAAGATGGTGGACGTGTCGGCGAAACCGATGAGCGCGCGGACGGCGATCGCGAAAGGAACAATCAATCTTCGGCGCAAAACCTTGGATCTGATTTCCAAGGATCGGATGGCGAAGGGAAACGTATTTGCGACGGCGCGACTGGCCGGGATCCAGGCGGCAAAACAAACCGCCCAACTCATTCCTCTTTGTCACACGATCCCGCTGAGCGAGGTGAGGATCGACATCGCCGCGACGCGGTCCGGCGCCGAAATTACCTGCACCGCCCGCACCGTTGCCCAAACCGGCGTCGAAATGGAAGCACTCACCGGCGTCACCGTTGCTCTTCTCACCATTTACGACATGTGCAAAGCGGTTGATAAGAAGATGCAGATCGCGGATGTGAGATTAATCAAGAAAACGAAAAAAACAGTCGCTAAAGAAAGCAAGAACGCCGGAGTTTAAAAATCTTCTTCATGCTTTCCTGTGTTCCTTAGATATTTCCCTTCGTGATTCGCGTTTTCCCCCTGTTTTATCTTCTCGTTCTCTGCGCGTCACTGGCGCCGGCGCAGCAGCCAACGGATCATAAAGCGGCCGACGGTGCTGCCTACAAACAACATTTTGAAGCCGGCCGCTCGCTGGTTAACCAGCAGCGTTACGAAGAAGCAGTTCGCGAATTTCAGATCGCCGTGAAATTCAATCCCAAAGACAGTCGTCTCTACGACAATCTGGGCTTCTGCTTCAGGAAGCTTCACAAGTACGGCGAGGCTACCGATGCGCTCAACACGGCGACGTCAATAAATCCGCGAGATAACTATGCTCACCTGGAGCTGGCGATTGTTTCTTGCGACGAGCGGGATTTTGCGCACGCGATCGAATTGCTGAACGAAATTATTTCACTGAATCCCTCGGACGCCGGCGCGCGTTTCTGGCTGGGTTATGCTTTTTACCGGGAGAAGAAAGACATGGACGCAATCGCGTCTTTCGAGGAAGCGCTCAAGATTCACCCGAAGGACTTTGACTCAAATTATTACCGCGGCTTGAGCCTGTTTCGGCTCAATCGGCCGAAGGAAGCCGCTGAATCCCTGGCCAAAGCGGTTGAGCTTCGCCCGAAGGATTTCAGCGCCAATCTTTGGCGCGGCATGTCTTTGGCCCGGCAGCGCGATTTTAAAAACGCGGCTTCGAGTTTTGAGAAAGCGCACGAGATCAAGCCGGAGGACAAGGTCGCGCGGGTTCAATGGTTCTTTTGTCTGTTGGCCAGTAATCAAACCGAAAAAGCGTCGACGGTTTATCCGCGCCTTCTTCTCGTGGTTAGCGTAATCCTCGTCTTGATCTACGCGATTTGGTTCGCGGCGTTGCTGCCATTTAGTTTGCCTCTGCGCGACAAACCGTCTCCTGGCTTCTGGTTCTCATTCGCGTGGCTCGGTCTTTTTATTGAAGGTCAGGCTGCGTTCTTAATGTTGCTTTCAGCGTTGCCGTCCCTGCATTGGCACGAATCGGTTCTAACGGGAGCGAGTTTGTCGGCGCTCCCAATTATCATCGTGGCCTGGGTGGGATTCGCTCGCCAACCATGGGGCGAACCATTTCGCCGGCCGCTCCGGTTCGGCAGCCCCAAAGTCATCATGATTTGCGTGACGTGTATATTCGGTTCGCTGCTCGTCGCCAATGGATTCGCCCTTCTTTATAATTACATAACCCATAATCCTTTCCCGATGCAGCGAACGATCCCGCTGATCCGGAGTGCGTTGATGGCCAACCCGGTGATGACCTGGCTGGCAGTCGCTCTGGTAATTCCGTGCGTGGAGGAGATCTTGTTTCGCGGTCTGCTTTTCGGCGCGTTTCAAAAGGTTTGGGGCGTCACCGGCGCAATAGTGGCAAGCTCCGTTTTGTTTGTGCTAATTCATCTCCAGCTCATTGGTTTCCTGGTTTTGCTTTTGCTGGGTCTGATTCTGGCCTGGGCCCGGCTGCGGACATCCTCTCTAGGGCTTCCAATTGCCCTTCACGCGTTCAACAATTCCATCGCTTTGTTGATTCTAACTTTTGTGCAACCGCCGACGGGGAGCTAAGAGTCTAGTAATGAGTTCGAATGGCATTGTTTGCGGGATAATTACGATTTCGGATCGCGCCAGCACCGGGGATTACGAAGATCTCGGCGGGCCGGCGCTCAAAGACGTCGCTCAGAAGAATGGTTGGCGGATTCTGTGCGAAGCCGTGATTCCCGATGAAGCAACGAAAATTCAGCAGACGGTGCGTTCGTTCTCGAAACAGGGCTGCGGTTTGGTCCTGACGACTGGTGGAACCGGGATCGGACCGCGCGATGTCACGCCGGAAGCAATTCGCGCCATTATGCGGGTGGAATTGCCAGGATTTGGCGAAGTGATGCGCGCCGAATCGATGAAAATCACTCCGAATGCGATTCTGTCCCGGAACTTGGCCGCGGTGGTGGACGATTCACTCGTAATTGCGCTTCCGGGAAAACCGAGTGGCGCGGTGGAATGTCTCGGATTTATTACTGGCGCGATTCCGCATGCCGTTGCGGTCGCGCAGAAGAAACCGACATCATGTTAAAAATGACGACGCGCTCCGTATTGATTGTAATACTGTTCCTCGGCATCGCACGTTCTCTCGTAGCCCAGGACAAGTCTTCCCCGAAACCATCACCATCCGGGGAGATGATGCAGAAGGCGATGCACGCAATACGGTTGAAAGTATTGGGCACTCCACCTTCAAAAGTCGGCCGGGCTGCGACTCCAGAGTACCCGCATGTCGATACAATCATTATGGATTGGCCGGTCCAGAACACGATCCTGAGCGTCATGGGATCCAGTGCCGGTGATGGCAGCATCTACACGACCGGAACGTTCGGATTACTCGGAGGAGGTAAGTACGACAACGTTCGAGATGCGGCCAAAAAATTTGTGAAGGCTGGAGAAAAATACTATTCGGATGCAACGCCCACGCAGGATTTTCCTTACCCTCAAGCTGGCCACGTTCGTTTTTATCTCATCTGTTACGACGGCGTACGAACGATCGATGCGGATGCCGCGTCGCTGGCGGATGCGAAAGCGAAGTATGCCGATCTGTTCGCAGAAGGACAAAACGAGATTAACGCACTCCGGCAAGCCGCCCAGGCTCCGTCGAAATAAACTCGCTGATCAGTCCGGCCAGATCAGCAAACGCATCATTCCAGCTCCGAAGTCGGTCAGATGGGCATGTTTCGGAGGACCGGTTGCGACTCCGTTAGTTAAGTAGGACGCATTGAGCGAGCTCGGTTTTACGAAAACAACTTCCGGTTCTTTTACCTTTCGATCGCTGGGCTCGATGCGCAGCGGCAAACCGCTTCGCGCGAATGAAACCTCCCAGGAAGGGGGGTCCGCGTCGGCGTTGCCGCCGGCCATCCATGGATAAAGCTTCGGCAATTCGAAATTTCGCGACCGTGGAAACGCGACTTTGTAAAAAACTTCTTCGCGACTGATGAACTGCGGGATCGTCAGCGCGGGATTGTCGTGGAGTTGAAGATAAAGTTTCGCAATGTCCAAACCGGCCAGATTGATTCCATTATAAATTCCGTGGTGGTTCGGATCGTTTGAGTGAGTCGCGCCATACCAGCCTTCGAATTTGTGGTTGAGAATCAAATTCAATTCCAAATGAACGTGGGCCCGTTCCCGGTTAATACCCGCGCCGGTGTAACCCATTATCGCGATGTGTTGCCCGCGTTGGACCGCGTCGCCGGCGTGGACGTCGATCTTACTGAGATGTCCATACAAACTGTAATAGGGCGACCCGTCCCAAATATGTTCGATGACGATGTACTTGCCGTAGTTCGAATAACCCGGAACCAGGCTGGTGTAGACGACTTTTCCGCCGGCAATTGCCCGCACTTCATCAAGGGGCTCGCCATTTTCATCGCGATGCACTGGGCGAATGTCGATGCCTTCATGAAAGCGCGTGTAAACGGTTCCCTGGCCGGTCGGCTCGGGATCGCGAACAAATCCATACTGACCGCCTTCCCAGGGATATGATTTTTCGCCGTGGTAATCGCGCTCGATATATTGATAAAACGCCGCGCCGCCCCCTTGAAAGATTGCATCGTTGTCGGTTGGCAAACCGAGGTCGATCGCCCGAACTTCAACCAGACCAGAAAGCGCAATTGCCGCGGTTACTAGCGACCGGCGAATCATCGTTTTTTCTTTTCTCCGATCAGTCGCCAGCATTTTTTCAATGAATCGATATCGCTTTTAGTCAGACCGGACGCGATGTAAATGCGCCCGTCGCTCACTCGCTGATCGACCTGCAATTCGGCAACCGGGCGGCTGTTGACCAAAATGAAAAGCAATTGGCCGCGCTTTTCGATGCTGAGCGCATCTAGCGCGATCCGGCCATGCTCATCGAGTTGAAACAGCGCGCCGTAGGAACCGTCCTTCACCGAATACGGATAAATCGCGACGACATCCTGTTCGGACAACCGCGGGATCTTCTCAATGGCCACCCGCTTGCCGGAGAACAAAGCCGGGACCGAAGTGGAAAAACTCGCGGTATCGTTGGCGTTGGCTTCCACGTGGACTCGGAAAACGCAGTGCCCATCTTTTCCCAAGACGGAGACGGCGAACGATGCCACAATCAGGCTCGCGAAAATGGACCTCATAACCGATTGATAGTTTTCGTGTTTAACCTGTCGATGATTCGTCCCGCCATCATTTTCTTTATTACCCTCGTCCTGACCACAGCTGCTCAGGCGCAGCTTGACCTGCTCGGGACCTCACCCACACCGTCACCGGGCGATTCGATATTATCTACGCCCAGTCCGGCGGCGAAGACTGTTTCAACCCCGGCACCAATGACGACCACGACCATGCAGAAGCGCGGTTTTTTCGGTCGCATGCTTCATCCGTTTTCATCGTCTGAGGTTCTGCCGAAATATCAAAACCGTAAATTGCGCGGACTCATCTTGAGTCTTCAGGTTTCGCCCCAGCCCGTCCGGTTGTCCGAGATCCGGCAATTGGAAGTCAGAGTCATCGTGAACAATCTCGGTGATCACTTGGTTAATCTCGAATTTCCAACCGACCAGCGCATCGAAGTGCAATTGCTCGATTCCGGCGGCACCGTGCTTACAAAATGGTCCGACAACCATGCGATCAAGGAAACACCGGGCGTCGTTCTGGTTAATCCCGGAGAGCATATCGAATACAAAGAGTCGATCGCGACCCGGGAGCTGACTCCGGGAAAAGTTTTCACGGCGGAAGCTTTCTTTCCGAAATATCCCGAGCTTCGGATCCGGCAGAAGTTCATGACGGAACCGTGATGCGGAAGTTGATAGCTGATAGTTGATTGCGGCCAGCGCGATTTCTATCAACAATTACCTATCAACTATCGACTTTTCTCCGATTACCACAGTCATCCGCAGGGACATCGAGTTCAGCCGTACTCGAAACAACTTTTGCAGCCGTGGGTCGACAGCGCGCGAGCGAAAGGTCTGAATGATATCGCGTTCACTGATCACGATCGCTATCACGCCGGCGTAAACTTCGACGAGATCGACAAACTGCGCGCAGCGAATCCGGATGTGAAAGTTCGGGCGGGGATTGAGCTCGATAACGATCCGCAAACTTCCGTCGCGGGCCGGGCGTGGGTTGAGAAAAACTGGGACAAACTCGATTTCGTTCTCGGCTCCGTTCATTACCTCGAGGATCCAAACCAGATGTTCGACAGCGTCCCCGATGGCGCCGAGCAATTCGTCGGGCGCGACATCAACGAAATCTACGAGGATTACTTTCGACGAATTCGTGAAATCGCGGCGACCGGCCTGGTCGATTGTCTATCTCACCTCGATCTCATCAAGATCCATGGCCATCGACCATGCGGCGATGTTCGATCGTTCGTGAACGAAACGCTCGATTTTATCCGGGCTCGAAATTTGGCGATTGAGCTTTCCACGGCTGGTTGGCGCAAACCGGTAGACGAACTTTATCCCAGCGATGAAATCATCCGGCTCGCGCTTAAAAAAGAAATTCCGTTCACGACCGCCTCCGATGCGCACTCGCACGCGCAACTTGCTGAAAGTTACGATCGTCTCGCGGAAAAGATGTCGGCTTTAGGAATTCGCGAGGTCTGCGTTTACGAAAAACATAAACGACTCAGTTTGTCATTCTGAGCGGAAGCAAAGAATCGCTGACCATTGTCTGACGTTGTTTGATCGGAAAAATTCGGGGCTGTTTCGCTCCGCCCCACAGGACAAAGAAGAAGCTCGCCAGTGGCTACAGCCCCGGCAGTCCCATCCCGCCGGTGATTTTTTTCATCTCGGATTGGGCGATCTCTTTGCCTTGATTGATCGCCTGTTGCACGCCGCTTAGCACAGCAGCTTCCAAAAACTCGACGTCGTTTGGGTCGACAATCTCCTTGTCGATCTTGACCGAAAGAATTTCACCGGCGCCGTTCGCAGCGACTTTTACTTTTCCGCCGGCGGCAGTTACTTCGACTGTCTTTTCCTCGAGCTCAGCCTGCGTTTTGGCCATTTGGGCCTGCATCTGCTGAGCCTGCTTCATCAACTTGTTTAGGTTCATAAATTCGTTGAGAGGTTGAGTAGTTGAGCAGTTATTCGCTGCAAGGATTCAAAGGCAATCTCGTCACTCGTCACCTGTCACTATTTGCTTATTTCTCCCTTAAACATCTCGAGCGCTTCGCGGACTAACGGACTGTCCGCATAATCCTCGGATTGTCTTTCCTTGCTCGGTAAATCGTCTTTGACCGTCAGTTTCAAGGTCCAATCTTTGCCGCTCACTTCATGAAGCAATGATTCAATTAGTTTGCGGTTGGTCGCCGTGCCCAGGATATCCATCGGTGATTTCTGGTCCGGTGAAAATCCAAGAACGAAATGGCGGCCTTCAGTGGGCAGAACATGCGCCGCCGCGGCTGAGTTTCGGACAAATGCTTTCGTGTTCGGAATTTTAGCGTAAACGCCTTCCCAAATCTTCTCCGGATCGGTTTCGCCGTTGGACGCATCCGCGACTTTCGGTGCTGGAGTGGCGCCCGTGTCGGGCGCTTGTTTGATAGGCGCGGCAAACACGGCCGCCGTTGCAGGAGAAGATTTGGTCTCAGCGCCTAACGTTTTTTTTTCCGCCGTAGATGTTTTGTCGGCCGCGCGGACCGGCTCCGTTCGCGGCGACCCGTCGCGCAAAGCGCCAAGCTTTTCGATCACTTCGTCGAGCGTTGCCTGCCCGAGGCTCTGGATCGCTTTGATGATCGCAACCTCGAAATGCAGCTTCTTGTTCGGCGCCCATTTCATTCGGCCCTCCGCTTGCGCGAATTGGTCGATCAAATCCAAAAGCCGGTCGTTCTCGACGAGATTGGATTGAGCCGCGAGCGCTTTCTGCATTTCGGGATCGACGTCTTCCTTGAGCGCGTCGGGTTTGGCTTTGAAAACGAGCAGGTCCCGCAGATAAGAAATGAGGTCGGACATGAGTCGCATCATGTCCTTGCCGGCTTCGCACTGCTCGTAGAGAACATCCAAAGCCGTAGCCGCTTCTCCGCGAAAGATTTTCCCCGTCAGGTCGACCACGCTCTGTTCGCTGGTGAATCCGAAGACGTTCAACACGTCGTTCTCGGCAATTTTCTCGCCGCAAAATGCGACCAATTGATCGAGCATCGATTCCGCGTCGCGCAGTCCGCCCTCTGCGCCGCGAGCGATCGCGTGGGCGGCGGCGGGTTCCAGCGTGATTTTCTCCTTCTTCGCAATGAACTGAAGATGATCGGCGATGAGTTTGGCCGGGATCCGGTGAAGATCGAATCGCTGACAACGGCTGACGATTGTCGGCAAAACTTTTTGCGGCTCGGTTGTCGCAAAAATAAATTTCACATGCGGCGGCGGCTCTTCAAGGGTCTTGAGCAACGCGTTGAACGCGGCGGCGGTCAGCATGTGGACCTCATCGATGATATAAATTTTGTAGCGCGACTTTGATGGCGCGTAGCGCACGTTTTCGCGAAGTTCGCGCACTTGCTCGACGCCGTTATTGCTTGCGCCGTCAATTTCCAGGACGTCGAGCGAATTACCGGCTGCGATTTCTTTGCAATTATCGCAGGTATTGTCGGGATTAACGGTCGGTCCTTTGACGCAATTGAGGGCCTTGGCCAAAATTCGCGCGGTCGAAGTTTTGCCGACGCCGCGCGGACCAACAAAAAGATAGGCGTGGGCCAGCCGGTTTTGAGTGACCGCGTTTTTCAGCGTGCGCGAGACATGGGCCTGACCGACCAGGTCGTCAAAGGTCTGGGGCCGATATTTTCGCGCGAAAACTTCGTAGCTCACTTGTTCAATCTAAACAGAAAAACTGATGGTTGATAGTTGATAGTTGATTGCATTCGGAAATCAGCGTTAAAACGCTCGGTTTATTGCCATCGCCGGCGATATCACCCGGCTTTTTGTGAATAACACCTCCACATCGTCGCGATTTTCAACCGGAGAGATCGTTGTTCTTGGGCTGGCCGTGGTGAAGCTGCTTTTTCATCTTCTGACCGCCAGCCGTTACGGAATTTTTCGAGACGAGCTTTATTATCTCGCCTGCGGCGAACATCTCGACTGGGGATACGTCGATCAGCCGCCGATGATCGCGCTGGTGGCGTGGATCGCGCGGCATTGGTTTGGCGATTGGCTCGTTGAACGTACCGGTTAGCGAAACGGTGATGTGGACCAATAACATCACTTATATGCTGAAG
>JADMIO011624575.1_pt1 | contig 72523 bp, 62 predicted proteins | sample 8958161 | NCBI WGS metagenome assembly JADMIO01 (sample SAMN16585339, study PRJNA669376) | soil metagenome | isolation source: Crop rotation soil | place: USA: Cullars Rotation, Alabama | collected 2011 | reverse complement strand
GCGACAACTTGTCCACGTGGAATTCTAAGCTTAGGATCCCAATGTGCTGGAAAGGAAGAGTAATCAAACCTGTCTAAATGCAGGAATGCAGACGCAAAGGACTCCTGCAACACATCCTCTGCATCAGGTGCGTTGTTGACAATCCGTAAGCTGGTATTAAACATCGGTTTGGCGTATTGCCTGTACAGTGTTTCATAACTCTGCACGTCACCCTGCTTACATTTTGCTACCAGTTCATCATAAAATAAAGTAGCGCTCAATCCCAATTGGCCGGCTTTGATGTAAGTACGCAGCCGTCATGGCTTTGTTGCATGAAAAGTAAGCGAAGGGAAAAAAATTCTCTGTCGAATGGGATAACCGGTAAAATCCGGACATGGAAGGCGCCCGGGTTGTCAGTAACTATCGCTTAACAGGCAAAAGCCGTCTTTCAGATTAAAAAAGCGGCTTTTGAGGCTTGCCGGGTACAAAACTTCCTGTTGGCACCGTATACCATGCTTTGATATGGTAAATCATTCTTCCTGCAGCAATGGCAGGATCGGTCTTCAGTAATTCTTCAACCTCCTGCCTGCCCGCACAATCGAAAACAAAATAACCCTGCCAGTCCGAAGCCATAGTATCTCCCTCTTCACCAAATGGACCGGCAACTTTCACTTTGCCTTCACTATATAGCCTCCTGATATTATTGAGATGCCCGATCTGCAGCTTTGCGGCTGTTACTGAATCCTGTGACCGGTTGGGACCTGATGTCAGCAATACAAACCAATATTGCCTGATCTGCGGTTCAGGCATTTTGTCTGCCGGCTGATTTTGCGCGGACAGGGAAGAACATACCAATATCAGGACGGTAATAAGCATGTTTATTTTTTTCATCTGTGGCAGAGTTTTATTCAATATAAAGAGTTTCTATGACTACTTATTGCTGAATAGCGATAAAGGCGCAGAAGAGTGCGACGCAACCGGAAAACATCAGGGCGAAAAAGCCGGGCAAATTAGTTTTAAGCCCGGAGGAAGCTTTTCCGGAAATCGTATAGTTATTACTGATCTTGTACACTTCGTTCCGGACTTTTGGTCTTGCCATCTTTCTGACTTCTTCCAACTTTCCAATACCTTTGCCGCGATCAAATAAACAGCAAACAACCTATGGCAGCCCGCACCGATAACTTTACCAGCCCGGATTATTTTAAGGTAGATGATTTGTTGACCGAGGAGCATAAACTGGTACGTGAATCCGTTCGCAACTATGTAAAGAAGGAAATATCACCTGTTATAGAAGACTATGCGCAAAAAGCGGAGTTTCCGAAGCAGATCGTAAAGCAATTAGGCGATCTTGGCTGTTTTGGTCCAACCATACCGGCAGAATATGGCGGAGGTGGCCTGGATTATATCGCTTACGGCTTAATGATGCAGGAACTGGAGCGGGGTGACAGCGGAGTTCGTTCTACTGCGTCTGTGCAGGGTTCATTGGTGATGTTCCCGATCTATGCCTACGGGAGCGAGGAGCAGCGTAAAAAGTATTTACCCAAATTAGCCAGCGGTGAATGGCTCGGTTGTTTTGGGCTGACGGAACCGAATCACGGCAGCGATCCTTCCGGTATGTTGTCCAACTTTAAGGATGCGGGGGATCATGTGGTATTGAATGGTTCGAAAATGTGGATCAGCAACGCACCCTACTCACAGGTTGCCGTAGTCTGGGCAAAAGATGAAAAGGGTGAGATTCATGGATTGATCCTGGAAAGGGGGATGGAAGGGTTCAGCACGCCGACAACACATGGTAAATGGAGCCTTCGTGCCTCGGCGACGGGTGAACTGGTGTTTGATAATGTAAAAGTTCCGAAGTCAAATATTTTCCCGAATGTAAAGGGTTTAAAGGGCCCCCTGGGCTGCCTGACAAAGGCCCGGTACGGCATTGCCTGGGGTACCATTGGTGCGGCCATGGATTGTTATGATACGGCATTAAAATACAGTCTCGAGCGGGAGCAGTTTGGCAAACCGATCGGCGGCTTTCAATTGCAGCAAAAGAAACTGGCGGAGATGATCACTGAGATTACAAAGGCACAATTATTGAACTGGCGGCTCGGCGTTCTGATGAACGAAGGTAAAGCAACACCGCAGCAGGTCAGCATGGCAAAAAGGAATTCCTGTGAAATAGCAACGAATATCTGTCGTGATGCCAGGCAAATCCTGGGCGGTATGGGAATCACCGGCGAATATCCCGTGATGCGTCATATGATGAACCTTGAAAGTGTGATCACCTATGAAGGCACACATGATGTTCATTTGCTGATAACGGGGATGGATATAACGGGAATTAATGCCTTTAAATAAAAAGTCAGTAAGTAAGAAGGCCCGAAGTCAGAAAATCCGGAAGTCGGAGAGCAAGAAGCCCGAAAATCGGAAAGTCATTCCTGGTTTCGAAAAGTCTTTCGGTCTCTAATATGAAAATATATCTGATCGGTTTCATGGGTTCAGGTAAAACACACTGGGGCAGGGAACTCAGCCAGAAACTCGGCTTGCCTTTTTTTGACACCGACGAGCAGATCATCAATTCAGAGGGCCGTTCTGTCAACGAGATATTTGAAGTTTTTGGCGAGGAGTATTTCCGGCTCAAAGAAAAGGGAGTTTTGCACATCATCACGGAAAGCCACTCCAGTTTTGTAATGGCTTGCGGTGGCGGCTCGCCCTGCTTTTTTAATAATATCGATTACATGAATCAATCCGGTATCACCGTCTGGTTGAACACACCACTCAATATTTTATTTCAGCGGCTGCTGAATGAAAAAGACAAAAGACCGCTGCTCAAAGGCCTTTCCGATGAACAGTTAAAAAGTTTTATTATAAAAAAATTTGCCGACAGGAAGATCTATTATGAACAGGCGGAAGTGGTGATCGACGATGAAGAGATATCACTGGATCATTTTATCGAAAAGATTTTTCACTCTTAACCCTTCAAACTGCGGTTTTTGAACCTGAATTGATTTGGCGGTTACCATGAACAAAACATTTCTGATCACCGGCTCCTTTCTCGCAGCGCTGGCAGTTATATTAGGCGCATTTGGCGCACACGGCCTGAAAAAAGTTGTGGATGCAGATGCAGTAGCTATTTTTCAAACCGGCGTTCAATACCAGATGTATCACTCATTAGCATTGCTGGCTGCAGGCATCCTGTTTGAAAAGTTTCCTTTTAAATGGTTAAAATGGGCGGGTAACTGCTTTATTACCGGCATTGTCCTGTTTTCCGGCTCGCTGTACCTGATGACCGCATTAAAAGCGATGGATAACGGTTCGTTAACAGCAGCCGGCATCATTACTCCTTTTGGAGGCATCTTCTTTATCCTGGGCTGGTTGTTTCTTGGGCTGGGTTTGCTCAAAAAGAACTGATCAGAGCGGAAGCGTCAATGTAGTAACAGTGCCATTACAATTTTTGATATCGTAGGTGCCTCCTATACTCTCCATCCTGCGGGCGATGTTCTTCAACCCGTTGCCAAAACGGCGTATGTTCTGCATATCGATACCGACGCCATCGTCAGAGATTTTAATCATCAGGTCCTTTTCTATGCAAAAATCGATTTTTACTTCCTTCGCCTTAGAGTGTTTCAAAGTATTGTTAAGCGTTTCTTTAATACACAGAAAAATATTTCTCCGCTTATCACCGCTGATTTCCATCTGCTCGATCTTTTCGGGCATATTCACCCTGCATTGCACAAGGGTGTTCTCGAAATATTCCAGGGAATAGGACCGGATATAGGATACCAGGTTACCCATGGTATCATTGCCGCTGTTCATACTCCAGATGATTGCATTCATTTTGTTCAGCACTTCATCCGCCGATTGTGATATACGTTCTATTTCGGCAGGTGTGTCTGCTTTCATTTTATTACGGGCAATTTCGCTCATCAGCCGGATGGCGGTCATACCCGAGCCCAGCTCATCATGCATATCGGCGGAAATTCTTTCGCGTTCCTGTTGCTGGGCCTTGAATACTGCGAGTTCCTTTTCATATTCTTTCATCTGGTTCTCCGCCTTCAATCTTTCCCTTTCACGTGCCTGGGCTATCAGCTGGCGCCTGTTTTTGTGGTTCAATGCGGCCAGGAAGAAAACAAGTTCCAGGAACAATCCGAGCTCGTAATAAAAAAGAGATGACTGGAAGATGCCCGGGAATTGCTTCACGATATGATCGGTAAGGATTGCCAGCTGCGAGACCAGTGAAAAAATAAAAAGACAAAGGTTCCCCCAAAAGAGAAAGCGGAGCAACTGGTGCTGCCAATGTTTTAAACTATATATGATAAAGATCACCGTCATTAGCAGCAGCACCGCCTTGGTAAGGTTCTCAATGGCGTTCTCGGTCACAAAGTCATTGGTGAAATAGTGGAACACGGTATAGCTGATCATCGAAATTATCAGCATACCAATACCATAATTGTACAGTTTATGCAGAAAGGGATGGGCGTTTTTTGTACCGATATACTTTTGCATAAACACCATATAGAATAAATAGCCGGTATCCTGCATAATAAAATCGAGATATTCTTCCTGGAACAAGCTGATAGGGGTGCTCCTGAACCCATATACGGCTTTCAGGAGTAACATAAAGCCAAGCGAAAACGCATACCCTGAATAGTAAAGGAAGTCGCGGTTGGCCCCCTGGAAAAAATTGGCGAGCGAATAAAGTATCATCATCATCAGCAAACCGCAAAAAACATAGGAGATCGCGTTGGTCTGTGCTCTTGAATTTTTTAATTCGATAATAAATGAATCGAGGTAACCCGGATGAATCAGCCGCGGATGGATGGTATTGAGGTATGTTTTGGCAAAAGTCAGTTCAGCCAGGATGGTCATGGTGTCATGTGCCGGGACGATAATTTTTTTATAAGCGATATGTTCCGGATTGGCCGGAGCGATAGACGGAAGCTGTACTACCTGCGATCCTTTAATTTGGTACAAAGACACGTTCCAATAATAAAAACCCGGAAAAAACCAAACGGATGAAACGGTATCGGCGGAATTGCAAATTGTAAAGCGGGTAATTGCTTTCTTAGCGACCAGGTTATTGGGAATAAACCCTTTCCGCATTTCTGTTTCGAAGGCAAGAGATGGAAAGCTTTCGTTCAGGGCCGAACCGGGATTTATATAACCCACATCGACACTGTCTACGATATCTGTTGCCAGGGTGATCCGGCTGACATCGATCGGAGCGTGCCTGGCGCTTGAGGTTGACTGGGCGGCTGCGTCACGGCAAAACAGCATACCAAAAGCAAATACAACTAATATGGTGTGACGTGTCATCGGCCTGGTTAAGGTAATCCTCAAATGTAGTGCTTAGTGCATTGTTTTTATAGGCCCGGTCGTACCACTTTCCGGTAATTTTCCGGTGTAAAATACGATGCAATAAGACATGTTTTTTGTATTTAATGTCTTGTTATTATCCTGTCCATTTTGAACCGGAGCTTTGTGATCTGTATCTTTTAATAATATCTTTGCTGGCATGTCCAATAAGAAGAAAAAGACCGCTGCCAGATCCGGAAAAAAACCAACGAAAACGGACACAAAGGGGTTAAAGCAGGAGAAGGTAGAGAGTATCAACTTGAAGGCCCTTGCCCGCGATGAACGTACCTGGAAGATCACAGGCGCTGTTTCGCTGCTGGTCGCGACTTTTCTGTTCATAGCCTTTATTTCTTATTTCTTTACATGGCGTGACGACCAGTCTGCAGTCTCAAAGGGAAGTTCCATACTATTTGATGAAACGGTAAAGGTCAGTAACCTCCTTGGTAAACTGGGCGCATTGTCGTCCCATTTTTTTATTTTCAAAGCGTTTGGCATTGCCTCGCTGCTGATCTGCACTTTCTTTTTTGTTGCCGGTGTTAACCTTCTTTTCAGCCGTAAGGTGTTTTCTATATGGAAGAACCTGAAATATGTTACGATAGGCCTGCTGTTGTTGTCCACCCTGCTCGCCTTTATCCTGGCGGGCAGCGAATTCAGGTTTGGCGGCGGAGTAGGTGTAATGATCAGTAACTGGCTGATTGGAATATTCGGCACTTTCGGTACGGCAGCTTTACTGTTTGTAATAGCGCTCGCTTATATTATCTGGCAATTCAACCCAAGCTTTAATCTGCCGGCTAAAAAAGCTGTTGCGGTACCCCAGCTGACAATAAACAGCGAAAGCGGGGAAAAATTATTTGTCGAGACGGCAGGTAATACTCTCAGGAATAACGGTGAGATGGTAGTTGTTACACCTGCCGATGAAGACATTCATGAGTTCAAAGTAATAGAAAAGGATGAACCGGAAGAACAGGAATCAGCAGTGGAAAAAGAGATCGTCGATGACCTGTTGCATAAACATGAAGAAAATGTGCAGCCGGTTAAAAAAGAACCGCTGATCATTCCACCAAGGGAAAAGAAAATGCCTGCTGCAGATCTTGAACTGGAGATAAAATCAACTCCGGAAGAAACACAGGAAGAGGAGACGGCTGCGGTTGAAAATTTACCGCCTTATGAACCCACACTTGATCTGCGTGACTATAAGTATCCCACTTTAAGCCTGCTGGAGGCCCACGGCAGCGAAAGAATTGTACAGGATGCAAATGAACTGGAGAATAACAAGAACCAGATCATCGCGACCTTGCGAAACTATGCTATTGAGATACAGAAGATCATTGCCACGGTTGGACCCACGGTTACGCTGTATGAAATCATTCCCGCGGCCGGTGTGCGCATTTCCCGGATTAAAAACCTGGAGGATGACATTGCATTAAGCCTCGCGGCATTGGGTATTCGTATTATCGCGCCGATTCCGGGTAAAGGGACGATTGGTATCGAAGTGCCGAATGTAAAGAAGACGATAGTGAGCATGAGGACCCTGCTTTCTTCAGAAAAATTCCAGGTAAACAATCATAGTTTGCCTATCGCTATAGGAAAGAAGATCGATAACGATAATTATATTGTTGACCTCACGACCATGCCTCACCTGCTGATGGCCGGCGCCACGGGCCAGGGAAAATCGGTGGGCGTAAATGCGATCCTGGTTTCGCTGTTATATAAAAAACATCCTTCGCAGCTGAAGCTGGTGCTGATCGATCCCAAAAAAGTGGAATTGAGCATTTACCGGCAGATCGAAAAACATTTCCTGGCAAAATTGCCGGGAGAAGAGGACGCGATTATTACGGATACCAAGAAGGTGGTGCATACTTTGAATGCCCTGTGTATCGAAATGGATAACCGGTATGATCTGTTGAAAGAGGCCGGTGCAAGAAATATTAAAGAATACAATGAGAAATTCATAAAACGAAAACTGAACCCGCAAAAGGGACATCAGTATTTGCCATTTATTGTGCTGGTGATAGATGAATTCGCTGACCTGATAATGACAGCGGGCAAAGAAATTGAAATGCCGATCAGCAGGCTGGCCCAGCTGGCCCGTGCCGTGGGTATTCATCTGATCATCGCTACGCAACGTCCTTCCGTGAATATCATTACCGGTACCATCAAGGCTAATTTCCCGTCGAGAATAGCATTTAAAGTAACATCCAAAATAGATTCGAGAACGATCCTGGATACCGGTGGTGCGGAACAATTGATTGGTAAGGGTGATATGCTGATCTCTCATCATGGTGAGATAACAAGGTTGCAATGCGCCTTCGTGGATACACCCGAAGTGGAAGAAGTGGTTGATTTTATCGGCGACCAGCGGGGTTATCCGCAGGCATTTCTGTTGCCCGAATATGTGGATGAAAAGGAACTTGAGGGGAAAGATTTTGACCTTGCCGACCGGGATTCACTATTTGAAGATGCGGCGCGGCTGATTGTGCAGAACCAGATTGGCTCAACTTCGCTGTTGCAACGAAGGATGAAGCTGGGATATAACAGGGCCGGCCGGTTAATGGACCAGCTGGAAGCGGCTGGTGTTGTGGGACCCAACCAGGGCAGCAAGGCAAGAGATGTATTAATAAAAACAGAGATGGAACTGGAACAGCATCTTACCAGTTTGGGATGAACCTGTTAATAAATCCCCGGGCTTGCAACCCGGTATGATGATTGCCTGTCTGTCTGATGAATTAGTTACTTTTGCACGCCCCTTAGATAGTGTTAATCTTAATTAAAAATTATGCGGTTATTGAAATTTTTTCCCGGGATAGTATTGACAATAGCAAGCTTTTCTTTGTTTGCGCAGAATAATGATCCTGCTGCCAAAAAGATATTGGATGATGTAAGCAGTAAGTTCAAAACCTATAAAACGGTACAGGCGAACTTTACTTACAGGGTAGAAGACGGAAATGGAAAAGTAATGTCTACCAAAACCGGGACGATCTGGATGAAGGGAACAAAATACAAGGTCGTATTTGGTGGCCAGGAAATATATTCAGACGGAAAAACGGTTTGGAACTATGATAAAAGCGCCAAGGAGGTTACGGTCAATAACGTCGAGGCATCCGGAAGCGGTATTACTCCTCAAAAGCTTTTTACCAATTTTTATGATAAAGATTTTCTCTACATTTTAAACGGTGAAAAGAAAGTAGGCGCCAAAACGATCCAGGAGATCGAAATGACACCGACAGATAAGACCAAGAACTTCCATAAGGTATATCTGCAGGTGGATAAAGGCGCTAAAACAATTTACAGCACAAGAGTGCTGGAAAACGCAGGTAACCGGTATACCTATATGGTGACAAGCATGAAGACAAATGCGGCAATGGACGATGCCATGTTTGTATTTGACAAAAAGAAATACCCCGGCGTGGAAGAAGTTGATTTAAGATAAAAGGATCTCTTTAAATAAGATCCAGGGATTTGGAAGCACAACCAGGTCCTTTTTTTATTGCACAGATGCCCTTAGTTTGACAAGCTGTTTCAATAATCCTTCCAGCAGATCAAGTTGTAACATATTCGCTCCGTCACTCAACGCCTTTGACGGCTCGGGATGGGTCTCTATAAATATCCCGTCCGCGCCGGCTGCAACAGCAGCTTTCGCGATCGTCGCTATCATTGTCGGGTTGCCGCCTGTCACGCCGCTGGTTTGGTTGGGTTGCTGTAAGGAATGGGTTACGTCCATGACCACCGGCACATCTAATTCCTGCATCCACGGAATATTCCTGTAATCAACTACCAGGTCCTGGTAACCAAACGTGGTGCCTCTTTCGGTAAGAATAATTTTATTATTGCCGGCATTCTTTATTTTTTCCACGGCAAACTTCATGGCCGGGCCGCTAAGGAACTGGCCCTTTTTTACATTTACGATTTTGCCCGTTTCCGCCGCCGCAACCAGCAAATCAGTCTGCCTGCAAAGAAAGGCGGGTATTTGTAACACATCAACATACTTTGCAGCCATCGCGGCTTCTTCATGGGCATGTATGTCTGATATAGCCGGAAGCTTGAAGCGGTCGCCAACTTTTTTTACGAGCGAAAGAGCTTTCTCATCACCAATCCCGGTAAAGGAGCGGCTGCTTGTCCGGTTGGCCTTGCGATAAGAAGATTTAAAGATATAAGGAATGCCAAGGTTTTTACAGGCAACGGCAACTTTATCAGCAACGAGCATGAGCAGTTCTTCACTTTCCACTACACAGGGACCGGCCACCAGGAAAAAATTTTTTTCGTCATAGGATTGACCGGTAAAAAGAGATTTCAGGTAATCTTTCATAGCGCAAACATACTGTAAAGTATTTTTAGTAAGGCGCGGAAGATAGAAGATGAAGGCATGTCTTTTTTGAATCATTGCCTGCAATACACGGATTTTTATTCAAGCAGTCTTGCATTGCTGCAGGATCTTGTTTATTATTTCAGGCATTATTACATTTCAAGACGGGAGCGGGGAATTTGCATTGTTTGATAAATAACAATAGGTGTTACATTTGCTGATAATGTATTCCCGTTATGGTTAAAGAGAAACTTCTTGTGATTGGCGCAAGCGGCCAGATAGGAGTTGAGCTTACACTGGCGCTTCGCAAAATTTATGGTAATTCAAACGTGGTTGCTTCGGATTTGCGTGAACAAAACCCGTTACTGGAAGGAACGGGGCCCTATGTAAGCCTCGATGTAATGAACAAGGAAATGCTGCATGTGCAGGTGCTCCGGCAGAATGTGACCCAGATCTATTTACTCGCAGCGATATTATCTGCCACCGGGGAAAAGAATCCCGGCCTGGCATGGAACTTAAACATGCAGGGATTACTGAATGTGCTCGATATAGCGAGGGAAGAAAAATTGCAAAAAATTTATTGGCCCTCTTCAATTGCGGTGTTTGGTCCAACTTCTCCTAAAAAAAATTGTCCGCAACAAACAATTATTGAACCCACGACGGTATATGGCATCAGCAAATATGCAGGAGAGTTCTGGTGCAATTATTTTCACCAGCGGTTCCAGGTAGATGTTCGCAGCTTACGTTACCCCGGGCTGATTTCGTATAAGTCAGCGCCCGGCGGCGGAACTACTGATTATGCTGTAGAAATTTTTCATGAAGCCCTGGAAGAAAAAAAATATGAATGTTTTCTGAAAGAAGATACTTATCTGCCCATGATGTACATGCCGGATGCCATACGGGCCACCATTGAATTGATGGAAGCGCCTGCCGATAAGATTTCTGTCCGTACCTCGTATAATTTATCGGGTATGAGCTTTTCGCCGCAGGAAATTGCAGCGGAAATAAAAAAACATGTTCCCGCGTTCCATGTTACTTATAAACCCGATTACCGCCAGGTTATTGCCAACAGCTGGCCGCAAAGTATTGACGACAGCGTGGCGCGCAAAGATTGGGGATGGAAAGAAGAATATAATCTTGCTGCCATGACAAAGGATATGCTTGATAATCTGAAAGCATGAGCGTCGCAGCAAGCAGTATAGACTACCTGGTAATGGTAAACCTGTCAAATGAGTTGACGGGCATCTCTGTTACAACGACATTACTCACTTGTGCTTTTGGCGGGCCCAGCCGGCACCATTTGACCAGTTTGTCAATTTGCTCTTCCGTTCCGCTGGCAATGATTTCGACCGTATCATCCGGGTTGTTCTTTACCTGGCCGGTAATACCTAAGGCGTTAGCCAGCTCCTTTGTACTCTGGCGATAGAACACACCCTGTACTTTCCCGGACACAATAATAGAGACGGTTTTCATGTCAGAACGGTATCAGGTTCACAATTTCTTCAAGAAAGCGCTGATCGGTAGTGTCGAATTGATCGGGCTCTGCGCTATCGGCATCAAATACAGCAACCACTTCATGATGCCGGATCACGGGCACAACTATTTCTGACCTGGATAGACTGCTGCAGGCGATATGACCGGGAAATTTTTCAACGTCGGGAACAATGATGGTTTTGGCTTCTGCCCAGCTGGTGCCGCAAACGCCTTTACCTTTTTTTATCCGCGTGCAGGCCACCGGGCCCTGGAACGGACCTACCACCAGTTCATTATTTTTTACTACATAGAAACCTACCCATAACCAGCCAAATTGTTCCTTTAATGCGGCAGCTACATTAGCAAGGTTGGCGACCAGGTCGGTCTCACCTTCCAGCAATCCTTTGATCTGGGGGATCAATGACCGGTATTGTTCGGTCTTATTACCCGTGATAATATTGAGATCTTCTGCCATGGAACAAAGATACTATCCGGTTAACAAAAAAACAGTGTGGGAAAGAAAGCAGGAGCCCCAAAATCACCATGACGATTGGCGTTCCTGCCGTCTTTCTGTTATTCTTTTTCCTTTTAGTGGCGGTTAAGATATTTCCCAATGGAAATGCCAAATGCCCTGTGTTTAATATTCGGGCCCAGGTCAGCATTGTTTATATTGGTAAGGCCATCTGTAAACTGGCCAAATAGCATAAAACCGTTTTTCGTTTCAAAACCCAGCTGGAACAAAAGGTTTACTGAATAATGACCATAGGCCGCAAAACCAAAAGGCATGGTACGATCAACCGTACCCCCGGTCCTGAGATCATATTTTTCTTTTCCCGCCAGTTGGAAATCCAATGAAGGGCCGGCCTTAATAAAAAAATGTGCCGGTTGTTTACCCAGGTCAAACTGCAACAGGGCGGCCAGCTCCAGTGTATGCATGGAAACATTATTATTTATGGCGGTTGTGTCCGGCGGGTAAGCAAAATGATTGAACTTTACCTTATATCCTTTGAGGCTGTAAAAGATAGCAGGGCTGAAAAATAAATTGACATCGAAAGGGATCTTTAACCCGGCTCCTGCCTGGAACCCGTACTTGTATTCTGCAGGTTGTTTGATGTCCGTTACAGAATAACTGGCTGTTGTTGTTTGTGCCCCGGCAAACATGCCGAAGAGGTTCTGGGAATGACATGTACAGGTTAAAATGGTACACGCACAACATGAAATGATTCTTCTGATAATTCTTTCTTTCATTAATACTTCTTTGCGGGATCCTTTACTGTTTCGCTTTTATTATATTGTTGTGAATGACCCTTGGGAATGGAAAGGTTTTTCCATGCATGATCTTTGATCATACGACCGATGTAAACTATCTGGCCGACATGATAGGGATAATGTGCCAGTTGCCTGTTGATGGCATCAATGGCGGAGAGCTTTTCCTGGCGTATATAAACTGTCTTTAAAAGATCATCTTCTTTTAAAGAGCCCAGCGTATTAAGAAAGCATTCCCAGCCTTTTTCCCAGATATCCAGCAACTGCTGTTTGCTATAATCATGAACAGAAAATTCATCATCCCTTTGCCGCCAGCTTTTTTCACCATCTTCGGAAAGGAAATTGGTCCAGCGACTAAGCATATTTCCCGCAACATGCTGGATGATTACGGCTATGCTGTTGGATTCCCCGTTCGGCTGATAATGAAAATCTGCATCATCGGCCAGCTGGTCAAACGTTTTGTCACCAAGATCCTTGTAGTACTTTACCCGCCGGATGACGGTCTGAAGGTATTCTGTTCCGGGATTGTCCATTTTAAGAGTTATGAGTTATGAATAAGGAAAGATAGCAAATAGAATGAAGCCTCAGCGTTACGTTCATTATTCAACATTGTCTTTACCATCCTTCTGCGTCATCGTCGCCGCGGCGGTCAGCCACCGCTTCAATTTTTCCTCCCGGCAAAACCTTTATCACTTCTGTTCTGCCGATTCCGCTTCGTTCTTTTATTGCGTAACCTTTTTTGATTAACGCATTGCTTACCGCAGCCGGAAATCCTTTCTCCACTTCCAGCGTATCCGGTAGCCACTGGTGATGAAACTTGGGTTTATACACTGCATCTTCGGTGCTCATGTTAAACTCTATAATATTTACCAGGGTTTGAAAAACGGAAGTCGGAATAGTGGTGCCGCCGGGAGTACCCAAAACTAAAAAAGGTTTGTCATCCTTCAATACAATCGTTGGTGTCATTGAACTAAGCATTCTTTTACCGGGATAAATGGCATTTGCTTCGCCACCAATGGCGCCGTACATATTCGGTACTCCTGGTTTAACGCTGAAATCATCCATTTCATCATTGAGAAAAAAACCAGCGCCGCCCACCACTGTTCTGCTTCCATACGAGTTATTAAGCGTGGTGGTTACAGCTACCGCGTTGCCTTCTTTATCGATTACACTCAAATGGGTGGTTTCTTCACTTTCGGCGCGCAGCAGAACGCCCGGTTTGATGACAGTACTCGGTGTGGCTTGTGAAGTATCATAATTCTTCATTCTTTCCTGCAGGTATACCTCATTGGTCAGCATTTTTACAGGAACCGGGTAGAAGTCCGCATCGCCCATGTATTGTGCACGATCGGCAAAGGCACGGCGTTCAATTTCAGTCATCAGCTGTACAGCTTTCTCCGACTGAAAACCCATCGAGGCAACATTCCTGTCTTCGATCATCTTCATCATCTGGTGCAGAAGAAGACCACCGCTGCTGGGCATGGGCATACCTACGATCTTATAACCTTTATAACTAAAAACATGAGGCTCTCTCGGCTTTGCCTTATAATTTTTTAAATCCTCGTAGGTAACGATGCCCGTGCCTCTTTTCATTTCTTCTATGATAAGCCTTGCCGTTTCACCCTCATAAAAACCTGCGGCACCTTTGTCACGTATCCTTTTTAATGTATTGGCAAGGTCAGTTTGTATCAAGGTATCACCGGCCTTCCATGGAATACCTTTTACAAACACTGGCAGTATCGTATTGAACGCTTTTAATTCCTTTTGCAGGCCATTCAGGTTCCTGGCTTCGCGGTCCCTTATTACAAATCCTTTTTCTGCCAGGTCAATCGCCGGCTGGATCAATTGGTCGAATGGCAGCCTGGCATATTTTGCGGATTCAAAGAGGCCAGCTACCGTTCCGGGTACACCGCTTGACAGGTGTCCGTCCTGGCTCTTATCTGTTCTTGCAATGCCTCCCGGATCAATATACATATCCCGGTGTGCTTTACCGGGGGCCATTTCGCGGTAATCGATCGCCAGTTCTGTTCCATTGCTGAGTGTAGCAACCATAAATCCACCACCGCCAAGATTACCCGCTTGCGGATAAACCACCGCCAGCGCTAATTGGGTAGCAATTGCGGCATCCACTGCGTTACCACCTTTTTTCAGGATATCAAGGCCGATCTTACTGGCAAGCGGATGTGCAGACACCACGGCACCATTATCAACTATCACTTTTTTTTGAACCTCGTATCCGTAAGGACTGCCCAAAGCAGCATTCTTCTGCGATGTCTTACAGGAAAAAATTAAAAGCACAACAAAGATGGATCCAGGTGTTCGTTGCATCATACCGAAGAATTTTTTTCAGAAAGTTACTGACAGATCAGGATACTAAAGATAATAAGGTTCAGATGAACAGGTTATAAAGTTAACCCTGTTTTTTAACTGTTGTTGCAATCATTTTTTACCGGTGTGCCTGCCTTTGATGTAATTTTATGTCTTCAATTTATTCCATTATGGAATCAGATCATTGGCAATTCACTTCAATCGAATCGGAGATTAAATTCACCATCTACAACACTTCTCCACCGCAGCCTAATAGATAAAACAGAACTACAGTCTGACAATAATTATTAATTAATAATTAATGGCTATGGCAGGTACCTTTTACAGGTGCCGGACCATCGTCTGCTGTTCACAACGTGTTAGCATCATTGCCGTAAAGGCAACGATTATATTTTTCTAAACAAATATTTATCATCATTAATCATTAAGTCATCATGGAAAAATCAGAACTTATCCGCTGGGGAATGATCATTGGTATTCCCTTATTTATTTTATTGTTCTACAAGTTTATCCTTCGGGTATTCTTTGGATTGGTGATTGTGCCGGAAGACAGGATCGGCCTTGTCACCAAGAAATTCGTTTTGTTTGGTAAGCAGGAATTACCCGAAGGGCGCATCATCGCTACCAACGGCGAAGCCGGTTTCCAGGCTCAGACACTGGCGCCGGGAGTTTATTTCTGGAAATGGATATGGCAATACTCCATCACTTTCCAGCCTTTTATTATCATCCCTACCGGTAAGATCGGTTTGATACTGGCAAAAGATGGCAATGAGCTGGAAACAGGTCGTATCCTTGCCCGCAAAGTAGAGTGCGATTCCTTCCAAGACGCCCGGGCATTTTTAAGTAATGGTGGACGTAAAGGGCGCCAGACAGCTATCATCGCACCCGGTTCATACCGCATCAATACCTTATTGTTCGAGGTTGAATTGACCGACATGACGTTCATACCCGACAATGCAGTCGGTGTAGTGACAACCATGGAAGGTAAACCCCTGGAAGAAGGACAGATCGCAGGCAAGATCATTGAAGGACATAATAAATTCCAGGACGTTGACAAATTCCTGCAAAGCGAAGGATATAAAGGTTTGCAGGAACAGGTGATCCTTGCCGGTTCTTATTTCCTGAATCCCTGGTTTGCCAAACTCGAAATGGTGAAGATGACGGAGATACCTATCGGTCATGTCGGTGTTGTTATCTCCTATGTGGGTGCAGAGGGTGTGGACCTTAGCGGCGCCGAATTCAAACATGGCAATATCGTGTCAAAGGGCCAGAAAGGTGTGTGGGCCGAACCACTGGGACCGGGTAAATACCCGATCAATCCATACATTATGAAAGTAGAACTGGTGCCTACCACCAACCTGGTGCTGAACTGGGCGAGCGCAAGAAGTGAATCGCATCAGCTGGATAAAAATCTTTCGACTATAACAGTGCGTAGTAAAGATGGTTTCCCTTTCAATCTCGATGTGTCGCAGATCATTCATATACCGACCACCGAAGCGCCGAAGGTGATTGCACGTTTTGGAAATATGAATAACCTGGTGAGCCAGGTGCTCGAACCTACTATCGGTAACTATTTCCGTAATAGTGCACAGGACAGCGATGTGATTGCTTTCCTGGGCACACGTAAGGAAAGGCAGCAATCGGCGAGAGATCATATCGGGAAAGTGCTGGAGCAATATAACGTGTATGGGGTTGACACGTTGATAGGTGATATCGTTCCCCCGGAAAGTTTGATGAAAACACTGACCGACCGAAAGCTGGCGGAAGAACAAAAGATCACCTATGACACCGAGAAGAAAGCACAGGAAACGCGCCAGACCCTGGAAAAAGAAACGGCCATCGCAGAAATGCAAAGAGAAATTGTAAAGGCTGACCAGGGCGTGTTGATTGCGGAACGTATTGCAGATGCTTCCGTGAAGAAAGCAACCGGTGATGCCAACAGTGTAAGACTGCAGGCTACGGCTGAAGCTGATCGTGTCAAGTTGCTGGCAAGTGGTGAAGCTGAAAAAACAAGAGTGCTGGCCAAAGCTGATTCGGAAAAAATTGAATTGCTGGCCAAAGCGGAAGCAGAAAAGATTTCATTAACGGGTAATGCCGAAGCTGAGAAAATCCTGGCTATCGGTAAATCCAATGCAGAAGCGTATAAACTATCAGTCGACGCGATGGGTGGTGACAACTTTACGCAACTGAAAGTAATGGAATCAGTAGCTACTCAGAATGTAAAGATCATGCCGGATGTGTTGATAGGAGGGGATGGCGCTAACGGGGGCATCAGCGGTTTGCTGGGATTACAATTGCTGGAGCAGTTAGGCAAAAAAGTGAATGGTAATGGTAATGGCCATACAGGCGATGCGAAAACCAGGAATTGATATTAATGCCCGCTATTGCTGAAAAATGGTTTCTGCCATAGAAGATTTCCGGACGCGGGTCAACGGACCATGGATAAATTCAGACGGGTTGGCGAAGGAATGCAACCAAATTAATTTAAATCTGTGTTAATCCATTCAATCCGGCTGATCCGCGTTCTTTTTTTATACCGGCGGTTTTAAACGCTAAGCAAATAGCAATTATATTCGCTTAATAATTGCATGCATGCGAAAGACCCTTCTCCTGCTTTTAGGAATTTCCGTTTTTGTTCCCTGCATATTTTCCCAGGCTCCTCCCTCGTGGACGTCGGCAGACATGTACCTGGCCATCCGCAAGCTGAACGTATTGGGCTCTGTGTTATATGTTGCTGCGCATCCCGATGACGAGAATACACGATTGATCGCTTATTTCGCCAAGGACAGGATGGTACGGACAGGTTACCTGTCGATGACAAGGGGTGACGGCGGCCAAAATCTTATCGGTGATGAACAGGGAATTGAGCTGGGCCTGATCAGGACGCAGGAATTATTGGCGGCAAGGAGAGTGGACGGGGGTGAACAATTTTTTACAAGAGCCTTTGATTTTGGTTATTCAAAAAGTCCCGCCGAGACTTTTACCAAGTGGGACAAAGAAAAGATATTGAGCGATGTGGTATGGGTGATCCGCAAGTTTCAGCCCGATGTGATTATCACGCGGTTTCCGACAACGGGTGAAGGAGGTCATGGTCATCATACTGCTTCAGCGATATTAGCCAATGAAGCTTTTGCTGCAGCGGCAGATCCCACGCGTTTTCCCGAACAATTGAAATATGTTCAGCCCTGGCAGGCCAAACGAATTTTATGGAACTCGTTCAATTTTGGCGGCACCAATCTTACCAGTGATGATCAATTTAAGTTTGATGTAGGCGGGTATAATCCCCTGCTGGGAAAAAGTTATGGTGAAATAGCCGCGATCAGCCGAAGCAACCACAAAAGCCAGGGGTTTGGTGCGCCGGGATCGAGAGGTGAGGCCATTGAGTATTTCAAAACAACGGGAGGGGCCGTACCGGTAAATGATATCCTGGAAGGTGTGGACCTTAGCTGGAATAAAGTCAGCGGTGGCGATGTAATTCAAAAGATGGTCGATGGTATCGCTTCTGCTTTTGACCTGTTGCACCCGGAAAAGTCGGTACCGGGATTGGTTTCGTTGTACAAAGCGATCGATCGGTTGCCGGATGGATACTGGAAGATCCAGAAGATGAAAGAAACCGTGCAGCTGATCGAACAATGCAGCGGATTGTTTATCGATGTTACCACTAATGACCAATATGCCGTGCAGACCGATTCAATCAGGATGATTTTTGCGTTGAATAATCGTCTTGGTGTCAATGCCCAGCTAAAGAAGGTAACCATCGACGCATTTGATTCGGTTTTTAACCAGCCGCTTTCAAAAAATAAAAATATAGTATTTGCTAAAACATTCTTTATTCCTCCCTCCAGGCCCCTTACCCAACCATACTGGCTGGCCAATAAGATGGAAGAAGGTTATTTTAATGTCAATGATCAGCAAAAGATCGGGCAGGCAGATGTAGATCCGGCTTATACCATCGATGTCGTTTTGAATATCGAGGGACAGGACTTCAGTTTTATAAAGGCAGCGAAATATAAATTCACTGACCCGGTAAAAGGGGAGATCTACTGGCCCCTGATCGTCACCCCCGCAGTATCATTAAAGCTCAGCCCGGATTTCCTGGTTGGTACAAAAGAGATCAGTAATAAAATCGCGGTAGACGTACGGGCCTTTAAGAACATTAAATTGCCTGCTGCAAGATTCCATATGCTGACACCGGATATCGACAGCGACCTGGATGATATCGGAACTGTGGCTATTGATCTGAACAAAAATCAAAACAGGACTTTTGAGACGGAAGGACTGGGATTCCCGTTTCTCAGCCCGGTAAAAATATTTTTAAAAGATAATAACACGCAATACGATCAAAACCTGGTATTGATAAAACATGATCACCTCCCCGTCATAGCATATTACAGGCCCACTGAAATACCGCTTGCTTCCATGCGACTTTCCACGCATAATAAGAAAGTAGGCTATATTATAGGCGCCGGAGATAAAGTGCCTGAAGCGTTGGAGCAAATGGGTTACGATGTAACACTTCTTACCGAAAAAGAACTTTCCCGGAATAATCTCCAGCAATTTGACGCGATCATTACCGGGGTACGTGCTTATAACACCAATGACTGGATGAGTAAATACTATGATAAGCTAATGAAGTATGTAAATGCTGGCGGGAATTTCATTGTCCAATATAATAATACGCAGTTCAGGGGAGGTCAGCCCAGGATCGGCCCTTTTAATTTTACGATTGCTAACCGAAGGATAACCGATGAGAATGCAGAAGTGGTATTTTTAAAACCCGACCACCCGGTTTTAAATTTTCCGAATAAAATAACCCAGGATGATTTTAAAGGATGGATACAGGAACGCAGTATTTATCATGCCACTAATTTCGATAAAAATAATTTTGAGACAATTCTGACCATGCATGACCCCGGTGAACCAAATGATGACGGAAGCCTGGTCATTGCCAAATATGGTAAAGGGTATTTCACCTATACCGGGCTCGTGTTTTTCAGGGAATTACCGGCGGGTGTACCGGGTGCGTACCGGTTGATGGCAAATATTATTGCATTGAATAAAAAGAAACCATTTTAAACCCCTCGCCTTTGGAGAAGGGTTTGAGGTGAGGTTCCGAAACATTCACACATGAGCACACAACAAAGACCGGACAGACGAAGGGGAGAGATGTCTTTTATTTTTGCTATTATACTGGGACTGGCACTGGGATTATTGATCAAACGGGTTCGGGTGGGCCTGCTGATAGGCCTTGTGTTAGGTTTGGTTATCGTTTTCCTGGGTGCACGATCTTCACGGAAATAATATGATCGATCAGCATAACGATAAAGCACCTTTTTTTAAGAACTGGAATTACTGGTATGTGCTGGTGATTGCTTTTCTCCTGTTGCTGATCATTCTTTTTTCGCTTTTTACTAAACGATTTGCATGAGCCGGCTTGATTGGATAGTACTGGTCGTTACACTGCTTATTATTATTCTTTACGGTTTATATAAAAGCCGTACGTCCCGTAACCTGGATGGTTATTTTCTCAGCAATAACAGCATGTCATGGGGACTGGTGCTGCTAAGCATCATGGGAACCCAGGCAAGTGCTATCACTTTTCTTTCCGCGCCGGGGCAGGCCTATACAGACGGGATGCGGTTTGTTCAATATTATTTTGGTATCCCCCTGGCCACCGTGGTCATTTGTATCTTTTTTGTTCCCATATTCAGCAGGCTGAAAGTATACACGGCCTATGAATACCTGGAATCGAGGTTTGACGGAAAAACCAGGACCCTTACCTCATTTTTGTTCCTGTTACAACGGGGATTATCAACAGGGATAAGTGTGTTTGCTCCTTCTATTATTCTCTCTTCATTGCTTGGCTGGAATATTTACTGGACCAACCTGTTTATGGGCGGGTTGCTGATCATTTATACGATGACGGGCGGCGCCAAGGCCGTGGCGTATACACAACAGTTACAGCTTATCATCATTTTCGTTGGGATGTTCCTCGCTGCCTATATGGTCGTTAAAATGTTGCCGGCGGATATTGGGTTCACTGACGCTTTGCGCGTTGGGGGCAAGCTGGGCAAACTAAACGTCATTACAACCGGTATAACAAAAAAAGGTTTTAACTGGAGCGATCAGTATAATATATTGAGCGGTATCATAGGCGGATTCTTCCTGGCCCTGTCTTATTTTGGGGCCGATCAAAGCCAGGTCGGCAGGTACCTTACTGCAAGATCTGTAACCGAGAGCCGGATGGGATTACTGATGAATGGATTTGTAAAGGTCCCGATGCAATTCCTCATCCTGCTTATTGGTGTGTTGGTATTCAGTTTTTATTTGTTTAACAAAGCGCCGATCTTTTTTAATGACGTGCAGGTAAAAAAGCTCGAACGATCCGCCTATAAAGATTCATTTTTATTGGCTCAGCAACGTTATGACGATATTTCATTACAGAAACAGCATGCGGTTGCGGCGGTTATAAATGAAAAGGGGCAAAGCGGAGAGATTGCCATGGATCAGCTCAGGCTCTTGCAAAAGCAATCCGATTCTTTAAGGAATCAGGTGAAGACATGGATCAATTCCAAAGAGGTGAACGGAGATGGAAATGATACCAACTATATCTTCCTGCGCTTTGTCGTGGATTTTCTGCCACCGGGTCTTGTAGGTTTACTGATCGCTATTATCTTCCTGGCTTCATGGGGAAGTATTGCTGCCGCCATCAATTCGCTGGCTTCCTGTTCAATGGTCGATTTTCACAGGCGCTTTACCAAAAAGAAAGATTCGGGCGAAGACGAATACAAACTTTCCAAAACATATACGCTGGCATGGGGCATATTCTGCATTATTGTAGCCATGTTCACGTATAATATCGGCAACAGCCTGATTGAAGCTGTTAATGTGTTAGGCTCCTTATTTTATGGGGTGATATTGGGTGTCTTCCTGGTAGCATTTTTCTTTAAGAATATCAAAAGCGGCAGCGCTGTATTCTGGGGCGCCGTGCTGGCAGAGATGCTGGTGTTGACTGTATTTATATTGACGAAAACCGCCCCGCCTGTTTTGAGAATGGGTTTTTTGTGGCTGAACCCCATCGGTGCATTAAGTGTGATCTTATTTAGTTTGCTATTAGACCGGTTATTCAGCAATTCCAGGTTGCGCGTGTGAGGTGTCTGCTCACAGTATCCGGCAACTGTAATCCGAAGTGTCAGCTGCCAGGAATGTGTACTGGCAGCCGGCACCGGCTCCTGATTTATTTCAATTGGGCCAATAATTTATCATTCAGCCGTACATAGTCATCGTTCTTCGCAGCGATCGCCAATTCTTTTGATCTTTGTGCTGCCGCTTTGGCTTCGGTTTTTTTGCCCAGCTTGGCCAGGCAATTTGCCCATTGGTGCTGAATCCAATAAGCATTCGGCTCGGCTTCCGCCGCCTTATTGAACCAATCCAAAGCCTGGCTAAGGTCCTTACCATTTTCCATATAATAAACAGCTGCCTGGTAATAAGGAGGTTTATCGGTTTTCATGGCAGCATTAATGCTTGCCATGATTTTTGAATCGATTTCTGTCTGGATAGGGAGCACAACAGATGATTTGTCCCACATCATGTGCAATTCACAGCTGGTGGGTTTTACATTCGCGAATTGCATCGTAAAGGTCTCGACTGCTTTACTCACCTTCTTCACTTCTACAGGTATTCTGACTATATCGCTTTCCTGCTTGTAAGCAGAAGGATTTGTAACATCGGTTTGCTTTGATATGATAATGATCCAGCTTTTTTTGTCGGGGATCGTAAGCAGGCCGTATTTACCGGGAGCGATCTTTGTTCCCTCAATGATCACATCATCCCCGAAAGTGATAGTAGTGGCATTGTTAGCGCCGGTGCGCCATACTTTACCATAAGGAACAAGATCACCGAATATTTTTCTTCCTTTGATACCCGGGCGTGAATAAGACAATTCGATGGAAGCCAGGCCAAAATCCTGTTTGATCGTTTGCGGGGGACTTGGCGGCGGTGTTTTTATCTGGGCGTCACCGATAAAAAATAAACAGGAAGCAAAAACTGCAATAAAAAGCTTTCTCATAGCAAACAAATTTTTATGAACTGCGAAGGTAGGAAATGAGGATCGAAAATGGCGAGGCGGTAAGGTTTGATTCGCAAACATCCGTTCTTCCCGCCTTACCGGCAAACCGATACACGATCGCCGCCAGCATGGAATAAGTAGTATTCTTAGTGGTTCGTCGTGAACTTTGTGCTCCGGTTTTCTGGAACACCCCGGGCGCTAAGAAAACACAGCGTGCACAAAGATCAACAGGAAAAAAACAGGGTGAGATGGATTAAGGTAAGCCGTCTTATTCGGGTTTAACATCAAACGGAACAGCAACGGTCGCTCGCCTCGATTTTTTAGCTTTACGTTTCCATTTTGGTCCTTCTTTGATCAGCCGCATAGCTTCTTTGTCGCATTTTTCACAAAGGGATTTTTCAATCTTCAGGTTAACAGGGTCGCCGTTCTTATTTACTTCGAAAGATATCTCTACGCTATTGTTGCCCGTTTCGCCGGATTTCTTCTCAAAAGTCTCAGGGATATTGATATTATTGGCGACATAAGTGCCATAAGATTCCCAGCCGTCCTCGGGTTCGGGTTCTTCAACGGTCATGGTATTTTTGCGAACACGACTTAAATTACGTTTGACGGTATCCACGACCCATGCATTCACGCTCTTATCCTCCTGCATCAATACCCGGTTATCGGCGATAGAATTTCTCAGCTGGAAACTATTGCTTTCAAATCCCAGTGACTTTACCTGCACATTCAATACAGAATCCGGGGATATCAGGGTGAAGTTTCCCTGCGCATCGCTGTAAGTGCCTACATTATCCCTGACATTCGTTATGTTGGCAAAAGGTAATGCGTTGTTGTTAGCATCTGTTACCCTGCCATGAAACACATTTGTCCGGATGTTCTCTCTTTTCTTCGAATAAAAATCACTATATCGCTCCATATCATCAGAAAGAAACTGTGTGTCCCTGGCGACGGGCTTATTTAACTGGGCTTCCTTCAATTTGAAATTATCATTCGTTGTCACATACCCTGGAGCACTGGCTGCGGCATCGTTTCTCCTGGAGGTCTTGTACTCTTCTGCCTTAGTGCCGGTTTCAGGTTTTGCCGGAGAGATTGTATTGACGTCGGCAAGCGTTTGGGTTAAAGAATCAGCCAATGTGGTTCTTTTCTGTGCTGTTTTAATAGTGTCTTTCTTCCAGTGCGCTTCGTTTGTGAAAAAGGAGTCAACATTTTTATCTTCTGAACTGACGGTAGTGGAACTGCCATTTGCCGGCTGTGATGCCAGGTCCTTCAAGGTGTCTGCTGCGTGCAATTGCTTTTTGCCTGGTTTTTCTTCAGCTATATTTTTTTCGCCTGAGCTGTTATTCAATAAAAACTGGTAAGACAATAAACCGGCCCCGGCTATCAATACAACTATTACGGCTATTCTCAGCCATGGGAAGCTTTTACCGCCCTTATTTATCGGGATCACTTTTGCCTGCTCAGTCTTTTCGGCCAGTCTTTTATTCAATTCTGCGATATCGGCCTGCAAGCTCGCGTTGGCGGAAGCGTACCCTTCCATTGCTTCGGCCAGGAACGGATCATCCAGTGCCGCTTTTTCCAAAGCATGCATCTCCTTTGGGGATAGTTGTCCTTTATGATATTTTTCAATATCGGAAGCGCTAAATGTTTTTATGTTATTGTCTTCGGCCATCAGCCTCTTAAAGAGTTATAATTTTTTTTGTTTAATTCCGGTGCCGGGGCTCCCTATTTCCGAATCGCTTTTATCCATGCATATTTTCAGGTTCCTTCTCCCGTTTTGAATACAACTGCGTACATAATTCCATTCCTGCCCGGTGATCCCCACTATCTCGTTGTAGCATTTTCCTTCGAGGTAAAACAACCGGATCACCTGCTGCTGATCACTGGTTAATGTCCCCAGGCAATATTCCAGTTTCTGAAAATTTTCCTCCCTTTCAAGGACACCATTCAGATGCACATTGTCCTCATTTTGCACAAATTCTGTTCTGAACTCAACGGTTTTCAAATTTTTAGGAGTCCTCAATTGCATCAGGCAGTGATTTTTGGCGACCTGGTGCAACCAGCCCTTGAAGTTGTCTACTTCGTGCTTTTTGAGCTTTGCAACCAGCTCCTCAAAAATGTGAATAACGCCGTCCTTGGCCGTCTCCGGATCTTTAAAGTATTTAAGACAAACCCCATACACCAGTTCCATATACCGCTGGTAAAGTTCACCCAGCACGGGCATGTCACCCGACTGTTTATATAGAGCAATCAGCTCCTTATCGGTAAGTGTGTTGTGTGATATTTTTTTTAGAAAAGCCACCGGGGTTTAAAAATAACAAATAAAAACTGCACTTATGTTTATGCAATTGCTAAAAAACCTACATCTCAGTTTGAGATCAGCAGACAAAAGCCGCTTTTAGCCGGTTGGATCACCGGCATAATATAAAATGTAACAGAAATCGTGATAGAACGTCTGAATAAGACGCCAATCTTAAAGTTTACCGGCAATGAGAACCAGGTATGTAAAAAGTTTCGAGACGGCATCCAACAATAAACGACAGTTATACTAACAGCCGGTTAGTGATAAGGAGCCGGTTTCTACCGGCTCCACATTTTTTTTTAGTCTAAAACCTTCGCATGTGAAATTATTTTTTACTCTTACATTTTTACTCCTGGCTATAGTTACCACTGCGAGCGGTTACACAGATTCATTACCTGCTGCAAAAGCCCAACCGGCAACCCTGGCCGGTAAAAGACCCCAGGCAACTGAACAAATTATAATGAGGTGCGGGTCCTCCTGTTCGGATGCGCCCGCCCTTCCGTTAATTATAGTTGATGGTGTTGTCCGGGAATATGATCAGTTGAGAGAGCTTGATCCGAACGATATTGCCTCAATAACTATTTTAAAGGAAGGTGTTCTCGCTTCTTCATGCCGCACCAGGGCGATGAACGGAGTTGTTTTAATAACTACCAAAGCTGCTTTACAAAGAAAATTTGTCATCAGGGATTTTCTGACTGGTGATAAAGTTCCCAAGGCTAGCATTTATTTTTCTTCTCCAACAGATTCGCTAAGGGCCATGACAGATGACAATGGCATTTTGCAGACGACTCTGTTGAAGCAAGGGGTATGCTATAAGATGACTGTTACATCTGCAGGCTACAAAACTTTTTCAACAAACACAACCGGCACGAAACAGGAAATATTACTGCAGCGGGATGTAAAACTTTGTGACGAAGTGCGGCTGGTCGCTTACTCTCCGACCCGACGGATAGATTATGGCTGTACACTTACTTCTGTGACAGGATATGAATTAATATCTGTAAAGGACTCTTCGGTCTCCGTATCTGCCATGGGTTTTGGCATTGATCATATACTTAGATCTTCTGTCTATCCTAACCCGGTATTGCGAAACAGCCCGTTTAATCTTGAAATTGAAAGTAACCGTGAAGGTCTGCTGCGCATCATTGTTTCTGCTATGACGGGTCAGCGGGTCCTTACCCGTGAACAAAAACTGATTAAAGGTCGGAACCAATATAGCATAGTCGCCGATCCGCGTTGGGCCGCCGGTATTTATATCATTCGTTTAACCGATGAGAAGGGGTACCTGGTCAGCGAGCAGAAAATCGTGGTTCAATAGATTTATATGAGTAAACATATTCAGCTTTCGATTAATAATCCGTGTCATGAAAACTGGAATGACATGACACCGGCAGAGAAGGGCCGTTTCTGTGCATCCTGCCAGAAACCCGTGATAGATTTCAGTGCAATGAGCGATTCGCAGCTCGCTGCATTTTTCAAAAAACCCTTGTATGAGTCAGTATGCGGACGTTTTTTCCATGACCAGCTTAACCGCGATATAGAGATCCCCAAAAAACGAATGCCCTGGATCAAATATTTTTTCCAGTTCGTATTACCTGCGTTTCTAATGTCTGCCAGGGCAACAGCACAAGGAAAAGTTAAGATTTCAAAAAACGATACTATTCTGATGAAGGAGCGAGTTTTGATTTCACATACCACGCCATCCATGATGCCATTGACCGAAATAGCAGATCCGGTGACGACCGGTTTAATTTATGCGCCCATTACAGGGCCCGTTGAGACCTCCGTTAAACCCTTGCCTGACCTTACGTTGCCTGTCAGATCAGCTCCTGCGTTTGTCAAATCAACTCCGCAGCTATTAGTAAGCAGGGACATTACGGGAAAGGTTATCAATGAAAAGGGTGAGGCGGTTCCTTTTGCTTCTATTATACTAAAGGGGACAAGACGCGGAGCGGTGACAGATAGCAACGGTCATTTCACCATTTCACCGGGAAATGAATGGAACACGGTAAGTATTGTTGTCTCCTGTGTGGGATTTGAAATCACCGAGCTGCAGGTAACAAGTCAAACACCTTTCGTCAATGTTGTTTTACCTGCATATAGCGGGCAGCTGATGGGTGTAATAGTTTGTATAAAACCGACTTCCAAAAAGAAGTCCAAACCACTTCCCTTGCTTACACAAAAGCTTATGGACACTGCCTATAAATTTTTTAAAGTATTCCCCAATCCTGTTTCGCCGGGCGCCAGCCTGCATATTGAATGGAAGGAGAAAGAAGAAGGCTATTATTTATTTGAATTGATCAACCTGTCCGGAAAGAAAGTTTATGCCAAAGAAATATGGGTGGATGCCGAGGCCCGGTTGCTGAATCTTGAAATACCTTCTGTGGTCGCGGGAAACTATTTTTTGCGTGCGACCAGTAAGGAGTCAGGTAAAAACTTTACTGAAAAAATCGTTGTTGAATAGGTGGATCAGTGATAAGTAAGGCCTTCCCGCAGCGTTATTTAAACGCAGGGTGAAAGTTTTCTAACGTTCTTCGCAGGAATTCGCGGTCTAAATGGGTATAAATCTCAGTAGTTGTGATGCTTTCATGTCCGAGCATTTCCTGTACTGCACGAAGATCTGCACCTCCTTCTACCAGGTGTGTGGCAAATGAATGCCGGAAGGTATGCGGCGACACCGTTTTTTTGATCCCCGCCTTTTTTACCAGCTCTTTAATGATCAGGAATATCATGATCCTTGAGAGTTTGGTACCTCTTTTATTCAGGAAGACGATGTTTTCATTTCCCTTTTGCACAGGCACGTGAACACGGATGTTTTTGAGATATATTTTTACATACCTGGCCGCTGACCTTCCCGCCGGTACTAACCTTTCTTTGTCACCTTTACCCGTTACGCGGATAAAACCCGCATCAAAATATAACTGGGATATCCGGAGATTGACTACTTCGCTTACACGCAGCCCGCAGCTGTACATTAACTCGAGGATGGCTTTATTGCGTCCGCCTTCGGGTTTGCTGAGGTCGATCTGTGCAATAATGTTTTCGATCTCATCAAAACTCAGCACGTCGGGCAATGCCCGTTTCAGCTTCGGTGCTTCCAGCAGGGTAGTGGGATCTGTTTTGGAAATATTTTCCAGCAAACAATACCTGTAAAATGAGCGGATACCTGAAATGATTCTTGCCTGCGAAGACGGCGTCATTCCCAATTCTGTAATCCATTTGATGAATTGCTGAAGATCTTTCAGCACCAACGCAGACGGGGATTTTAACGGCCCCTTCTCCTGTAAATATTGTGTCAGCTTATCAATATCCCGCAGGTAGGCTTCTGTGGAATTATCTGACAATGATTTTTCCAGTTGAAGCCAGGCTTTATATCCTTTTTTATAGGACTCCCACATATATGAACATCATTATTTCAGCTCGACCTTCTTTTCCAGGTCTTTCCATTCATTTTCGATCTTTACCCTGGCCCAGATTTTTGTTGGTGTAATATTAACAGAATCGATCGAATTATGAATAGTGCCATAATCGGGCTGGATATCTTTTCCAAAAGTCATCATTGCCTTTTTTCCAGTGGTCATATCTTCAATAAAAATATTCCCGGGATCAATATAAGAGACAAGATTATCTGCCACGGAAAATTTCGGATCAAAACCATTGATGGCCCGGTTACTTCTTCCGAGGCTCATGGTTTTATTAAAAGGTATTTTGAAGTAATAACCACGCCCGCCGATACAATCATTAAACAGCAGCCAGGCATAACTGGTATCTTTAAAAACACAACGGGCATATTTTTTATCCAGGTGAAGGCTTGCACCCGTCAGGTCCATAAAATCCAGCTTACGATTGACGCCCATGCCCTCATAGCTCCATATCAGGGAATCAGGCTGACAGTTCCTGGCGCTGATATACACATAAGGCCTCAACGGGTGGCTCTCCTCCGTATATTTTATTGTATCTCTCATGCAGCCCGTATCGCAGAAAGTGGCGGGCGCCGATGATTTGCAGGCTCCCATTGAAAACCCGAGCATAACGATAATGGCAATGGCAACAAAAGCAAAGATTAATCTCATGGTTAGTTTTTTAAGTGAAGCAAAAATAGACAATATTGCGAGGTGCCGGGAGGTTCCGCCCGATTTACAGGAACACATCTTCAAGCAGGAAGAATTCCGGGTCCTTATCTTTAAAGAACGTTATGGCGAGGATGCCATATTGAATCCATTTGTAGCCGGGGTTGATAAACAGGAATTCATCGGCTGCACGCTGCAGGTTCTTAAATTTCTTTTTCTTTACACCTTCTTCGGGATAACCAAAGGGAGAGTAATGCCGGGCTTTCACTTCGATAATATGAAGGTATTTATCCTTTAAGGCAATTATGTCTAACTCGTATTGTTTGTGCCTCCAGTTGCGATGCAATATTTCATATCCGTTCGCTGCCAGCCATTGCACGGCCATTTCTTCCGCATCCTTACCGAATATATTATGTTCAGCCATGCATTATCTTTATCCTAAAGTAAAGAATTTTATGACCGGGGTGGCACCGATAACGGGAACAGTTAAACATTATGACTGGGGCGGGGTATCTTTCATTCCCTCGCTGTTGAAGACCGGCAATCCAAACCAACAGCCATTTGCAGAATACTGGATGGGCATTCATCCGCTTGGGATTTCACGCGTTCATGTAGCGGATGGAAAAACAAAACCACTCAGCGAAATATCCGCAGATCTAAGCTACCTTTTAAAAATACTGGATGTAAAAGACATGTTGTCCATACAGGTTCATCCGTCAAAATCATGTGCTGAAGAAGAATTTGCAAGGGAAAACAACGAAGGAATTCCGTTGGATTCCCCCCGTCGCAATTATAAAGACGCTAACCATAAACCCGAGATGCTGGTTGCCCTTGGTGATTTTTACCTGTTGCATGGATTCAAACCCGCAAAGTTGTTGTCGGCTACGCTGGAGGTGGTGCCTGAATTAAGCCGCCTGACACCTGTGTTTGCAAAAGATAACTATGCGAGCTTATATAAGAGCGTCATGACAATGCCGCAGGAACAGGTAAATCAAATCCTGCAACCATTGCTCGACAGGATTATCCCATTGTATAAAGAAAATAAACTGGGGAAAGACAGCGAAGATTTTTGGGCAGCGAGGGCCGCACTCACATTCTCCCGGAAGAACTGGATTGACCGCGGTATTTTTTCAATTTATTTGTTTAACCTCGTGCATTTGAAAAAAGGTGAAGCGCTTTTCCAGGGGGCGGGTCTGCCGCACGCTTATTTGGAAGGACAAAATGTTGAACTGATGTCAAATTCGGACAACGTGCTGCGCGGAGGGCTGACATCAAAACATATTGACGTAAACGAATTATTAAAACATGTAAAATGTGAACCGACAGTTCCGGCTATACTCGAGGGTAAAGAAACAGCAAAGCATGTAAAACTATTCAAACCTTCTGTCCCGGACTTTCAATTGACGGTGTCCGAACTGCACAAAAATGAAATAATCACGGCGAGGGCTGGTTCAACCGAGATCATCCTGGTAACCGAGGGACACGCCGGAATAATTGATACTGCGATCAACCTGCAGGCGGGTCAACCTGCTGCGGTGGCATTTAAGGGAACTTCTTATTCGATAAAGGGTATCGCAGAAAAAACGATCATTTTCACCGCCTCGTCGCCGGTTCATGATAGTTAATAATTAAGCCGGTCAATTGCCTCTTTTCTTTTATTTTTGCAATGAAACCTGAAAGAATATGAAACTTAACAAACCAGTTATCATCCTTTTTATTATACTGATCGTTTCTGCTTTTTATCGCCTGATTCCCGGGATGCCATATGGATTTGCTCCGCAGGCTTCGATGGCCCTGTTAGGCGGTGCATTGATAAAAGATAAAAAGTGGGCGTTTGTTCTGCCTATCCTCTCATTGTTTATATCCGACCTGGCTTTTTATTTTCTCCATAATGCCGGTCTTACAGAGAAACTGGGCTTTTATAAAGGGCAATGGGTGGTATACCTTGCATTTGCTGCCATCACTTGCTTTGGCTTTTTGATGAAGCGGGCCAATGTTATTACTATTTTACTTTATTCAATTGCGGCTTCCATTTTCTTTTTTCTTATTACCAACTACATTACCTGGGAAGTAGGTGAGGGATTGGGACGTCCTCATACACTGGATGGTCTTATGCTTTGCTATGGCGATGCTATTCTTTTCTACCGGCAATTCGGCCTGATCAAAGGGTTTGATGCCAATTTTATCCTGGGAGATGTTTTATGGGCATTTATTTTATTCGGACTGTATTCATTGTTTACCAGAATGTTTACAGAACGCAAAACCCAGATCGCTTAGAAAAAAAGCCTTGAAATATTATTCCATCCCGTGCAGGCGGGATTTTTATTGTTCTGTCACCCGGTTCATAACAAGGATCAGCTTTTATCCTCCAAATAGCCTTCGTCTTCCGATAAATCAGCCCCGTCGGCTGCCTGCGTTGCCAGTTCATCGCAGCGATTATTGAAAGGACTATCCGCGTGGCCTTTTACCCAGACAAACCGGATAAATTGTGTCTTAGCCAGGTGATAATATCTTAACCACAGGTCACGATTCTTTTTACCGCCCTTGAAATTCGTTGCGATCCAGGTGTTCAGCCAGCCTTTTTCAACGGCGTTAACGACATACTGGCTGTCGGAGAATATTTTGATCTGCTGTCCCTGTTTTTTCATCGCTTCCAGTCCTGCTATCACAGCCATAAGCTCCATCCGGTTATTCGTCGTCACCCGGTAACCCTGTGATAGTTCTTTTCTGTGCTGTCCCATCATTAATATGACACCATAACCACCCGGCCCCGGGTTACCCCTTGATGCGCCATCGGTATACATTGTGATAATCTCACTCATTACATTTATAACTCTTTATTCTATCTCTATTGCGGCGCCTGGCATAAGCGGGCAATCCGAACTTCGAACTTCGAATTTCAGATTTCGTCTTATACCTGGAACACTCCTGTTTTCAGATCTGAAATCTCAGGATTATGATTGGCAGCCGCAATTCCTTCGCTGATCATTTTTCTTGTTTCTGCAGGGTCGATGATCGCATCTACCCACAACCTGGCTGCAGCATAATAAGGTGATGTTTGTTTATCGTATTTCGTTTTGATCTCGTTCAGTAACTTTTGTTCTGACTCCGGGGTTGTTTCTTTTCCCTTTGCTTTTTGTGAGGCTATTTCGATTTGCAATAGTGTCTTGGCTGCTGAATCACCGCTCATCACGGCGATCTTTGCTGACGGCCATGCATAAATGAACCGTGGATCATAGGCTTTACCGCACATCGCATAATTGCCAGCCCCATAAGAGTTACCGATAATGATGGTTATTTTGGGCACAACCGAATTGGCAACGGCATTTACCATCTTGGCGCCATCTTTAATGATACCTGCATGTTCACTGCGGCTGCCAACCATAAAGCCGGTGACATCCTGCAAAAAAACGAGCGGGATCTTTTTCTGGTTACAGTTGAGGATAAACCTGGCAGCCTTATCGGCGCTATCATTATATATTACACCGCCCATCTGCATTTCTGTTGCTTCTGATCGTCCGGGCCTTGAGCTTTTCTTCGCCTTCACCACCAATCGTTGATTGGCTACAATACCAACTGCCCACCCATCTATCCTGCCATAACCACAGACAATCGTTTTGCCATAATCTTCCTTGAATTGTTCAAATTCCGAATCATCGACAATTCTCTCAATTACTTCCACTATGTCGTATGGCTTGCCTTCGTGCGGAAACAATCCATAAAGCTCCGCGGGATCTTTTTTGGGTGGTTTCGGGGCTGCACGGTCAAAGCCTGCCCCGGGGTTATTCCCCAGCATGCTCATCATTTTTTTGATATGATCCATGCACTCCTGCTCGGTTTTAAATTTATAGTCGGCAATACCGCTGATCTCTGTATGTGTAGCTGCGCCACCCAGCGTTTCGTTATCAACTTCTTCACCTATTGCTGCTTTCACCAGGTAAGAGCCTGCGAGGAAAATAGAGCCCTTGCCTTCCACCATTAACGTTTCATCACTCATGATCGGCAGGTAGGCGCCGCCGGCAACACACGCACCCATTACTGCCGCTATCTGGGTAATGCCCATCCCGCTCATCATTGCATTGTTACGAAAAATGCGACCGAAATGTTCTTTATCGGGAAAAATCTCGTCCTGCATAGGCAGAAATACTCCGGCGCTGTCCACCAGGTAAATGATCGGCAACCGGTTTTCCATGGCGATTTCCTGCATGCGCAGGTTCTTTTTACCGGTAATAGGGAACCACGCACCTGCTTTTACGGTCTGATCGTTGGCGACGATTACACATTGACGGCTGCTTACGTATCCTACACCGGCTACAGTACCGCCGGCCGGGCATCCGCCCTGTTCGGCATACATATCATATCCTGCAAACGCTCCAATCTCGATAAAAGGTTTATTATTGTCTGTGAGGTAATCGATTCTTTGACGGGCCGTCAGTTTATTTTTTTCGCGCTGTTTCTCGGCCGCTTTTTTTCCACCTCCTTCATAAATTTTTTCAAGCCGCTGGCGCATCGCACTCAGCGATTGTTTCATGACATCTTCGTTCTTATTAAAATCCAGGTTCATTGCAGATCGTTATATGGCAAAGATAGGCGACCTGACATGAAGAGAGTAACAACGCTATCGGTTGACTACAAACATCCTATAACCGATCCATGGGTGCCGGCTATAAAAGAACGGCAAATCGCTTGCATAAGTTAAAACCAGGTATTACTTTTATCTCCTCCTCCTGTAATAAGACCAACAATTATCCCGAATTCCCTTTACAATCTTACTTCTGTGTAATTACCGCATGGGTAGTCCACTCCTGGTTAAGCCAAAATAACCTGATTCGACAGTCATAATTCGTAGTATGAATGCGAAGAGCATACTCTCTGCCATAGGCAGAGCGCTGCCTGCTTTTTTAGCAGCAGTTCCTGTAACAGCACAAGTAAAATTTGCACCCGCCGGCAATCATTCATTTGCTTCGCGGGATAAATTGTTTACCGGCAGCTTCATGAGCTATTACACGATGGCGGATACCCGGTCCGCTGAAAGAGATATCAGCTCGTTACCGCTCCCTTCTTCTCTTCCCGTCAGTACTATGTATACGATGCGCGTTAACGGGGAGAAAGATGCCACGGACCCGGTAATTAGAAATGAAAACGGGTTGGTCGCGGAAAACGTAAGGATTGGTTTTAAACGTACATCATTTGTTTATCCTGTAAACCCGGGAAAAGATATAGGTGTGGCCTTTTATGCTCCTGAAAAACTTATGTTGTATGCGCTATCGCTGAAGCAGTATGCAAAAAAGAAGGGCTATGATACCACCTATGCATTTTTGGTTAATATGGGAATGCTGAACAGCAAGAAGCGGCTTTTTATTGTCAATCTTGTTTCGATGCAAATTGAGCAGTCCGGCTTTGTAGCCCAGGGTCGGGGCATGGGCACATCCCGTTTTGATAAACAATATTCCAACAGGAAGGACAGCCGATGCACTTCTTTGGGGCGATACAGGATCATGAAAAAATATAAGGGCGAGTATGGTATCGCGTACAAGATGCTGGGATTGGACTCAACGAATTGTAATGCGTATAAAAGAAATATAGTATTGCATTCAATGGGATGTATGCCGGATGTTGAAGGCTCTATGCCGGTCTGCATCAGTGAAGGATGCCCGGCTGTTTCCGACAAATTCCTTTCTTCTTTAAGCAAAATCATTGACAGCAGGAAAAAACCGGTGTTATTGTGGATATTTGATTCCAACCTCGAAGAAATAGTGGTCGAGGAAACAGTTGTTCCGAAAGAAAAACAATGGGCCGAGGAAAAAATTTATCACAAGTGCCGGTTGCATTTACCCGGTCAGCAGAACGAAAATTGAATGGTAAGGCATCAAACCTTTGTTTCGTCAAACGTCAGTAAAATTTCACGGATTTTGGGCTGAACTTTCCTGCAGCTGACGCCCGCTTTGTCCAGCATGGCCCGGGAAGCTTTGGATACATCGGTACCTGAATATTTATCGGACAAATAAATTACTTCTGTAATTCCTGACTGGATGATCGCTTTCGAGCATTCATTGCATGGAAAAAGAGCTGTATATATCTTACAGCCTGAAAGGTCCATCCCGATATTATTCAGAATTGCATTCAATTCTGCATGGCATACATAAGGGTATTTTGTATCAAGAAAATTTCCTTCTTTTGACCAGGAGAACTCATCATCGTCGCAGCCAATAGGCAAACCATTGTAGCCTGCGCCTACAATTTTATTTTTTTTGTTTACTATACAGGCTCCCACCTGTGTGCCCGGATCTTTGCTGCGCTTCGCTGACAACAGGGCAACACCCATAAAATATTCATCCCAGGAAATATAATCTTGTCGCTTTTTCAGGTTCATTGCTTAATAAAATTGAGATTGAAACCACGAATTTATTATTTCGCGTTTACTTTCTTCGCCGATATTTGGCAAATAATATGTAAGGCTATGCAATATATGGTCATTGAAACATTCCGCCCCGGAAAAGTCAAAGAGGTCTACCAGCGGTTTGCCGATAAAGGAAGAATGCTGCCGGATGGCGTAATCTTTATTAACAGCTGGATCAATGAACCGGTGACCGTTTGTTACCAGGTAATGGAGGCAGCATCTCGGGAAAGTCTTCAGCTTTGGATAGACAACTGGAAGGACCTGGTAGAGTTTGAAGTGGTGCCCGTTATTTCATCGGCTGAAGCAAAGGGAAAAGTGTTTTCCGATAAATAAAACTTTCCTGGATGCACTTTTTTTAAGGATCAATTGCGCGGCTGATAGTTAAAAAGAAACGCCCCTCGTACAGGACGAAGGGCGTTCGGGGAAATAAATTACTTATTAGTTAAAGAGGTATCTTATTCCGAACTGCATGTAGTAGGTCGAAACGATACTTACATTATCTCTGACGGTCGTGGTTATCGGGTTGTTCCTGTCTGTCTGTAACCTGAATGTCGGCACGGCAGTTCCACCCGGTACAATGCTTGCCTGGTTGGTTGGAACCAGCAACTGCCCGGAAGGAGCGTTCAACGATTTAACCTTACTCCAGTCAGGATTCAGCAGGTTGCCGAAATTAAATATGTCAATAGAGAACTGGATAGTATTACGGTTCTTTCCGATGTTCTGGAAAAGGTCCTGCATGAACCGTACGTCCACCTGGTTGCGCCACGGATACTTAGCTCCGTTTCTTTCTGCATACTGGCCCTTATGTTTTTTCAGGTAAGGGTCCTGGTCGATATACTGGAAGAAGAGATCGCTTTGTTGCTGCGCTGTATACGTTACACCATTGGGATAGCTAAAGCTGCTGAATGTAATTTCAGAAGGACTTTTAGGGATATAGATCAGGTCATTACCTGTAACTCCATCATTGTTGAAATCGCCCGCATATACATAAGAATATCTCCCGGCAGATTCACCATCATAGAAGATGGATATTGTTGTTGCCAGGTGTTTGAAATATTCAAACCGGAAATTAATACTTGCAGAAATCCTGTCAGGTACAACAAAATTGGAGTAGCTCAGCATCGGCGAGTTCGGGCTGGTTGATGTAGCCGTGCCCTGCCATGCGGATAATGGCTGATCACCACCGCCATCAAACAGGTTATTGGCAAATGATTTGGTATAAGCAACATTTGCTGTCACAAATTTTCCAAATGACTTGGACAATTGGGCAGATAGTGACATATAGTGACCCCTGCTGCCATTCGTCATCTGGATGACGTTTGCTGCGTTAATAGAAGAAGGCGAAGTTGCAGTAGACCCGTTTGGAACAAACACAACTGTTGTGATCTGGCCCGGTGTGGTCTTTACCGGGTTAATGAACTTGAGGTTGTTGGCTGCAGGATAGATCATACGGTTATCCGGGTATCCGGTTATATTCATCGCTGTAGGCGGCACAAGATTCACATTATTGAACAGTGAAGTTTTCATATCCTTATTGTAAATCGCTTCTACCGTTAACACGGTGTTTCCCGGCAATTTGGTATCAACGCCCAAACTTGTCTTCCATGTCTGCGGGAATTTATAACCAGGCTCCAGTGCTTCGATCGTCGTAGGTATAATGGAGCCCGCTTGCGGAATAGTGGTAGGTCTGTATGCAGCAGGGTCGGGATTGAAAGGACCAGGTGTATTAGCTGTACCATTGATACCGAGTGTTGTCTGCAACATGCCATTGTCCCCTGACTGGCTTACGATCCATACAAACGGGATCTTACCGGTAAATATTCCTGTACCACCGCGTAACTGCATAGAACGGTCGCCATAGATGTCATAGTTAAACCCAAGCCGTGGGGAGGCCATGATTGAAGTCTTGGGCAAAATACCGGTGTTTATCTTCGTACCATTGGCAAAAGTCGGTGCGAGGATAAACGGATTGGTTTTTATTTCAGGCACATCGAGGTAACGCGGCTGGTCCAGTCTCAAGCCAAGCGTAAGTTTGAATTTCCGGTTGACAGAAATTTCGTCCTGTGCATAGAGACCGAACTGAGCAAATTTAAAGCTGGGAAATGCCTGTTGAAAGCCCGGCAATAATGAGAACGTCATGGCGAAGTTTGCGGGCTTCGCGCCATTTACAAAATCTGCCCAGCTGTTGAAAACATAATAGCTGGTGCCAAATCTCTGGAACCCATTGATCGTTTTACTGATATCGGCCTGGAGACCGGCAGTGACGACATGTTTGCCTTTGCTCCAGGTGACATTATCAAGAATAGAAAACATTTTTACTTTCCTGAGGTTACCAAAGCTGAACAGCTCATGCCCGAAAGATGTGTAGGTGCTTGTACCGCTTAATATGTCAACAAAAGGGAAAACAGTACTGTTTACTGACCTTGAGTCGTTCTGGTAAGTATATGTGCCACGGATAACGTTTGATATTCTCCTGCCAAATTTGGAAGTAAGTTCAACGGCAAGGGAATAGAAATTAGCGCCCTGGAAATAATTTGAATTGGCAAACCACATTGAATTCACATCATTGCGGTTTCCGGTTACACCAACGAGGTTTGAACCGGACGTTGAAGTACTGGGAGGAAAAGGTTCGCCACCTTCTACCTGGCTGTAACGTACGCTCAGGTGATGACCTTGTGCGATGTTCCAGTCAAGCCGTCCCATTATTTTCGTGTGTTCAATTTCTGTCGTGTAACTATCAAAAGGTCCGGTTTCATATCCATATTCTGATCTGAGGAAGTTACTGATCAGGTTAAGGCTGTCGGCTGTGGGCCTGGCCACGTTAGGATTGCTCGGTGAGAAAGGATTTGCTGCTGTAGCTGCGGTGCGGGTCTGTACAAACTTCGGCGTGTTGTCGGTCTCATAATTGAAAAAGAAGAAAACTTTATTTTTTACAAGTGGCCCGCCGAAACGAACACCCCATTGTTTGAACTTAAATGGTGAGCGAACAAAAGTTATTTTTCCAACCTTGTCTCCCTGTTGCTTTTCATTTCTCCAGTACTGGTATATTGAACCCTGGAAAGTATTTGTTCCGGAACGCGTGACCGCATTAATGGCGCTGCCAATAAAACCGGATTGACGGATATCAAACGGAGAAATATTTACAGAAATCTCATCCAGCGCATCGATAGAAATGGGAGAGCCGCCTGCGGGCAAATTTCCACCAATACCAAAACTGTTATTAAAATCAGAACCGTCGATGGTGAAATTATTTTGCCGGTAGTTACCTCCTGCAACAGATATCCCGGTAGAACCCGTTGTGGATTGTGGTGTAGCACGGGTAAGATCATTGACGCTGCGGGTTATGGTCGGCATTCTTTCAATTTGCGTGCGATTCAAATTGGTCACGGCGCCTGTTCTGCCGGAATTAAAAATCGGGTTCCTTCTGCCTGTAGCGCTTACCACAACAGTTTCGAGCACCTGACCAGGTTTAGGCATGGCAACAGTCAGTAAATAAGCTTCCGCAAGTTTCAAATACACTTCATTGTATTTCTGGGTTTCAAAACCTACAAAGGAAACCTCGACTGTATAAGGACCGCCGGGACGCATGTCCTGGATATTAAAATTTCCATTGGAACGGGAAACTGTTGCATACTTTGTGCCGGTAGGCTGATGAATAGCAGTGATCGTTGCACCGACGAGTGGCTGATTATTATTATCATTCACCACGCCTGTCATACTACTGGTAGTGATCTGTGCAAATAAAGAGGAACCTGCCACAAAGCAAGTCACCATAAAGAGGAGTCTCTTAAGCATATTAGTTTAGTTTTCAGTATTAAGTGCAAAGAAAAGGAATATTCCAAAATTAAATATAGGCAAATATTAACAAATCATGACCCCAGGATTAAGCTTGTAAAAGACAAATCGCCGACCTGCTTTGCTGCGTCGCCAAGGCAACCTTTGGGTCGGTTTATTTGTTTCTATATTTGTTCAAAATCCGCATAATATGTTCGATTCTATTGATGATGCTATCAGTGATCTGCGGCAGGGCAAGCTGGTAATTGTAGTAGATGATGAAGACCGCGAAAATGAAGGCGATTTTATTACGGCTGCGGCTAATATAACCCCTGAAGTGATCAACTTTATGACCAAACATGGCCGGGGGCTTATATGCGTTCCCCTGCCGGAAGAACGTTGTGATGAGCTCGCGCTGGAATTAATGGTTAATAATAATACAGCCTTGCATGAAACGGCATTTACGGTTTCCGTTGACCTGTTGGGTCATGGCTGTACCACCGGCATCTCTGCTCATGATCGTGCCCGCACTGTTCAGGCCCTGAATGATCCCCGGACAATGCCGGCCGACCTGGGAAGACCGGGTCATATTTTTCCGTTACGTGCAAAAAAAGGAGGTGTGTTAAGAAGAGTAGGTCATACAGAAGCAGCTATTGATATTACCAGGCTCGCAGGTTTTAGCGCTCCTTATGGTGCCGTGCTCGTAGAAATCATGAATGATGATGGGTCCATGGCACGTTTGCCGCAATTGATTGATGTTGCCAAAAAATTTGATTTTAAGATTATCTCGATAAAGGACCTGATTGAATACCGGCTTAAAAAAGACTCACTGATAGAAGAAATAGTCAGGGTGGATATGCCAACCAGATACGGTGATTTTAAACTGGTCGCTTTCCGTGAGAAAAATTCATCCAACGAACATCTTGCCTTATTGAAAGGTGAATGGAAAAAAGATGAGCCTGTCTTAGTGCGGGTTCATTCATCCTGTTTTACCGGTGACATTCTTGGTTCCCTGCGTTGCGATTGCGGTGACCAGCTTCACAAAGCAATGGAAATGGTAGAAAAGGAAGGCAAGGGTGCTATATTATATATGAACCAGGAAGGTCGGGGAATAGGCTTACTGAATAAACTAAAAGCTTACCGTTTGCAGGAGCAGGGGATGGATACGGTGCAGGCCAATCTGCACCTTGGTTTCCAGACAGATCAACGGGACTATGGAGTGGGTGCGCAGATACTCCGGTACCTGGGTATCACCAAGCTCAGGTTAATGAGCAACAATCCGAGGAAAAGGGTAGGGCTTATCGGTTATGGTTTAGAAATTGTCGAGAATATTCCTATAGTCATTCAATCCAATCCGCACAACGAAAAATACCTCCAGACAAAAAAAGATAAATTGGGTCACGAATGGGATTAAGCTGACGGAGCAGGTTCCGGCAACTTCCCGCTATTTTTATTTTGTTTAAAATCACCGGTAAAATATCTCAGCTCATCGCCTGACTTTGGTATTATAATAGCTATTATTAATGCGGTGGTCCTATTTTCCACAACTATTAATATCAGGTCATGAGATACCAGGTGGCAGCTTTCGATTATGATGGCACAATTGCGCATCATGAAAAAGTAAGTGAAGCAGTAGTGGAAGCATTGCAGCAGCTGAAAGCATCCCGGCGAAAAATAATATTGGTTACGGGAAGGGAATTTGATGACCTGAAAAGAGTATTCCCGCAATACAATGTATTCGATCGTATTGTCGCTGAAAACGGGGCATTGATCTATAATCCTTCCACACTGGAAGAAAAAACGTTAGGAGAGGCGCCGCCTCAAGCATTTGTCAATTATTTAAAAGAACATGATGTAGCACCGATGTCGGTAGGCAGGGTAATCGTAGCGACATGGGAACCTCATCAGCATACCGTGCTTGAGGCGATAAAGAAGTTTGGGATTGAGCGGCAGGTAATTTTTAATAAAGGGGCAGTAATGGTATTGCCAGCCGGCATTAATAAAGCGAAGGGGCTCGCTTCTGTATTGAAGGAATTGAATTTTTCACTCCATAATGTGGTGGCTATTGGTGATGCAGAAAATGATAGCGCTATGCTACAGGCGGCAGAATGCGCAGCAGTTGTACAGAATGCGCTGCCGGCCTTAAAGGAAACGGCTGACTGGGTAACTCCATCCGATCATGGCGATGGTATTATCGAACTGGTCAACCGGTTGCTGGAGAATGATCTTGCCGATTTGGACAAAAAATTACAAAGGCATTACCTCGAATTAGGAAAAAAATTCAACGGCGAAGAATATTCGATACAACCGTATCGCGACGGGATTTTACTCGCGGGAACTTCAGGCGGCGGTAAATCGACATTGACCACTTCTTTCCTGGAAAGCCTGAGTGCAAAGAAATATCAATTCTGCCTGGTCGATCCCGAGGGTGATTATACGGAACTAAAAGACAGTGTGACCATAGGAGATGCCGAACACCTGCCGGTAACAGACGAGATCGTCAAGTTGCTGAAGAATCCTGTGCAAAATGTGGTAGTCAATACGCTTGCCATTCCTTTGCATGACCGTCCTAACTTTTTCAGCAAGCTGGTATCGGTTGTACTTGAATTGCGAAAGAGCCTGGGGCATCCGCACTGGCTGATCCTCGATGAAGCGCACCATCTTATCCCGGCGGCCGTTGAAAATTCTTTTTTCAACATACCTGCCGATCTGAACAATTTTATGGCAGTGACCACTGAGCCCGACCTGGTGAATCAATCCATTCTCGAACGCGTCAACCTGGTCATCGCAATCGGGGATGAGCCGGACACTACGTTGAAAAAATATGCGGCCATTAAAAAGATATCATTACCTGGGGTGCCTGTTCAAACACTGAATAAAGGAGAAGCCTGGATATGGGAAAACGATACGCAGGAACTTTTTCCTATCAGGTGTGAAAAACCGGCGCAACTTTTAAAGAGACATAAGAAGAAATATGCCGCGGGTGATATGCAGGATAACAGCTTTTATTTTTCCGGCCCGGATCAGAAACTGAACCTGAAAGCAAATAATTTAATGATGTTTATACAAATGGCCGAGGGAGTGGACGACGACACCTGGATGTATCACCTGGGCCGCAAGGAATATTCTGAATGGTTCCGCAATTCGGTCCATGATGATGAATTAGCCGACTTTACCGCAAAAATTGAGGATACTGAAACAGATGCCTCTGCGTCCAAAGAAGCGATTCTTTACCGGATAAAAGAAAGGTATACGGCGCCGGCGTGATTCTTAAGCAGGTGCATTATTTCGTTCTGCCGTAAACATCACACAGGAAAAATATCAGGACTGTTTCATAGCGGTCGTGGAGGGGTCGAGATAATCATTTAATGCGGTATTGACAATATAGGTCCATCCTTCGGCGAAATTCTCCCTGTCAAAATCGCCCGTGGCTGTTTTCGGGAATGTTTCGAGTCCTTCATGAGTCAGTTTTAACCTTGTTTTGCCGCCTTCGTCAAATAATTCAAATGTTACAAATGAATTGCCTTCGTACCCGTCATACCGCCAGCTGTGTCGCAGCTTTTTATTTTTTATGACATCTGTTATTTTGCAGAGGTGTAAAAACTTTTCACCCGTTTTCCCCTCACCATAGAATTGGAACTCAAATCCTGTTTCAGGTTTGAATTCCGGTATATCAAAATACCATTGCTTCATCTGGTCCTTATTGGTTATAGCTTTCCAGACTTTTTCAACAGGTGCGTTGAATGTTTTTTCAATGACGACAGGTGTTGCCATGATGAGTGTTTTGAGTTTATATTAAATTGGTTGGACCGGGCTCAATTGTTCGCTCTGCAGTTGACCATCCGGTTCACGCCAAATTTCTCGGTGCAGCTGCCACAATAAGCTTCAGCATAGACATAAGTTGTTTTTTTACAGGGTGAATTATTCGACAAGGTTAAGCAGGCGCTCTATGCTCTGGCTCCATCCTTCGTTCATGCCCTTTATATAAGGTTCGCTGCCAGGCTTTATGCGGTTGGCTTTTACATGAAGCGTAAGTATTGTTTTTCCATCCGATTCTGCAAGGGTCACTGTATTCATCACTTCAAAAAGACGCTCGCTGTTTTCCCCGAGGGCGGCGCTGGTGAATCTTACCTTGCGGGGGTTGTCAACTTCATGTACCTCGCCTTCCATAGGAAAAATGTTACCATCCGGTGCTTTCATATCTATACGGATCTTTCCGCCTGGTTTAGCTTCCCACCGGCATACCGGGCTGGTAAAGCCATTGGGCCCCCACCATTTTGCAAGCATTTTTTCGTCCGTCCATGCTTTAAACACCAGTTCACGCGGCGCATTGATGGTTCGTGTAAAAGTTAACTCATCTGCCGGGTATCCATTTTCCAGGTATGATCCAAGCTTGATAATATTTTGTTTCAATCCTTCATCGGCCTTAAATGTTTTAACGGTGCGGATGAATTCCTCTGTCGTTTCAAAGAGCATGTTCCATGTCAGTAAGGTTTTCTTTTCCTGCTCTTCAAATTCAACTGTGGCGATAAATTTTGGAGCGGAGACGTGTTCGTAGACAATTTTTTTATGCCGGGTAATTTCCCTGAAAACACTTTTGTTTTTATAATTTGTTCCATCCGGTCCATGCATAACAAATTCCCAGGTTCCGCCCGGTCTTACATCCATTTCAAAGATGGTATTATAAAAGCCGTCGGGTCCCCACCAGTTTTTTATATGTTCCGGCTTTGTCCATACTTCCCAGACCAGTTCAACCGGTGCATTGAGAAGCTTTGTAATGGTTAATCCCCGTTCGGATACGGGCGATAAGGTGCTACTTTTTTTTTCTTGTAACATGCTTTTTGTTTTTTTTGACCGGCTTGCCGGCTGTTGTGTTTTGTAATTTATCCAGGTAAATTTCAAGGGCATCCAGCTTCTGTGTCCAGAATTGGCGGTACTGTTCTACCCAATGCGATACCTCGTTCAGCTTTTGGAGCTTTGCTTCACAATGTCTTTCGCGTCCATGTTGTTTGATCGTGATCAGACCGCATTCGGTAAGGATCCTGATATGCTTGGATATGGCCGGCCGGCTGATGTGGAATTTATCTGCGATCGAATTAAGATTTAACGACTGGTGAGCGATCATGCTGATGATCTCCCTGCGGGTAGGGTCAGCGATTGCCTGGAACACATCTCGTCTCATAGACCAACGATCATTTTATGTAACCGTTCGGTTACAAATATAGGAAACCTTTTGGTTACGCAAAATTTTTTTCAGAAAATTTTTCAACCGGAAAACAAGTGGCCTGCTGTTGCGTTTTTGCTTTCAGGGTTATGTAAGGCCCCGCACGTTGCGCCAGCAGGTTGCCGCGGAAAAAAAATATGACGCTGCTTGTAATAAAATTTAAAGCGTGCTTCCGTGAATTTAGTTATTCTGATCGTGACTGATCATCCATTGTACCCCAAACTTATCTGTCAGCATACCAAAATAAGCTCCCCAGAATTGTTTGCTGAGCGGCACCATTATCTTTCCATCTTTTGCCAGTGCATTGAAAAGTTTTTCTGCTTCGGCATCGCTTTCGGCACTGATGGAAAGATGAAAGTTGTTGCCGGCACGTACCTGGTGGCCCTTGGACTCAAGGGCATCGGTTCCCATCAGCAGGTTTCCGTTACCGATGGGCAGGGCAATATGCATTAGCTTATCCTGGTCGGCGGGAGCTGTATTAGCCGCTTCAGGTGAATCTTTAAAACGCATAACCATGGCAAAGTCGCCACCAAATGCAGATTTGTAAAAGTTAAAGGCTTCTTCAGTATTGCCCTGGAAATTTAAATAAGGATTGACTGATTTCATTGTTCCTGTGTTTGAATGTTTAAATAATAATGGTATTCTTTTATTCGGAAAGTTCCTTCACCTTTTTCAATGCCTGGGGCCATGTACGGGTAAAGTAATCACTGAATTCATCGGTTGAATCCATTTCAACCACTAATGTTGTCTTTCCATTTTCTTCCTTCAGCGTATAACTTTCCATTGCACCGGACCACCCCTGGACCTTTTCGCTGCTGGTATCTTCGACACCATTCTTTACTTCCCCGAGATGCTTAAAGGACATATATTCATTCGGCCTGTTAGTTGCCACCATGCTCACCATACCCTGGCCATTGGGATCAAGAAACAGGACCCTGGTGCCTTCTTTCCAGTTATCGGTTTTGGCATACGAGCCCTCAGCAAAGGCGCTGGTCCATGCACGGTAGGTTGCATCATTCCAGAGGGTGTTCCATACTTTCTCCCTCGGTGCATTGATGCGGGTTGAAAAATTGAGCTTTTTCATAACATTGAGTTTATAATTGTTATTGATATAACTTCATGGACCCGGTTTTCCGGTAATTTTTCAGCTACGCCGTCCTTTTATTTTCTAAAAGACAGCCCTTTTAATTTTAATGCGTTTCTTAATACCGGTAAGCTGGCGGGGCCCATACCATGCAGTTTTAAAATATCCTTTTCACTGCGTTGTGCAAGCTGTTCCGGCGTAAAGATCCCGGCATTCTCCAGTGCTCTTCTTGCGGGTCCGGATAATTTTGAAAATAATCCTTCTTTTATCTCTCTTTCATTTTCACAAACAGGACAAACGGGGCAATCACTGCTTTTGTAATACACATGGCCGTTGCTGCAGGTTCTCTTGTTTTTTACAGGATGTTCAGCATTCATAGCTATTATTAACCGGTTCTATTATTACATCTTTTTCTTGCAGAGGCCGATGCATCGCGGTGTTTATTTTTCCGCCGCTTTCTCGAGGTCGGCGATGATGATTTTTTTCATTTTCATCATTGCCTGCATCACTCGTCCTGCTTTTGCTTTGTCTTTATCTCCTAATAATGTGCCCAGGATCGGGGGTACGAGCTGCCATGACAACCCAAATTTATCTTTTAACCAACCACACATACTTTCCTGGCCGCCGTCTGCTGTCAGTTTGTTCCAGTAATGATCTATTTCTTCCTGGGTCTCACAATTTACATACATCGATAAGGCCTCTGTAAACTTAAATTGAGGACCCGCGTCAAAAGCATAAAACCGTTGCCCGTCCAGCTCAAAGTCACCCTGCATAACCCGGTCCTTCGGAAATGGCGAGCCTTCGCCCCAGTATTTAATGTTGTTGATCTTTGAGTTTTTGAAGACAGATGTATACAGTTTAATAGCTTCTTCTGCCTGTCCGTCGAACCACAAAAAGGGTGTGATCTTTTGCATAAGCTTGATTTTTTATATGACATTAAAATTTATAGGGCTTATTGTTATCCTGTAAACCCGGTTAAACAAGTTGCGTTTCATAAATAGTATCTTATTCTGACTAAATTATTTTTTGGCGATTACTGACCTGGATTTAGCACGCGTTGCAATTTTATTGTTTTTTTCAACAGCTTTTTTTTCGTTCTCCGCTAAGCGGAATTTGGTGATCCTTGTCACCAGATCGTAGGGTATCGGTTCCCCGATAGGAAATTGTACCGTACCCTTTCCCCCTTTGTAATTTGCCAGCTCTTTTTTAAATGCTTCATTTTCTCTTGGTGCCGGGTAGATTGAAATATGATCTTTAAATGCCGCAAAAAAAATCAACATGCCATGGAATTTATAACCAGGGATTGCATAGCTGATAACTTCTTCGGCGCGGGGTGCGGCTTTTTTTATTGTTTGCCGGACCCTTTGCAAAGCTTGTTGCACCCCGGGCGGGTATCTTTCAATATACTCATCTACATTTTTTGCGACCGGTATCGTACTATTCTTTGCCATAACATGCGGAATTAAAGCTCCCGGATTGATCCCAGGTGAATTATTTTTTGACTGTTTGTAAACGTGTTTCCCGTAATCTCCTGTGATGATAAATATAAGACAATGCTCCTGCTGTCAGAGGCAATAACATAAATCCCCATTGTGAAATCGTAGCGCCCATCGCGATGACCGAATAGGTACCGCCAAACAGATCGACCATTAACCCGGCATAGGCCCATTCTTTTATGCGGTTGAATCCGGGGATAAGTATAATCACAGCGCCAAGTAATTTTGCCACACCGATAAACCCAATGATATAAACAGGATAGCCGAGAAAATCATGCATAATCTTTATGGCATCATCACTGACCAATGCATCAGGAATAGCCGAAAAGATCATAAACCCCGCAAACAATACGGTGAAAACCCAATAGAAAATGTTTATCTTTTTCATATGTTATTTAGTTTGATTAGCTGATGTTTGATAATGTAATAACCAGTGATTGCCGAATTTATCCACCAGATCGCCAAACCATGCTCCCCAGAACGTATTTTCGAGAGGATGTGTCGCTTCGCCGCCCCTGGAAAGATTTTTATAACAGCTTTTTATTTCGGCTTCACTGCTGCAATTGAGCATCAGCGAAACCGAATTACCTTTTACCAGTCCCTGTTCGCTCACCATGTCTGAAGCCATCAGCACCAGGCTTCCTTTTGTCAGGGTCGAGTGCAAAATGCTTTTTTTCATTTGTGGCGGCATCTTATCTGCCATCGGTGATTCACCAATGGTTTGAAGGACCAGTTCCCCGCCAAGACATTCTTTGTAGAACGTCATAGCCTCACGGCAATTACCATTAAATGTCAGGTATGAATTAATTTGTGTCATTTCTGTTTAATATTTATGATTGTCTTTTTGATTATTTTATTAAGCAATTATTTTAGCCAAGCACACCCTTTCAACACCTGGTTTATACCATTCTGACGAGGTTTTTCTGCCTTCTCTGCGTTGTTCTGTTCGATTGTGTGGCCAAATCGCCGCGAAGGTGTCACCTCCTGCCTGAAATCTGGAACTACAACGATCATTTCATCAAAGACCGCCGTTTTTACCTCAGAAGCTGTCACCTCCTTCCAAGATTTTCAGATCGCTTTCCGGAACGTGCAGCTCGATTATCCTTTTCGATTTGTTCAATGCAAACATACGGTCACAAATCAGAAATGATGGTCGGTAAAAACGACAATTCAAGGGGTTGTTTCCGACAACATACTTACCTACATTTACAACATGAAACATATATCCATATTAGTTCCTGAAACCGCAGTCGTGGAAGCAATCGCCGATCCGCGCTACCTGTTTACCGCGGTCAACCAGTTCCTGATCGCTGAGGGTAAATCACCATTATTTCATGTTCAGCTGGTCGGCTCAAAAAAGGAAATCAAACTGACGAATGACTTGTTTTCGGTGCACACTGATTCCCTGATAAAGGATGTAAAAAAAACTGACCTGATCTTTATTCCGGCATTGAGTGGCGATCTGAAAGCAGCTTTGCAGGCAAATAAAGAACTCGTGCCCTGGATCATTGATCAATATAAAAACGGGGCAGAAGTAGCATCGCTTTGCATCGGCGCCTTTTTACTGGCGTCAACCGGGCTACTGAATGGAAAAAAATGTTCTTCACACTGGAACTCTGCCAACGAATTCAGGAATATGTTTCCGGAAGTAGAGTTGGTGGATGGAAGCATTATCACTGAGGAACATGGTTTGTATTCCAGCGGAGGCGCTAACTCTTACTGGAACCTTCTGTTATACCTGGTAGAAAAATATACGGACAGGGATACAGCAATACTGGCTTCAAAATATTTTGCGATTGATATAGACAGGGAGAGCCAGTCTGCCTTTATGCTGTTCGAGGGACAAAAAGGACATGACGACGAAGACATCCTCAAAGCCCAGGAGTTTATCGAAAAGAATTACCAGGATAAGATCACCGTGGATCAACTGGCCGACATGCTGGCGATTGGCCGCCGGAGTTTTGAGCGCCGGTTTAAAAGGTCAACAAACAATACAGTTGTTGAATACATCCAGCGGGTAAAGATAGAAGCAGCGAAGAGAAGTTTTGAAAGCAGCCGTAAAAATATTAACGAAGTCATGTTCAATGTCGGGTATACGGATACAAAAGCATTCCGGACAATATTTAAGAAGATCACGGGTCTCACTCCGATAGAATACAGAAATAAGTATAATAAGCAGGCTGCAGTGGCTTAAGTTATTTATCCGGCAGCATTTTTTCAAGCACCTCCCGGGTAAGGGTGTCGACAATCAATATTCCTTCGCCCGATTCATCGAGCTGACCGATCAACTCACCTTCGTCGTTCCATGCTGAGGTGTGTCCACCGCAAAGAAAATTGTCACAATACCCGGTGCAATTGGACATGATCACCGTCATCGAATATTGTTTTGCTAACGCCGACAGGGTTTTAACCGCTTTTTCAACCCCATCAACCGACTTGGCAACACTTGAAAAATAAATATTAGCGCCGTTTTCATAAGCATGGGCGGAGTGTTCAGGCACCGAAAGTTCATAACAAATGGAAAGTGCTACTTTATCGGTGGCCTGGTTTAAGAAAAGCGCCTCAGTTCCTTTACAGAAAAATGAGTATTCATCTGAGTGCAAATATTGTTTACAGTAAATCTCTCTGTCTTTTCCCGGTTGAAAAATAATCATACTTATCAGCACGCCTTGTTCACCTTTAACCGGCATACCGACTCCGATGGTGATGTGTTGGCTGTCGCTGATTATTTGAAATTCGTTGAATCGCTTATCATCCTTGCCGGTTGAAAGTTCCCTGGCAAGGGCCGGTTCATATCCGGTTATGGACAATTCGGGGAACATGATCATATTGGCCTTATTGGCGACGGCAAGAGCTATCAATTTTTTGTGTTTTGCAATATTTGTTTCAATATCACCTTTGATGGGTTTTACCTGGGCTGCACAAATTTTCATTGTTATATCTGTTAATGGGCAATTTAGCTGGTAGTTTTTTTTTAAAAAGTCATCGATACGTTTCCTTCCCGTAAAGGTGACGAAAATGCATTTCTGTGAATGGCAGCCATTCGTAGCATTAAAATAATCCAGGCACGGATGTTTCTTATCTTTTTTGCATCGGCCGCTCTTTTTAACAGCGCTATACCGGGCAATTAAAATCATCGGTTACGGTTTTTGCGTCCGGTTGAAGCATAACGCAAATTTAAAGTTTGCAGCGTAAGGTTCAATTCAGGGAAATAGCGGGCACACAGCGAACCACAAAGAGCAGGACGTGAAGTTCGTCGCATCTGCGCAGGCAGTCTTTTTGTAATTCTTGACCTGAATTGAATTTAAACGTTGCCGTTTGCAAGGCATCTCGTATATTATTGGGATGGAGGCACCGCAGATGATGTGGTTTGCGAAGAGTCAGGAACCGGCGGAGCCGGGAGTTGCATTCGCTGCCTGTTTTTTTTTCTTTTGCCAAAAAATTCAGCGAGGTTATCAAACTCTTTGCGGTAAGAGATGCTTGCTCCTGACCGTTTATTCCGTGCGGCTCCGGATGCATTGCTGGTGAGATAATCAAGGTCCTGGCGATAAAAGAAGCTGGCTCGAACAGAACCGCTTTGGTTAATAAGCCATTCAGCTGTTACATCGGGAAGAAACTGTACATTTTGCTGAATGCTGTTTTGCAGCGGTACATCCAGTGTGCTTCCCAGCGTAACAACAAACCGGTCCTTAAATAAAGAGATCGGGACACTGATACCTACATTACCCTGGTTAAAGCCGATGGTATTGTTGCTTTGTTTTTCGAGCAGGTTTCGGTTGTATACACCACCGGTAAAGAGAATATTGACCTTATCTGTTTTAAGGATCTTGGCCAGTTCACTGTTCAGTTTCTTGTTTATCTCGTTAAAGAATAAACCCGACAAACTGGAGATGGTACTATTGGCAAATTCACCGAAGATATTAGTGCTGGTTGTGCTGGTCTGGGCCTGGCCGCTTTCCGGCGGAGCGAAGCTGTTAAATACTATAAGATAAGTTACCTGCCGGTTAATCTGATTTTCATCTTTTTCAATCTGGCGAAGGCTGGAGGCTACAGCAAAATCACTTCGGGTAATACTGTTGGCAGGAAAATCAAGTTCGAATTTGAAATTCGGTTTAAACAGGTCGCCGGTAAGTTTCACCACTACAAAGACATCTTCCCGTTGCTTGGCAAATGACTGGTCAATATAGTTGGCTGCAGCCAGCGGTGAAAAACTGACGCGGTCAGCTGTATAGACAGCTTCAAAATTTATTTTGGCCTGGTAGGGATCGCCATTCCATAAAATATAATTGTCTGCACCGGCACGAAGCTTAAATGGTTTTTTGAAGAAAGTCTGGAACGTAAAAAGATAATCGCCTTCTGAGATGTCAAACTTGCCATGCATGGTCAGCGGTTCGGTGGTGCCGGAATGAATATTCAGCGAACCATAACCCCTTCCTTTGATCTCATCACCGGTCAGATCATCCAGGATCACGCGAACCAATAGTTTCGGATTGGCCGTAACGTCTACATCATAAGTAATATTGGAATTGTTGTTGTGCAAATTAACTTCCGTCATCTCATGACCGTATTTTCTTTCAACCAGGAAATCGGCGATGCCCAGTTCCCGGCTGTTAGAAGGAGGAATAGTGATCACGCTGCTGTCTTTATCCGAAGCAATAGCATCCACTTTCATAATCATATTGGTCTGAAAGCCGGATAAAGAAAATGAACCGGTACCTTTCACACGGCCATAGAACTGTTTGTTGTCCGAGTAACCGGTGTTAAGCAACAAAACGGGTTTGTTGTTATCGACATCTCTCGTGCCGGGCTTGCGGGTGGAAACGTCCACATCAAAGAACATATTTTTGAATGCATTGTGCTCGATATCGCCGGATAGATAGATGGGATTTCCGGTAACGGGATCAATCAGCACAATTCCGTTGAGGTTTATTATTGTTGGCTTTAATTCTATTTCAGTGTCGCGTATTTTATAATAACATTGGGTGAAGTTGACTTTCAGCCCTGCATCTTTTACCCTTCCTCTTCCCACCACCTGCAATTTGTCAAACTCCCCTATAATGTCAAAGTCGCCCGTGACATAACCCTGTATGTCGGTAAAAAGATCACCCAGGAAGCGTTCAAGGACCTTTAACTGGAAATTTTTTGTTTTTAAAGCGATCCGGTTGTCCCTGGCGGTAGCAGGATCAAATGAAACATTTGCCTCAAAAGCCAGGTTGTTTTCCGGGTTAAGTGTGCTGCCTTTTGCCGACAATTTTTTCGTCTTGTTATCGTAGAGGACATTTGTAATCTTAGTATCGCCTATAGAATCATTATCAATCCGGAACCCTTCTGCATTCAGATCATTTGACGCAATAGTCATATCTCCTGTAGGATCCTTGATAGTGACATTACCGGATATAAGCCCCTCCAGCCTGTTACGTGGTGCAAAAAAAGGTGCGAAGTCGCCGAGATTTACTTTTTTCAGTTCCACATCGATGTCGTTCCATTTATTGGATTGGGAGGGCCGGGTACGCACATGTATTTCCTGGTTGCTTTCACGTAATACCAGTTGCCCCGCTGCGGGTGCGTTGGCGCGGAATTCGAGCTCACCATTTTCATCAATGCTCCATGTTTTACCACTCACCATAAAAGTGGATCGGTCAAATTCTATTTTGGCTCCGTTGCTGTAAGTAAGCACCAGTGCATTCAGGTTGGCCTGGTTGATAGCAAGATTGGAACCGGTGGTGATAGTTACTTTGGATGAATCATTGCGTGCGTTGATATGAAAAGTAGCGCGGGGTATATTGATGCTGTCGCTTAGATTAAAATTGGCCGTTTCACCGGACAATGATAAACTGTCGCGGGTTCCCCTGGCTACCAGTTTTACATCATCAAAATTATAATTCCTGTAGTTCAACTGCGGAACATCTGCATTCAGCGTGAGTTCATTGTTAATAGTATTTAATGATCCTGATATATGACTGTTATTTAAGCCCGACAAACTTGAGTCAAACAGCTTAAGGTAATCTTCAACATATTGGGTAGTGAGATCAAAACTGAATGATTCATTCTCAGGGATTCTTTTCGGGGGAGCAATATAAGCCGGATAATACCGGTTAAGAAACAGGTTGACGGCATCGGGCAGATCCCTGATCGCGAAATTGCCGGTGATCGTTCCGTCAAACTCATTGGAACGGGCGGTCAGCTTTTTCTGGTTATTGATATATTCGGAAGAAACGACCAGTGAATCAAAGGGCAGCGGAACCCCATTATGTGTCAGCGACGCATTGGTAATACGGGCATTGCCAAGAAAATTATCAATATTATCCCCGGTAAAATCAAGGTTGAATTTCCCGTTAAATGTAATATCATCGTTGGTCAGCTTAAGCTTCTTAAGGTCTACATTCTTTACATCTGCCTTGAAATTGAACACCGGTGTTTTGCTGTTGAAATCAATCAGGCCATTCATTGACAGCTCCACTGACGGATCATTAATGGACCCGGTGCCGTCAAATAATTTTTTGTCGAGTTTTCCTTTTACTGCAATATTGGTATAGCGATAATTGTTGAACTCGACGAAACGGATCTTGCCATCTACTTCTGCATTACGGGTTTGTTCTTTAAACCCTTTTCCTTTCAGCGTACCGTCCATGGCAATCGCGCCTACGTTAGGATCATTGATAAATTCACCTAACCGGAAAAAGTCGGTGGACACTTTTCCTGAATAGATCGGGTCCTGGCCGACGGGCAACTTCAGGTTAAGGTCACTCTTTACCGTTCCGAGATTTGACTGGATGGTTCCAAAGGTTACAAAGTCACGGATGAAACCCGTAAAGTTTCCATTGAACCTTATAAATTGCAGCTTGCGGAGGTCAGGAGAAGTAACATGCCGTACAGCAGGAACAATCGCAACCGCATCTTCATAGGTTGTTCTGAAATCATTCGCCTTGAAGTCAATGAATGTTTTATTGATGTCGGGTAAGCCCGTAAGACTTATGTCACCGTTTAACAATGTGTTTTTGCCGGCCTGTACCAGCACATCCTTACCCACAATATCTTCGACTGTTCCCCGCACTTTTCCTTTGAGAAGGATTTTTTTCTTCCATGTCTTCATGTTCGGCGCGAAAAAGGCGATATCATCGCTGTCGATTTCTGATCCCTCAAACTCTGCCTGCATCCGCACCTTCTGAATATAATCGCTCATGTCGTCAAAGTCGTCATAACTCATCTGGTAAAAGTTGCGAATAACACTGTTATTGGTCCGCAGATCGAGATCGTTAAAGGTCATTTCCTGCGGCGTCATCTTCAGGCGGGCGGTTAATTTCTTTACTTCAAAACCACTTCGCTCCTTTGACTGCAGATCGATGAACGCTGTAATGGTGTCCTGTTGCCAATGCAGGTTGGTAAAAACGCCATTGATCTTTCCAAACTCTACATGCTTCCCATCAAAATAGGGCAGGATAGTGTCAGACTGCTTGTCTTCCCTGATCAGCCCGTTTGTGATATCCAGTTTATCAAGCTGCACAATCCAGCCGTCGGTATTCCATTTTAATAATGAATCGACAGGTTTGGGAAAAATGGTTTTAACTGTAACAGGTCTTCTTGATGTATAGTTATATTCGGCAAAAACAGGATCAACAAGCGAAATGGAACGGATATTAATAGCCCGTTTGGAAAAGTCGATTTCCCTGGCATCCATGGTAAAAGAGCCAAACGATGCTAACATATCATGACCCCGCCACTCGTCTTTCTGGCGGACCACGACATTCTTCAAATCTATTTGCTTTAACCTGAGTTGAATTCCACCTTCCTTTTTCTTTTTAGTGGTATCGGGTGGTGAGAAATAATTAATGATGAACTGGTGGTTCCATACTGAATCAGTGCGATGTAAATAGACCACGGCATTTTCCAGCCCGATATATTTCAGTTCGATATTTTTTTTGAAAAAGAACCAGTCGGTAATACGCACTTTCAGATCACCGGCATACAAAAGCGTGTCATGGTGCTTGTCCTCCACCATTACACCTTCGAGATGCATTTTATTGAACAACGAAAAATCAACGTGCCTGATCTCGACTTTGGTTCCAAGATTTTTAGAAAGACGGGTGGTTACCTGTTTGGTGATCCAGTTTTGACCGAACGGAGTTTGAATAAAGATCCATGCTGCTGCAATTATAAGCAGCAGAGTAAGGAAAACCCATAAAGCTATTTTTTTGAATTTCCTCAGGTTCAGCAATTTAAGTTGTAAAAGTAAACAGAATCGGCCGCTTTATGCAAATTCAATACCAATCATATGTTAAATGGACGGAATGTAACAACTGCTGCTGTAATTTGATTAATTTCTATGGAACAACGAAACAGTTTGTTCATTTTTCACTTTCTTTTTGGACGCAAGCGGTAGCGGGAGGTTCACACAGCTAACGGATTGCCGGCAGGTTTTTCGCGATAAATCCGGTGTTCTTCCCATGGTTTATGCCCGGTAGTGTGCCATATTTGTGCAATAATAAGATGTATACATTGTTTTGAGGTATTCTGAATTTGATTGATGTCGTAATCCTGGAGAACTATTTGAAGAGTTGCCAAACAACGGATTGTTGGTGTATTTGTCGGACTTGTCCGGAGGTACCAACGATGAAAATTTGTTGCATAGGCGGAGCAACATTAAAACGGCAGGTTGGATGGCGGGGGAGGGAGGGCCCCGCAGGGGCTTTTGTCTGAAAAAAATACTTCCCTTCAAATCCTCTCTTTATGAATAACAATGTTGGCTTCAACACCAATGACCCGGATTCAGACCAACTTCAACAACCTGGCCCACTATTTATACAAGACCCAACCCCTATTCCCTTCAACTCCTCATGAAGTTGGTCAGGTGATCGAAATGAATGCCGGTTATCCCAACACCTTCCACTCTCTTTTTATTTCTCAAATTAACCCCGATCCACAACGCTTTGCCGGGATCGACATGGCAACGATCGATAACCTATGATAGAATTTACACCAGATCCCGGGAGATTGAAACGGGGTTATATTTCTACCGGCAATTTCGCTCCTTTGACTACTTCAGCCAGGTTAGCCAATGATTGCTGCATAGCTTTCTGCCACTTCTTTTTCATGAACAACCGGAACATGGTCAGCAACGCAAAATTATTTTTCAGGTAAAAATCAAACGTAGCCCTTGTCTTGTTATCCTGTAGCTTTTCGAAGGTGAAATAGCCCGCACTTTGTTTCTTTTTGTCGGTTTCACCATATACAATTTTATCGGGAGTGTAAGAATAGCTGCTGGTATACATATCAATATGTCCTTTTTCCAGGATGCACCGGTGAGAGGTTCCTATTTGCGGGAGAGTATGGCTTACGTCCACTGCGTTCTTTACTCCAACCTGCCATTTCCCTCTCGAGCTGAAATCAACTGATGAAAAGAAAAGCGTGTTTATTTCAGCATCAAAATCCCTCGTAACCGAAAAGACCTTTACTTTATCGGCTATCTCCAACTGAGGCAGCGGGTCGGGTGGAATGGTATCCCTCAGCGGTCCCAGGTGAGCGTATTGAAACAATATTTTACCATTCTCGGTTTCTTTGGTGCTGTTGTTCCAGTTTATCCAATCGGCAAGGTCATCATGAGAACGGTCCCTGACCAACCCGTCCGTTACCAACCAGTATTCATGGTTCTCTATATCGTTTTTCAGGAGCTGATGCGCAAGAATGATGTCCTTGCCAATGAGTTTACTGAAATTTTTAACGTTGTAACCGGTGAATTCACCATAATGAGTTATCACTTTTAAGGTAAGGTCATTGGCCGATTTGCAGGCCATACATTGGCAGATCCTCCTTTGCTCATAGGCAATAAGATGGCGATGGAATTCGCGGAACATTTTTTCTACCTGGCCGCAAATGTCTTTAAGGGCCGGGGCCTCACCATATTTATAAAAGAGAATGGCATCGCCCTCGATCTCCGAGATCTCGAGCCCTATCTGGTTGGCATTGATCAAAAGCTCCAGCAGTTCCTGGATGATATAGCGGCTATGCTCGATCTCGGTCTGATTGACAAACCGGGTAAAACCGCTGATATCGGGAATAAAAATTAGTCCGCGGTTGTCCATTTTTTTTATTTAAAGTTAGCATTCGGGCACTCAACCCCTTTTGCAGATGATGAATATACGATAGAAACCGGCTCAAAGTTTCTGAAAAGCTTCAGAGGACCGGGACCTGGCAGTTCATGGTTTTCAAAGAGCAAACGCTTTTTATAATGATATAACCCTTTTCCATTGAAATGTATAGCCGCGGAGGTATTGCATGAACAGCGATCATAAAAGTGAATGAAAGGTTGACCTGGGTATTTTAACGATAGTTAGCTTTTTGATAAAGCAATGATATCCTTCACTTCCAGGATTCGCTTGCTATATCCTCTCGTTGCCACATGGATCATTGCCGATCCCAACTCTTTTAACGTGACAACGGATCCCGGAGCAAACAAACGGATAATAGGTATCAGCCATCCCAGCCATTTGTAAAAGCCGAGTGTATTCTTTAACCCTTTGGTAGGTTGGATAATCCCGGGTCTGAAATTAAACACGCTTTTAAAGGGAAGTTTCATTAAATCATTTTCTGTCTTGCCTTTTATTCTCGCCCACATTACTCTTCCCTTTTCAGTGCTGTCGGTCCCGGCCCCTGAAATATAGCAAAAAGTCATAGCGGGATTATGGTTGACCAGGGTGGTAGCGAAGTTGATGGTCAGCAGGTAGGTGAGTTTATAAAATTCCTGCTCTTTCATTCCCACAGACGATACGCCGAGGCAAAAGAAGCAGGCATCATAACCCGTCAACATGTTTTCAATAGAAGCCAGGTAATAAAAGTCGGGATGAACAATCTCTTTCAGTTTTGGATGAGTGATGCCGCACGACCTTCTTGTCACGACCAGTACTTCTTGCACATCCTCGTGCTGCAGGCACTCATGCAATACACCTTCGCCAACCATACCCGTGGCACCGGTAAGAATAGCTTTGATCTTCATTTTATTTTATATATGCGCCTATGATAAAATTAAGTGAGTTCAGTTTTATCGAACCATTGTTTATTACCGGCAGCTTACTGATGTTCATCCATCCGCACGCGTTCCGGGGGAATATGCTTTCCTTTCAAAAGACAGAATTGCCTTTACAGCAAAATTCTTATTGATGGCGTACTGGCCAAAGATCCCCGCTGAAAAACTGATCTTCGCTTTTTCCAGATTCTCCAGGATACTGTTCCCGCGGGCAGATACCAATGACAATCCTTTTTCATAGCCAAAGACCATCCTTCCGGCCTGGGCGAATGTATCAATGGAAGCAAAAAGAAAAATAATGACGAATATTGTTTTTCTCATAGCCTGCTTTAATAATAAGCTGGTTTTTTATGCAAGAAAAGCCTTTTTGAATTTCGGCATGACCCTGTTTCCGGAAGCCTGTTCATAAGCATAGGCAATGCTTATTAATAACCCTTCACTGTAAGCCGGACCAAAGAAAGACAAGCCGACGGGCAAATCATAAATCATTCCGCATGGGACCGATATATGCGGGTAGCCGGTAATGGCGGCAGGCATCGTCAGGAAAACATCGCCCCAGCGGTCACCATACACCACATCAATACTGCAGGCGGGTCCCATGGTAAGGCCACAGATCGCGTCCAGCTTATTTTCTGCTAACACAGCATCAATGATGTTCTTCGATTCAATATGACTTTTATGCAAAGCCTCTGTGTATTCCTTGCTGTCAAGACCCTTTTTCTTATCGGAACTTTCCAATGTTTCCTGTTTGAAATAAGGCATAGCCTTATCTTCATTCCTTTTGTTGAATTCAACAATATCTGTTAATGTTTTTACCGGGGCATTGGCTGCGGATAAATATTTGTTTACCCCATCCCTGAATTCATATTGTAACACCAGGAATTCAGCATCTCCCATTTTATTTATTTTGTCAAGGTATTCTATTTCGATTATTTCAGCGCCTTGCTGTTTTAACAGGTCAATTGCCTTTTGCTGCAGCGCGTGCATATATTGATTATCTCCCTGCGGCTTCTTTTCAACGCCTATTTTTTTTCCTTTCAACGCATTTGCATCCAGGAACCGGGTATAATCGGGCTGAGCCTTTCCATTGCTGTCTTTGGTTGCAACGTCCGCTTCATCTGTGCCGGTCATAACGCTTAATAAGATAGCAACATCTTTTACTGTTCTTGCCATGGGACCGGCTGTATCCTGTGTGGCGGAAATAGGTATGATACCACTGCGACTCACCAGGCCAACGGTAGGTTTTAACCCGACAATGCCATTGGTGGAAGCCGGGCAGGTAACAGATCCATCTGTCTCCGTACCCACGGCCACTGTACAAAGATTAGCAGCCACTGCAACTCCCGAACCCGAACTGGAACCACAAGGATTATGATCGATTATATATGGGTTTTTAGTTTGTCCGCCGCGGCTGCTCCATCCCGAACAGGATTTGGTTGAACGGAAGTTGGCCCACTCACTCAGGTTTGTTTTGCCAAGGATAACTGCACCTGCTTCTCTTAACTTTTTTACGACAAAAGCATCGCGGCGGGCAATATGTCCCTGCATAGCCAATGCGCCGGCAGTGGTTTGCATCTTATCTGCCGTGTCAATATTGTCTTTGATCAGGATGGGGATTCCGTGAAGCGGACCTCTTGGCTTGCCTGACTTTCTTTCCTCATCCATTGACCGGGCAATGCTGATGGCATCCGGGTTAAGCTCAATCACAGCGTTGAGCGATGGACCTTTTTTATCTATCCCATCGATCCGGTCGAGATACAGTTTCGTTAATTGTTCGGAGCTATATTTACCCGACGCCATCTTCTCCTGCAAAGACATGATGTTTTCTTCGTCCAGTTCAAATGTGGCAGAAGCGTCGGCGTTTGCCGGATTGGCGGTTGTTGTTTTAGGAGGATCATTCTGACAGGAAGAGGCAAAGAGGGACGTGATACCTGCGGTGGCCAATGTACCGGTGGCAATAAAATTCCTGCGTTTCATCGTTTTGGTTTATTGATGGAAGATATCTGCAAATTACGAACCCTGCCGCAATCAAGCCCTTGTATTGTCGCTTTTATCCACCGTATTGCTAAAATCTCTTACTATGTTTGCATCTACAACGAAATACAATGAGAAAAATAGTTTTATTCCTGCATACGAGCGTTGACGGTTTTGCAGCAGGACCGGATAGGGAAATGGACTGGATCCATGTAGACGATGAGATCTTTGATTTTGCCGGTGGGCAAACAGACAATGCAGATACTGCTTTGTACGGAAGGGTTACTTATCAGATGATGGATGGTTACTGGCCAACGGCAGCAGATCAACCCAATGCCAGCAAACACGATATTCAACATTCGACATGGTATAATAAGGTAGAAAAAATTGTGCTCTCCAGGACCATGAAAAATAATGACCAGTCAAAGAATACAAGATTCATTAGCGATCATGTTGGTGAGGAAATACGCCGCCTGAAACAAAAACCGGGAAAGAATATTCTTGTCTTTGGCAGCTTGTCTGCCGTACAAACCTTATTCAGCGAGAATCTTGTTGATGACATCTGGCTATTTGTAAACCCTGTTATACTGGGTAAAGGGCTTTCATTTTTTGACGGGGTAAAGGAACGGTTGAAACTGAAACTTGTCTTAAGCAAGACATTTGCTTCAGGAGTTGTTTGTTTACATTATGAAAAGCGTTGAACAGGAGTATTGATATGAAGGATCGCCTTTAAATATTTCTGTCACCTGGGAAATTGTACATGCCTGAATAGAGTTGGCTTCTTTAATTATTAATTCCCTGCGTTCATTCTTGCAAATGCTTTTTGCAGGTCATCATATCCTGCTTTAAGCATCGTTTCGCTCGTACCATACGTAATGGTTTCCTTTTCCTGTGCCAATTGGTCAAAAACAGCATCAATAAAGCCGCTGACCGGCGGCGCAAAATCATGAATGCCTTTCCCGCCCAGGTCTGTATTCAGCGCAGGCGGCACCCATTCGATCACTTCGATATTTTTTGGGCGCAGCATATGCCGTAACGATAGCGTAAAAGAATGTAAGAATGCCTTGGTAGCGCAATACACCGGCACCTTTGACAGGGGTGAGAATGATAAACCGGATGTTACATTCATGATTACTTTCAGGGAAAGCATGTTCTGGAATAATGCAGCAAGGTGAAGAGGCGCCTCGATGTTGATTGTTATCTCTTCATTCGCCCGTTCAAAGAAATTCTTATCTGCCACCGACATCCATTGCTGTATCCCCGCATTATTGATGAGTACATTGAGATCGGGATGCTCTTTTCCGATCCATGTATGCAATTCTTCACGTTCGTTGACGGTCGATAGGTCGCAGGTCCTTGTTATGATTGCAGGAAGTTTATCCTTTGCTTCCTTCAGCACTGACTCACGGCGCCCGCAGATGATCACCGTGTTGTTTTCCTTTACAAATCGTTCGGCTAATCCAAAACCGATACCGGATGCGCCACCCGTGATCAGGATCTTGTTGTGGGAGAGATTCATAGTTTTTGTCTTGTTGTATAAGGAGAAGAACAAATGATAACCCGGTTTGTTTAAAACGACAACGAAGGATCAGGGTTTTATCAGCGGGTAAAGACTTTCATACCGGGTCAGCTTATCACTGTTTACTCTTCTGGTAAGACTGTCGGTCCAGAATTCTATAATGCTCATGATGTAGGAAGGGACGATTATTTTTTTTCCATTTTTATCGATAAAGCAGAAATATTCCTGGCTGCTCCATGGCAATAAGTTCCTGGGAGAATGAGGATAAAGGTTCTGATGCAGTTCTATGCGTTCTATTTCCGGGCTGTTTATTTCTGTGGTCAGGTTATTTTTCCGGTCGACCATCTTCAGCGAGTTGTAGGTCACGATAAAATCCCGGTTCATTGAATATTTGAGGTAATTAATGAAGATATAAACCGAAGGAACGGTTAAGAATGTAAACAGGAAGTTGATAAAAAATATGGGACCATACTGGTTGTTACCTGCAAATTTCGGCAACATGATCACATTAGCCGCTACCTGCAATGCTGCGAATAACCAGATGGCAAAAGATTGGCCGATGACCCTTTTTTTAGAGATTCTATATACATGCTCTTTCATGCTGAGCCGAATTGCCGAATGCTGAAGGAACACCTACAGGTAATACCAGGGATTTCTTTTTGCAGCCTTCATATAATTTCGCATATTTCTCCAGAAGGCGAGAACCATATAAACGATAATGGGAGAGCCCATCGTGAGCAGCGAAGCATACATAAAATATTGACGGATCCGGCTGGTAGCAATGCCCATTCGGGCGCCGATGGCGGTACAGACACCAAAAGCATTCCACTCCACAAAGCTTTTCAACTTGTTCATACTACTAAGATAGAAATTTGCGTCAAAAGGCACAATATGGCTTATTAACATGGGTGCTTTTTTGTAATTTCGCAACGCTTTCAATTGCAGACAGGCGATTGGGCTTCCAGGTTAAGCTTTCTGTCGCAACTCGTTAACAATCTGCAATCGGAAATACAGAATATATAATAATATTAAATCCTCTATCATGGTATTTGATCTCGAACTCATCAGGAAAGTTTATAAGGAAATGCCGGAAAAAATTAAAGCGGCAAGAAAGTTATTGGGTAAGCCATTGACATTCTCAGAAAAAATATTGTACTCCCACCTTACTACACCGGCCAGCCGGCCACACGCGAGAGGAAAAGATTATGTGGATTTTGCTCCTGACAGGGTAGCGATGCAGGATGCAACAGCACAAATGGCTTTGTTGCAATTCATGACCGCGGGACGGGCGAAAGTTGCCGTTCCCTCTACGGTACATTGTGACCACCTTATCCAGGCTAAGATTGGTGCCAAAAGAGATTTGGAACTGGCCATAGAAACCAACCGCGAAGTTTATGATTTTCTGTCAAGCATTTCAGATAAATATGGTATCGGTTTCTGGAAGCCCGGTGCGGGGATCATTCACCAGGTAGTATTGGAAAACTATGCGTTTCCCGGTGGTATGATGATCGGAACCGATAGCCATACACCGAATGCGGGGGGACTGGGCATGGTTGCGATTGGTGTCGGTGGTGCAGACGCGGTGGATGTAATGGCTGGTCTTCCCTGGGAGTTGAAGATGCCTAAGCTGATCGGTGTAAAGCTTACTGGTAAGATGAGCGGATGGACAAGTTGCAAAGATGTGATTCTTTGGGTGGCAGGTCAGCTGACAGTAAAAGGCGGTACGGGAGCGATCGTTGAATATTTTGGCGATGGCGCTGATAGTATGAGCGCTACGGGTAAAGGAACTGTATGCAATATGGGCGCCGAAATAGGAGCGACCTGCTCATTGTTTGCTTATGATTCAAAGATGAGTGATTACCTGAAAGGAACAGGACGTGCTGAAGTCGCGGCATTGGCAGACGGTATCCGTGATCATTTACGTCCCGACCCGGAAGTATATAAGGACCCTGCAAAGTACTATGACCAGGTATTGGAACTCGACCTGTCGGCACTGGAACCGTATATCAATGGTCCGTTTACACCTGACCTGGCAACACCGATCTCCAAAATGGCCGACGCTGTGAAAGAAAATGGCTGGCCCGAGAAACTGGAAGTCGCCTTGATCGGTTCATGTACCAATTCGTCGTATGAGGACATCAGCCGTTCCGCTTCCATTGTAAAAGACGCAATGAACAAAGGATTGAAAACGGTTTCTGAATTCACGATTACACCCGGCAGCGAAACGGTCCGGTATACCATCGAAAGAGATGGGTTCATCAAACAGTTTGAAGATGCGGGAGGATTGGTGTTGGCCAACGCATGCGGCCCCTGTATCGGTCAATGGGCAAGACATATCGATGATCCTAACAGGAAGAATACGATCATTACTTCATTCAACAGGAATTTTGCAAAACGCAATGATGGGAATGCCAGCACGCATGCTTTTGTAGCAAGCCCCGAGATCGTGACGGCATTGGCGATGGCCGGATCGATCAGCTTTAATCCGCTAAAAGATAAATTGAAGAACAGCAAGGGAGAAGATGTAATGCTGGAAGAGCCCAAGGGATTTGAAATGCCACCCAAAGGATTTGCTGTTGAAGATGCCGGTTACCAGGCTCCTTCAGAAGATGGCAGTAAAATAAAAGTATTGGTTGATCCGGCCAGTCAGCGCCTGCAGTTATTATCTGCTTTTGCTCCATGGGAAGGATACGATCTGCAGGGATTGCAATTGCTGATTAAAGTAAGAGGTAAATGCACGACTGACCATATCAGTATGGCAGGGCCCTGGTTGAAATATCGCGGTCACCTGGATAATATCAGCAACAATATGCTGATCGGCGCTATTAACTTTTTCAATAATCAAACTGATACCGTAAAGAATCAGTTGACCGGTGAGTACGGTGAGGTGCCGGCCACGGCGAGGGCGTATAAGGCAGCTAATGTGGGAAGCGTGGTAATAGGAGATGAGAACTACGGTGAAGGTTCATCGAGGGAACATGCCGCTATGGAACCCCGTCATCTTGGTGTAAGGGCGATTTTGGTAAAAAGCTTTGCCCGCATTCATGAGACCAACCTGAAAAAGCAGGGAATGCTGGCACTCACCTTTGCCAATAAGGAAGATTATGATAAGGTACAGGAAGATGATAACATTGATATTAACGGACTGGTGAGCTTTGCCCCCGGTGTGCCGTTAACAGTCGATCTTAACCATAAAGATGGTACGGTCGATACCATTGAAGTCAATCATTCTTATAATGAGCAGCAGATCGAATGGTTCAAAGCCGGTGGTGCGTTGAATGTGATCAGGGCGGCGTTTGCGAAGTGATAGCGTGATCAATTTCTGCAAAAGTCACGAATGGCATCAGCAACCTGCAACCATGCTTCTTCAGGCCTGGCCCATTTATTAATTGCTTTGACACGTTTATTTTTATCCAGGGGCAGGAACTGGAAATTGCTTATTTGATAATCTGTTTTTTTCTTTCCGAGTGCTTCCGCTATGTCCGGCGGATAAACATGCCAGTTTTTCCAATCGCAGTCTTTTATAAGTATGGGTATAATCCGGCACTTATCATTTTTATGCCGCTCCATAATCGTTTTAAACTCCACTTCGTGTGCGTAGCTTGACGAAATCAGTTCCTGGCTTATTAATAAAATACAGATATCGGCATTTTGCATAATAATCTTAATGTTTTTGTCCCAATCTTCACCGGCCTTTATTAAACCGTCCTGCCAGATTTCTATCAACCCTTCTCTTTCGATATTTACCAGGTACTGCTGCATTTTCTTTCTGGATCCAATATCATCATGCGAATAAGAAATGAACACTTTCTTTTTTTCATTTTTGCCAAATCCAAAAGGATCTGTAGCCAGGATCTCATCTATTTTCTCTTTTTGAAGATCAGTATGGATATACCCGATTTTTGTAAAGTCAACATCAAAAATGTCTTCTAACAGGGAGCTGACTTTTATCTCATTTTTTACTTTGACCTTACATCGTATTTTTTCGATGCCTTCATTGTAGTAGTTAATAAGCTCGCTGTAATTAAAGAACCCGGGTTGTTCCAGGTTGATACAATGCTCGCAATTGCACGGTATTTGTCTTTCGAAAAATATATTCGAAAATGAATTTTTATGGATGCCCTCTATGGTATTGCAAACATCGTAAAGTAACAATTTTCGGTTAGTGGTATTGCCTGATATCTCGATTGCGATTACCTGCTGCCCTGTTGCGGGAATTTTTGTTTCCTCAACCTTTGCTATGCACCCGTTTTTTTCAAAAAATACTCCTGTTCGCCACACCAAACCTTTACCATTTACATACCTGATTGCTTCGTGAAGTCGCACGATTAACCTCGTAATGATCCCTTTTGGCATGAACGGATAAAGGTACCTGAAATGCAAAGCTCCTTTTTTGTTCCACTGGTAATCGGGTTGCGTAACAGCCAGCAATTGAGGTGCAATATATTCATCCTTTTTACCCTGGATTTTATACGTCACTTCAAAATTGTCTTTCACCATTAAACTCAGCAGGAGATTTTTTTCGGGGTAACTATAGCCGGCTTCGTCCCAGATTGCATAGATCTGTTTTTGGGTAAAATGGCCGTCGCTGTTTTCGATTTCTTTTCGTTTTAGTACACTGTAAACACCATCCAGGGCCCATTTTGGATTCAGGATTACATAACCTTCCGTTTGGAAATGGACAATCTCACCTATTTTATGCTGGTATTCGCTTAAATCCAGTGCCAGCTTTTCATTTATATCCACGTTTTTGCAAACGGCCAGGTAATCCTGGATGGATACATAATTTACTTTCAGATCAAAGAGGGCCTTACGCGCGATGCCCCACTTTGCGGGTAGCTCCTTGCCAAGTATTTTTAGCTGATTGAGCTTTTCTTTTATCAAATGCTGTAAAGTCGCAAACCTGCCGTCTTTATCAAAAGCTGTAGCCAGGTTTACTGCCTGAAATGTAAATAGTAAATCAGGGTAAAGCTCCTGGTACTTTTTTGCGTCAAAAGATTTGTTGATCTGTCCCTCCTGCATTTTTATCTCATTGGCGACTACTATCAATTCGCTGTTTTGGTTATTTTCATTTTTGCCAAGGAGAGATATAATATTAAACCAATAGTCCAGGTTGTCGTAATCCCTCCTGGCAGCAGTAAGCAATATATAGAGTGCATCAGAACTCAAAAAAAACTGGTGAGTTAAATATTGCACTTCCTGTCCGCCAAAATCCCAGATATTTACCGATATCGGTTTCGATAGTTTGCCATGGGGGCACTTCCATTTAATAACCTGTATCCCCACTGTTGAGTCTTCATTGGCCGGAATAATATATTTTGGATTGGTAAGTTTTTTCATCAGGGAGGTTTTGCCGGCATCAGGTTCCCCTACGATTAAAATTTTAGCTTCATAAAGAACCTCCATTTTTTCATTGAAGTATCGTAAAATGGCTTCATTCCCCTTCTTTACAATGTCTATGGGAGGGTTTACAATTGGGTTATTCTTTACATTTATTTCATTTTTATAAAAAAAGGAAAACCCTAGAATACTCATTCTCGTCGTAATTTTAAGGGCGTTTTTCTTTTTCAAGTAAGGAACCAGGTGTTTCAAGTCGCCGATTTGATTTGAGCTCAGATCTAAATTTTGTAGCCTGGAAATTGTGCGCAATCCTTTTATTTCCTGAATCTGATTATGACTGAGATCTACATATTGCAATTTAGCTGCAGATAGGTTCTTTATTTCTGTGATTTCATTTCTTCTGAGATGTAAGGTGTTTAAAGATTCTAGTTTTTCCAGTCCCTTTATTTCGGAAATTTGATTAGAGATAAGCGACAGATAGTTCAAATTTATTAGCGTATCTAGTCCTTTTATTTCCCGTATTTGATTCAAACCCAGACTTAATCTTATCAGGTTACTAAGCTTTTCTAATCCTTTTATCTCCTGGATTTGATTCGAGCTAATGAATAAATAGGCTAAATTTATTAGTGTGTCCAGGCCTTTTATCTCGCGTATGACATTTGAAGTAAGAGTTAATGATTGGAGTTTGCTGAGCTTTTCTAATCCTTTTATCTCCTGGATTTGATTGGAGCTGATGTCCAAAGAAATCAAATTGCTTAGGTTATCAAGTCCCTTTATTTCGTCAATTCGATTATGACCGAGATTCAGGTATTCAAGCGTGCTTAGTTTATCAACTCCTGTTATCTCCTGGATTTGATTGAAGCCAAGATCCAGGGTTTTCAATGCGGTCAACCGGTCTAATGCAGTTATATGCGTAACGAGATTAAACCGGAGGTGAAGTGATTGTAGATTTATTAAGTTGGAAATAAAAGATAAACTGTCTATTCCCAGGTTTTTGTCGTATTCTCCGTTACAAACAAGAACACGCAATTCTGTTAACTTTTCAAGTGCAGCAGGTGGCTTATTGAATTCATTATTATCTCCGGAATTTTTTGTATGCTTTTGTGATATTTTTCGTTCTTTATCAAAACTGTACCAGGATTCACTTAAAATCAAAGTGTGTAAATGCGTGCATTGTCGCAATAGCTTGTCAACAGCTGAACCTTCTTCCATGTCTTTATCTTTCAGACCGCAATTACCTAAGTCCAAAGAAGATTCCTGGTTGATAAGACAATCCTGTATTAATTTAAGTGCAACGTCACTCATTGCGTTTTACATTTAAAGACATAGAAACAAAAGGAAAATAAATACGGTCATTAAAAACTCTCAAAACGCCTTCGGCTTATTTACCTCATCTCCCTTCCCCGCATTCTTCACATACTTATCCAGCCACATATTCTGCTCCGCCAGCATGGTCAGTATATTTTCGCGGCCGCGATAACCGTGCGCTTCATAAGGCAGGCTCACGAACTTCACCGTACCACCATGTCCCTTGATCGCATTGAACAATCGTTCACTCTGTATCGGGAACGTGCCGGTATTATCATCCATCTCTCCGTGAATAAGCAGGATAGGAGTTTTGATCTTATCGGCATATGAGAATGGGCTCATTTCATTATAGAGTTCCGGCGCTTGCCAATAGGTCCTGTCCTCATTCTGAAAACCAAATGGTGTCAATGAACGATTATACGCTCCGCTGCGGGCAATCCCAGCTTTAAATAGATTGGTATGCGCTAGCAGGTTTGCCGTCATAAACGCTCCATAACTATGACCACCCACCGCGACACGGTTACGATCGCCAACACCCATCTCTGCGAGCTTATTGATCGCTGCTTCGGCATTCATGCGCAGCTGGTCAACAAAATTATCATTGGGTTTTTTAGTGCTGTCGGTGGAAACGATGGGCATCTCTGCATTATTCAATACCGCATAACCTTGTGTGACATAAAATACAGGAGAGCCCCAGTTGAGCAATGTAAACCGGTGTTCACTTCCACGGACCTGCGCGGCATCAGCAGCCGAATTGTATTCGGCGGGATAGGCCCAGATAAAAACAGGCAACGGACCTTCTTTACTTTTATCGTAACCTTTAGGTAAATAAAGATCACCCGTTAAATCAACACCATCGGCACGTTTGTATTTTATTTTTTCCTTACTGACACCATCCAGTTGGGGATACGGGTCAGCAAAATTGGTCAGCTGGCGATCGGCAATGCGCAGCCTGAGGTCTTTCTTCCAGTAATTCGGGACGAGCTTTTCACTTTCGCGTCTTGTAATCACTGTCAGCTTGCCTGGGTCTATGACGGCTGCGATGTTTTCGAAGAATCCTTCATTGCAGCGCCATATTATTTCGGGTTTCTTAGTTGCCAGGTCAAAGGTGGCCAGGAACGGAAGATCACCTTTGGGCGAGCTGCCCGTCGGATTATTCATTAATAGTTTAGATCCATTGTCAACCGTTACCAGTACATCCCTTCCCCATTGGTTCCTGGTAGTTACGGGAAATCCGGGGTTGGAATATGCATCAGTCGTATTTCTTTCCATTAGTTTTTCCATTTCACCATTCGATGGGTTATAACGGTTGGTTTGGGTTTGCTGTTTACCGGAAAGTCCCTCATATACCAGGGCAAGTGTCGCGTTGCCCCAGGCCACGCCGCGATAACGCATCTTTGTTTTGAATAACTGTTTTGCCTCCCCGGTAAAGGGTGCAGCCAATGCATACACGGCATCATGGTAATCGACTTTCTTTTTAATAAGACCGCTGTCCAATGGCATCGACCAGATAGCGGTGGCCGGCTCATCGTCCCTCCAGTCAAAGCCGCGGGCCACATTTTGAATATTATCATTTCCGCTCGGAGCCGTCTCGGCAGACGGAAGATCGGCCAGTTGTTTAACCGGTTTTCCATTCATGTCAACGATCGTAACGTTGCCGGGAAATCCAAAGGCCGGCACAGAATAAGAAAAAGGTTTTTTGATCGAACGGATCATCATGTATTTCCTGTCCGGTGAAATGTTGACATTACCGTAAATAGCCGGCTGGCCAATCCTGGTTTCCGTGCCATTCACATTCTTCACCAGCTGACTTGTGGCATAAAACTCGAATAGCTGTTCATCATATGGACTTTTGATCAGGTCCTGGAAAGTGGGACGCGGAGATGCTTTTCCATAATTCTCCTGTACCGTGGGTCCTTTCGGCATCAGCGGTTTAGGCGGCGCCGCAGAGGAGGGTTTGATAATGGCCCTGTATAATATTGTATTGTCATCGTACCATTGATAGCCGCCGGCAAACAACGCATTCAATGCTGTCTTGTTTACTTTCGTGGCTTTTTGCGTAGCCAGGTCTATTACGTACAGATCAACATGGTCACGCGTGACCTGGATGAAAGCAATTTTTTTATCGCCCGGGCTCCAGCTTACATTGGCGCCGTATAAAGGCGAAGGAAGACCGGTTATTTTATATTCTTTACCGGTTGAAAGATTTTTCAGGTAAAAATTATTGATATAATTCTGCCGGCTTGGCGCAAAATTCGATGGGTTGATCCGCAATCCTGCGATCTTCAATTCGGGACGTGCCAGTTCCTCCACAGAAGGATAAAGGCTGAATTCGCTGAACAGCATCCATTCACCTTTGTCATCAATGCTGACATTCGGCGTTGGCTTTGCCAGCAACATGTCAGCAATGTCTTTGGGAGGCGTTTTATAAGAGCCATCATCCTGCGCGGTAACAGCAATGCTGGCCAGTAAAAAGAAAAAGCTGAAAACTACAATGATGCGCCGGGTAGTCATAACAATAGTTTTAGATTGTTAAGGTATGAAACAAAGCGGTTGAAAAAATATCAGCAGTATAATAATTTCAGAAAGCGAGAGACTACTTATTGAGACCCGCGCAACTTTGTGTCCGGAGCGAACAAAATCTTTAGCGACGCGGCTTCCGAATCAAAGGATACACTAAATTTACCGTCTAAATTTTTTTTATGATTTCATTTCCTGCAAAGACCATTGTTATTGTTGCTTTGTTAGCGTGTGGCACGGCTCCGGTAAAAGATAAGACCTCAGATAAGCCGGGCGCCTCTGCCGGTGATATTAATTTGCCGTCCGGGTTTACATCCGCGTCAGTGATTGAAGCATTGGGCAACAATCGCCATATTGCTGTCAACAGTAACGGTGATATTTATGTAAAGATGGAAAGACTGAAGGATGGTAAAGGCATTTATGAATTGCGGGATGTAAATAAAGACGGGCATTACCAGGTGGTAAAGAGTTTCGGCAATTATGGGGGCACAGGTATAGCTATTAAAAACGGATATCTCTATGCTTCGTCGAATAAAGAAGTGTTTCGTTATAAGCTTACCAATAATGAAGTAGCCAACCCGGATAATCCTGAGACGATCGTGACCGGTTTAATCGATCGCGGGGAGCACAACAGCAAATCCATTGCATTGGATAACGCTGGTAATATTTATGTAAACATCGGTGCTTATTCCAATGCCTGCCAGGTGGCCAACAGAACAGCGGGTTCGCCGGGCCAGGATCCCTGCCCGATATTGGAAAAGGCTGGTGGTATCTGGCAATTTAAAGCAGACAAACAAAATCAATCTTACAATGAGGGCGTAAGGTATGCGACAGGTTTGCGTAATGTCGTAGGCCTGGATTGGAACACGCAGCAAAACGAGTTGTATGCCATGCAGCATGGCCGCGACCAGTTGAACCAGATGAAGCCCGATACCTATAACGATCAGCAAAGTGCGGAGCTTCCAGCAGAAGAGTTTTTTCTTTTAAAGAAAGGTGTGGATTGCGGATGGCCCTATTGTTATTATGACCCGATGCAAAAGAAGAAAGTACTGGGACCGGAATATGGCGGCGATGGCAGGAAGGAAGATCGTTGTGCCGGTAAGGAAAAACCTATCTATGCCTTCCCCGCACATTGGGCGCCGAATGCCGTTTTGTTTTATACCGGCAATATGTTCCCGGCAAAATATAAGAATGGTGCTTTTATCGCTTTTCATGGTAGCTGGAACAGGGCCCCGTTACCGCAGGGAGGATTTTGTGTGGTGTTTGTTCCTTTTAAGAACGGGAGACCATCGGGTAATTATGAAATGTTTGCCAGCGGGTTTCCGGGTAAAGATGTATTGAAAGGACCCAATGAAGCCAGGTACCGTCCCTGCGGATTAGCACAGGGTCCGGATGGCGCTTTATATATTTCCGATGACAGCAAAGGGAAAATATGGAAAGTTACCTATAGCAAATAGTGGTGACTTCTTGCTGAGGACCGACGCTACCGCTAAATGAGCATTGATCATTGAATATTACTCAAAAACTGATTTGCGGGAGTTTACATTTACAATTGCAATCTTCAGCCTCTTGCAGGCATTGACTCTTCCAACTGTTTTAATGCGGCGTTTATTTTTTCCTGCTGCTGTTCTTTGAGTATTTCAACGGGAGGTGCGGTACGGTCCCTGCAATCAAGGATACTTTCCAGCACAGTGGGATCCGAAGCTTGGAATTCACGTGACTTGAAGTCGCG
>JADMIO011475753.1_pt1 | contig 72544 bp, 69 predicted proteins | sample 8958161 | NCBI WGS metagenome assembly JADMIO01 (sample SAMN16585339, study PRJNA669376) | soil metagenome | isolation source: Crop rotation soil | place: USA: Cullars Rotation, Alabama | collected 2011 | reverse complement strand
CGACAACTTGTCCACGTGGAATTCTAAGCTTAGGATCCCAATGTGCTGGAAAGGATCTGCACTTCGCGAGGTAACACCGGCACCAGCAGGACGGCGGCGTAGTCGTCGGCCAACGGGTAGTCGCCAGGCGCGCGCAAACCTTTTGCCACTTTGATGTAAAGCTCGCCATCGGTCTCGACCCGGACCCGGAAGGCATGCTGTGTGTCTGTCGGTTTGTCCGAAGGAAGCGGAGTGAACTGAACCTTTTTCGCTTGCGCCAGGATGTCGTCGGGAACGTCCGCCGCGCTTTGCCATTTCTCAAAATCGCGCAGGCTCGATTGGACTTCCTCGGCCACCTCGTCTGAATCCGGCTCGTTCTCGGCATCGCCGTCCGAGTCGTCGGCCGCGTCATCGGAGCTATTTGCGGCGCTGTCGAAATTTGTATTCTCGTCGTTGTCCGAGTCGTCTCCGGCCGGGTTGGCTTCGGCTTTCTTTTTCGGGAGAAGGTAGATCTCGAGGGCCTTGCCCAGGTCGCGGGTGGCGATTGGGGTGCTGGTGTTCAGGACGATGACCTGTTCCGGTTCGTTGGCTTTGTTCCGGGCGACCACGCCGGCGCTGCCGTCGATGCGAAACATGGTGTCCATCGACGGAATTTTGAGCTTGGTTTCGGCGTCATTCTGGGTGATGGCGCCACCCTGCGAGGTGCGAACGCCTTTCGTTAGGCGAATCTTCACGAAATCCTCGTGCTCCGGCAGTTTCACCGGGGAGGAGCGCAGGAAGACCTGCCGATGATGCGGGCCGTAGGTCAGTTTGTAGTGCGGGGCCGGGTCGTCCTGGGGAAAAACTGCGGACTGCCCGAGCGCTTCCAGCTCCACATGGCGCTCAAGCTCTCCTTCATCGACGCTGTGACTGAGCTCGAAGGTGGCGGTGATTTGTCGCAGCGTCGGGTTCGACGGATCCTGGTAGAATTCGAGGTCCTTGATCGTGACTTCGAAAGCAGGCGTGTGCGCGTCCCAGGTCAGCTTCTCCAACCGCACCGGCGACGGGAAGAAGTTGCGATCGAACACGACATGAATCGTTTTGTCCGCCGGCCAATCTTCGGTCGGCCGGAAGATGAGAGTATGATCGTTAGACCAATACCAGTTTCCGGTTATCGCCGGATCGAGCCGAACATTGGCGAGAGTCGGCTTTTTCAGATCCTCCAGTTTCGCCACCGAAGCGCTGAAGGTGATCGTCAATGGCGGAAATGTGAGTTCCTTCTCCAGCTTTGTGACCGGGATCGAACCGACAGAAACCGTGACGTACTGCGGCTTTGGCCGGTTCTGATACCAACGCCATCCCCAGGTCCCCCCGCCGGCCAGTGCCAGGACGAGAACCAGCACGGACCAGCTCACACGCGGGCGTTCTCGATGGAAACGCAGGGCACCGGCGCCGATGGCGGCGAGCCACCGGGGCGGCTGCCAGCGGACCTGGCCGAAAATGGCTGAGAAGATCGCGGCCAGCGCACGCGCGCTTGTTTGGCCGATCCGAGCGAGGAACCTTTGCATGGGTGGAATACGTCCCCGCCCCGGCAATCTTTCAGCGTTGTTTCGCGCGCCAAGTGCGCTAAAAAATGCGAGCGAATGAAGAGCGCGGGAATGGCGGCAACGCGGCGGAGCCTGGTGGAGAAACTGGCGAACTGGGAGGACCGGAAGAACTGGCAGGAGTTCTTCGATACCTACTGGAAGCTGATCTTCTCAGCCGCGCGCAAATCCGGCCTGACGGAGGCGGAAGCACAGGAAGTGGTGCAGGAAACGATCATCACCGTGGCGAAAAAAGTTGGACAATTGCGCTACGATCCGGCCGTCGGTTCCTTCAAAGGCTGGTTGTTGCACATCACGCGGTGGCGCATCGCCGATCAATTTCGAAAACGCCAACCCGGCGCGGGTCGGCTGCGTTTCGGCGATGACACGCGGCTAACGGCTACGCTCGATCGAATCCCGGACGCGGCCGGCGCGGCGGACCTGGAGGAGATGTGGGAAAAGGAATGGCAGGAAAACCTGCTGGCCGCGGCCCTACAGCGCGTGAGAAAGAAGGTCGACGCCAAGCAGTTTCAAATTTTCGACTGCTACGTCCGCAAGGAGTGGCCGGCCCAGAAGGTGGCGGCAGAGTTGGGAGTGAATGTCGGGCAGGTCTACCTGGCGCGCCATCGCATCGGGGCGTTGTTGAAGAAGGAAACGCGAGCGCTGGCGAAGCTTGGAAGATAAGAGCGGATCGCGCGCCTTGGGCAAAGGCAAAGGTTTGATGCGGCCCCGCGGCAAGATTGCCTCGCCTACGGACTCTGTGTAAAATCCGGCCATTCACGATAAAGTGACAGATGTCCCGCCGGAGGTATCAGGTTCGGCGTCGATTCCGGTAATCCCTGATCACGAGGTGCTGCGCGTGATCGGACGCGGCGCTTACGGCGAGATTTGGCTGGCTCGTTCGCTAACCGGCGCGCTCCGCGCGGTCAAAGTGGTTTATCGAACGACGTTTGAAAGCGAGCGCGCTTTCCAGCGCGAGTTCCAGGGCATGTCGAGCTTCGAGCCGATTTCTCGCGCGCACACCGGCTTCGTGGATATCCTGCACGTCGGTCGGACCGGAGAGTATCTCTATTATATAATGGAGCTGGCGGACGATCACATCGCCGCGCGCAATATCTCTCCAACCGATTACGTCCCGCGCACGCTTAAGACCGATATCGAACGTCACCGGCGGCTGAGCGCGACGGAATCCGTGCACCTTGGCATTTCGTTAACGGAAGCGCTGCAAGCCCTGCACGATCACGGCCTGACCCATCGCGACATCAAGCCATCGAATATCATCTTCATCGATGGCGCACCGAAACTGGCTGACATCGGGCTCGTGGCCGCGACAGGCCAGCGCTCGTTCGTCGGCACCGAAGGTTATGTGCCGCCGGAAGGACCCGGCACGCCCCAGGCGGACATCTTTAGCCTGGGGAAAGTCTTATATGAAGTCAGCACGGGAAAAGACCGGCTCGATTTCCCGGAGCTCGACTCGCAGCTGACGGGTCGCCCCGACAAGAAAGAGCTGCTGCATTTGAACGACGTGCTTATTCGCGCGTGCGCGGCCGATTCGCACAAGCGTTATGCGTCGGCCGCCGACATGAACGGCGATTTGTGTCGCGTTGCGACTGGTCTGCCGCCGATCAAACAATCGTCGGCCTGGAAGTGGATGGTTGGCGCTTTGGTGATGGCCGTGGCCTTGTTCGCCGGTGCGCTTTTTTGGAAAACGCGGCCGGTCACACCGCCACCGACGGTCGTGCGGTTGCAGACGACGATTCGGACCGAGCCGCCGGGCGCATTGGTCGTTCTGAGCGACCCTGGTCCGGTGAAGTTTTACAACGCCAGCAAAAGTCCGGCGACCTTTACCGACCTCGAGCCTCGACGCTACAGCGTGCGGATCATGAGCGAGGGTTACGAACCGGTCGAGACCACGATCGACCTGGGCGCTCGCAAGGTTCCGGTCCTGCCGGTGGTGCAACTGGTGCGAAGCCGTGGTTCGCTGGAGGTGAATTCGCAGCCGCCGGGTGCGCAATACACGCTCACGAGTGAAGACGGCAAGGTTACGCGCAACGGGCCGCTGCCCGCGCGGATCACGGACATACCGACCGGAAAGTATTCCATCGTGGCGAAACGCGGCGATTGGGAAATTCGGGACAGCGTTGAAGTGCAACGCGGGGCCGTGGCACAGAAGTCCTTCGCCTTCCTCACCTCTTCGCTTAGCCTAACGAGCGATCCTGTCGGCGCCGATATTTCCGTGGATGGACAGGCACGGGGTCGAACGCCGTTGAAACTGGATCTGGAAGCCCGTCCTCATGAAGTCGTCGCGCATCTCGATGGCTGGCCGGATGAGCACCGCACCATCGCGCTGGAAGGGGGAAAGGAGATCAGTGAGCAGTTCCTTTTCGCCAACGGCAGCGTCAAGATCACGAGCGCCCCGGCCGGTGCAAAGGTCCTGCAAAACGGACAGGAGATTGGACAGACTCCCTTCGTCCGGGAAGACGTAAAGCCGGGACCGGTCACGTTTGAACTCCGCATGCCGGGATACAAGACGGTCTCGGTCACGGGCACAGTGGAACCGCAGCAGCAGGCTTTCCTGGCCAGCCGCCTCGAGAAAAGCCTGAGCCCGGAGCCGGGGCAACCCTGGGTCAATTCGTTAGGCATGAAGTTTGTGCAGCTCGGAGACGTGCGCATGTCGGTTTGGGAAACGCGTGTCCAGGATTACGAGGCTTTCTGCAAGAGCACCGGCCGCAGCCGGGATGTGCCGGACTTCGCCCAGGCGCCCAACCATCCGGTCGTGAAGGTGAATTGGTTCGACGCCATGGCTTTCTGCAACTGGCTGACCGGCAAAGAGCACGATGAAAGCGTGCTCGAGCCTAACCAATTCTATCGGCTGCCGACAGACGCGGAATGGAGCGCCGCGGTCGGTTTGCGCAGCGAAGGTGGAAGCACGCCAGAAGCGCGCGACGGCAAGATCCGGAATGAATATCCGTGGGGCAAGCAGTGGCCGCCGCCGGCTGGCGCGGGGAATTATGCGGACAAGGGCGCGCAGCGTGCGCGGGGCGGCTTGATTGAAAATTATTCAGATGGGTTTCCGCAGACTTCCCCGGCGGGGAGCTTCAAACCAAACGCGCAGGGCATCTACGATCTCGGCGGCAACGTCTGGGAATGGTGCGCCGAGGGATACAAAGGGGACAACAGTCCCGGCGGGCGGGACTGGGGCGTGCTACGCGGCGGTTCCTGGGCCACGAGTAATCGGAATGAGTTGCTCTCTTCCTATCGGAATGTCGTCGATCGCAACGAACGCGACGTGATTTACGGATTCCGTTGTGTGCTGGCGACGGCGCGAAACCAGTGAATTCAGGGAGGGGACGGAGCGCGTTCCTCCAGGCTCTTTTCGCCTAGTAACGCCCAGCTGCGCTTCGGACGTGTCACCAGTTTGAGCCCGAAAGGCGCGATGGCTTTTTCCCGAATGTGCGCGATCGCGTCGTCGACCGAATCCGTCGCGTAAATGAGATCAATGTCACCCGCGCTGATCGTTCCGGCCTCCGACATTTTTTTGATGAAGGCGATCAGTTCGCGCCAGTAATCGACACCCATGATGACAATGGGAAAGTTTCGAATCTTTCCGGTCTGGATCAGGGTGAGCGCTTCGAAGAGTTCATCGAGCGTGCCGGCGCCGCCCGGCATAACGACAAAGGCGTAGGAATATTTGATCAACAGCGCCTTGCGCACGAAAAAGTAGTGCATCGTGACCGATCGATCGAGGAACGCATTTTCTTTTTGCTCGTGCGGCAGGTGAATGCCGCAACCAACCGATCGCCCGTTCACATCCTTCGCGCCACGATTGGTCGCCTCCATGATGCCGGGGCCACCGCCGGTCATGACGGTGAACCCAAGCCGCGCGATGGCCGCGCCCATGTCGCGCGCCAGTTTGTAGTACGGAGAATCCGGCTGGACGCGCGCCGAACCGAACACGGTGACGCAGGGGCCGACAAAATGCAGGACACGGAAGCCGCGCAGGAAGTCGAGCACCACGCGAAGCAGCGTGACGGTCTCGTCGAAACGGGAACGCGGTCCTTCCAGAAAAATCTGATCGGCGCGTTGGGCCGGGGCGGTGAGGGAGGAATGAGCAGGGTGCTCCCGCTCGGCGATTTTGGAACCGGGCTCGGGTTGGCTCATTGCGTCCAAACTAATGTGGAGGGGCAGGCATTGTCCTGCCCCAAAATGCGGCCGCCGCGGCGCGCCCTCCGATTGGCGCATCTTGTCCACAGTTCATCGTTTACATCTTGCGAGGGGAAACCCGCATCTTCATCTTAGCGGGATGGAAGAAGCCGAAGTGCCAATGGAACATTTGCAGGAACATGTTCACGAATCGGCCGAGCACAGCGGAGCGGCCTGGATTTCGTGGGTGGCCCTGAGCACCGCCGTGCTCGCCGTCCTGGCAGCGATCGCGGGACTGCTCTCCGGCAGTCACGCCAATGAGGCGATGATGAAACAGATTCAGGCTTCCGACAGCTGGGGTTATTACCAGGCCAAAAGCATCAAGGCCTCCATCGTCGAAGCCAAGATGGCGCTGAGCGCGTCGCCTAACGATCAGGACAAGGCCACGGCGGAACGTTACCAGCATGAAGAGTCCGAGATTGCTCACGATGCCAAGGAACTCGAGCATGAGTCGGCGCAGAATTTTCACCAGCATGAGGTTTTCTCCCGCGGCGTCACCATGTTCCAGATATCAATCGCTATCGCGGCCATTTCCGCCCTGACGCGGAGGCGCCGATTCTGGGTCGTTAGTCTGATTTTTGGCGTGGCTGGTTCCGTTTTCCTCGTCCTCGGCTTCTTCAGCCACTGATTTATGCGCGTTCTGGCCATTGACGCTTCCCTCCGTCGTACCGGAGTGGCGATTGTCGATGGCGGGAATGGCAAGACCCGCGCCTTGTATTACGGCGCGATTCAGAACCGCGACGCGCTGCCGCCCTCCAAGTGTCTCGTGGCCATCCGCTCGCAACTGGCGGATTTGATCCGGGAACATCAACCAGATAGTTGCGCGCTCGAAGCGGTGATTTATGTGCAGAGCCACAAAACCGCCATCAGTCTGGGCGCGGCCCGCGGGGCTGCCATTCTGGCGGCGGCGGAAATGGGCCTGCCGATTTTCGAATATTCACCCACGCGCATCAAACAGGCCACGGTTGGCCGAGGGGGCGCCGGCAAGGATCAGGTGGCGTTCATGGTGCGAGCGATGTTGGGCCTGGCCGAAACGCCCGACAATGATGCGGCGGATGCCCTGGCGATCGGGTTGGCGCATCTGCGCGCGCAGGAAGTGGCACAACTCGGCGTTCCGGGAGCCAAACAAATATGAGCCACGACCAGGTGCTTGTGCGTTGGCTCGGGCGCATTCCTTTTCCGGACGCATTGCAGGCGCAGGACCAACTGGTGGCGCGGAAGCGTGAGAATCACACGGTGCCTGACGAGGTGCTGCTCCTCGAACACGAGCCGGTTTACACGATCGGCCGAACACCGGACCGCTCCAGCCTGCTCGGCGCCGCGCATCTGCCTCATCCCTTGTTTCCCATCAACCGCGGCGGACAGGCAACCTATCACGGCCCCGGCCAGCTGGTGGGCTACCCGATCATCGACCTGCGACGGTGCGGCCAGGATTTGCATCGCTACTTGCGCTGGCTCGAGCAGACCGTGATCGATCTTTTACAAACTTTCGGCGTGAACGGCCGACGCCGTGAGGGCCTGACGGGCGTCTGGGTGGAGGATCGAAAAATCGCCTCCATCGGAGTCGGGGTGCGCCATTGGATCACGATGCATGGATTCGCCCTGAACGTGTGCGGTGATCTCGCGCCCTTCGAACACATTATCCCCTGCGGTCTTCAAAATGTGCGGATGACGTCGATCGCGATCGAAACTGGAGGGAACCTGTCCGTGATCGACGCCGCGGAAGAATATAAGAAAATCGTGACCGCGCATTTGGCAGATTTGCGGAGGACCGAGAGCGTCCCGGCCTAACGAAAGGAGAAACATGATCGCGTTGGAGGATGGATTTGCAGATGTCCTGGGCAAGGCGCAGCGCGGATTGCGCCTGTCCGACACGGAACTGGCGGAAAAGGCGCGGGTCAGCTCACACAAGATTAAACAGATGCGCGAGGGCGAGTTTGACGAACTGGCCATGCTCCGTGTCGCGGGCGTGCTGGAGCTGGGAACTCGCGCCCTGGCCGAACTGGCGGCCGGGGAATGGCGGCCTGACGAGATCGAACTGGAAGGCCTGGCCCAGTTCAGCACGCATTATCATGACATGCTGGTGAACGCCTACCTTGTTTGGGATCCCAAGAGCCGGCAGGGAATTGCGTTCGATACCGGGGCGAATTGCCGGGAGATGATTGATTTTGCGACCGACAAGAAAATCGCGATCAAACTGATCCTCCTGACCCACGCCCACATCGACCATGTGGCCGATCTCGACACCCTACGGAAGAAGACGGACGCGCCGGTTTATATTTCCTCGCGCGAACCGGTGCCGGGCGCCGAGTTGATTGAAGAGGGCAAGACCTTCGAGCTCGGCAAACTGCGCGTGGAAGCACGGCTGACATGGGGACATTCGCGTGGCGGAATGACCTATTTCGTGCGGGGATTGAAAAAACCGGTGGCGGTGGTGGGCGACGCCGTCTTCGCCGGCTCGATGGGCGGCGGCAGTGTTTCCTACGAGGATGCGTTGCAGACGAATCTGACGAAGATCATGACCCTGCCGGAGGAAACCATTCTCTGTCCGGGGCATGGGCCAATGACGACGGTGGGCGAAGAGAAGGTGCACAATCCGTTTTTCGCAGGGAAGGTGTAAAGCCGTAAATTCCAAATCCGAAAGCACCAAGTTCCAGCGAAGACACGCTGGCGAATGGCGTACGCGGCAGCTCTTGTGTAGCGTGTTCACCATGAACATCGGCTTTGTCGGAGTGGGGCGGATGGGGGCGAACATGGCGCGGCGATTGAAGGACCGCGGGTATCACGTGACAGCTGTCTACGATACGAATCGAACGGCGGCGACCTCGTTAGCCGGCGAAATCGGCGCGGCCGCCTCGCAGGATTTGTCGGAAGTGACCGCGGAATCGGACGTGATTATCACGGTGGTTTCGGATGATGCGGCGATGCGAAAAATTTTCGCGGGCGAAGGCGACAATCTGCTCGTGAACGCGCGCGGAAAGCTCTTTGTAAATTGCGCCACGATTTCGCCCGGGGTGCATGTGGAAGTGGAAAAGCTGGCGCAGAAGGCGGGCGCGCAGGCATTGGAGGCATGCATGGCCTCGAGCATCACGCAGGCGCGCGAAGGCTCCCTTTACCTGATGTGCGGCGGAGAAGAGAGCGCGTTCCAGAAAGCGGAGCCGGTTCTGAAGGATCTTGCGTCCACCGTCCGTTTCATCGGGAAAGCCGGCGAAGCGGCCAAGGTGAAAGCGCTGGTCAACATGGTGATGAATATCAACACCGCTGGGCTGGCTGAGGGACTCGGGCTGGGCGCCGCGCTCGGTCTTGATCTCACCACATTGCGCGAAGTTTTTTCGCAAACGGGCGCCGCCTCGCGCGTTTTGCAGACCGACGGCGAAGACATGCAAAACCGTGAACACACTTGTTTTTTTTCTGCCGCGCATGCCGCCAAGGACAGTGGAATCGCGCTCGAACTGGCGCGTAACGTCGGGCTTGAACTTCCCCTCGCGCGGGCAACGCGCGATCAATATGAGCGCATGATCGCGGAAGGACTCGGCGAGCTCGATAAATCAGGCATCGCTGAACTAACGTTCAAGGATAGGCACAAGCACGCCGGGGATCACGTGTGAAGGGTCGTTGCGCGATCTGCGATCGCGAAGAAACTTTGACCCGGCATCATCTTGTTCCGCGGGCTCGTCATCACAACAAGCGCAATAAGCGCGAATTCGACCGGGCCACTGTGCGAGAGGTGGCGGGCATTTGCCGCTCCTGTCACAATCAAATTCATCGTTTGCTGACGGAAAAAGAACTGGAGCGCGAATACCACACGGTGGCGAAGCTGCGCGCGCATCCGGGAGTGGCGAAGTTTGTAAAGTGGATTCGGAAACGGCCCGCGGGATTCAAGGCACGCGGGTAAATCGGCGGTGATGAGGAGAGTCGTTTCCCGCGATTCCTCCTTTCACCGCCGGGCTGCTGCGTTACTGATGACAGGACGGCAACGCGGCGTAGCTTATCGTTTACACGAATGAGAACCACCTGGCGTGTCTTTGCCTATCTCAAGCGTTACCCGTGGCTCGCCACGAGCATGATGCTTTGCGCCCTGTTAGGGACCGCACTCATTTTGGTCCCTCCGCTCATGGTCCGACGGGTGGTGGACGTTGTGCTGCAGCAACATCATCCGGAACAGCTCTGGTGGCTTGCTTCGCTCGCCGCGCTGGCCTTTGTCGCGCAACAGGTGCTCAATTCCCTTCGCATCCTCATCAACAACACTTTCGAACAGAAGGTCATCTTCGATCTGCGCAGCGATCTTTATTCGCATATTCAATTACTCCCGCTGCGCTGGTTCGATAATCGCGCCACCGGTGACCTGATGACACGGGTGCTGGAAGACGTGAATTCAGTGGAGCGCGTCCTGATCGACGGAATTGAGCGAGGTTCGGTGGCAGCTCTGCAAATTTTGATCGTTCTGGTGGTGATGTTGTACTACAGCTGGAAGCTGACGCTGCTGGCTCTCGCGCCCGTTCCCTTCCTCGCCGGCGGCGCCCTTTGGTACACGCTCACCGCCCATCGCCGTTATCGGCAGCAACGGCGCGCCGCTTCGGCCATGAACTCACTCCTGCACGATAACCTGGCCGGCATTCGCCAGATCAAGAGCTTTGCGCGGGAGAATAACGAACACGAGCGATTTAACCGGGCCAGCCGCGAGTTGAGCCGCGCCACGCTTGTGGTGATGCGAATCTGGGGACTTTACAACCCATCGATGTATTTGATCGGCTCACTTGGCGTCGTGTTTTTGGTCGCTTTCGGAACGCAATCGGTCCTGGCCGGCCATATGCAACTCGGACAGTTGGTCGCATTCCTCATCCTCTCGGCCTATCTCTACGAACCGGTCGGCACGCTGCATCAGCTCAATCAGCTCCTGCAGGCTGGTCGCGCGGCCGGCGAGCGGGTCTTCGAGATCATGGACACGCCCAGTGAGCTCGCGTCGGACACGGGCCGCTACGACGGTCCCGTGGTTGGGGATATTCGTTATGAAAACGTCAGCTTCAGTTATGCGGAGGGTCTGATCGCGCTTGATCGCGTGTCGCTGCACGCGCGCCCGGGCGAAACCGTCGCCCTCGTGGGCACGACGGGAGCGGGAAAGTCGACGCTGGTTAATTTATTGCCCCGCTTTTACGACCTAACGAGCGGCCAGGTTTACATCGACGAACGGCCCATTGGCGAATACTCGCTGCGTGCTCTGCGCGAATCCATCGGCGTGGTGACGCAGGAAAGTTTTCTCTTCAATGGATCGATTCGCGAGAATCTCCTGATGGGGCGACCGACGGCAACCGACGCCGATCTCTGGCGCGCAGTTGATGCAGCCAATGCCCGCGCCTTCATCGAGCGATTGCCGGATGGGCTGGAGAGCGTGGTCGGAGAACGGGGCGTGAAATTGAGCGTCGGCGAAAAGCAACGGTTATCGATCGCGCGCGCGCTCCTCAAGGATCCGCCAATTTTGATTCTGGATGAAGCGACGGCCAGCGTCGACACCGCGACCGAGCGGCTGATCCAGGGCGCGCTTGATAATTTAATGTCGCATCGCACATCCATTGTCATTGCCCACCGGCTCTCGACCATCGTGGGCGCCGACCAGATCCTTGTCTTGGACCATGGCCGAATCATCGAGCGCGGCAAACATGAGGAACTGATCGCGCGCGGTGAAAAATACGCGGCGCTCTGCCGCCAGAGTTTGCTCGAGAAGGAACGGAAGGAGACAGATGATGGGACGGAGACAGAGTTCGCGCCGGCAGATGATGCGGTGGAGACAATTTAGCCGGGGCAGGACTCGAACGGCACAAGGCGGCGCCGGCATCATCCGGCACGTAGAGACGGGACTGGGCGCGTAGCGCTCTTAGTCCTTGGCTTCGCCTAACGAGCCGAGCTTTTTTTCAAGCTCATCGTAGCGGCGCTGGAGCTCAAAGTAGCGCGATTCCATTTCCTCGGAGGCGCGGCGCTCCTCGAGCAGACTTTGTTCGAGGTCGCGGATGCGGTCGTGCAGATCGATGGAAATGCCCGTGGTGGGCGGCTCCGTCGGCGGCGCCGTTTCGGCTTGCGCGGCGAGTTCTTCCTCGGGAGAAGGTTCGGGCGGCAACTGGAGCTGGGAGAGATCGCGAATCTGGCGGCGGGTGCCGTCACAGGCGTTGATGATGTAGGTGTCGCCATCGATCTCGCGCAGGTGAATGAATTCCTGGACGGCGCCGAGCGTGGTCGGCCCGTAATAGCGCTCGGTTGTGACTTCGACCAGCCAATCCATGCCCAGCTCCGGCAGCATCGGGGCCTTTATCCACGTGGCCTGGTCGGAGGAGATAGCGTCGTGCGGAGCGATCTGCGCGTTCCAAGCCCAGGAGGAGAGCTGTTCCAATGACATGGGACCGAAAATGGTCCCATCTTCATGTTTGCGCAGGTACCACTGCTGACTGTCGGCTGGCTCCATCGGCTACTCGTTAGGGGAAGGCGAGGCTGACGCTGAAGCGGGCCCGGGGATGACCAGGGTCTGGCCAATTTGCAATTTGCGGTCGTTCTCGATGTGATTGGCTTTCTGCAACTCACTGATGGTAACGCCGTGCATCTTGGCGATGGAAGTTAATGTTTCACCACGCGCGACCGTGTGGGTGTTCCCGTTTTGGTGGGCCGGAGTCTCAGCCGCGGCGGTGGCTGCGGCCGGCGCCGGGGTGGCTTCGCCAATCATGACGCCCGGGCGCGAATTGGCCAGCTGCTGTTCCAGTTTTAAAATCTGCTGCGAAAGCGTGTCGATCTTCGCGTTTTGCTCGTCGATTTTCTTGGCCAGCGCTTCCAGTTGCTGCGCCGTCCCGGAGTCGTTGGAGCTGGAATGCGGCGCGAGCGCCTGGCCCCGAGCGGGAGTAGAGAGGGCCAGGCTTAAGCCTGCTGCCATGATCGCCCCCAGAGTTAGCCCTTTCATGGCGGAGATGTTGCCATTGCCCTGTTTTTCTGGCAAGCGCGGGGCAACTTGCCTTCCCCCGCCGGTGTTTGTAAATTTGAATATGCCGGAGCGCACTCAAAAGCCGATCGATCCGGTGCCATGGGCGCCGAAACAAGGGGACGGCGGAGGTCCCAGATCTCCTGACATTTCACGACCCGATACAAAGGATCTTCTCAAGCGAATGCGGAAAGTCGATCCGAACCAATCGAAGCGCTACCGGCAGCGCACGGGTCAATAGAAAGCCAGCGTGGCGCTTGATCAAAGTTTTCCGGGCGCCGGCGAGGATTTCCCCGCTTTGCTCCGGCGTAAGGGTTTACTCGACGCGGTGGTTGCTCCTGCCGCGGCGCCGGCGAGCTCGTCGCGGCCGTGGGCTCAAACGGAGGCCACGACCATTCTCGCCTTCAAGTTTTCCGGCGGCGTGCTGGTGGCCGGCGATCGGAGGGCCACTTCCGGGAACACGGTGGTTTACGACCGCGCAGACAAAGTGCTCGAGATCGATCGTTATTCCATCATGGCCATCGCCGGCGTGCCGGCCACGGCTTGGGAAATGGCCCGCGTCCTGGAGCATTCATTTCAGTATTTCCGCCGCACCCAATTGCAGGAGATGAGCGTCGACGGAAAGGTGCGGGCGCTTTCGAAATTGCTGCGCGACAATTTCGGATTCGTTATGCAAGGCGTTGGCATGGTCGTGCCAATCTTCGCGACCTACGACCGCGGGGCGACGCCGGCGGCGCGGCTTTATTTTTACGACGCGATGGGCGCGCAATTTGAAGCGGCCGATTATTGCGCGACCGGCTCGGGGTCGCCCGCCGTGCGCGGCATTTTGTATTATGCCAACAAGTGGAGCGGCAAACCGCTGCAACAACTGGGCGAAGACGAGGCCGTGGCGGTGGCGTTGCGTTCGCTCGACACTGCCGCTGAATCGGACACAGCCACCGGCGGAGTGGATCGCAACGCGCGCATCTTTCCCGTAATCAAGATCGTTTCGGAAAAGGGCATCAGCACGATGGCGGAGGAGAAGATCGCGGAAATTTTCCGCAGCTCAGTGGCATGATCGAGGAACCGTATCGTTGGGTGGAGGCGATTGCGAATCGCCGTGAATACATCGAGACGCAGCTTGCCTCGGGCAGTCCGATCGCGGCGGTCGGCTATGCCGAAGGCATCGTTTTTGTGACGCTGGGAAGAGCGCGCCAGAAAATCTTTGAAATTTACGATCGGATTGCGATGGGCGCGATCGGTCATCCCGGAGACATCGAGCGCCTGCGCATGGCGGCGATTGAGGTGGCGAGCACGGAAGGATTCACGCGCTCAGCCGCCGATGTATCCTTGCGACGGCTGGCGCATTACTCGTTAAGCCCGGTTATGAAGTCGGCCTTCGAACAGGTTTACGGCGCGCCGTTCCTGGCCCGGCTCCTCTTTGCCGAAGTCGGCGCGCGTCCGGAAGACGATCTTTTCATGCGCCTGGAGTACGACGGAGCGATTGCCACGAATGGAAACGGAAACATCGAAACGCGACAACATTCCGCGGCGTTGAGCGCGACCCGGCAGTCGACCGAGCGGATGGAGGAGTTCCTCAAGCAGAACGCGGGCAAAGCAAACTCTTTCGCCGAAGCACTGAGCATCGCGCTGGATGCATGGAGCGTCGGCCACATGACGGCGGGAGCGCAGGCCGCGGAGGGCGACATGCCGAGCGCGGAAGCGATCGCGCGGCATCGCGCAGAGCAACTCGGCCTGGCCGGAATCGAAGCGGCCATCCTGGAGCGGAACAGCCGCAGCCCAATTCGGTATCGATCGCTGGCCGACAACGAAGTGCGGTCGGCGGTGCACGCCTAACGACTCGATTCGACATGCCTCCTCAGCCTGGGCGTTTCGTGCGCCGCGGAAACAACGCGGTCGCCTGTTTTGGACTGCTCCTGATGGCTGTCTGCTTTGCCTGGTTGCAATGGATCGCCTACACGGAAAAGTCGAGCTACATCGCGCCTCCGACGCATCACGAACCGTTTTCCGTGGTGGTTCTTGATCCCGGCCACGGCGGACAGGATTCGGGCGCGATGGTCGGGAATGTGAGTGAGAAGGACCTAACCCTCGACCTGGCGCAGCGCCTCGACCGGATGTTGCATGCCCAGGGCATGGCCACGGTTATGACGCGGAACGACGATCGTTATGTTTCGCTGGCGGAACGCGCCGCCCTAACGAATCGGATCCCGGATTGCATTCTGCTCAGCATTCATTTTAACGAAGGCGAAAAAGCCGGTTCGACCGGGATCGAAACTTATTACGCCGATCACCAGGTGAGGCCGAATCCGCCGCTCGTGTCATGGCTGCCGTTCTTGCAGCGTGCCTCCGTGCAACTGCCGAATCTCGAAAGCCAGAACCTGGCGGGGTGCGTGCAGGAATCCCTCGTGGCGAAAACCCAAGCGACCAACCGCGGCACGAAGGCGCAACAGTTTTTCGTCATCGCCAATGTCCGTCACCCGGCCGTGCTCGTGGAAGGCGGCTTTCTTTCGAACAAGGATGACGCCGCCAGGCTGAGCAAACCCGAGTATCGCGACCAGATGGCCGCCGCCATCAGTGATGGCATTTTGCATTACCGCGACCTGTTGCGGCAGCGGAACGCCACTCTGGCCGTGGGGTCCGAATAACGCCCGGCCGGCCGCGTCCAACGTGCAACGTATGAAATCGCTTCTCGGCTTCGTGATGGTGATGGCGTTTATCGCTTCCGTGCGGGCCGACCAGGCCGTGGCCGACGCGCAACAGGTCTTGAAGGACCAGGGCTACTACTATGGAGCGGTGAGCGGGACGAAGGATGCGGACACGAGCGCAGCCATCCGGCGTTACCAGATCCGGAACGGTCTGGAGATTACCGGCGAATTGAACGACGAGACGCGACAATCATTGCACAAAGCGGCGGCGGCAACGCCCACACCGGTCGCTCCTTCTGCGCCTCCGCCGGCACCAGCCCGGCCGCAGCCGAACACGCAGCAACAACAGCAACGGCCGAATGAGCAGGAGCCGGATGATTCCGATTTGCGCGACAATGGCGCGCCCTACGCCGCGCCACCCCAAACTGCTCCGAATGATCCACGCTCCATGCCCGTTCCGGGCGTGCCGCCTCAGGTCTATCCCGGGCGTGTTCCGCCCCAGATAAATGGCGGCGGATTGTTCAGCGGGACGCCCTACGAAATGGCGCCCCCGCCCGTGCAGCAAAAGGTGGTCATCGACGCCCAAAGAATCCTGGCGCGTCGCGGATTGTTCAAGGGCCCGGTCGACGGCGTTTACGGGCCGGACATGGAATTTTCGCTGCGCGCCTATCAATCCAAGGTTGGGCTGGCATCGACGGGCCGGTTGGATCTTGAAACACTGGCGGCGCTGGAATTGCTGCCGGGCGCGCCGCACGAGCGGGTTTACACACCGCGGAGGAGTTATCCACCTTCGCCATTGCCGCCGGTGCGCGGGGAATGGGTTCGCCCGTAGCCCGCAGGCGATTAGTTAGGAATTCGGCTGATCGAACTTCACCGACTGTAATTCGGTGAAGATGGTGCCGATGAAGATCTGGGCTTCCACGCGCAGCACCAGGCGGTTTGCGTCGTCCGAGATCCAGATGGTGGCTTTGCGGAATTTCTTGTGCGGCTCGAGGCCGAGCTCCTTGTTCACCTTGCTCAACTGAAGATCCATTTTGATGGCGTTGTAGGAACCCGCGCGAACCTTGAGGTGTTCTCGTCCCCGCACCGTTACCGTCGCTACGTAGGCCGATGTAGTCGGATAAACCACGACCTTGTAAGTCGAATGTTCCTTCAGCGGTTGGCTCCGCAGATAAAGGACAGCGGAAAGAAGATCGTTCAGATACGGCATGTTGAACGTTTTCGGATTTACCTCTTTGCCGTTCTCCGTGCGGGTGCGCGTGACGCCGTTGCTGTTAAAGGCAAGATGGGTTGCGATCTTCTTGCTGCAGAACGATTCATTTTGGGTTGTCTCCAGGGGACGCAAGGAACTGGCGTCGGCTTGTGACTTGAACGTGACGTCGTAGCGCCAAAGCGCGCGCGCCAGTCCGATGGTGCGGCCGGTGCCGTCGAATTGAAAACGATTGCCTTCGCGCGAGAAACTGACGTCGCCGGTGGCGGCGGTCAGGCCCGACCAGCCGACGTTGTAAGTTGCATGCAGCGCTTTGGGTTCCGGAAAACTACCGGGCGGATCCTTGGTCACAGTGCTTTCCCAGGCCGGCGTGGCTGCTTCGGCTACCGAGCAGAATGCAAAGCCGAGAAGGAAGAGAAATCGCACCAGCGACGATGGCTTAGTGAGGGGGAGGAGTAAAATGCCGGAACACCGGAACTGATCACCCTCCGAAACGTCGCTGCCAGGCATCGTCAGCGGCTTACAAGGCATCGTGTGTTTTCGATTTCTGGCTTTCGATCAAGGGGAGAAGGCGGTCGTTGTGGTCCGCTGCTGGCACCGGTACAAAAAAACACACGCGAGCTTTTGACTCGCGTGTGCTCGAAAAGCTTTGAATGACTTAGGGCTTCTTGACGGAAGCGGCCGGGCTGGCGGCCGGGGACGAGGAGGTCGACGTCGAGGTCGCCTTCTCGCTGGTCGAAACGCGGCCGGGCTTGTTCAGCGCCGCGACGACATCGTTGGTGAAGTCGACGTTATCACGCGAATACATCAGCAGCGGAACGCCGTTGAGGCTCATGCCTGACTTGTCGAAAACGAGGTCGAGATTGCTGCTTTTGACCTTATCCATAACGACATCGGTGATCTCCTTCACGATGCCTTCGCGCATGCGCAGCGCCTGCTCCTGGAGCTGACGCTCACGCGTCTGCCGGAACTCGTTGATCTCGCGCTCCATGTTCTTGATGTTCGCGATCTTATCGTCGCGCTCCTTGGCCTTGGCGCTCTTGGCGTCGGCGCTGAGGGCATTGGAATCGAGCTGCTTGTTCAGGTTGTTGATCTCATCGAGGGCCTTTTTGTAGGCATCGGCGCGATCGTCGTATTCCTTCTTGGCGGCGTTCTTGGCCTCATTGATCTTGGCCTCCGCGTCCTTGGTTTTGTTGTATTCCTTGAAGGCGCGGTTCATGTCGACCGTTCCGACTTTGAGGGTTCCCTGGGCAAAGCCTGCCACAGGCAGCGCGAGCACCGCGCCTAGAGCGATAATAAGCGATTTTTTCATAACACTTTCAGGCAATAATTGAGGCAATGGTTGGCGTTAGACCGGGCGAGCAGGCATTCGTTCAAAATTGATAGCCAACGTTGAAGTTGAAATGCCCGCTGCCGGAACGTCCATCCTTCTGGATGGGAATGCCGTAATCAACACGTAAAGGGCCGATTGGCAAATCCAGACGTAAGCCGAACCCGACGTCCGAGGCCACGTGGTTGGTGCTGAAGTCGTAGGGGTCGGCGTTAACGAAACCGGTGTCGTAGAAGAAGGCACCCCGCGCCTTCTCGATGATGGGGAAGGTGATTTCAGTGGTGAATCGGGCCATGGACTGGCCCCCGATCGGCTCACCCTGCTTGTCGCGCGGGCCGACGTCGCGGAAGGCGAAGCCGCGCAGGTTATTGGAACCGCCGAGATAAAGGCGGTCGTAGATCGGCACATTGGAGACTTCCTGGGGAGGCTTGGGCGTCGGCGTCGGGGTTGGCCCAGGGGTGGCGCTCGGGTTCGGCGTTGGCGTCGGGAAGCTAACAAGGTGGGTCTCCGCCTGGCCGCCCCAGACATCCACCACCGCGGCCTCGGCGTTGAACAAAAGGATCATGTCCCACGGCAGATGGAAATATTGCGACCCTTCGAGGTCGCCGCCGTAAATTTGGACATCGCCGCCGAGCGGGCCGCCCGAAACGTAGGGCGAGAAGGAGATTCGAGTGCCCTTGCGGCTCAGGACGGGGTTGTCACGATGATCATAAATGAGGCTGCTTAACACCTCGCTGTTCGTAGTCGTGCCTTCTTCCGAACGGATCTGAATTGAAGCCCTCGGATCGACATTGAAAATCTCGACGTTCTCGAGGCGATACCCGAGCGTGGTGTAAAGGTAGGGCGTCAGCGGCTTGCGCAACTCGAAGGCGACGCCGTAATTCCGCTGGTCATATTCCGAGCTCAGGTAGTTCGCTTCGGTGTAAAACGCCTGGCCGCCGAGCGAGAGACGGCGATCGAGAAAATATGGTTCCGTTAGGGCGAGAATGAAATCCTTACGCTCGGTGCCGACCTGCGCGCGGAGACGGAACTTTTCGCCGCCACCGGTGAAGCCGGGCCAGTTCGTAATATCAAAGTTGCCCTGGGTCAGTTCGGCAAAAACAACCAGTTGATCGACCGTGCTGAAACCGCCGCCGAAGCTGAGTGAACCGGTGCGTTTCTCTTCCACCTGAATGGTGAGGTCCTTGCGGCCGGGAACGCCGGTGTCTTCCGGGTACGTCTCCACCTTGGCGAAGTAACCGAGATTCTCGAGACGCTTCTTCGTCACCTCGACGCGGACCGTGTTGAAGACGTCGCCGGGCGCGATCAGCACTTCACGACGGATGACCTTGTCCTTGGTGCGAGTGTTGCCGATGACGTTGATGCGCTGGACGAAGGAGCGTGTGCCTTCCTCGATCTTGTAGTGAACATCGATCACGTTCTCGCCGCCCGGATTGCCTTCGGGTATAACGACGAGGTCGACGTAACCACCGGTGCCGTACGCGTCCGCGATGGCCTTGGCGTCGTCGTGCAGGCCTTTCGGCGAATACACGCTGCCTTCCTTCATCTTGATCACGCCGCGGAGTTTCTCCTCGTTCGTGACGTGATAGCCGGTGAAGGTAACTTTGCCGGTGTGATACTGGGGTCCTTCGTTGATCGCGATGGTGATGACGATGGGACCCTTTTCGTGCTCGGTGCGCACATCTTTCACCTCGGCGTCGATGTAGCCGTGGTCGTGGTAGAATTCTCGAATGCTGTCGAGGTCCTGCTGTAACTGCACCTCGTCGAGCCGGCCGGATTTATCGATGAAGGCGATGAGGGTCTTGCCCTTCGTCTTCATCTGCGCGCGCAGAGTCTTTTCCTTGAAATGCTCGTTACCCTCGAAGTGCACGCTGCGGACCGCGCCTTTTTCGCCTTCGCTCACGGTGTAAACGACACGGGACGTGCCGCGGCTTTCCTCGATTGGATCGACGCGATAGGCGACCGTGACGTCGTTATACCCGCGACCCTTGTAGGTCTCGATGATTTTCTGCCGGCCCTGCTCGAGCTGCTCCTCGTTAACCGGCGCGTTCATCTTGATGTTCAGATCCTTGCGCAAACGCTTGGCGTCGACCTTGTGTGCGCCATCGATCTCCAGTTCGCTGATGACGGGACGAGTCTGGACGGCGACGATGACTTTCACGCCGTCGCCCATGGGTTGCGCAAAAATTCGGACATTCCGCACCGTGCCGGTGGAGTAAAGCTGCCGGATATCCTGTTCCACGATGGACTCGGAATATTGCTGGCCCACCTGGGTGCGCAGCTGCGCCAGGATCCTTTCCTTGCTGACCGTGGCCGGGCCCGTGTATTCGACGTCAATCGCCCGGATCATCGGCGGTCCCTGCTGTCCGTGCGCCGTGAGTGAGCCGAGCACCATCACCAGCGCCGCCAGCAGAACAAACAAGGCAGGGCGGTGGCTCGGGCCAAAGGATAAGGTCATAGATAGGGTTGGAAGATGGCGAGTCCCGCGGGATGAACCACGCGGGACAGGCGGCTATATGTGGAATAAGAGGGCAATCGTCAAGGCAGGATTTTCCAAAAGGCGCAGCGGCGCGGGAGCATAGACACCCTTAATCCCCCGTCAGTTCAGCAGTTTATACCAATTGTCGCGTCGGCGCGGTTCGTAGCCGGCCTCGCGAATGAGGGACTCAATCTGTGGCGCGTTCAAGCGGAAGGTCGTGCCCGCGCTGCTCACCACGTTTTCCTCCATCATGACCGAACCGAAATCGTTGGCCCCGTATTTCAACGCCACCTGGCCGATGCCCGGACCCTGCGTGACCCACGAGCTCTGGATGTTTTCGATGTTGTCGAGAAAGATGCGCGCCAGCGCCTGCATGCGCAGGTATTCGGCCACCCCGGTGGGATGCGCGATTTTCAAAACGGTGTGCTGCGGCTGGAAGGTCCAGCAGATGAAAGCGGTGAAGCCGCCGCTGCGATCCTGCTGGTCGCGCACGCGCTGCAAGTGCTCGATGCGCTCAGCCATGGTCTCGACATGTCCGAACATCATCGTGGCGCTCGAATTCAAACCGAGTTCGTGCGCGATCTGCATCACCTCGAGCCATTCGTCGGAGTCGCATTTCAATGGTGAAATTTTTTGGCGCACGCGATCGACCAAAATTTCTCCGCCGCCACCCGGAATGGAACCGAGACCCGCTGCCTTGAAGGCGCGAATGATTTCGTGCAATGGCATTTTGAAAACCTCGGCGAAATGGTGGAATTCCGGCGGACTGAATCCGTGAATATTAATATGCGGATACTTCGTGTGGATGTGCGTGAGTAGATCGATGTACCACTGGAAGGGCAGGCTCGGATGATGCCCTCCCTGCATCAGGATCTGGTTCCCGCCCACGGCCGTTAGCTCGTCGAGCTTCTGGTCGATCTGTTCGAACGAGAGAACGTAATGATCGTCATCCTTCTCGGTCCGATAAAACGCGCAGAATTTGCAATAAACATTGCAGACGTTCGTGTAGTTGATGTTGCGATCGACGATGTAAGTGACGATGTCCCGGCCACGGCCCCCATAGGCGCCGGCCTTGGCCTGATCGCGACGCGCGTTTGCCAGCACTCCAAGCTCGGCCAACGGCCAGGTCGCGAGTTCGCCTGCTTCGTCCGCCGTGACACGCTCACCCGCGAAAATCTTCTCGGCCAGCGCGGATCGGTTCAAGGAAACCATTGCCCGGGACTCTAGCCGAGGGTTCCGTCACTTTCGAGCGATTTGCCGCATGTTCTTTGCGGCTTTTGCCGTGCGACCGCGCCTTGCATGTCATACAGATGCAGGCATGTCGTGGTCGACTGCGGTTATTGGCGCGGGAGTCTCCGGGCTGACCTGCGCGGTCGCGCTGGCTGAATCCGGACACCGAACCGTCATTTTTGCGGAAGATCGTCGCGAGATTACCTCGCGCGCGGCCGCGGCCATTTGGTTTCCCTACGATGCCGAGCCGTTTGATCGCGTGATCGCATGGGCGCGCGAGACCTACCACGTCCTGCGGGAGCTGAGCAAAATTTCGGCGAGCGGAGTCTCCATGATCGAGCTGCGCACTTTTACGCGCGAGCAGGAGGCGGTCATCCCGGATTGGGCGGCGGAAATGAGCGCGCGCCGACTCGGCGCCGACGAACTTTCAATGCGCGGTCCGGACAGGATGGGGACGCGATTCCGCGACGGTTTCGTGCTCGCCGTGCCATTGACGGACACCACCATTTATTTGGATTACCTGGCCGATCTATTCGTTAGGGCGGGCGGTCGCATTGAAGAGCGGCGAATTCACGCGATGGAAGACGTAGGCCTAGAATTCGAAAGACTCGTTAACTGCGCCGGGTTGGGCGCGCGCGAACTGGTCCAGGACAAGGAACTGGAGCCGCATCGCGGCCAGGTGGTGTTGGTGTCGCCGCTGCCGATGAAAGCGGCGGTGGTGTGCGATGACGCTCCGCTGATGTATGCCGTGCCGCGCCGGCATGATTGCTTGTTAGGCGGAACGAATACGGTCAGCGAAAACCGCGCGGTCGATCCGGGCGATACGGCCGCGATCATGCGGGAATGCAGCGCGGTGCTCGGGATGGGGCCGCTTCCGGTCCGGGCGGAGAAGGTCGGGTTGCGGCCCTATCGCAAAACCGGCGTGCGACTGGAGAAAGCGAGACTCCACGATGGGCGCGTCATCGTGCATAACTACGGCCACGGCGGCTCGGGTTTTACGCTGTCGTGGGGATGTGCGCGGGAAGTATGCGCGCTCCTTCGGTAGGGCGCGCCTCCTCTTCGGGTCCATGCGAGCGCGGTTCAGGCCAACCGCAGTCTGCGCCCGCCATGCCCTACGAGGCGCTTCGTTAGGTCAAAGCGCTATGGCCTGGAACGAACTAACGACGTCGTCCGGGCCTTTTTCCGTAAAGAAACTTTCGTAATAACCCGGGCCGAGATCCCAGTAATCGCCCTTGTAATATTCGTCGCGGTAGAAGCGCCAGGTCCCGCTCACGACGATGAGCGAACTGATCCGGTCGTTCCAGAAATCGCCGATGTAATGGAAACTGAGATTGGTGCGCGCGTAATCGCCGCCGAACCCGATGTGATCGTAGATGACAAGTTCAGGCAGGTGAACGATGCCCTCTGCTTGCGCGACCGGGTGTTTGCCGGCGCCTGAGGAATGGTAGCTCAGTGAGCCGAGCTTCCATTTGAGGTCAATGATGCAGCCGTTGGCGGGTGAAAGATCAGTCTTGGATACTTTGCTCATAAGCCGGGACGTTTTGGAGTCATTAGTTCAGCAAAGGGGAATCGGCCTGTCTAGCGTGGAAATTCGGCCTTGTAGCCGGGGTCGGCGACCCCGGGCCGGCGAAGAACTCGAATTGGAGAAAAGCCGGGGTCACCGACCCCGGCTTCAGGCTTAGATCCGGTGCTCGCGTTGGTCGGATCGGAGCCGGATCGTCTTCGTCTGCAAATCGTGAAACGTGCGGATGAAGCGCACCGTTTTGCTCTTCGCTCGCATCAAAATCGAATGCGTCACGGCGTGAGCCGCGCCCTTCGGCTTCACCCCACGCAGCAGCGCGCTGTCACTGATACCCGTCGCGCAGAAGATGATATTCTTGCCGTTGGCCAAGTCATCCGCGGAGAACGTCTTGCCCAGGTCGCTTTCGTGACCCTCCTCCACCAGGCTGCTGCGTTCCTTCTCGTCGCGCGGCCACATTTTGCATTGCATGTCGCCGCCAAGGCACTTGATGCCGGCCGCGGCCAGCACTGCCTCGGGCGCGCCCCCGATTCCCATGTACAGATCGATCTCGCTTTCCGGCAGCGCCGGCGCCATGGCTGCGGCTATGTCACCGTCCCCGATCAGGCGCAGAGAGGCGCCGCAGCCGCGAATTTTCTCAACGATCTCCTTGTGGCGCGGCCGGTCGAGCATCATGACCACAATATCCTGGACGCGCTTCTCCACCGAACGCGCGACAATCGCGAGCGTCTCCTCGATAGGCGCATCGATGTCGAGCGTGTCCCCGCGCTTTTGCATGTATTGGATGACGCGCGGTCCGTAGGCCAGCTTCGACATGTAGAAGGAAGGAATGTCGCGCAGGGCCACCTTCACTCCCGTTTCCGGGCTCGCCGCCGCGATACAACTGATGGAGTTAGGCGCGCCTTTTGAAATGTTGGTCGTGCCATCGATCGGGTCGATCGCAATATCGAACTGTGGTGAACCCGGCAGCCAGGTGCCCAGTTGCTCGCCTTTGAATATGCCGGGCGCGTCGTCCTTGATCCCTTCGCCGATGACCACTTCGCCGCAAATGTTCATGAGGTCGAACATGCCGCGCATGGCGTCGCAGGCGGCCGCGTCTGCCTTCTCCTTTTCGCCGCGCCCCAGCCAGCGCAGGGAATTCAGCGCCGCCGCTTCCGTGGCGCGCACGAAGTCGAGTTCAATGATGCGCTCAATATCGGGGTAGTTCTGCTTCGGGAGACGAGGCATGAGAAAGCGTTAGATTTATGCAGGCCCGCCAGAATGACAAGGCCGGCTAACGTTGGGGGTATTCAGGTGTGCGAGGTTTTGAGGACGAGGCAAGCCCGGCTGTTCCCGGTCTTGAAGGCGGATCAGGCGGGGCGACCTTGTCCGGTTCTTGTGCCACGGGCATCCCATCCAAGAGCCGGATCGGAATCAATTCTTCGCCCTCGATCTTTCCGGAGGCCGAAACAAAAAGTCGCAGGAGGCCGCCCTCATTCCAGGCTTTGACCGTGGGCGCGCCGTCGAAGACAAGATTGCCTAACGAATAGGCAATGGGCTTGCCGTGATAAAAATCGAGGGGCTGCAGACAGTGCGGATGGGCGCCCACAACGGCGTCGGCCCCGTGGTCGATGAGCCAGCGCGCGAGCTCGCGTTGCCGGTCCGTAACCATCGTTTGGTTTTCCTCGCCCCAATGCATCATGCAGATGAGGAGATCCGCGGACAGCCGCGCCTTGAAAAGGGCTGCTTTTAAATCGTCCAGATCGGTCGCTTCCGATCCGACGTCGTTCGCCGCGACCACTGCCAGGTTTTGTCCGTTAGGCAAACGGAAGAGGTCCGGGCTCGCCTGATCGACCCCGATGGCCGTGACGCCGGCCTGCTGAAGCCGCGCGACTGATTGGCGGAGTTCGCCGGCGCCGAAATCCAGGCCATGATTATTCGCCACGCTCATGGCGGCGAAGCCGGCCTGGCGCAGGAGGCCGGCTGACTGAAAAGGTGCCGCCAGTTTGTAACCGTGCCGGGAAGTCGCTTTTTGATTCGTTAGGACGCACTCCAGGTTGGCCGCCGCGAAAGCGGAGCCGGTGAAGAGCGGGCGAAGGCAAGCGAACGGATCGAGGCCATGTCGAATTTTCTCGGCACAGCTGCGTCCCAGCATGACGTCGCCGCCGAAAATGAGCGCTTGGGCAGGGTCCGCCGCCGGGCTGGCGTAAAGATCGAAGTGCTCCTGGTGCCGGCAGGAGAGCAGTTGTGACAAGGGCAGGGTCTCAGGCAGTCCTTTCAGTTGGTGTGCCACAATGTCGTTGCCATCGAGCAGGCCGAGCGGAGGCCGATCTTGCAGGACGGCAGCGACATGGGTCCCAAGATGAACGATCAACCCGGATTCAAGCTGGGATGAATTGAAGCGAATTTCGCCGGGCTTCGCGTCCCGCCTAACGAGCTGAAGATATCCTCGCAGTTTTTTGGGATCGGACCAGGGAAGGTCAAAGCCCTGGCGGCGCAAGGCGTAGACGACGAAGTTGGCACAGTCGGTCCCGAGGTTTGCCTCCGCGCCGGTGTCGCCATCGACCGTCATTTCTCCGGCGCCAAAAAGGTAAGGCAGCCCAAACTGCTCGGTGACGGCCCCGCGAAAACCGGAGCCGGCCAGGCGCCGAATCTCGATCATCGGTGTTTCCCGGACGGACTTGCCGAACATTGCACGCGCGCGCAGGCGAACGGACCCGCAACGAAGCCTCGGATCCAAGAATCCATCGAGTGAGCCTAACGAAATACGGGTTCCATCCTCCGTGATACGTTTTTCCAGCCATTGCGGCCGCGGCGCCGCGTCTGCGACAAAGCCGACCTGGGAACGATCAAGGTGCGAGACGTTGCAGGAAGGTTGGGCCGGCAAAAGAACAGACCACTCCACTCGGTCCGGCTTCGTCATCCACGGTTCGGTGATGAGTTCAACCATGCCCGTGTCGTCGGAAGACATTCGCCAGACTCCGTCCGTTGACGGCTCAGCATTTCGCAAGTCGAGTCGAATCCGGGCGGCTTCGCTGCGCCATTGCTGCAGAAGATTGTTCCAGTGGGACTGGTTACGCTCCACGATGAGACGCCGCGCCTCCGCCAGCAGCACTGCCTTGAGCGGCTCGGAGGCTCGCGTGACGTCGAATGCCGGCACCGGCTCTCCTCGCTTCGCGAATTCCTGTCCACGCAGCGAATGGTCATGCGCGACCGTCGCGAAAGGTTCGAACTCGATTTGTGCTGTGGGAAGAAGTCGCGCCGCGTTGAGCGCGAGGAGCAGGAGCGTGTTCGCCTCGCTGTCGCTTTTTAGGTAAGGCCGCGAAATCGCAAACGTGATCGCGCGGACGTTCGGCTGACGCATGACGAAATCCCACGTTCTCTGAAACGCCGCCGCCTGCGCCTTTTCATCGAGCCCGGTAAACGAGTCGAGGTCAATCGTGACGACGAGCTGTTCAGCCGGCGAAAGCTGTCGCGGCAGATCGACCAGATTTGCGACGGTGAATCGATCGGCGAACGAACCGGCGAGGCGCGGCGCCGCTTCCAGGTGACCGTCGAGTTGGGCGGCGGCTTTCGTTTGATCAGCGTTATCGCCGATCCAGATGACGCGGTTGATCGGCGCCGGCATGAGGGGCTCGATCCAGTTGAAACATTGAATGGTGCCGTCGGTCCGCCATTTCTCGAGCAACTGGCGACGTTCTTCCGCGGAGCCGACCCGTCGCAGGGCCGTGCGAATCTTGTCCGAATCGAAAATGGCGGAGGCGTCGCTGTGCGCGTCGAATTGGAGCAGCGTGTAGGGCTGGTCCAGATCGAGATGTTCGGCCAGCCAGAAAAAGGTCCCGGCATGGCTGTCTTCGACGTAAATCGGCAACGACGCTGCGGTGGTTAGGCGAGCCGCGTAAATCGTGAGCGCGAATAGAGACACGAGAACTTGCGGCATCCGGCGAACCAGCATCGACCTCGGTGCGGTCGCGTCCCGTAGGGGCGGCGGAGACCGTGAGTGGTCGATTCTCCGCCGCCCCTGCCGGGGCGGAGATTGTTGTGTTCGTAAGACCGGTGGCCTGCGCCACCGGCTACACTCCGGCGTGCCTCCGGTACTCATACGTCTACGAGCTGGCGTGGCCCTGTCACAACTGCCCCGACAAGAGTGTGAACTCGCTTCCTCACTTCATCGCGCGGGATGAATCTCCGGCTTTTGCTGGAGCGCTGACCTGAGCCGGACTAACGAGATGCAGGTATCCTTGAATTGCGTGCCGTGGTGCACCGCTTTGATCACCAGTTTGATCTTGCTCACCGGCTTGGTGTAATCCGGCACGCGAATGAGGAAAGGCTCGGAAAAAAGCTCGTCCGGGATGTTGGCCGTGAACGTCTTTTCGTCATTGAGCGTGATGTCGAGCGCGGCCAGCCGATTGTTTTTCGCCCACGGCTCCTTGTTGTCGTAGTCGTAATAGCCGGGCTGGATGAGAATGGCGTAAAGCGGCAGCACGCGTTTCACCGTCAGTGTGATGCTTTCGCCAATGCCATCGCCCTCGACTCCTTCCGCCCAGGGTGAGGCGATATCGCGGCGCGGGTCGGCCTTGATGTTGACGACGTCGTAGTTGTGTTTGCCTTGCGGCGCGAGAGTGGAGCTGGCCACAGCGTCGTAGTCGGTGTGATCCAGAAAATACTGATTCGCGCGCAGCACATATGAATTGTGCAGGTTCAGGTCCTCCTCGGAATAACCGGTGGGATAACGGTCATATTTGGAATGCGCGATGATCCGGAGGTCGTCCGCCAGCGACGGTTTCAAATTTTCGAAACTCCATTGGTAATGGGTGTCGTCGACTTTCTTGAAACGATCGGCTGGTTTCTCGATCGAAACATCTTCCGGTTCGGCGTGTGAAATTGTGACATCGATCGTCCCCTTGCTGATCGGTCCCTTCCAGGTGGCGGCGGGTGAAAGTGAATACGAAAAGGTGGCGTCGCTAATGTGCTCGTCGTCCGAAACCGACTCGTCGTTCTCGGAGTAACGGGCGCGATATTTAACCACCACGTCGCGGGTTTGGTCTTTCTCGAAGGGAATAACGGATTTCTTCCAGCCCCGGATCACCGGGACTTCTTCCTCCCAATCCGGCCCGGAATTGACCTTTTTCTCGTCTGACTTGGAACCAGCCATGTTCGTCGCCTTCAGTTCCTTGCCATCGGCCGTGATGGTGTAATTCTCGAGGTCGGCCGGTGTCCGGACATCTTCGCCCGGCGGTGTGCCCCAGCGTTCGACCGGAAAAAAGAAATCCTGCTGCGTCTTGGCACCCGTGTTGTGCATGCGGTAACGAACTTCCACGGTCGCGACGTCGGTGCCGAGATCGATGGCAAGATGTTCTTCGTCGATGGTGACGTCTGTTTTGTGATTTTTATCGGAGGCCGCGGCCGTGCCCGTGCCGGGGATGCCTTCCTGCCATGCGCCGCCGTTAGGCCAGAGCGAACGAGCCGGGAGGAGGAGGGCCACGACGAGAAGGAGCGAGAGTCTCATCCCGGATATGGTGGTAATTAACCGCAAGGAAAGGCGAGCAAAAAGCAGGTAGCAACGTCGCAGCGCGCCGTTCCTACCAAACGCCTGAAGTCCGCGATATGCTGAGGAGATGAAACCTCGCGAATGGACTCTGCGTCGCGCGCGGGAGGAGGACATTCCTGCCATCGCGAAATTGATTCCGCTTTCGGTGCGCGGGTTGCAGGCACAGTACTATTCCCCGGCGCAAATGGAGGCGGCAATCGGTTCGGCGTTCGGCGTGGACGAGCAACTCATTCGTGATCGCACCTACTTCGTGGCCGAGACCGAAGACGGTTCTGTGGTTGGCTGCGGTGGCTGGAGCAAACGCCAGACTCTCTACGGCAGCCATCATCATCACGCCATCCGTGACGACAGCGAGCTGGATCCGGCAAGAGACGCGGCGCGCGTTCGCGCCTTCTTTGTTCACCCCGAGTGGGCGCGTCGCGGAATTGCGGGGCTCATTCTTGAGACATGCGAGCAGGATATCCGCGCGGCGGGATTTTCCCGGATCGAGCTCGCGGCAACGCTTCCGGGCGTGCCTTTTTATGAGGCGACCGGCTACTCGTTAGGCGAGAGGGAAGAGGTGCCGTTGCCCGGCGGACTTACCCTCGGCATTGTCCACATGAGCAAGACGCTGGCGCGTCCCTGATTTACATCGTGGGCGGTTCCGGCACCCCGGAAGGGACCGAGCCGGGCGCAGTCTCAGGTTCCTCCTGCGGTGCCGCAGGCGTCACCGTCCTGGCATCCGCCACTTTAAGGCGCGTGGCCATGAGCGCTGCCGCGGCCAGGAGCGCGCCGCCGAGGAAAAAGGGCGCACCCGGCATGGGCGTCTCGTGTTTCGGATCGATCGACCATCGGAATGTTTGCAAGAAGAGGAGCGGGCCGATGATGAAAGTGATAGAGCGCATGCTCTGAAAAGCGCCCTGCAACTCGCCCTGCTCGTGCTCGCTCACGCGGCGGGTCGCGATCGATTGCGCAGCCGGCATGGACATGTTCCAGAGCGAGATAATCGGGATTGAGCCGAAGAGCCAGGCGCCGGTGCGCGCGAGTCCGGCCACGACCATTCCAAACGCTCCGAAAAACTGGCCGGTGTAGAGGGTGGTGCGTTCGCCGAACCGTTTCACCATTCGCGCCGGAAGCGTTCCCGAGATAATTGCGGTGACAATCCCGACCGCCATAAGCGACAAGCCGTTCGTGAGTTCATCCCAGTTATAGCGATAAATGCTGTAAAGCACCCAGACGCTGAAAACGTTGTGAGCGGTGTAGGCGAGGAATTGGATGAGGTTGAGCTGCCAGATCTCGGGGTGCGACCGGAGGATGCGGAGTGAGCCGATGGGATTGGCGCGGCGCATTTCGAAACCCTTGCGTTTTTCCGGCGCGAGCGATTCCGGGACGAAGAAATAGCCCCACGCCCAGTTCGTTAGGCTGAGCCCGGCCGCGACCCAGAAGGCGAGGCGCGGGTTGAAATGGCTGAGGAGGCCGCCAATGGCCGGGCCAAAGGCGAAGCCAATGCCGAAGGCGATGCCGATCAAGCCGAAGGCACCAGCGCGTTTTTCCCGCGGCGTGACGTCAGCGATGTAGGCCATGGCTGTCGGAATGCTCGAGGTGGTGATTCCTGAGATGATGCGGCCGATGAAAAGCCATCCGATGGTGGGCGCCAACGCCATCACGACGTAGTCCAGTCCGAGCCCAAGGTTGGAAAGAAGAATGATGGGACGTCGGCCGACCTTGTCCGAAAGGACGCCGAGTATGGGGGAGCAGACGAACTGCATCAGCGCAAACACGAAGGTGAAGGCGGTCGTCCAGTTGGCCGCGCTGGTCATTCGATTGCCGACAAACCTCAGGATGAGATCGGGCAAAACGGGGATGATCAGACCCATCGCAAGGATGTCGAGGGTCACAGTGACCAGGATGAAAATCACGCCGGCTTTTCGATTCTGCACACTGCATTTGTAGCGGCAGCGATGATCGGGCGCAAAGAGAGAAAAGCAGCGGGTGACGGTCTGCTCCTACGGGTGCCGGTCACGGACGTTTGATGCAAGGCCGGTGCGCCGTTTGCTTTCTTAAGGGGAAGCCGTAAATGGACAACGTGGGCGCATGCCGGTCGAAGCAGCGAAGCTTTTCAGCTTCTCATTTTTTCGCTGTTCTATGTTTTGCGGCCATCGTGGCCCGTGCACAAGATCCGCAGTCCGGTGCCGCCAGTGACGGCGCATCAGCCACTTTTACCGCGCAACGCATCGCAGCCGGGCTGACCCAGCCGGTCTTTGTGACTGCTCCGCCGGGCGACACCGGGCATATCTATATAGTACAGCAGACCGGCCAGATCCTGGCGCTCGACCTGCAAACCAACGTCCTCAGCACTTTTTTCACCGTTACCGGTCTAACGAGCACCTCGGGCGAGCAGGGCTTGCTCGGAATGGCCTTCGATCCGAATTACGCCACGAATTCGAAGTTCTACCTCAACTTTACCGTGCCGGGCGGGACCTGGGCCAACGGCATCACGCACGTCTCGCAGTTCGAAGTGACGCCTCCGAAGAAAAAGAAAAAGAAGAAAAAGAAAAACAAGGTTCACGAAACGGTCCTGGTCACGTTCAGTCATCCGCAGAACAACCATAATGGCGGCTGGATCGGCTTCAGCTCGCGGGCCGGCGACGATCACAATCTTTACATTGCCACCGGCGACGGCGGGAACTCCTACGACCAGGGGACCGGCCACATCGAACCGGGCGGCAACTCGCAAAGCAACATCACCTTGTTAGGCAAGATTCTGCGCATCCACGTCGATCCCAGCACCGGCGCGGTCACGATTCCTTCAAATAATCCATTCTTTTCCTCCGGCACATTCCGGCGGGAGATCTGGGCCAACGGGTTGCGAAATCCCTTCCGATGCAGCTTCGATCGCCAGACCGGGCGCATGATGATCGGCGACGTCGGGCAGAGCTCGCGTGAAGAGGTGGACGCGCAGGAGCCAACCAACCCCGGCGGAGGCGAAAATTACGGATGGCGTTTACGCGAAGGGAATATCCAAACGCCGAGCAGTGTCGGCGGCGCGCCGCCCCCGGGCTATGTCGGACCCATCCTGGACTACGCTCGCTCGGTCGGGGGCACCATCATTGGCGGTTATGTCTATCGTGGATCCGCCATCCCGGCATTGCAGGGGAAATACATCTTCGGCGATTTTCTCGCCGGCAAGATCTTCGCGCTCGATTACGACGGCACGACGGCTTCGAATTTCCAGGACATCACTTCCATGCTTTTTCCCACGCGCGTTGGGGGATTCACCCTGCAAAACCCTTCCTCGTTTGGGGAAGACGCCAACGGCGAGCTCTATATTGTCGATCTCACGGCCGGGGCCGTTTACAAAATCGTGCCCTGATTGGCCTGGCGAATGTCGGCCACTCCTGTAGCGACGGCACTCCATTGCCGTCCTCCTTGCCAGATGCAGCGCCTCAACTGCCTAACTATTACGTGGACTGCGGAGGAGGGTCTCTTCAATCCGGCCAAGGCGCGCCTGGGATGACAATGGCCGAGGATGAAGGGTAAAATCCAAGACGGTGCGTTTCGAATTGCTTGGGGCGATAGCAGATTTCCGGTGTGTTTATTTTCCCGGACGGGTTGTGTTAGCCTGTCGGCGCCGTGTCCAACCTCTCCTATCGTTCGCCCAAGACGGAAGTGCGTCACAGTCCGATTCACGGGCGAGGTCTTTTCGCCACGGCTGACATCGCCAAAGGTGAAGTCGTGCTGGTCAAGGGCGGCCATATCATCAATGGCGCGCAGCGAAAAATGGTTAACGAACAGATTGGGCCGGTCGAAATCCAGGTTGGCGATGATTTTTTCATCGCACCGGTCACGCCAGAAGAGCGCGAGTCGTCCATGCTCTACAGTAATCACTCCTGTGATGCCAACCTCGGGGTCCGCGGCGAGATTACCTTTGTGGCCATGCGCGACATCCGCGCCGGCGAAGAGCTCACCCATGATTGGGCGATGACCGACAATGATGATTCGACCACGAAATGCCAATGCGGCAGCTCGAACTGTCGCGGCGTGATTACCGGCAAGGACTGGCAGCGGCCCGATCTGCAAAATAAATACGCGGGTTATTTCTCGGCATATCTCGAAGCGAAAATCCGAAATTCAAAATCGGCATTTCTAAACAAAGGCGAATGATCAAACCCGGCGGCAAACATTTCATTCATTCGAAAATTGTTTCGGATTTCGAATTTCGGAGTTTCTGAAATGTACATTCCGCCGTTCAACAAGATCACGGACAAGGCGCGCATCAACGCTTTCATTCACGCACACGGCTTCGCTTCGTTAGTCACGAATGGTGAACAAGGCCTGTGCGCGAGCCACCTGCCGGTGCTGCTGGATGAAAACGTTGGTGAGCATGGCCAGCTGCGCAGTCACATGGCACGCGCCAATACGCAGTGGCGTGATCTCGAAAAAGGCGGCGAAGTCCTTTGTCTCTTTCATGGACCGCACGCTTACATTTCGCCCTCGTGGTATGTGCAGCAGCATACGGTGCCAACGTGGAACTACGGGGTGGTGCACGCCTATGGCCGCCCACGTCTGGTCGAGACCGATTCCTTGAAACAGATCGTGCGTGACACGACCGAGAAGTACGAAAGCGGCATGCCAGTGCCCTGGAGAATTCCGTTATCGGAGGAGGAGATGGACAAGATGTGCAAAGCAATCGTGGGGTTCACGATCGAGATCACGCGCCTGGAGGCGAAGTTCAAGCTTGGGCAGAATCGTTCACCCGAAGACCAGGCAGAAATGCTTCAGGCATTGCGCGCGGCCCCGGATTGTGGCAGTCGCGAGCTCGCACAATTTATCGAGGACCAACCGCAGGGAGAGAAAACCGATTCATGATCAGGATTAAATCAGCAGTCATCGCGGCCGTGGCGCTCGCGGGTAGCAACCTCAGCCTCAGTGCCGCAGCGAGACCGACGCCCACGCCCCACGCGGTGGCGCCGAAAGGCGCACATTTTGACGCGGTTGGACGCATCTCCATGCACGCCGGCCAACCCTGCACATCGCAAATCATGTTCGATTTCCGCGGCAAAACCGTGATCTGGCTGGCCGCCCCGAAACGCGAGAGCGCGATCCTGACTGAGGCAGCGCGCCATAAGCAGCGCGTTCAGGTCACCGGGATTTGGCGCCATGGCGCGACCCCGGCATGTGCTTTTGTGGAAGTGACGCACGCGGTGCCGGAGAAAAAATTCCTCGGCATCTTTTAGCCTAACAACTCGGGCGCATGAACTGGATCAACAACCCGGAAGCGTGGATCGGGCTGTTGACCCTGACAGTGCTCGAGATTGTTCTCGGGATCGACAACATCGTCTTCATCTCCGTTCTGGCGGCTCGGCTCGAGGGCGGGATGCAGGCGCGGGCCCGGCTGACCGGCCTCGCGCTCGCCATGCTCATGCGCATTCTCCTCCTCCTTTCGCTCTCATGGATCATGCGCTTGACCCAGCCACTCTTCACCATTTCACGCTTCGACCTGACCGGACGCGAATTGATCCTCGTCGCGGGTGGGCTCTTCCTTCTCGCGAAAAGCACGCGTGAGATTCATCATGCCATGGAGGATCGCCAGTCTACGAAAACCAGCGGGGTGCGGCCTTCGTTTGCCGGGGTCATCGTGCAAATCCTGCTCCTGGACCTGGTATTCTCGCTCGATTCGGTCATCACCGCGGTAGGCATGGTGGACGAGATCGCGGTCATGATCACGGCCGTCGTCCTGGCCGTAATTGTGATGATGGTGTTCGCCGGCAGCGTAAGCCGGTTTATCGAGCGGCATCCGACGGTGAAGATGCTGGCGCTTAGTTTTCTTCTGCTCATCGGCGTGAACCTGATCGCTGACGGCATCGGGTTCCACATCCCGAAGGGTTACACTTACTTCGCCATGGCCTTCTCGTTAGGCGTAGAGATGCTGAATCTGCGGCTGCGGAAGAAACGTGCCTAGGAATTCATTGGAGGCCCTGGTCGCCACAGAAGAGTTACTTCAGTGACGATGATCCGGCGGAGGCGGGGATCCGTTAGGGATTCTTGCGCTCGAGCACGACCGCGAAAGGATGCAGGTCGGCGGTCATGATGCCGGCCACGACAGCCGGGTCTTCCTCCATGAACTTGCGCGCGGCCGCTTCATCCGCGGCGGTGAAAATGGCGATACCGAACGTCTTGTCGCCGGGTTCCATGGTGCGACCTGCCAGAATTAACTGGCCGTTCTTGATCGCTTCCTGGAAGCGGTTGAAATGCCGGCCGACCGCCTGTTTGTCCGCTTCCGTCCAGGCCTTGTCGTCGTAGAGCCGCGGGACCAGGTGCAGAACATAGACGAATTGCTTAGGCTTCTCAGACTTTGGCTCCTGCGCGGCCACGGCAAACGTGGCGGCATAAAAACTGGCAGCAACGATGAGATGAAGCAGAGTCGGTGTTTTCATCTCCGCCGTTGTAAGCGGCTGCGAGAAGACGAGTCAACGTCCGCGCGTTGGAGCCGGCCTGCCCTCGGGCTGGTCTTTCCTTGTATAAAAAGCGGCCGGCGCGTGGGGGCGCGCCGGCCGGGGGAAAACGGGCGGAGAGAGATTAGTAGCGGTAATGATCCGACTTGTAGGGACCTTCCACCGGCACGCCGAGGTAATCGGCCTGCTTTTGCGTCAGCTTCGTCAGCTTCGCGCCGATCTTGTTCAGGTGCAGGCGCGCGACTTCTTCGTCGAGCTTCTTGGAGAGCACGTAAACGCCGACTTTGTATTCGTCCTTGTTCTTCCAGAGATCGATCTGGGCGAGGACCTGGTTCGAAAACGAATTCGACATGACGAAGCTCGGGTGGCCGGTGGCGCAACCGAGGTTAACGAGCCGGCCTTCGGCCAGCAGGAAAATCTCGTGCCCGTCGGCGAAAGTGTATTTGTCGACCTGCGGCTTGATGTTCGTGCGCTTCACGCCTTTCGCGTCGTTCAATAAATCGACCTGAATCTCGTTATCGAAATGGCCGATGTTCGCGACGATGGCCTGGTCTTTCATCTTCTCCATGTGCTCGAACTTGATGATGTCGACGTTGCCCGTGGTCGTGACGTAGATGTCGCCCCAGCCGAGCGTCTCTTCGAGGGTCGTGACCTGGTAACCTTCCATGGCGGCCTGGAGGGCGTTGATCGGGTCGATCTCGGTGATGACGACGCGCGCGCCCTGGCCGCGGAGCGATTGCGCGCAGCCCTTGCCGACGTCGCCGTAACCGCACACGACTGCGACTTTGCCTGCGATCATGACATCGAGCGCGCGGTTGAGTCCGTCGACTAACGAATGGCGACAGCCGTAGAGGTTGTCGAACTTCGATTTCGTGACCGAATCGTTCACGTTGATGGCGGGAACGAGGAGTTTTCCTTCCTGGTGCATCTTGTAGAGGCGATGCACGCCCGTGGTCGTTTCTTCGGAAACGCCTTTCCATTCCTTGACCAGTTCATGCCAGCGGAACGGATTCTCGCGCTGCACTTCGACGAGCAGATCTTTGATGACCTGTTCCTCCTTGCTGGCGGAGGGGCTTTTCACCCAGTCGCTGCCTTCTTCCAGTTCGTAGCCTTTGTGGATGAGCAGGGTGGCGTCGCCGCCGTCGTCGACGATCAATTGCGGGCCTTTGCCGTCGGGGAAGGAGAGCGCCTTGTAAGTGCACCACCAGTATTCCTCGAGCGATTCGCCTTTCCAGGCGAAGACGGGGACGCCGGCCTTGGCGATGGCGGCGGCGGCGTGATCCTGGGTGGAGAAAATGTTGCAACTGCACCAGCGCACGCTCGCGCCGAGATCGGTCAGCGTTTCGATCAGGACCGCGGTCTGGATGGTCATGTGGAGCGAGCCCATGACGCGCACACCCGCGAGCGGTTTGTTCTTGGCGTATTTCTCGCGGATCGCCATCAGGCCAGGCATTTCCTTTTCCGCGATGGAAATTTCCTTCCGCCCAAAATCGGCCAGGTCGATGTTGGCGATTTTATAATCTTGCTTCGTGTCGGTTTGTTTGGTGGTGGTGGCCATAGCTTTAAGTTTTAAGTGTTAAGCTTTAAGTGGACGCGGTCGCGTCGCTTTTGGTTTGCTGGGTGCTTTAGCGAGCATTGATTGCCGTAAGCCCTCCAGCATTTTGGAGATCTCCCTGGTTTCTCCGACGAATTCAGTGAAGTCCTCTTTGCTGAGCAACCCAAGCTTGCGAGCGATGTAAACGTGGGTTCTCAATTCGCCGCAGGAGCCTTTAGAGAAATTGAGAAAATGAGCGAAGTCCTTCGCGCTGCCGCGTTCGGATCCTTCCGCGATGTTACAGGGGATGGAAAGTGATGCCCGGCCGACTTGGTCCTTGAGTGTGAAATTTCTGCAAGGATCGAACGCCCTAAAAACGTCAACACAAAGGGCGCAACCACGCTGCCAAACTTTGAGGTCTTCGAACGACTGATAAGCCATACTTAAAGCTTAAAACTTAAAACTTAAAACTAACAACTAACGAGCCGCCTTCTTCAGCTCGTTAGCGATCTCGGTCGATTCCCAGGTGATGTCGGGGTCGTCGATCTTGCCGAAGTGGCCGTAGTTCGTGGTCTTGCTGTAAATTGGGCGGAGCAAATCGAGTTGCTTGATAATATCGGCCGGTTTGAAACTGAAGACCGATTTGACCGCGCGTTCGATGGCTTCCTCCTCCACCGTGGCGGTGAGAAAGGTGTTGATGTGCACGCTGACCGGTTGAGGATGGCCGATGGCGTAGGCGAACTGCACTTCACAGCGCGTGGCCAATCCTGCGGCCACCACATTCTTCGCCACCCAGCGTCCCATATAAGCGGCGCTGCGATCCACCTTGCTCGGATCTTTGCCAGAGAAGGCGCCGCCGCCGTGCCGGCCCATCCCGCCGTAGCTGTCGACAATAATCTTGCGACCCGTTAGGCCAGTGTCGCCCTGTGGTCCGCCGACCACGAAGCGTCCCGTTGGATTAATCAGGAACTCAGTCCTGTCGTTCAGCATCTCCGGCGGCAGCACTTTTCGGATGACTTCTTCGATGCAGAAATTCTTGATCTCGCTGTGCTTCACATCAGCGGAATGTTGCGTGGAGATGACAACGTTCGAGATGCCGACAGGTTTGTTGTCTTCGTAAATGACCGAGACCTGCGACTTGGCATCGGGGCGAAGCCAGCCGCACTTGCCGCTTTTGCGGATGCGGGTCAATTCGCGGCCGAGGCGATGCGCGAACATGATGGGAGCCGGCATCAATTCCGGCGTCTCATCACACGCGAATCCGAACATCAATCCCTGGTCACCGGCGCCCTGCTCGGCGTGTCCCTTGCCGTCGGCCTCGGTCTGATCGACTCCCTGCGAGATATCACCGGACTGATCGGTGATGATGTTGCTCAGGAAAACCTTGTTGGCGTGAAAGACGTCGTCTTCATGCACGTAACCAATCTCCTCAATAGCTTCCCGAACAATGCGATCAATGTTGAGAACGGTGGTCAGCGATTTGTGCTCTTTCTTGAGCTTCGGGATGGTGATTTCTCCGCCCACAATGACGACATTGCTCTTGGCGTAGGTTTCACAAGCAACGCGGCTTGTTTTGTCTTCGGTAAGACAGGCATCGAGGATGGCATCGGAGATGGTGTCGCAAACTTTGTCCGGGTGACCTTCCCCGACGGATTCGGATGAAAAAATGAAGCGGCGTGACATGGGCAGACCTATTCGTTACAGCGTTGAAACGTTAAACCGGTTTATGCCCTGAACGACGCTGTCGTTGGAGCGATGGAACGCTGCAACGGCTCCGCGTGTCTGAAGACATATTGACCAATCATGATACGTAGATATATCATATTGGCAGGCGATGGCGTCAACGATTAATTTGCTCCGCCTGGTGGCCGATCCCACCCGGCTCCGGCTCCTTCTTCTCCTCGAGAACGAGGAGCTTTCCGTGGCCGAAATGCAGGAAATCCTGGGAATGGGCCAGTCCCGCATCTCCAGTCATCTCGCCCAGTTGAAACGCGCCGGAGTGGTGGGCGACCGGCGATCGGGCAAGAATGTCTATTACGGCGCGGCGAACGTAGCCGGCACAGCTGCCACCACAGGCCGCAACGGCGCCTGGACCCGCGTTCAGGAAATTATTCGCACGCTCGCCCGCGAACTCCCTGAGACCGGCCGCGATCGCACCGCGCTAAAATTGGTGTTGCGCAAGCGCGCCGACAAAGCCCGGGAATATTTCGACGAGCTGGCCGGCAAATTCGGGCGCAGTTACGTGCCCGGCCGTTCCTGGCAGGCGCTCGCGCATACCTTGATCCGGTTACTGCCGCCCATGACTGTGGCCGACCTCGGCGCGGGCGAGGGGACTCTGGCGCAATTGCTGGCGGAAAACGCGCACAAGGTTATCGCGATCGATAACTCGCCTAAGATGGTGGAGTTCGGTTCGAACCTCGCGCGCAAACACGGTTTCAAGAATCTGGAGTTTCGCCTCGGCGACATCCAGGATCCACCCATCGCCAAGAACAGCGTCGACCTGGCCATCCTGAGCCAGGCCCTGCATCACGCCATCCATCCGGCCAAAGCCATCGCGGCCGCGCATCGCATGCTGCGCAAAGGCGGCCGCGTTGTCGTGCTCGACCTCTTGAGTCACCAATTCGAGAAAGCGCGTGAGCTTTATCTCGATCATTGGTTAGGCTTCAGCGAAGTGCAGTTGCACGACTTCCTGGAAAACGCCGGCTTCAATCACATCGACGTTCGCGTGGTCTCGCGCGAAAAGCAAAGCCCGCATTTCCAGACAGTCCTGGCTACCGGGATTAAATGATGCGCGGCCGGCCGCGGGCGTGATAAAACCGGCGGCGCCATGAAGCCGCTTCCGTTTTGCCTGCTTGTCCTCGCCTCCATCCTGGGAAGCATGAGGGCGGCCGCGCCGGTTGACCTGACGGAATGGGCCGACGCCGCCCAGGATTCGACCGGCATGATCTGGGGCGTGCCGTTGCGTAACGGATTGCAAATTTACACTCACGACGGGGCTTCGTGGAAGCCACTGGTGTGGTCGCCCGCGCCGGGATTCAACCGGGCGCGCCCGCTGGCGGTGGCGTCGGGCCGGGATGGCGCCGTGCGCGTCCTTTGGCGCAGCCTGGATAACGACACCTGCTGGCTGAGCCAGCACAAATGGCCGACCTCCTCGATGATCGCGCAGTTCAACGCCAAATTCGAAGGTGCGGAATTCCGCGACGCTTCCATTTTCGTCGATTCGGCGGAGAACGTCTGGATCACGCACAAAGGCCCGTCCATCCTGCGCAAGGCGAAGTCGGGTGGTGTGACCGAGGCTTACGTCATTCCGAAAGAGCATCTGCTCAACCAGAAGGACCGACTGGGGCAGGATTCGCACTTCTTTGGGCCGGCCATGTTTGAAGACGATCGCGGCCATGTCTGGTTCTGGATGAACGGCGAGTCGAGCAATGTCGTTAGGCTGGATAGTTTCATCGAGTTTGACGGATCGCGTTTTGTTCATCACAAGTTTTCGGGGCTTCCGGCCAATGGTGAATGTGCCGCTCTCGGCCCGGACGATGCCGGTCACCTCATGGCCGGCTTCAAGCGAAGCGGGTTGTTCCGTCTTGATTTGTCGAACGACACGGCCAAGCCGGTCGAAGGCCCGGAGCGATCCTCCTTCGTCGAGCCTTCCTTCATCCTGCGCAGTAACGGGACCACTTATGTCGTCGCTCGAAACATTTCTTCCATGCGGGAGTGGGCGGCGTTATGGCAATGCCCGCCGGGGGCCACGCCGCGCAAAATCGTCAGCGAGGTGGCGGCATTTCCCGGAACAACCACCGGTTGGCTGCAACTGCCTAACGGATTGGTGCTGGCCGGGAATGGCGGCGCGCTCATTTACGTTCCGGGCGAGGGTGAACCGCAGCGCCTTGACTGGTCGTCCAACGTCGCCGTCGGCCTGGTCAAGCGCCTCTTTCGTACGGGCACGGGCAATCTTCTGTTGTTAGGCAGCCAGAACGGGAGCTCCATCGCGCAGTTGCCACCCTGGCCACTGGCCCGCCGCAGCGTCGGGTGCGAGGAGTTGAAAAACCGGAATGTTTTCATGCGCGATTCGCGCGGACACGTCTGGGCCATCAACCTCGACACGCACGAACCGGAGGATTGGAATGGCACGCAGTGGACGCCTCATCCGTTTTCTCGTCCCGACAAGAACATCAATGCTCTGTCGGTCGATACCCATGATCGCATCTGGGCATTTGCGCCCGGGCATGTCGCGCATGTTCTGGATCAAGGCAGCGGCAAATGGCAGGACTGGCCCGACTTCCATGCCGCGGTTGAACAGTACCTGCGGGAGGACCCGAAGTTTATTTTTCAGCCTTATATCGACGTCCGCATGACGGCGAGCGGCGACGGTCGCGCCGTTATTCGTCATGGCACCGTGGGCAGCGCCGAATACTTCGATGGGAGCAGCTGGCAGTTTTGGCGGCATCCCGATGTGCCACGCGGTTTGGCGCAATTTGACGGCAGCGGACAACTCTTTGTCGTGGCCACGGATTCCGCCTTTCGATTCGATCACGGCAAATGGGAACCGGCGTCAGTCGAATCGACCGGGTTGGCGCGGCCCAGGATTAACGAAGATGGAGCTGATACGCGCGTCGGCCGGACGGCGGGCGGTCAAAATATAGTGGCCGATCAGAATGGCGACCTTTGGTTCACGGCCGGGCGGCGCCTTTATCGCTCGCGTGGGGGCGTGGACGTAGCCATTTTCAAAGAAGGCGAGCCCAATCCTTTTCTCGACGGCCGCGGTTTAATGGATGTGGTGGTGGATGGGGTGGGCAATGTCTTCCTGCAGACGAGTATTTCCACCGGCATTTGGGTCATGCTGCATCGCGAAGCGATCCCTCGCTAATTTCGCCCGTCTGACTCGGCGCCGTGCGTCGGAAGGGGGCCGTCTCGTCTCGCCTTTGCGCTACGCTTGATTTAAGCTTCAACATCAGCACCAGTTTGTTGTCTATCTCACCTGCCGGGGCTCCCTCTCTGACATGGAATCCAAATCCAACGCCATGAGCGGCTTCTTTGAAGAATTGAAGAGACGCAAGGTCTATCGCGTCGCCATTGCTTATATCGTGGCCGGTTGGGCGCTCGCCCAAGGGCTCGCCCAGGTTCTGCCTGTCTTTGATGTTTCGAACTCCATCATCAAAGTCCTGATCGCGCTGCTCCTCATCGGTTTCCCGGTCGCGCTCGTACTCGCCTGGGTTTTCGATGTCACGCCGGAAGGAATCCGAACGACCACGCCGGTCGGCGCTTCCCAGAGACACTTCAGTCGCAATGTCATTCTCCTGGTCACGATCGGCGTGATCATTTCAGCCGGCGCCGGCTTTTTTGTGCTGCTGCCGCGCGCCATCGCGCACAAGCTCGACAAATCGATCGCGGTTTTGCCGTTTGAAAATTTGAGTGACGACAAGGAAAACGCCTATTTCGCCGACGGCATCCAGGATGACGTCCTAACGAATCTGGCGAAAATCGGCGATCTCAAGGTGATCTCGCGCACTTCGGTCATGGGTTATCGCGGCAAACCGGCGAGCCTGAAGGAAATTGCCAAGACATTGGGGGTTTCGACCGTGCTCGAGGGAACGGTGCGCAAGGACAAGGATAAGAATCGCGTGCGCGTAAACGTCCAGTTAATCAATGCCGAGAACGACGAACACATCTGGGCGCAGGAATACGATCGCGAAGTCAGCGATATGTTTGCGATCCAGACGGAGATTGCGCAGAAAATCGCGGACGAGTTGCAGGCCAAGCTTTCTCCCACGGAGCGGGTGCAGCTGACGCGCAAGCCGACGGAGAACGGCGAAGCCTATCTCGCTTTCGTGCAGGGCCGGAACCTTTTCCAGATGGAGGATTATGGCTCGCTGAAGAAGGCCGAGCAGCTGTTTCAGCGGGCGCTCGAACTGGACGGTCATTTCGCGCTCGCGGCGGCGTGGTATTCCCGGGTCGAGAGCTGGATTTACCACGCGCACGATCCGGATCGCGAACACGCGGAGAAAGCGGAGCAATTGGCTGAGCAAGCACTCCAGTTGCAGCCCGACCTGCCGGAAGCGCATCTCGCCCGCGGGTTCGCCTATTATTATAACGAGGACGATTACGAATCGGCGGCGAAAGAGTTCGAAATCGCGCAGCGTGGCCTACCCAACGCGGCCGACGTTTACCTGGCGATGGGAGCCATTCAACGGCGCCAGGGAAAATGGGATGAATCGACGGAAAACCTGAAGAAGGCGTGCGACCTCAGCCCGAAGGACAGCTGGCCGCTTCAGAATCTGTATCACAATTATAGCATGTTGCGGCAATGGGAGCTGGCTGATAAGACGCTCGATCGCGCGCTGGTTCTTGATCCGAAATCCGTCACTTTGCGCGGGTACAAGGCCAAGCTCGCTCTCGACTCGCGCGGCGATCTCGGTCCCATGCGCGAATTGGTGGCGGCGGATCCCGCGACCCTGAGCAAAGATCCCAACGCCATGGCGCAGATCCGGAGTGGGCGCGTCTATGCTTACATTCTCGAGCGTCGCTGGAAAGAGGCGCTGACCGAGGCGGAGAATTTGCCGGAAGAGAGTGACATGAAAGAAATTTCATCAACCCTGACCGGCAAATACACGCTCATCGGCACGTTAAAGAAAGAGCTGAAGGATGAGGCGGGCGCGCGCGAAGCGTTGCTCAAGGCGCGCGCACAAATTGAAAAACAAATCGCGGCCACGCCGGGCGTAGGCACGCGTTATTGCCAGTATGCCTTCGTTCTTGCCTTTCTCGGGGAGCACGATGCCGCCATGGCGGCCGCCAAGCGGGCCATGGCGATTGATCCGGAGGGTCGCGACGCTTTCGACGGGCCGCAGATGACCGAGGTGGCGGCGCAGGTTTACGGAGTCATCGGGGAGAAAGACCGCGCCTTCGAACTGCTCGATCACCTGCTGTCGGTTCCGAGCTCGGTTACGGTCGCGAATTTGAAGATCAACCCGCTGTGGGATTCACTGCGGCCGGACCCGCGTTTCCAGGCCTTGCTCGATAAGTATTCGACAAAGGCGTGAGAGGCGGCGGAAGAGCGTGTCGTTGGATGGCATCGGGACGCCGCCGAGCCCTTAACTCGTTAGGCCAGCGGGCCTGCGCGTTCGCCCTCGCGAGTCTCCTCTTGCTCGCTCGCGGAACAGCGCGGGCGGACTGGGTCGCCACTTCGTCCGTTAGTGAAACTTCGAGCCTGCCCGGCCTGATTCATCGCCATCTCGAGTTGAAGGATACGGAGACCGGCGATTTTTCGGCGCTCGATCTCGCGCTTTTCCCTTCCTCTTCGAAACGGACGCTGCGCCTGATCGACAATCCGAATGGTTCGATGGACCTGGCGGAGGCGGCGCCGGATCACGGGGTGGCCGCAGGCGTGAATGGTGGCTATTTCGATCCGGATTTCGCGCCCATTGGTTTGCGGGTGGCTGATGGGCAGGTGATGAGGCCGCTCTTGCGGGCGCGGCTCATGACGGGTGTTCTTTTTTCCACGGCCAACTCGTTCGACATCGTGCGCGTAGCCGATTATCCGAAAAAGAAGGGGGTGCAGGTGGCGGTGCAGTGCGGGCCATTACTGGTGGATGGCGGACATGCCGTGAAGGGCCTGGATGAAACGCGGCTGGCCCGCCGCACGTTTGCGCTGGTGGGAAGCGACCGCGCCGCCCTCGGTTTCTGTCCCGAAGCTTCGCTCGCCGGGCTCGCCAAGATCCTGACGAGTCCGTCGCTTTCGGGCGACTTGAAGATTCAGCGCGCTCTCAATCTCGATGGTGGCTCCTCCAGTGCATTCTGGTTCAAACGCGCCAGCGGCGATGTCTTTTCCATCTCTGAGCAAAAGCGGGTGCGCGATTTTGTCGGCATTGCACCGAGGTGATCTGTAGCCGGGGTCGGTCACCCCGGCTGTTTTTCGTTTCATTGCACGACAACAGCTGCCGGGGTCATCGACCCCGGCTACAACTTTCACATTCCGAAATTCGTGCTTTTCTCCTGACCTATGCGCACGTTTGGCGGGTTTCGACTGGGAGAAGAATTTTTCTACGGGGAAGTCAAAGGCCAGCAGGTCCACAGGCTGGCGCGGCCCTACTGGATTGACATCGAGCCGACGGGAGAAGTTTTGAGCCTCGACCGGGTGCAGGTAGGCCTGGCGGTCGCGCCTTCCAAGCTCATCGCGGTGGGATTGAACTACGCCGAGCATATCGCCGAGATGAAGCGGACGGAGATCGGCAGTCCGCTCATCTGGTTCAAGGCGCCGAGCTCGCTCTTGCCTAACGAGGGCACCATCCGTATTGCCTTTCCTGAGCATCAGACCGATTACGAAACGGAACTGGCTGTGGTCATCGGCGCGGGCGGTCGCGACATTTCGGAAGCGCAGGCCCTGGAGCACGTCTTCGGTTATTCCGTCGGCATGGATATCAGCGATCGTGATCTGCAAAAGGCCGAGAAGCAATTCGGGCGTTGTAAATCGTTCGACACTTACAGTCCGTTAGGCCCGTTCGTCTATCGCGATGTGGATGTGAGCGACCTGGCGGTGGAGTTGCGGCAAAACGGCGAGGTGCGGCAAAGCGCGCGCACCAGCCAGATGATTTATTCGGTGGCGAGAATCATTTCGTTTGCCAGCCAATCGTTAACTTTGATGCCAGGCGATGTTCTCCTGACCGGCACGCCTTCCGGCGTCGGCCCGATCAAGGCGGGCGACAAGCTGGAGGCCCGAATTGGAGACTGGCCTGCGCTTCGGCTCACCGTATCCTGATTTTCCGGAGATTGGTCCTGGTCGGTCGCAGTTTTTCCGGGTTCCACCGCAATTTGATCTGCTTGCGCTACATCCCGTCGGGACAGATGTTTCGAATTACATTAGTGACCCTCGCTAAAGTGCAGGGCCGCAAACGAAAGTGAAAAGTTTAAGCTGGACTCTGCCGGATTTCCTCTGGGATAAAGATGAACCCGGCGAATGGAACGGGGAACAGAATTAATGGCCGCACCTATGAAAACACTATTCACACTCTGCTTTAGCCTTGTTGCTCTGTGCGCCTTTGCGCAAACCAAGCCAGCTGCGCCCCCACCACCTCCTCCGACTAATCCCGCCATTACCAATCCAGCTCCCGGCGCACCCGCTCCGGGCGCCCCTGGGGCTCCAGCCGCCGGTGCTCCCGCGGCTCCTGGCACGAATGTCAATCCTCCGCCTCCCGGGATGGGCGCTCCTGGTGCTCCGGCTGGCGCTCCCGGCGCACCCGCCACCGGTCCGGCCGGTGCCCCCGGTGGACCCGCGGCTCCGGGCGCAAGCGTGACCGCTACCTTGAGTGGCAGCCTGACGCCGGCTCCCTCCGCTTCGGCCTCGGCCAGTCCGGCTGCCGGCATGGGTGAACAACAGAAACTCACCGGAAACTTCTTTATCGATAACTTCCGCAAAGGCGGACCGATCATGTGGCCAATCCTGATCGTTTCCATCATTGCCCTGACGGTGGTCATTGAACGCATCTTCTGGTGGACCGGCCGCTGGTTCCGCCGCGATCCGAAACGCATCGAAAAAGTGTTCACCGCCATCGAAGTCGGTGACGTCGCGGAAGCGTCGCGTTTGTCGCGTGATTCGCGCGACCCGGTTCTGCGCATGATGTGGAACGGTTTGAATCACCAGCATGCCTCTTTGCAGGGTGCGTTGCAGGTGGCCGCGGGTATTGAGATCAAACGCGCCGGCCGTTTCCTTGTGGTCATGGACACTCTCGTCACCCTGGCTCCGTTGCTCGGTCTGTTGGGCACGATCACCGGTCTGATTCGTTCCTTCAGCTTCCTCGGCAACGAAGAGCTGGCGGTGCAGGCCGTCACCGGCGGTATCGCGGAAGCGCTCATCGCCACGGCGTGCGGTCTTGGCATCGCGATTTTCGCCCTCATTCCGTTTAACTTTTTCACTTCCCGCGTGTCTAACTTGGAGTTCGAACTGCAGACGGCAGCCACGAACCTGGAGGTGATGCTGGAAGCGAACGCAAAAGCGAAACGAGAGGCGGAAGTCACCACCGCGCGCTAGGCGCGCGCGAGGGAGACCGAGCCCCGGTTACGGTTGAACTAAACGCCAGAGCAGAACGATGAAGATCGGAACGCCCATCCCGCACAAGAAGGCGAGGATCGAAATCATTCCGTTGATCGACATCATGTTCTTTCTGCTCGCCAGTTTTATGATGGTGAGCCTGAGCCAGGTTCACATGAAGGGCATCAAGGTCGTCCTGCCGACCGGCCAATCAGGGAAGCCGCAGTCGAAAAGCGATTACATCAGCGTCTCGGTCAACGAAGCGGGCATCCCGTTCTTCGACAAGAAGGAGATGAATTACGATACGCTGGCGCAGCAGCTGAAGATCGTCCATGCGGACAACCCGGAGGCGAAGGTGTTCGTGCGCGGCGACGCCAACACCGTGCACGGCAATATCATCCGCGTCCTCGATATCCTGCGCTCGGTTGGCTATTACAAGATCGCTTTCGAAATCAAGAGCGAAGCGGCCAAAGGAGTGCCTGCCCCGGGCGCGCAGTAAAGTATGGCGAAGCCAATTCTCTACCGTCCGCCGTCGCCCAAGCTGGTTTGGGCTGCGCTCGGCTGCACCGCCGTCATTTATGCTGGCGCGGTGGTCGCGGCCATGAAGCGGGAGGCGCCGCCGGCTGATCTTAGCGACATCCCCACGGCGACGGTTGAGGCCACCCTCGAATCGCAGCCGGAAGAGCAGCCCACCCCTCCGCCAGAAGACATTCCATTGCCGGAACCGCCGCCGATGCCGCAGGAGGTTCCGGAGTTCCATGAAGAAAATACTCCGCCGCCCAAGCAGCAGCGGCCGACCAAGCCTTCGGCACCGATCAAGGCACCGCAGGCCGGCATCAGCGGCGCGCCCAAGACTATGTCGATTTCCGGCGCCAAGGCTTTGGCCATCAGCGCACCTCGCCCCGAATATCCGTATGAGGCGCGTTCCCGTCACATCATGGGGAGCGGCGTTTGTGTGGTCGACGTGGACGTTTCCAGCGGCAACGTGACCAGCGCGAGCATGGCGCAGAGCATCGGCAATCCGATTTTGGATAATGCAGCAGTCAGTGCCTTCCGCAGGTGGCGATTCAAACCGGGGACCGTGTCCAAAGTGAAGATCCCCATCACCTTCACCATGGCGGGCGCGTCTTACTAGCTACTTGTTATGCATCTCGCATCGCCCCTGGCCAAAAAGCACGCGCGCATTGAGATCATTCCGCTGATCGACATCATGTTCTTCCTGCTCGCCAGCTTCATGATGGTGAGCCTGAGCCAGACCCACATGAAGGGCATCCAGGTGAATCTGCCAGCGGCCGTGACGCTGCCGCAAAACGTTCAGAAAGATTACGTCTCGATCAAAGTTGCGGCCGGCTCGGTTTATTACGTCGATAACCAGCCCATGACCGAGGAAGACATGCGCGTGAAATTGTTTCGCCTGCACGAGCAGAATCCTGGAATCAAAGTTTCGATCAGCGCGGAGATGATGGCGCTGCACGGCGACGTCATTCGCGCTCTCGACATTGTGCGGACGGTCGGCATCGAGAAAGTCGGCTACCAGATCCGCGCCGCTCCCAAGATGGGCGGTTAGAACGGGGCGTAAGGCTTAGCTCACGTTATGCATCTCGCTTCGCCGCTCGCGAAGAAACATGCGCGCATTGAGATCATTCCGCTGATCGACATCATGTTCTTTTTGCTCGCCAGCTTCATGATGGTGAGCCTGAGCCAGACCCACATGAAGGGTATCCAGGTCAATTTGCCGGCCCAGGTCACTCCGCCTCCGACGCAGCAAAAAGATTATGTTTCAATCCGGGTTGCGGTCGGCGGAGTTTACTATGTCGATGGTCACCCGATGGGCGAGGCCGAGATGGGCCAGTATCTTTTTCGGCTGCACCAGCAAAATCCCGGTCTGAAAGTTTCCATCAGCGGGGAAATGATGGCGCTCCACGGAGACGTCATTCACGCGCTGGATATTGTTCGGAACCTGCAGATCGATAAAATCGGCTACCAGATTCGCGCGGCTCCAAAAATGGGGCCATAGTCCGCAAGCGGCCTTCCGCCGCTTAATCTTTGGCTACTGAAAGGGGAGGGACACGCCTCAAGCGTGTCCCTTCTTTTTTCCGCGCTTCCAAGGTAGGAACGGCGCGTCGGCCCGTCCGCTCCGCGCCTAACTCCGCGGTCGAAGCTAATAATCAACGCACTCGCGTGTTCTTCTCCGCAAAGGAGCAAGGAACATGAACAAGGCGCAAATCTATCGGCCGGGAAATCGGACATCGATCGTCACGGCATTTGCCATTGCCATCGGTCTGCATCTTTCCGCGCTGGCCTACATTCCCAAACACGAGCAAGCGGCTTCGTCCAACCCGCCTGCCGAGAATACGTACATCGATGCAATCCTGCCCGCGGACGACTCCTCGCCGCCGCCCCCTGAGTTGATCCTTCCTGAACCGCCACCGCCCCCTTCTGTTCCTGAATTCATCGAGGATTCCACGCCGCCGCGTCCCCGCGCTGTCGAGCATCATGCCGGACCAATTCGACCACCATCAGGCCCTCCCGGTCCCAGCGTGAATCGCGGCAATCCTCGAGCGAGCGCGATCAACGCGCCCCGCCCGGAATACCCTTACGAAGCGCGTCGCCAGCACCTCGTTGGCAGCGGCGTGGCCGCGGTTACGATCGACCCCGGATCCGGCCAAGTTGTGAACGCCGAAATGGAGAAATCCATTGGCGCACCTTTGCTCGATCAATCCGCCCTGAGCGCGTTTCGGCGCTGGAAATTCAAGCCGGGCACTCCGCGTGTGATTCGGATACCGGTTACATTCGACTTGCGCGGCGCCGTCTATTGACCGCGCAATACCCGTCTCAGCGCGGCAACTGCCCGGGCCCGATGGCTGATTCTGTTTTTCACTTCCGCGGCCAGTTCTCCAAATGTCTTGTTCTGTTCGTTAGGCAGGAAAATTGGATCATACCCGAAGCCGCCGGCGCCGCGCGGCGAAGCGATGATTGATCCTTCTACCTTGCCTTCGACAAAGTGAAGAACATGTCCGTCGCGGGCCACGGCAATGACGCAACGAAAGCGCGCTTTCCGATTTTTTTCGTGAGGGTCGCGCCTTTCCACCTCTTGCAGCAGCTTTGTGATATTGCTTGCGGAAGTTGCGCCTTCTCCTGAATAGCGCGCCGAGTAAATCCCAGGCGCACCATCAAGCGCATCCACCTCGAGTCCCGAGTCGTCGGCCAGCACAACGTGATCAACCAGACGTGATGTCGCCTCCGCCTTCAGGGCGGCGTTTTCCGCGAAAGTTTTGCCCGTCTCCGCTACGTCCGGCACGTCGGGATATCCGCTCAAATCCTCGAGCTCGAACTCGTCTCCGAGTAATTCCCGAAACTCCTTGGCCTTTCCGGCGTTGCGGGTGGCAATGACAAGTTTCACAGAAGAGAAAGGAACAGTTGCTAAGGAACGCAGGAAAGCAGGAAATGATCTGACCCCAGCTTCGCTTTCTTTGTCTTTCTTCCTGCGTTCCTGCTTTCCTTAGTAACTCCGTTTGTCTTGGCGCCGTGGCGCGCAGGGTGACAAAGATGGAATTCCTGCTTTCCTAATCGCTCACCTCATGAGCAACGAGCGCCGCAAGCCTTACCCGTTCGATCAGTTCGAACAGAAATGGCAGAAGATCTGGGAGGAAAAACAAACCTTTCATGCCTTGAACCCGGGCGAGCCTGGATTCGACCGGGCGCGCCCGAAGTTCTTCGTGCTCGATATGTTTCCCTACCCGAGCGGCGCCGGTTTGCACGTCGGCCATCCCGAGGGATACACCGCCACCGACATCATCGCGCGTTACAAACGGCTTCGCGGGTTCAACGTGCTTCACCCCATGGGCTGGGATGCGTTTGGTCTGCCCGCCGAGCAGTACGCCATCAAAACCGGCCAGCATCCGGCGATCACGACGCGCGACAACGTGGCCAAGTTCAAGTCGCAGCTGAAAGCGATCGGTTTTTCCTACGACTGGCAGCGCGAAGTCAACACCACCGACCCGAAGTATTACAAATGGACGCAGTGGATTTTTCTGAAGATCTACAATTCCTGGTTTAATCCCGACACACAGAAGGCCGAGCCAATTTCTACTTATAAAGGCGACGACCCGGACCATGTGCGGCTCGCCTATGTGGCGGATGTCCCGGTTAACTGGTGCCCCGAACTGGGAACGGTCCTGGCCAACGAAGAAGTGGTGGATGGAAAAAGCGAAGTCGGCGGTTTCCCGGTGGTTAAACGTCCCATGCGCCAATGGATGTTGCGCATCACCGCCTTCGCCGACCGTCTCATGGCGGAGTTGGACGGACTCGACTGGCCGGAATCGATCAAGTTGCTCCAGCGAAACTGGATCGGCCGAAGCGAAGGTGCGGAGATTGATTTTCCGCTGCGCGTGGCCGGCGGCGGACGTCCTCAAGCCGGCGGAGCCAACCTCGAACGCATCCGCGTTTTCACCACGCGACCCGACACGATTTATGGCGCGACTTACATGGTGCTCGCTCCCGAACATTCCCTCGTCGATCGAATCGTCACGGAAGAGCAATGGCCGGCCGTTCGTGATTATCGTGAACGGACGGCACGCAAGAGCGATCTCGAACGGACTGAGCTCTCGAAGGAGAAGACTGGCGTTTTCACCGGCGCCTACGCCATCAACCCGGTTAACGAGGAGGAGATTCCAATCTGGATCGCGGACTATGTCCTGGTCGGATATGGAACGGGGGCCATCCAGGCGGTGCCGGCTCACGACGAGCGCGACCTCGAGTTCGCGAGGAAGTATGATTTGCCGATTCGCGCGGTGGTGCAGCCTCCGGGCGCGGAAGACCCGATCGGTTTCGTGGGCGATGGAACCGCCATCAATTCACCGATTATCGATGGCCTTCCCTCGCGAGAAGCCATTCGTAAAATCACCGATTGGCTGGAGGAGCGCGGCGCCGGCAAACGCTCCATCAATTACAAACTGCGCGACTGGCTTTTCTCGCGTCAGCGTTACTGGGGGGAGCCGTTCCCGATTGTCTGGGAAAACGGGAAACACCGTTCGTTAGGCGAGGAGGAGCTCCCGGTTGTGCCGCCGCCGCTGGAGGATTACAAGCCGAGCGGCACGGGCGAGCCGCCCCTGGCCAAGGCAAAAGATTGGATTCAATACTCGGACAAGGCGACGCGCGAGACCAACGTCATGCCGCAGTGGGCCGGCTCCTGCTGGTACTATTTGCGGTTTTGTGATCCGGGAAACGACGCGCGTTTCGTCGGCGAGGACGCCGAACGCTACTGGATGGGATCCGATAATGACGAAGCACGAATGACGAATGACGAAGGAATGCCGAATGCCGAAGGTTCGTCATCCGTCATTGGTCATTCGTCATTAACAAAACCTGGCGGCGTGGATCTTTATGTCGGCGGCACCGAGCACGCCGTGCTTCACCTGTTGTATGCAAGGTTCTGGCACAAGGTTTTGTTCGATCTCGGTTATCTTTCGAAGCCCGAACCCTTCCAGCGACTCGTTAACCAGGGGCTTATTCTCGGTGAAGACGGCCAGAAGATGTCGAAGTCGCGTGGGAACGTGGTCAATCCGGATGATGTGATCGAGCAATATGGCGCGGATGCGTTCCGTTGTTACGAGATGTTCATGGGACCGCTCGAGCAAATGAAGCCGTGGAGCATGCGCGGTGTGGAAGGCGTGGCCCGCTTTCTCGCGCGGGTCTGGCGTCTTTTCATGGAAGAGAACCAGGCCGGCGAATGGGTCTTGTCCCCGGCCGTACAGGATTCCGAGCCGGAAAAAGCTCAACGCAAGATCACCCACGCTACCATCAAAAAGGTCACCGCCGATATCGAGTCGCTCTCCTTCAACACCGCCATCTCGCAGATGATGATTTTTGTGAACGCCTTTACCAATGCGACCACGATTCCGGTGAGCGTGCTGCGTCCGTTCCTCGTCGTGCTCAATCCTTTCGCCCCGCACCTTTCCTCGGAATTATGGCAGGTGCTGAACAATCGGTTCGGCGACAACGGAGACATCACGGCCGCGAGCTGGCCGGAGTTTGATGAGTCCCTGCTCATCGAAGACGAGGTGGAGGTCGTCGTGCAGATCAACGGAAAGGTCCGCGATCGGTTAATCGTTCCGCTGGAGGCGTCGGAGGATCAAATCAAAGAACGGGCCCTCGCCGCGCCACGCGTGAAGGAATTCATTACGGGAAAAACGGTGAAGAAAGTGGTCGTTGTACCGAAAAAGCTTGTCAATGTCGTTGCCAGTTAAAAAAATCGGAGGCGTGTGGAAGGAATTTAAAGAGTTCGCCGTCAAGGGGAACGCGATCGACCTGGCCGTCGGTGTCGTCATTGGCACCGCCTTCGGCAAGATCGTCACGTCCCTCGTTAACGATCTGATCATGCCTACAGTGGGCGTGCTAACCGGGGGCGTGGATTTCAAGGATTACTTCCTTGTCCTGAAGCCCTGGGGATCGCACTACCAAACGCTGAAGGAAGCGGCCGATGCCAAGGCCGTAACCGTCAACTTCGGGCAATTCGCCAACATCATTATCGAGTTCTTCATTGTTGCGTTCTCGATTTTTCTGGTCGTGAAGCTGCTGAACAAGATGAAAAAGCCGTCGCCCGCGTCCGAGCCGGTGGTGAAAGATTGCCCGGCCTGCGCCATGTCGATTCCGATCAAGGCGAAGCGCTGCCCGCATTGCACGACCGAGTTGGCCGCAGCCTAACGAGGTCGGTCGGATTTGGCGAAGTGCCGTTGGCACGCCGGATTGTAACCGGCGGTGCTAGCCACCGGTCATTTCCTTAAAACAACCTCCGCCCTGGCAGTGACGGTGGAATCTAATTGGCTTGTTTCTCCGCCGCCCCTCCGGGGCGGACGTGGAAGAGCGCGAAGAAATCCGGTGGACTTGCGCCACCGGCTACAATCCACCGCGCCTCCGGCGCTGACGATCCCAGCCGTCGGTCTCTTGTCAACGAGTCGCGCTGTCGTCGAGTCGTTAGGTCAAAGAAAAAGATCGGCAGTCAGACACAATTACTGGTTGCCAGTTTTTGCTTCTTCGCGCCGACAAACCTTTCACGCCACCCGCATGACGCGCTGCGGGGAGCAGGCCCAGACCCGGCTGCCTTCCTCTGTGGACCATTCCGTTCCCGCGGCCCAGGGCGAGAAGGCTGGCATGATCCAGCACCGTTCCTGTTGCACAAAGGCCGGCAATTTTAGACGAAGGCCCGCGCCGTCGCGCATCACCGTCGCCGGGTGATGATGACCCACCACCTGGATTTGTTGGGTCGATGCGGGTTCGCAATGTCCGTGGTGAAAAAGAAAGCCCTTGCTTGTCCACGACTCGGACAATTGAAGCCCGCGCAAATGGCGGTCATGATTCCCCGCAATGAGCACGACTTCGCAACCCTCGCGCAGGCGCGCCAGCAGCTTTGATAAAACCTGTTGCCCGGCGCGGTTGTGGACGAGATCGCCCAGTAGAACCAGATGTTCGGGCTCATAATCGCCTAACAAATCGGTGAGACGATCTTCCAGTGTTTGCATGCCCCAGAGTGGAAAGAGATTCCCGGCTGCGCGCTGGCTCAGTTCGTAGCCAAAATGCAGGTCGGCCACGGCCAGCCAGCGTTCGCGCTCGTGAAAAAGCGCCAGCCGCCCATCCAGCCAAATCCCTTCTGCCACCGCAGCGTGACTGGCGCGGTGCGTGCTGCTTTGGGCGTCGTTCAACATAAAGAATCTTCTTGGCCGGTCCTGAGGGCAATGCTATGGAGGGCGCCGGTAATACCTAAATGACTACCAAACTGCGACTTATTCTGATTGGTGCAGCCGGCTGTCTCCTTGCCAGCTGCGCCGGACAACATCCAAAAGCTGTCGCGACCAGACAAACCTATCATCGCATTCCCCAGGTTCGCACCACGGCTTATTCCAGTAACGAAAAAGGCGGGAAACACAACGCCATCGGCACTTATCTTTCCGGCCGCAAGGTCATGAGCGCTGCGTCTGACTGGTCGCGTTATCCGCTCGGGACTCGTTTCCGCATCGTCGACACCAATGAAGAATATGTCATTGATGACTACGGCACGGCCTTGATCGGGACGAACACGATCGATCTCTACAAGACGAGCCGGTTGGAGATGAAACGCTGGGGCGTCCGTCACGTCGACATCGACATCCTGCAGTGGGGTTCCAACGAACAGAGCCTGAAAGTGCTCGGGCCGCGCGCGAAACATCGGAGCGTGCAAAAGATGATCGTGGCGCTTCAGAAAAAGACGAGCAGCGCCAGGTCGCCCGGGACTTTGGATTGATTATTCCACGGCGGCACCGATTTTGCCGCGCATGAAAATTCTCGTCGTCGGCGGCGCCGGCTACATTGGGAGTGTCTGTTCCGAGCTTCTGCTCAATGAAGGGCACGAAGTCGCGATTTTCGATAACCTGACCGAGGGACATCGTCGCGCCGTCGACCCGCGCGCGCAGTTCACTGAAGGCGACCTCGCGAATGCTGACGCGACGAAAGCATACCTGGCCAGGGTTCGCCCCGATGCGGTCATGCATTTCGCGGCCAATGCGCTGGTCGGCGAATCGATGCAGAATCCATCGAAATATTTCCGCAACAATGTGGCCCATGGCCTGAACTTACTCGACGCCATGATCGCGGCTGGGGTGAACCGCTTCGTCTTTTCCTCCACCTGCGCCACGTTTGGACCTCCGGCGCGATTGCCGATCGACGAGGAGACGCCGCAGAATCCGATCAACCCGTACGGAGAATCAAAGCTCGCCTTCGAGAAAATTCTGAAGTGGTATGACGCAATCCACGGATTGAAATTCGTTTCACTCCGCTATTTCAACGCGGCCGGCGCGTCGGAACGTTTCGGCGAAGATCACCGCTGCGAAACGCACCTGATCCCGAACGTGCTGAAGGTCGCACTTGGGGAAAAGCCTCACGTGGAAATGTACGGCACGGATTACGAGACGCCGGACGGAACCTGCATCCGCGATTACATTCACATTCTCGATCTTTCGCGCGCGCATATTCTCGCGCTCAACTCGCCCCGGAGCGCGTTTTACAACCTCGGCACCGGCGGCGGCTCGAGCGTTCGCGAAGTGATCGACACCGCCCGGAAAGTGACTGGCAAAGACATCAAGGTGGTGGAGAAACCGCGCCGCCCCGGTGATCCGCCGCGTCTGATCGCCGCCTCCGAAAAAATTCGCAAGGAACTCGGCTGGACCCCGCAGTTCCAATCGCTCTCGGCCATCATTGAAAGCGCGTGGAAATGGCACCAAAAATTTCCGCGCGGCTACGAGGATTAGCCGCCACATGTCGCGAAGCTTTGGAGTGCGGTGCGTACCCGCACCGCTTTTCCTTGGGTGTTGGATTCGTTTGCGAGAGAATCTGAACTGCTCTTGTCCCGAAAGCGGCGCGACTACCCGCCGCACTCCCAAGCTTCGCAAAAATACCGGGACGCTTCGGCTCGTGGCTCGATAAGACTGCAAGAAAAACGCCCGCGGCTTTCACCGCGGGCGTTCGCTTAACTTAACTGAGAATCAGTTTGCTTAGTGCTTCTTCGTAGTGGTCGTGGTCGTCGTGGTCGTTTCCTTTTCGTAATACGACAGCGGCTTTTCCAGTGTCACTTTGCTGATTACCATGCGGTCGCCTTCACGAACGTAGGTGTAACGCACCGGCATGTCAGGCCGCAGGGCCGACCATTCCACCGCGCGTCCTTCCGGATCAACCACCGTGGTCTGCTTGGTGTAGTAATAACGGACCGGCTCCGCGCTCGTTTGCGAGCGGAACGTGATGTAGTCCGAGCCCGGGGTATAGGCGCTGATCACGCCCGTGCCGTTCAGGTTGTTGGTGGTGGTGGTCGTGGAAGCAACACCGCCGTTGTCCGTGGTTACGGTGGTGGAGGTTTGCGCGAAAGCTGTGCTCAGAGCGACAGCCCCGGCCGCTCCGGCCGCCAAGATTTTTGCTAGTGTAGTTTGTTTCATATTCGTTTCTTTGCTTTGGTTGTGCGGATGTTCTCCGCCGTGCCTCAATTTGACTTGGTGTCAGTGAGGTTTATTCGACTTAACTTCTATTCGTAATGCCTTCCCCGGACGGACGTATCTCCCTTGCAGTGAATACGCTGCGAATCTTCACCAGCTGAAATTGCATGCAGCCTTTACCCGGATTTCGCGACTTTCTCCCGGCCGATTGCGCAGCACGGAACTATGTCTTCGCGCAGTGGCGCAAGGTCGCGCAACGCTACGGATTTCGGGAATGGGACGGGCCCGTGCTGGAGCCGACTGAGCTCTATCGAAAAAAGAGCGGTCCGGAAATCGTGGACCAGCTTTTCCACTTTGTGGACAAAGGCGAACGCGAAGTGGCGATGCGCCCTGAACTCACGCCGACGCTGGCCCGCGTCGTGGCGGCGCACGAGCGAAGCTTTAAGAAGCCGCTGAAGTGGTTTTCGATAGGCCAGTTTTTTCGCTACGAAAAACAACAGCGCGGCCGGTTGCGGGAGCATTACCAGCTGAACTGCGACATCATCGGTGAAAAAGACAACGCCGCCAACATCGAGCTGGTGGCGCTGTGCATCGACCTCCTGCGGGAGTTTGGATTTACGGAAAAGGACGTGGTCCTGCGTTTGAGCGACCGCGAGTTCTGGCTCGATTTCGTGCGCCAGCGCAACGTGCCGGAAGCGCAGTGGCACGAGGTCTTGCAGGCGATCGACAAATCGGAGCGCGAACCGCGCGAAAAGACCGCGGCGAAACTGGGGCCGCTCGCGGATGAAGTCTTCGCGATTTTTGAAAAGGGCGGTACCAGCGAAAAATTGCAGCGCGTCGTCGACGGCTTGCGCCAGCGCGGGCTTGAGAAGTTCGTCGAGGTAGACGTGCAGATCGTGCGTGGGCTCGCCTATTACACCGGCATCGTGTTCGAGGTTTTTGATCGCGCCGGAAAATTGCGCGCTTTGGCCGGTGGGGGCCGCTACGACACACTCGTTTCCAATCTCAGCGATGGTGCGGCCAGTCTGCCCGCGCTCGGGTTCGCCATGGGCGATGTGGTGTTAGGGGAATTAATCGGCGACACACCGGCCGCGAGACAAAAACGCGAAGCCGCGATCGCCGGGGAGCATTCACTGGACGTTTATGTGGTGGTGGCGAAGGAAGAGCGTCGAAGTGATGCCGTGACGTGGGTGCAGAAGCTGCGCGAACAGGGTTTGCGCGTGGAATTCGCGATGACCCCCGCGAAAATTCCGAAGCAATTCCAGGCCGCCGAACAGTTAGGCGCGCGCACCGCCGTCCTGTTCGGCGACGAATGGCCGAAGGTGGCCGTGAAAGACCTGGCCAGCGGCAAGCAGGAACTCATCACCGCCGACGATTTGCCGGCCGCGCTAACCAGGTAGGAAGCCGCCCTGCGACGTCCCTGTCTGGTGCCATCGGAGGGCCTAATCGCTTGCCAGATTCAACCTTTCCCGCAGAGTGAGGGCCGAATGTATCGCACCCATCATAACAACGAACTCCGAAAGGAGAATATCGGCCAACAGGCAACGCTGGCCGGCTGGGTGCACGTTTCCCGCGATCATGGCGGTGTTATCTTCCTCGATTTGCGCGATCGCGAAGGCCTGACCCAGGTCGTTTTCCGGCCCGAGGAAAACGCCGAGGTCGCGAAACAGTCGCACGGCCTCCGCCATGAAGATGTCATCCAGGTTTCCGGCCGCGTGGCGGCGCGCCTGCCCGGCACGGAAAATCCAAAGCTCGCCACCGGCGATGTGGAGTTGGTCGCGTCCAATCTCCAGGTGCTGAATCGCGCCGACGATCTTCCGTTTCAACTCGACACCGAAATTCACAACGAAGATCTCCGCCTGACTTATCGCTACTTCGATCTTCGTCGTCCCGAACTTGCGCACAATCTGCGCACGCGCCACAAGGTCACGAAAGCGACCCGCGATTACCTTGACTCGCAGGGCTTCATCGAAGTCGAGACGCCGATCCTCTCCAAGAGCACGCCGGAAGGGGCGCGCGATTTTCTCGTGCCAAGCCGCCTCGCGCCCGGGAAGTTTTACGCCCTGCCGCAGGCGCCGCAGCAATACAAGCAGCTGCTCATGGTTGGCGGGGTGGAAAAATATTTCCAGATCGCCAAATGTTTCCGCGATGAAGATCTGCGGGCCGATCGCCAGCCGGAGTTTACCCAAATTGACATCGAAGCGTCATTCGTTAGGCCGGACGACATCTACAGGCTGACGGAAGGTCTTCTGGTTGCGGTCTTCCAGGCGGCGCGCGGGGTAACCGTGTCCACGCCGTTCGATCGCCTGACCTACCGCGAGGCCGTCGGCCGATTCGGCAGCGACAAGCCAGATCGGCGTTTTGGGATGGAACTGGTGGATTTCAGCGAAGAGTTTCGGGCGAGCAGCTTCAAGGTTTTCCGCGGCGCGGTTGAATCGGGCGGCGTGGTCAAGGCCATCAATGCCAAAGGATTTGCCGGCATCACCATTGGCCAGGTGGATGATTTGACCGAGCGCGCCAAGCTTTTCGGCGCGAAAGGGCTCGCCTTCATCAAGGTGGAAGGTGGCGAATGGAAATCGCCCATCGTGAAATTCTTCTCGGAAGGCGAACGGGCCGCGCTGCAATCGAAGCTCAAGGTGGAAGAAGGCGATCTTATTCTTTTCGCGGCGGATAAATGGGACGTTGCGTGTGAAGTGCTGGGGCGGCTGCGCCTGCGCGTGGCGGAGATTCAGCAACTGACCGCGAATTCGGACAAGCTCGACTTTCTCTGGGTGACGGAGTTCCCACTGCTCCAGCTCGATCCCGAGACGCAAAAATGGAATGCGGTGCACCACCCGTTTACGCGGCCGAAGGCGGACGATCTGCCGCTGCTCGAGGAAAAGAAATATGGCGAAGTGCGGGCCGAAGCCTACGACGTGGTCCTGAATGGCGTGGAGATCGGCGGAGGGAGCATTCGAATTCACGAACGCGAATTGCAGGCGCGCATGTTTGAAGTGCTCGGGATCAGCCCCGAAACGCAACAAGTCGAGTTTGGCCATCTTTTGCGCGCGTTCCGGCTGGGCGCGCCGCCGCACGGGGGCATCGCCATGGGACTGGATCGACTGGTGATGCTGGTCTGCGGTGAAGAAAGCATTCGCGAAGTCATGGCCTTCCCGAAAAATAATCGGGGACTGGATTTGATGACGCAGTCCCCGGCTGACGTCGATCCGCGTCAATTGCGCGATCTCAAGCTGAAGTTGTCGACGGACAAACCTTAAAATTCGTCCGCAGATTTTCGGAGTGGTTCTGTTTTTTTCATCTGCGGAAATCTGCGAAATCTGCGGATAAATCTTCGATCGAATCAGACCGGCGGCTGATGTTCCTTGCTCGTGCGGAAAAAGATCGCCACGCAAAAAGTCACGATCGTTCCGAAGCAAATCCACCAGGGGAATTCCATTTTCGGCAGCCACCACGGTGTGGTGTAGGCCACTTTGCCGAACAAGCCGGCCACGTTGTTGAATAAATTGCTGAGAATGGCGACAGCGAGGAAGCCGACGATCATCGCGATGATGTTTCCGGCATTGTCGCCGCGGCGCTTCGTGAACATCCCGCACAAAAAGACGCCGAGGAGCGGGCCATAAGTGTAGCCGAAAATGCCGAGCACGATCGGGATGATGCGCACGTTCGGATGAATGACGACGATGTATGAAGTCACGGAGGAAACGACAATCATCAGGATGGAGAACGCCACCGTGGCCCAGCGAACGGCGCGCAGGCTTTCCTCCTGGCCCGCGGCCGGGTTGATGTAGGTCTGGTACCAGTCACGCGTGAAACTGGTGGCCAGCGCATTTAAGGCCGTGCTGAGTGAGCCCATGGCGGTCGCGAAAATTCCGGCAATGAGCAGCCCCCGCAGGCCCACCGGCATCTGGTAAAGGACGTAGTGACAGAAGACCTCGTTAGGGGTTTTCGGAAGACTCGGGTCGGAATGAGACTGGTAATAGGTCCAGAGAAACAACCCGATGCTGAGAAAGGTCAGGACGATCGGAATATCGGCGAGACCCGAAAGCATGAGCGACCGCCGGCTGCGGCGAATATCCGGCGCGGTCAACATGCGTTGCACCATGTCCTGGTCGGTCCCGTGCGTGGCCATTGTGACAAAGGTGGACCCGATGAGACCGGCGAAGATGGTGTACTCGATCTCGAACATGCCTTTCCATTTTTCCCAGCCGTGTTTCGCCGGGTCGAGACCGGTGCTGATAAAGTCCCCCAACCCGAAACCGCCGTGTCGCTCGACAATTTCATGCCAGCCGCCGGGAATGGCGGAGTAAAGAAGGCCGAGCGCGATCAAGGCGCTTCCGATCATGATCGAGGCCTGGATCAAGTCGGTCCAGACCACGGCCTTGATCCCGCCGAGCACGGTGTAGATCGCAGTCAGAAGGACGATCGCAACCGAAGCGCCGATGTAGATCCAGAGGGTCTGGGCCTGGTCGGGGCGCGTCCCGCTGATCATTTCGTACGCCAGCACCAGCGCGATGGCGGCGACGTAAAGGCGGGCCCCGGAGGCGAGCACGCGTGTCACCAGGAACACTCCCGAGGCTGCATTTTTCGTCGGGACGCCAAAGCGCGCAGTTAGGTATTCGTAAATCGAATAAACCTTGTAGTCGTAGTAGGGCTTGATGAAAATATAGCTAACGAGTATGCGGGCGAGAATGGTGCCGAGCGCGAGCTGCACGTAAGTGTAGTTGCGCAGAGCGAAACCTTCGCCGGGTGTGCCGAAAAACGTGGCCGCGCTGGTTTCAGCCGCCACGATTGATGCGAGCACAGCCCACCACGGGATGCGCCGGCCGCCGAGCGCGAAGTCTTCGAGATTCTCCTCCTTCCGACCCATGCGCAGGCCGATGGAAATGATGATGACGAAGTAGGCGAGCAATACGCCGGCATCGATCCAGAGTCGCGCGTCCATCAGTGGGCTTTACGTGACAGAATTCTCAGGAATCCGAAAGCGGATTCTTGTAATGACGAATGGCGATTGACGGATGACGAAGGAAGTCGAATGACGGTTCGGGGTCGAAACCTCGTCATTCCTTCGTATCCGTCATGCGAGCTTCGTCATTAATCCCGTGTTATTCTGTGGCAATAAGATGACTCTCCAGAAACTAAAGGCAGAGGACTTCAATCTCGCGAAGACGCTCGAGTCCGGACAGGTCTTCCACTGGCGCGCGGCCGAAGCGGGGTTCGTCGGATTAATCGACGACGAGGCCGTGTATGTCGAGCAACAAATCGACGCCTTGTATTTCGATGGCACGTCGGCCGAACGCCTCGCGCGCTACTTCGCCCTCGATCATTCCTTGAAGGAGATCTGCGCCTCCTTTCCTAACGACCCGGCCATGCGCGCGGCGGATGAATTTTGTCGCGGCTTGCGCATTATTCGTCAGTCCAAATGGGAATGCCTCGCCACCTTTATTACCTCATCGATGAAACAAGTGGCGCACATCCGGCAAATCTCGGAGACGCTCAGGCTGCGGTTTGGCCAACGCCGCGAAACCGGACAATACGACATTTTCACTTTTCCATCCGCCGAACGCATCGCGCAGCTCTCGGAGAAGGACCTCCGCGAATGCGCTCTCGGTTATCGCGCAAAAAATCTTCTCCTGACCGCGCGGCGGGTGGCCGCGGGTGAGGCCAACCTGGAAGAATGGGCGCGGCTCTCGGATGACGAGTTGCGGGATCACCTCTGTTCGCTGCCCGGCGTCGGTGCGAAGGTTGCTAATTGCGTGATGCTGTTTGCCTACGAACGCCTGCGCGCTTTTCCCATCGATGTCTGGGTCGCCCGCGTTTTGCAGGAGCAGTATTTCCCCCGGCGAAAGAAGACGACGGAGGGAAAGATGCGCGAATTTGCCCGCGACTACTTTGGCGAGCATGGCGGCTACGCGCAGCAATACTTGTTTCATCACGCGCGCATGACCGCGCCGCGCGGTCCCCGAACCCGCTCCGGCTCTGCCGGGCGGCGTCGGACCCGCGCTTCGGCCCCTGGGCGGTGAACTTTCTGCTGCGAATTTGTCTGAACAGGGCGAAGGTGCCGTTAGTCTTATAAGGTTCGGAATGAGTGGCACCGCGACGACGGAATTCGTGATTGGCCGGTCCGCAGATGACGCGGCCGAGCGGAAACAGGAACTGCGCAAGATTTTCTGGGCATTCCTGGCTGCGCTCGTTTTGCATGTCGTGATCGGGTCGCTCCTGGCCGGGTTCGGCGGATTGTTTTCGCGGAGCGCGCCGGTGGAGGATCAGCCGGTGCAGTTGACCATTGTCGATCTGCCGCCGCCAGCGACGGAGCCTGCCGTGACGCCGCGCCCGATGTTTCACGAGACCGATCCGGCCAAGCAAACGGTGGAACAGCCGAAAGAAAAGACGTTCGAATCGGACGCGAATTCCATCGCTGCGAGCGAACAGCCGGCGACGGGATCAATGCCGGTGCCTTCGCAATTAGGCAACGACCGTCCGACCAACGACCTGGAGACGCACGCGGCATCCCTGGCGCAGCCGGGTGCAATGCCGCAGCCAACCATTCTTCCGCGGGAAGAACCTTCGCCTTCCGTCGCCCCCACAGCCGCGCCGACGGCAACCCCGGACGAAAATGTGCTGGCCATGCTGCGCGCGACTCCGACGCCGGCCACGCGGCCGACGGCCACGCCACAGCAGATGCGTTCGATGTATCAGCCGATGCGCGAACAACGACGCATGTCCGGCGCCATCTCCAATCGTGGTCCTTCCTCGGTCAATGCCGTCGGCACGCCGCTGGGCCGTTATCAAAAGATGCTCTACGACGCGGTTGGCTCGCGTTGGTATGCCTACATGCAACAACAGGGGGATTTAGTAAGCATCGGCACGGCGAAATTGACCTTTTCAGTTGACCGACAAGGGACCGTGCGGAACCTCAAGGTCGTTTCCAATACCGCTAATGAGTCCTTCGCAAATGTCTGTCTGCGCTCCGTCCTTGAAGTCAAACTGCCGCCTATTCCGGACGATCTGGCAGCCACAATTCCATCGGAAGGATTAGATACGGAATTATCGTTCACGATGTTCCCCAATTACTAAGATTAAAGATGGGTCCATTGATCTTCGCGCAGATGCCGGATGTGTTTCAGAGCGTGGGCGATTTTTTCAAGCACGGCGGCTTGTTCATGTGGCCGCTCCTGGCCTGCTCGATTGTTTCCCTAACGACTATCATCTTGCGCGGATTTGCCCTGCGCGAGAAGAACGTGCTGCCGCTGGTCATTGAAAGCGAGATGGAACGCCTCGTTCCGGGAGCGAGCGCGGAACGGCTCGCGCGCATTGTCCATCATGATACTTCTTCGCTCGCGCGCATTGTGCGCGTGGCCTTGTCGCATTTGCGCTGGCCCCGTTCGGAAAATGTCGACGCCGTGCAGACGCGCGCACGCTACGAAATGGTCCGGCTCGAGCGCGGGCTCGTTATTCTCGAAGTCATCGTGGGCATTGCGCCCCTCGTCGGCCTGATTGGAACCGTCTCCGGCCTCATCCACGTCTTCGCCAGCCTGGGTCTGAGCACGGGCGCGGCCGACGCGAAGAAGATCGCACTCGGTATTTCCGAAGCACTCAGCACCACCATCTTCGGCCTTGGCATCGCGGTCGTGACGCTCATCGCCTTCGTTTATTTCTCGAAAAAGGTCGAAGTGCTCTCGGTCGAGATTGAGTCGCTCGTGACCGAACTGCTTTCGAAATGTTATTACGGGCGTGTGTCGGGCGAGACGCCGGTGCAACGCGGTACCGCGCCCGCGCGGGCGCCAGTAGCGTGATGAGGCAGTGTTGAGGGCGGCATCATGAAATTCGCTGTCCGCAAAAAGCGGGCTCCATCGATCATCATCGTTTCACTGGTCGATATCCTGGTCATTCTCCTGATCTTTTTCGTGGTCTCGACCACATTCAAAACGGACCAGCCGGAGGTGCAGATCAATCTGCCGGAATCGAAGGTGGCCGAGGCGGCGCCTTCGCAGTTGGAACGCGCGATTCTTAGTGTGACTGAGGACGACGAAGTGAAACTCGACGGCAAGCCGGTGGAAATAGATGCGCTGGAGCAGGCGGTCCGCGATCTGCCTCCAACGCGAAAGTCTTCGCTCGCCATGCAGGCCGACAAAAAAGCTTCCTTCGGCACCATTATTAAAGTGATGGATGCGTTGAAACTGGCCGGGGTGAAAAATATTCCGACTGCGACCAAGCCCGAGAAATGACGCTGGAGATTCGCAAATACGGGGACCCGGTCCTGCGCGCAAAGGGTGCCCGGGTGACGGTCGACGAGAAGGTCCGCAAGCTCGCGGACGATATGCTCGAAACCATGCATGCCGCCAACGGCGTCGGCCTGGCCGCGCAGCAAATCGGTCAGGCCTTGCAGCTGACCGTGGTCGATGTTGCGGCCGTGGAAGATCGCCCGAGCACATTGCGGATTGATGGTCGGGAAGTAGACGTTAGGCAGGCCATGCCCCTCATTCTCTTGAATCCGGAAATCAAACTGGACGAAAGCGAGATCGTGACCGGCGTGGAAGGTTGTCTCAGTTTCCCGGAAATCTCCGCCGAGATTGACCGGTCGCACGCGGTCGTGGTCAACGCCGACACGCTTGATGGAAAGCGGGTTCAATTGGAAGCGACCGGCCTTCTCGCGCGCGCGTTGCAACACGAGATCGATCATCTCAATGGCATCCTCTTTATCGATCGCATGAGCTCAGGCGTGAAAGCGAGCCTGGCCAGCAAATTGAAGCGGATGCAGAAAGAGACGCAGCAAGCCTTCGGCAAACGACAAAAGCTGCCGCGCGCTTTTGCCCTGTAGGGACGGCCCTGTAGCAGAGGCACTCTGTTGCCGCTCATGTGGCGTAAGTAGAACAGACGCGGCAACAGAGTGCCGCGGCTACAGCGTTGTAGCCGGGGTCGGTGACCCCGGACGGGTCTGCGGCTGGTCTCGGAGTGCCGGGGTCACCGACCCCGCCTACAGCTAGAGCGCCTTGTAATCCACGCTGATGGTGCGGAAAACGAGCTCGTCGTGTTGCGCGGAAAAATAAAAGAGCTCGAGCATGGTGGCGCCGACCATCCATTGATAGCCCACCAGGGTCTGGATGACGTCGCTGTCACTATCGCGCGAACGCGAGACCAGTTTGCCCGTGCCAAACTTGGCGTCGAAGTAACGGCGGATCTCGCCCATGCGCTGGTTGTACCATTCGATCGTGCGATCGGGATATTCGTACTGCAATTCCACGCCAAAAAGTGAGCCCTGTTTAAAGGTGAAAAGCGTGCGTTTGAGCCCGGGATGAACCAGGCCTTCCACCGTCCAGACTTCACGATTTTCTTTTTTCTCGCGCGCGACGATGCGCGCCTTGGCGCCGTTCAGCACCGCTTCCACCCGCGGCATCGGATCGTTCCAACGAAAACCAAACGGCGGAAGCAATTCTTCCGCGGCCTGAGCCGGAAGCGCGAGCCAGCAACTCGCGCACAGGATCAGCAACAAAAGGCGTCTGCCCATTAGTGCGTCACGGTCATCATGTCTGCAGTTCGGAAATTCATGTTTCAGGAGAGACAACCACGAAGGCCCGACCCGCCGAAGGCAAAATGATGCGCGACAGCGCCTCTTCCGTCAACGACTCCGCGAGGAGACTCGCTCATGTAAAATTGGCGCATCTTTTGTGTGAAATTCCGTCAAGATTTTTTTGACCGCGCTGCCAAAATAAAGTTCAGACTTTTTTCTTGTCGGACTTTCAAGCGGTTTCTAATCTCAAGCCGCTGGCAGGGACGGAAAGGGCAGTGATGTGAATAAGATGTGAACAGAATTGATGAAAAGTAACTGCCTCAAAATGACTCCAACCTCCGTCCCTTCAGCTCTTGTTGCTCAGTCCGCCTCTGCATTCGCTTCTTCCGATTTCGCCTTCATGGAGCAGATTTTTGTTTTTCCCTCGTATTTTGATGTTTTTTCCCTCGCAGCGTCCCGCGCGCTCTCATTTTTCGCGCGGCTTGATGCCTCGGAAAATCGCCGCCTGAGTTCCACCTTTCACTGGGTATCAGGTTTTGTGGCAATTCTGTAACGCTGTTAACAAGTTCCATGGACGAGACGTGCGGTCAGCTCTGGCAGAAGCTTTCGTCTGCCCTGAAACCCCAGGTCAGCGCGGACACCTTTAATCGGTGGTTTTCTGCGGTCGAACTGGTCAACGCGACCGATGAATCGCTCACTTTCAGTGTTCCGAACAACATTTATCAGTTCTGGATTGAGAGTAACCACATGGCGGCGCTGCAATCCGCCATCACGGCGGCGCTGGGCTCGCCCCGTCAGGTCAGGTTTTGTCCGCCCAGCAATGGCTCCGCCGATTTGGGCGGAAGCAGCAGCAGCACCAGTTCGGTGACAGTGGAGGAACCGCAGCCCGAGCCGACGCGCGACACGCGTTCGACCGGCAGTGCAATGGGGTTGAATCCGCGCAACAATTTCGAAACGTTCGTGGTCGGGCCGAACAACGAGATCGCGCACGCCGCCAGCCTGGCCGTCGCGCAATCACCCGCGCGTACTTACAACCCGCTCTTTATTTATGGCGGCGTCGGCCTGGGTAAAACCCACCTGATGCAGGCCATCGGGCAATACGTTTTTCAGCGGAAGAAGAGCAGCAAAGTGATGTATCTCTCGAGCGAGCTCTTTATCAATGAGTTCATCGACGCCATCCAGCACAACAACCTGGTGAAATTCCGGAAACGCTATCGTCAGGCCGACCTGCTCCTGATTGATGACATCCAGTTCCTCGCCGGCAAGGAACGTTCGCAGGAGGAATTTTTCCACACCTTCAACACCTTGTTCGACGGACATAAGCAGATCGTCCTCTCGAGCGATCGTCCGGCGTCCGAAATCGCGAACCTCGAGCACCGGCTCGTCTCCCGCTTCGAATGGGGCCTAACCGCCGAACTCCAGCCGCCCGATATCGAGACGCGCATGGCCATTTTGCGCAAGAAGGCGCGGATTCTTCAGATCAAGCTCGACGACCAGGTCTTTGTCTTCCTCGCCAATCGCATCCGCACCAATGTGCGCCGATTGGAAGGAGCGCTCATGCGCGTGGCCTCGTTCGCTTCCCTGAGCGGGAAAGAATTGAACCAGGAAGTCATCGAGCATCTCCTCAAGGACATCCTGCAGGAGGAAGCGCGGAACTCGGTCACGATCGAACAGATTCAGCGCCGCGTGGCCGAGCATTTCGACGTGCGTTTGGCGGACATGACGAGCAAGCGGCGCCCGGCCAACATTGCCTTCCCGCGCCAGGTGGCGATGTATCTCGCCCGGGAACTAACGAAAGCCTCGCTCAATGAGATCGGGGAAGCGTTTGGAGGACGCGATCACGGGACGGTTTTGCACGCCTGCAAGCTGGTCAAGAAACGGATGAAGGAACAGGACAGTGTTCGGCAGACCATTTCCTTCATCGACAGCTCATTGAAGCGCTAACGGCGCTGGGCCAGATTGCGGTTGCCGAACAAAATTAGCGGCTTTACATCTTAGGCGCCCCGGCGCCGCCCATGAAATTCAGCGTAACTAAAGAAAAGCTCCTCGAAGGCCTGCAACAGGTTCAAAACGTCGTCAGCACGCGCACCACGCTGCCGATCCTTTCCAACGTGCTCCTTCAGGCCAACGGCAATGAAGTGCACCTCACCACCACCGACCTCGATGTCGGTGTGCGCGGGAGTTTCGAGGCCCAGGTGGAAAAGGAAGGAGCCACCACGTTGCCGGCGCGACGTCTCTTCAACATCGTGCGCGAGTTGCCTTCGAGCGAAATCCAGATCGATGTCGACGGCAAGAATGCTGCCTCCATCCGCAGCGGGCAAAGCTTTTTCAAGATCCTCGGACTGCCGGAGGAGGAATTTCCGCCGCTCCCGAAGTTTGAGAACGCCAAGGTAGTCACGATCCGGCAAAAGGATTTGCGTGACGGCCTTCGCAAAACCTCCTACGCGATTTCAACCGACGAAACGCGCTACGTGCTGAACGGCGTTTTGTTCAGCTTCAAGGAGAACAAGCTCACGCTCGTGGCCACGGACGGCCGACGACTCGCCATGGTCGACATCGAGCTGGAGTTTCCGCGCAGCCACGAGACCGACATTATCGTGCCGACCAAGGCGGTCACGGAATTGTCCCGGCTTTTGACCGACGACGGCGAAGTGAAAGTCAGCGTCGGGACCGGACAGATTGCGTTCGATTTGAACAAGACGCTGCTCGTCTCGAAATTGATCGAGGGGAATTACCCGAATTACAAACAGGTGATTCCCAGCGAAGCGAAGGAGCGTGTCACGCTCGAGCGCGAAACCTTCCTCAACTCGTTGCGCCGTGTTTCGCTCCTGGCCAGCGACAAGTCGAACTCGATCAAGCTGAACTTCAGCAAAAACAACATCGACATCACGGCCAACACACCGGAGGTCGGTGAAGCGAAGGAATCGCTCGCGGTCGTTTACAAGGGCCGCGATTTTTCCATCGCTTTCAATCCGGAATTTCTCATGGCGCCATTGCGCAACCTGGCGGAGGACGAAGTTTTCCTCGATCTCATCGACGAGATGAGTCCGGGCGTGCTCAAGATCCAGAGCCCGTTCCTGTATGTGCTGATGCCGATGCGCATCAGCGCATAAAGACGTTTCCTCAGGCAAAGGCCGCCAAGGTCGCAAGCGAGGTGGTAGGGCGAGATTCCCGTCGAGCCATTCCATTGGCGCGAAATGTCTGGATCTAGCGAATCACTGCCGAGAGTTCGCGCCGGACATCCTCGACCCGGATATTCGCCATCGCCAATCCGGGCGCGCGAAGAATGGTGACATGATCGCCGACCGGTCCCCACACCCTCGGATCAGTCGGCCCGAACAGGAGGACACATCTCGCGCCGACGGCCGCGGCCAGGTGCGAAATACCGCTGTCGTGTCCGACGAAGATTTTGTTCTCCAGCGCGGCCGCCAGATGGGGCAGGGGAAGATGACGCGCGAACCGAACACGCGAGGAAGCTCGCCAAATCATCTCGAGTTTTTGCGTCTGCGCTTCGTCCGCCTCGCCTGTAACGAGGAGGAGCGATCCGGCGAACTGGGTCGAGCCGAGCAGTTCTTCTCCCAGTCTTTGCCAGTTCTCCAGCGGCCAGTTTTTCGATTCGCTGCCGCTGCCGGGATGAAACGCGACAATGGGAGTGGGCAATCCGCGCAGCAGATTTGCCGCGGCCGCGCGATCTTCGTCGTTCGGATGGATGGTCGCACCCGCCGCCCCGATCGTTAGGCCAAGATCTTCGCGCATGGGACGCCCCAGTTGCTCGGCGGCGTGACCTCCCTCGCCCGGCTTGGCCGGCCCGGTGATGATATTTTCCGCGCCCGCGCGCAACAAATTCATGCGGAAAATCAGGTCGGGATCGAACAGATAACTGATGATGAGGTCGAACCGCGCGAAGTAGTCGGCGAGTTGCTGCGGCAGTTCGGCGTTGCGCGCAAAAAAGCGGGAAAGCGCGCCGTACTCGATGGAACGAACCGCGTTGGCGTAAAAGCGCCCTTCCGCCAGCGCGGCGATGTGCGCGTATCCGAGAATTTCAATATGCGCCGCCGGATAAGCCTCACGCAACGCCTTCAACGCCGGAAGCGTGAGGATGAAATCGCCGATGGCGCCCCCGCGAATAACGAGGATGCGATCGAGCTCCAGCGCCACGTCGCTCGCCGGTTAGTAGCGCGTAAAGGCCAGCACGAGCACGACCGCGCCGTACAAAACGGACGCACCGTGCAACAGGCGCCAGCGCCACGGACTTCCCTCCGCCCATTTAATCTGATCGCGCAGAAGGTAAGGCATGGTCACCCACGTGATGCCGGCCACGACCAGCAGATAAGCGAACACGGTGACGGCGAGCCGCGCATTTTCCGGACGCAAAAAGGCCGCGTCCAGGAGCGGCTCAGCCGCGAGCAGGCAAAGAATGCCGAGCGCGCGCACAAACAGGAACTCTTCGACAAAGCGAAGGACCAGAAAGAAGCCAATGGGCAGCAAGATCAGGAGCGGACGCCGAAAAGTCTGGAATTCGCCCATTTCCATGGTGGAAAGGAGCCAGAAGGCCCAGGCAAGATCGATGGCCAGGACGGCCACGCCAGCCACGAATGAGCGCGGAAGCTTTCGCGCTGTGCCTTGCGTCAGTTTCGGCTGAAAGAGACCGGGCGCGCCGATCAACACCAGGATGATGCCAACGACGAGCGCGACGTGTTGCAGGGTAAAATGGTAAATCACAGCAAGAGCGGTCAGGTTCGCCTGATCGGCGTTCCATACAAGCTAAATCCGTTGGCCTGGGTGACGTGGATGTCGACCAGTTCGCCGGCCAGTTCGCCAGGTCCTTCGAAGACAACAATCTTGTTCGTGCGTGTGCGTCCGGTAAGGCGGGCACGGTTGGTTTTGCTCGGGCCTTCACACAGGATTTCGACCGTTTGGCCGACAAGCCGTTCGCCCGCGCGGCGGGCCGACTCGTTAACCACGGTGAGCAGGTCCTGGTTGCGCTGCTCTTTCACAGATTCAGCGATTTGCCCGTCCATTTCCGCAGCGGGCGTGTCGCGGCGGGGTGAATAACGAAAGACGAAGGCGTTATCGAACCCGATTTGTTGCACGAGGCTGCGCGTCTGTTGGTAATCTTCCTCCGTCTCCCCCGGAAACCCCACGATGATGTCGGTGGTAATGGCCATGTTCGGACGGGCCGCGCGCAACTCGTGCACGAGCTCGACATAGCGCTCGGCCGTATAGGCGCGGTGCATCGCCTTTAAAATACGGTTTGAGCCGGACTGGAGTGGCAGGTGCACATGCTCGACAAGTTTCGAAAGGCGAGCGAACGCGCCGACCAGGTCAGCGCGAAATCCGATCGGGTGGGGCGAGGTAAAGCGGAGCCGCCGCAAGCCTTCAATTTCGTGGACCGCTTCCAGCAACTGCACGAACGGGCTTTTGTCGTCGCGCTTCTCGAACTCGTGCCGGCCGTAAAGGTTCACAATTTGGCCTAACAACGTCACTTCCCGGACGCCTTGCGCTACCAGGGACCTGACTTCGGCCACGACCTGCTCGATCGTGCGGCTGCGCTCCGCTCCGCGGGTCTGGGGCACAATACAAAAAGTGCAGCGCATGTTGCATCCCTGCATGATCGACACAAACGCGCTGGCTTGATGCGGCGCGACCTGCTGCGCGTTGATCGTCCCCTGCGAGCCGATTTCTTCGGCGACATCCACCATGGAGAAGCGTGGATCATCCATCCGGTGCACCGCTTTGCGTTCGACCGCCTCCTGCACATAATCCGCCACCCGGTGAAACTTTTGCGTGCCGACGACGAGATCCACGTGCGGCAATTCCTTCAATAACGACTCCCCGCGCGCCTGCGCCATGCATCCGAGAAATCCGAACACGACGTGCGGCCGGTCCTTGGCCATGCGCCCGAGCATCCCCATCTTGCCCAGCGCTTTCTGGTCCGCCATGTCCCGCACGCTACAGGTGTTGAGGAGGACGACGTCTGCCTCGGATTCGTGCTCAGCCCGCTCATAACCGCGCGCCAGGAGCGAATGCGCGACCTGTTCGGAGTCGCGTTCGTTCATCTGGCAGCCATAGGTTTTGATGAAGAATTTCGGCATGAAATTGGGCCGAAATAATACGGGGCGCGAAGCGGGGAGCAAGGAGCAAGGAGCGGACTCAGAGGGCGCCTTGCTGATGGACCTGAGTGTCAAATGCAGGCGCCCGAACGGGTCGAGACCTTTCTGATGAGGTAGTTCCCAAATTCCAATCAGGCGCCTGGCAGCTACCCATTGTTATCGCCACGGCCAAAACGAGGACCATGCGCTTCATGTATGAATTATACACCTGCGATGGCGCAATGCTGCCGATCGTCGCGTTTATTTTGTGCCGCAATAATCCAGAGCACGGAGCAGGGAAAGGAGCGGCGGGCTCCCGACGGCCGAGCTACCGATGATTCGGCGGTCGGGAGA
>JADMIO011638335.1_pt1 | contig 72556 bp, 74 predicted proteins | sample 8958161 | NCBI WGS metagenome assembly JADMIO01 (sample SAMN16585339, study PRJNA669376) | soil metagenome | isolation source: Crop rotation soil | place: USA: Cullars Rotation, Alabama | collected 2011 | reverse complement strand
CGCGACAACTTGTCCACGTGGAATTCTAAGCTTAGGATCCCAATGTGCTGGAAAGCCGCTGCGCCTCCGGCGACTACGCCAGGCGGAACCACTCCCGCAACGCCCGCAACCCCAGCCGATCCCGCGACTGGCGCATCCGCCACGCCGGCGACGCCGGCGCACCCGGCCGCCAACGCGACCGATGACACTCAGGCTACTCCGACTGAACCTGCGAAAAAGAAAAAGAAGCCAGCCGCCCAGTCCGCCACTTCACCCGATGGCGTCGGCGTAGCGACACCGGGCGCGGCTAAGGCGACGAAGGCGAAGCCAAAGGACGAGGCGCCGCCCAACCCCCAATAGAATTCATTCTCGGCGGCTATCTAAGCCAGCCGCGCAACCGTGAATGGCGCGCGAAGCCATAGATCGTCCAGGTGATGACGGTCACGGCGACGGCGACAGCTATGTCGTTGGCCGACAGAGCATCGCGCACGGGCCCGACAAGCAACAAGCCGGCGAGCCAGACCGCGACTGCGATCACCGACAGGAGGAGAAAGGACTCGGCTGCCCGGCGCTTCATCACGAGAAGAAGCGCGCCGATCGCTCCGGCGATCACGGCAATGCCGTTCATCATGACCAGCCAGAATGGGCGCGCTTCCATCGCCACCCTTTGATCGAGCGGAAGAGTCGCGGGATCCGCACTGGCATCCAGCCAGAAGACTAGGCAGCCGAGGAGCATGAACAGCAGCGCCGCAAGGGCCGCGAGCATGTACCAGGGCGCCACGGGCTGAACGGTTTCGTTATCCAAGTCGCTGCTCCCAGCCGGCGCCTTCTGCCAGCGATATCGAATCAAGTACGGACGTGCTCTGGTCGCGCAGGATCGCGAAGGCGCGGCGGATCGCGCATGTCGCCTCGTCCTGGCAGTCTCCACAGGGCGCGTAAAAGTTGACGCTGGCGCAGGACACGAGCGCAATCGGCCCCTCCATCGAGCGGACGATCTCGCCGAACGAAATCTCTTCGGGCGGCCGGGCCAGCCTGTATCCTCCCTTCGGGCCGCGGGCGCTTTTCACGAGGCCCGAGCGCTTCAGGTCCAGCATGATGAGCTCGAGATATTTGGGCGGTACCCGCTGGGTCTCGGCGATCCGCGCGAGCTGCACCGGCGACCCGTCACGCTCCTCGGCAAGGAAGAGCAAGGATCTCAGCGCATAGCGGGTCTTCTGGGCGATCATCTGAACAACAAGAGTAGCGCTGCCGCGAACGAATGAACAAGACTTCATCTGCCTTCCAGCGGACGGATATCGCCGGGAGCCTAGGCCGCGCCGTCACGAGGGCTCAACAGCCCCGTCTCGACAAAGGAGAAATTTGAAGATGAAACGCTTGATCGCCAGCTTCGCCGTGCTCGGTCTCATGGCCGCGCCGGCACTCGCCACGACCACCCAGGGCCAGGCTCCGAAGACTGCGAAGACCGACGCCAAGGCTGCGAAGAAGAGCGCCAAGCTCGCGCAGAAAAATGCGGCGCTCGCCCAGAAGAACGCTGCCAAGACGGCCAAGAAGTCCAACTAAGCTTAGACTTTCTCCCTGCTCGCTAACCGCCCGGCGCGCGATAGTTCCCCCGTCGCGTCGGGCGGACCCGCATTTGGACGGGTCACGATGAACTGCATTTAACCTCGCATCCAGCGGCCCGAGAGCCGCTCGTTCTTAGAGCGATCCTCGACCGTCCGTACGGGCGGCACGTTGAGGAGGACAAAATGAAATATCTGATTGCGTCCGTGGCAGCTCTCGGCCTGATCGCCAGTCCGGTTGTTGCGGCGCCAGCAGCCAGCACCACGAAAACGACGAAAGCCGTCGCCAAGGAAGCAAAGGCTGAAGGTGAATCCGTCAAGACCGAAGCCGCCGAACACAAAGCTGCGGCCCGGCATCATGGCAAAGCCAAGCACCATGCGAAGAAGCATCACGCCATGAAGAAGTCCACGAAGTCGGCCAAGACGATGAAGTCGACCAAAAAGACCACCGACACCAAGACGAAGACCAGCTGAGACACCGGCCATCCGCGCGGCGCGAATCCCACGACTCTCCCCTCTCTCGCGCCGCGCGGAACTGTTAGCTTTCGGAGACCGTGATGGGCCGCAAGATCCTGCTGGTTGAAGATGATCGCGAGACCGCGGCCTATTTGACGAAGGGCCTCATGCAGGAAGGCCACAGCGTCGAGCAGGCCACGAACGGCCAGGATGGACTGTTCCGCGCCACCGACGGGAGCTTCGACCTCATCATTCTCGATCGGATGTTGCCGGTACTTGACGGGATCGCGGTCCTGAAGGCGGTTCGAGCCGCGCAGATCGACACGCCTGTGCTGGTACTCTCCGCGCTCGCCTCGGTGGGTGACCGGATTGAAGGCCTGGAGTCCGGTTCCGACGACTATCTCGTCAAACCCTTTTCATTCGCCGAGCTGCTCGCGCGGGTGAACGCCCTGCTGAGGCGCCGCGAAGCGCGCATGGACCCGGCGGAGCATCGGCTGACCGTTGGGGACCTCGAGATCGATCCACTTTCGCGATCGGTCCGTCGCGGAGGGCGGAAGATTGAATTGAAGCCCCGCGAATATCTCCTCCTGGAATATTTCGCGCGGAATGAAGGACGCGTCGTCACCCGGACCATGCTTCTCGAACAGGTCTGGGACTATCACTTCGATCCAGGCACGAACGTCATCGACGTCCATGTCAGCCGTTTGAGGCGCAAGCTCGAGGATGGCTTCGACAAACCGCTCCTCCATACGGTACGAGGCGCGGGCTACATGCTCGCAGCCTGAGGGACCTTGCCGACCACGCTTAGAATCGCCCTGCTCGCAGGGCTGCTCGCGCTGGCTTCGAACCTGGCGGTGCTCGGATTCATCCACTGGAGAACGCACGACGAAGCCGTTTCCGAGCAGCGACGGCAGGTCGTCGAGCAAGGCACAGTGCTTGCCGATGTGTATCGAACCGGCGGGATGCCCGCCCTGGCCGACGGCATCGAGGACACGGTCACCTATGGCGACCAGCAGACCGCCGTCGGGCTGTTCGACGCGCGCGGACGCGAGGTGCTCGGCAATCTAGCCGCAATGCCGCGATGGCGAGGTCCAATCCGCGAGGGCTATCAAAGCGCGCTAATCCGGCTCGAACACCAGACCGCTCCGCGCGAGGCAGCCATCGTTGCCCATCGGCTGCCGCGAGGCGAATGGCTGATCAGCGGGCGCACCGTGGGGTACGGGCTCGCGCTCCGGGACACATTGGAGCGCTCACTGCTGATCGCACTGTTGCTGGCGACATTGCTTGGTCTTGCCTGCGGAATCGTCATCGCCCAGTTCGTTGGCCGGCGAGTCGCCGCGATCGTCGCCGTCACCGACCAGATCACCGCGCGCGATCTGAGCCGTCGAGTGCCGCCCTCCGGTGCCGGAGACGCGTTCGATCGACTCAGTCGCCAGATCAACGAGATGCTCGACCGCATCAGCTCGTTGATGGACGAGCTGCGATTGCTGACGGATGCTCTTGCCCACGATCTGCGGTCTCCGGTGAGCCGCCTTCGGTCGGCCGCACATGCGGCGGCGGAGACTGCCGATCCCGCCGAGCGCGATCAGCAGTTGGCAAGCGTCATCCGGCAGGCGGATGCGCTCATGCGCATCCTGACCACTGTGCTCGAAATCAGTCGATCCGAAGCGCTTACCAGCCGGAAGCAATTCTCCTGGTTCGACCTTAGCGAGCTCGGTGCCGAACTTTGCGAAATGTACGAGCCGGTTTCGGAAGAAGCTGGCGCATCACTTCGTCTGGAGCGACCGCAGAGCCCCCTGCCTGTGTTCGGGCACCGTCAGCTGATCGCGCAGGCGGTCAGCAACCTCATCGAAAACGCCATCCGCTATGGCTCGACTGGCGGTGAGATCGAAGTCCGGATCGGCCGCGAGGATGGCAAGCTGACAATCTCTGTCGCGGATCGTGGACCGGGCATACCCGAGGACAGGCGCGGAGAAGCATTGAAGCGTTTCGGCCGGCTGGACTCCAGCCGTTCGGCCGAAGGTGCCGGCTTGGGACTTACGCTCGTCCAGGCAATCGCGCATCTGCACGACGGCGACCTCCGACTTGAAGACTATGCGCCCGGATTGGTGGCGACTCTGGGCCTGCCGCTACGTTCCGGCTGATTTGGCATACGCTCGGGCGTAAGTGCCGTGCCAATCGGACGGCGATCACCTATATCGCCGCTGCGCATGAGGAGCTCAGGCGATGGATGATCAGCTCGAGTCCGTGGAAGTTCGCCCCGAAGCGGAATCGGAACCAAGGCGCCAGTTCGATACCGTGAACCCGGCGACGGGCCAGCGTGGCAAGACCTACGAAGGCCATACGATCGAAGAAGGGCATGCGATCGCAGCGGCGGCTCGCCGAGCCTTCGAGCAATGGCGCCAGACCAGCTTTGCGGACCGCTCGGCGATCGTTCGCAAGGCAGGCGCGATCCTGCGCGAACGCAAGGATGAGTTCGCTCGGCTGATGACGGAGGAGATGGGCAAGACCGTCGACGACGGCCGTGTAGAAATCGAGAAATGCGCCGCGAACTGCGACTGGTTCGCCGATCATGCGCAGGAATATCTCGCCGACCAGCCGCAGGATATTGGCGGGCCGGAAGCGTTCGTGACCTTCAACCCGCTTGGCGTCGTCCTCGCGGTGATGCCGTGGAACTTCCCCTTCTGGCAGGTTTTCCGCTTCGCCGCGCCGGCACTGATGGCGGGCAATGGTGCTTTGCTGAAGCACGCGAGCAACGTGCCCGGCTGCGCGCTCGCGATCGAAGAGGTGCTTCATCAGGCGGGCGTGCCGAAGGACCTGTTCCGGACGCTCCTGCTGTCGAGCGGCGACGTCAAAGCCCTGATCGAGGATCAGAACGTCGCCGCTGTCACCTTGACCGGAAGCGTGACGGCGGGCCGCAGCGTCGCCACATCGGCAGGCGGCGTTCTCAAGAAATGCGTACTAGAGCTTGGCGGGTCGGATGCCTACGTCGTGCTCGAAGACGCCGACATTGCAGCGGCAGCCAAGATTTGCGCGACGGCCCGAATGGTCAACGGCGGGCAGAGTTGCATTGCCGGCAAGAGGTTCGTCGTCGTGCGTTCCGTGCTCGAGCCATTCGAAAAGGCGCTGGTCGATACTATGCGCGGCTATGAAATGGCCGACCCCGCAAAGGACGGCACCAGGCTTGGCCCGATGCAGAGCGCCAAGGCCCGAGACGAAATCCATCGGCAGGTGGCCGAAAGCATCCGCAAAGGCGCGCGGCTGCTGCTCGGCGGGAAGGTCCCGGACCGGCCCGGCGCATGGTATCCGGCCACCGTCCTGACGAACGTCCATGCGGGCCAGCCTGCCCACGACGAAGAGGTTTTCGGACCGGTCGCCTCGATCATCGTCTCCGACGACGAAAAGGACGCGATTCGCATCGCCAATGCGAGCGAGTTCGGGCTCGGCTCGGGAGTTTTGACCAACGACCTCGATCGCGGGCGGCGGATTGCGGCAGAGGAGCTCGACGCCGGCCTGAGCTTCGTCAACGAGAATGTCCGCTCCGACCCACGTATGCCGTTCGGCGGCGTCAAGCATTCCGGCTACGGACGCGAATGCGCCGCATTTGGAATTCGCGAGTTCACCAACATCAAGAGCGTGCACGTGAGGCCGCTCGAGCATGCTCACGGGAACGTCGTCGAATAAGGCGTCAGCCCTCGATGATCACCTTGGTGCCGACCTGGGTCAGGCCGAATAGCCGCTCGGCGAACTTCAGCGGCAGGCGCACACAACCGTGGCTCGCCGGATAGCCTGGGTTCGGACCGGCGTGGAAGGCGATGCCCTTGGGATCGTACATCTGCATGAAGGGCATGGGCGCATTGTCGTATTTCCGGCTGTAGCCAAGCTTCTTCTTCTGCATCACCGACCAGAAGCCGAGCGGAGTTTCGCGCCCCTTTTTGCCGCTTGAGATCGTCGCGACGCCGACAAGCTGGTCGCCGCGATAGACGTAGAAGAGCTGGCTCATCAGGTCGATGATCACGCGCGTGTCGCCGGTATCGGGGACGCTCGCGGCCCAACGATACTGGCCGGGCCTCAGCAGCAGCGGACCGAACAACGCGACGGCTTCTTCATGCGCCTTGGACGCATTTCCTTGCGACCAGCGGTAGGGCAGCTCCTGCTTGGCGACGGGAGCCGGCGGCGGAGGCGCTTGCGCGACTTTCGGGGCGGTCGAACAACTCGCTAGCAAAGCCGCGGCGACGGCCGCGAAGGTCCAATAACCGACTGCACGCATCGTGCCACGCTCCCCGACAGAACCTGCGGTGACGAAGCACAGCGAACGGCAAGCGAGTCGTCAATCCGTCGGTAAACGCGAAGTTACTGTTAACTCGGCATTATTCCCACTCGATCGTACCTGGGGGCTTTGACGTATAGTCGTAAACGACGCGGTTGATGCCGGCGACTTCGTTGACGATCCGGGTCGCTACCCGGCTCAGGAATTCAGGCGGGAACGGATAGATGTCGGCGGTCATCCCATCGACGGACGTGACCGCGCGAAGCCCGCAGACATAATCGTACGTCCGATAGTCACCCATGACCCCAACGGTGCGCACTGGGAGGAGCACGGCGAACGCCTGCCAGATCGCGTCGTAGAGACCGGCGTTGCGGATCTCCTCGAGATAGACCGCGTCCGCCTTGCGCAAGATGTCGCATTTCTCTCGCGTGACTTCGCCGGGAATGCGGATCGCGAGGCCCGGGCCAGGGAACGGGTGGCGCTGGACGAAGGCTTCAGGAAGGCCGAGCTCGCGACCGAGTTCGCGGACCTCGTCCTTGAACAGCTCGCGCAGCGGCTCGACGAGCTTCATGTTCATTCGCTCGGGAAGCCCGCCGACATTGTGATGGCTCTTGATGGTCACCGACGGCCCGCCGGTGAAGCTCACGCTTTCGATGACGTCCGGATAGAGCGTCCCCTGGGCGAGGAAGTCGGCGCCGCCGAGCTTCTTCGCTTCCGTTTCAAACACATTGATGAACTCCCCGCCGATGAACTTGCGCTTGGCCTCCGGGTCGCTGACGCCTTTGAGGCCGCCGAGGAAATCGGCGCTCGCATCCACGTGGACGAGTGGAATATTGTAGCTGTTGCGGAACAGCGAGACGACCTGCTCCGCCTCGCCAAGGCGCATCAGCCCATGATCCACGAAGACGCAGGTCAACTGCTCGCCGATCGCTTCGTGGATCAGGACCGCCGCGACCGCGCTGTCGACGCCGCCCGACAAACCGCAGATCACACGGCCATTGCCGACCTGCTCGCGGATGTCGGCGATCTTCGCCTGGCGGTAGCTCGCCATCGTCCAGTCACCCGCGCATCCGCAAACGTGGCGAACGAAATTGGCGAGGAGCTTTCCGCCATCGGGCGTGTGCACGACCTCCGGATGGAACATGAGGCTGTAGCGCTTCGCTTCCTCGTTCGTGGCGATGGCGAACGGCGCGCCTTCGGATTGGGCAACGACGTCGAAGCCGGGCGCTAAGGTCTCGACCCGGTCGCCGTGGCTCATCCACACCTGATGCTTCTCACCGACGTTCCACAGTCCATCGAACAAGGCTGACGAGCCGGTAATCTCGATGAAGGCGCGGCCGAATTCCTTCTGCTCCGAGGAAACGACCTGGCCGCCCAATTGCTGGTGAAGAGTTTGCTGACCGTAGCAGATAGCCAGCAAGGGAACATGGCTATCGAAGACGCTTTGCGGGGCGCGCGGGCTGTCCTCCCACATCACGGACGAGGGTCCTCCGGACAGGATCACGCCCCTCGGCTGCATTCGCTCGAACGCTTCCGCCGCAGCGTTGAACGGGACGATTTCGGAATAGACGCCGGCTTCGCGCACGCGACGCGCAATCAGCTGCGTGACCTGGCTGCCGAAGTCGATGATGAGGATGGATTCGGTGGGGTGGACCGTCATGGCGGGCCGATAGGGATGCATCCGCGAAGAGTAAAGTTATGCCGCGGACTGAAGGGAGGGCGCGGAAGGCGGAAGCGCCGAATGACTGATCCCTACCTCGTCCAGGAGCCGTTCTAATTCGTAGAGGGGAATTACGCCTGAACAGGGATAGGCGCCGGGTCTCGGCTTCCAGCCTCTTGCCATTCTCCGGATCAATGCAAACGCGGCCAGAACAGGAACGTAAGGGCCGAGGTTGGTTGTTGCATCGAGAGTCCACTTCGCCGTCGCGAGATCGCCGTTCGGACCCATGCCGATGGCCTCGACGATCATCGCACCCCTGTCGCTTCCGAACGGACGCACTCGCTGCGCGACCCACAGCAATACTCCTGCAGCAGGGCGGAGCGATCGCACCCACCCCCACCGAACGAGGAAGGACAGCAGCCAAAGGCCGAGATGAAGGAATGCCAACTCAAGTCCGGCGACGAATTCGGCCGACTGGGTCGGCTTGTAGCGCCGGACCAGCAACTGCTGCTCGGGCGTATCGCAAACGCTCGCCCATCGTTCGCCCGCTGCACCGCAATCTACGCGGCCCGCTAGCGACCAGCCCGGAACCGTACGCCATCGGCCGTCCGCGAATGCCGAGACGGGTTTCCCGACGTAGGAAAGGATCGCTTCGACAACAGAGCGGCCCCGAGGCGCCCGATTGCCGGGGAAGATGCCGATGCGGATCCGGTCGATCCTCCGCCAACCAAGCGTCAGCTGATCCAGAACCGCGTGGGACAGTGCGGGTATCGAACTTGCCCCCGTAATGACTGCAATCCCCGAAGCCGAGGCAGCGGCATCGAAGCGGTCGATCGAGCAAACGAATTCGCGTCCATCGGCGAGATCGACATAATCGACGCCTGCCGCAATGCAGGCTTCTATCAGCAGGGTATGCGATCCTTGGAACGGGCCCGCACAGTCGATGACCAGATCGAAACCGCTGAGCTCGGCCGCTGTGACCCTGTCGCGATCGATGATTTGGACAGCGCCTCCAAGCTCGGATTCCAGAGCTTCCAGCGGTTCACGCCGACGCCCCGCTAGCGTGAGTTGAACTCGCTGCTCGCTGACAGCAAGGCGCGCAAGCCGCGAGCCGAAAACTCCGCTCGCTCCGACGACGAGTACGCGAAGGCAATCACTCAACATCGTCGAACAGGATTTGTTGATGGAACAGAAGGCCCGCGAGCGGATGTTTCACTTCCAGGCCAAAGAGAAAGCTCGAGCCCGCGACCTGGCGGTGAGTCACTCGCGTAATGCCCGGCGTCATAAACCGCGGCAGGCGAAGACGAACTCTCCCGAGTTGGAGGAAATAATGGTCGCTGACGAAGGCGATCCCGTCGTCCAAGCGCTCGACGCGAAGCGCCATCCCAAGACAGTGGCCGAGATATTCTTCCAGCCCGGTCGGTCCAGCGAAGCGCTTGGCGCTGTGAATGACCTGGGGGAAGCTGCCCGGCCGTGAATAGATGCGGGTCCAGCACTGCCCGCCGCTGGCCGAATCCTCACTGACGCTGACCAATGCGGCACCGCCCGCATCGCGACACAGGGGAAGGGGTGCGCCGAACAAGCGGCAAAGCTGAGCGAGCGCTCGACCTATGCGCGAGACCCGCATTTCGACCACCAATCCTCGGTAAAGGGCAACGTCCGGGCCGCTCAATCGCTTGCAGAATCGCCGTTGAACTTCGGGCGGGAGCAGGTCCCAATCCTCTTTTGCGAGCAGCGCCCGAAACCGGAAGTCGTGGACCGTCGCATCCAAAACCGGCGGACGCTTTTGATACTGAAGCAGAACAGCAGTCATCGGCCCCTTTCGCCCTTGCTATGCGGCCGTTCGTTTCGTCTTCCCGAGGAACCGGGTGACTTTCGCGCCCATTTTGATGAGCGCCATCAAGGTGGACTTCGGAACGTTGAGCATCTCGTCATGCCAGCGGGACATGGTGGCGACGAAGTCGAGCATGGCTCTCAGCCGCTCCCTGGCGACGGCCGAGATCTCGGGATCGCGATCCGCCTCGCTGGTGCAGGCTCGGAGCGCGGCTTCCGCCGGATCGATCTCTCTCGCCTTTCGCCCCTTTGCGATGCGCGTGACCATTTCCCAGATGTCGGTTTCCGCTGCGAAATGATCGCGCCGGTCGCCCAACACCGGCACGCGATGGATCAGTCCCCAGCTCAACAGTTCCTTGATCGAGTTCGAAACGTTGGACCGGGCGAGGCCGAGCTGATCGGCGATGGTCTCGGCGGTCAGCGGCTCTTCCGATAAATATAGCAGCGCATGGATTTGCGCGACCGAGCGGTTGACTCCCCATTGTGAACCGAGGTCGCCCCAGTGAAGCACAAAACGCGTCACCGATGGCGGGAGCGGTTTGAAATTGTCATTTATTTCTGTCACGACAGAAATATCTGATATCAGGAACAGAGAGTCAACAGGCAAAAGAAAAGCGCGGACGCCGAAACGTCCGCGCTTCCTTTGATCGAACGATCTACCGTTTAGTAGCGGCGGTAGCCGTACTGGGCGTACGGGTTGTACGGATCGTAGCCGTAGCCCGTGTATCCGTTGTTGTAGCCGTACGAGCTGGAATTGCGATCGACGTCGATGTCGCTGATGTAGCCGCGATAATCGACCTTGCACTTCCAGGTCAGGTCGGCGCCGTAGCGGCCGCTGGACGCAACGCCGCGCACGGTCATTCCGCCGTTCGAGCGAGGCTCGACACGGGTAACGCCAAGGACTCGAGCACCACCGCCGGCATAGCCGTAAGCACCGTATCCGCCGTAGCCACCGAGGCGCGCCTGCACCGCGTTGGTGCACTGGCCAACGGCTGCGCCGCTATTCGCACCGTACGCGCCATAACCGTTGTAGCCGTAACCGCCGTATCCGCCGCCGAGCACGCTGTTGAGCACCTGCCCGATGACGTTTCCGCTGCCATAACCGTAGCCCGGATAACCGGGATAATATTGGGCCGAAGCAGGCGCCGCAGCGACGAGCGCCGCAGCGGCAACGCCGCCCGCCAGAACGAATTTCAGTGCCTTCTTCATTGCCACTCTCTCCTCAAGACTCCCGAGGCCGCCGACACAACGCACGGGGCCCATTTCGAGGTTCTTACGCGCGCGGCGCTGCACCATCACTGAACTGCGCGTTTGCCGCCGTTCAGAATGATTAAGGAAAGTGCCCGCGATCTGAGTGGCTTATAAGCGGCTCAAGCCGCTTCGAATTCTTCCTCGACCATCACCGGCCCAGAGTCCTGGCCCTTGGCCGAAACGTCGCGGTCGACGAACTCGATGACGGCGATCGGAGCAGCGTCGGACGCGCGGATGCCGGCCTTGATGACGCGGGTGTACCCGCCGTTGCGGTCCGCATAGCGCGGGCCGATCACGTCGAAGAGCTTGTTGAGCTGCGCGTCGTCCATCAGCCGCGACTGGGCGAGACGGCGGTTCGAAAGCCCGCCGCGCTTGGCCAGGGTCACCAGCTTCTCGACGTACGGGCGAAGTTCCTTCGCCTTGGCCGTCGTGGTGGTGATCTGCTCGTGCTTGATGAGCGCGGCCGCCATGTTGCGGAACAGGGCCGCACGGTGGCTCGAGGTGCGCTGAAGCTTACGTCCGCCAACGCGATGGCGCATGGGTCATTTCCTTTCGTTCGTCTGGGTCCCGTATGAGGTAGACCCGGCCACGCGGCTCTTGGGGCGGCCGCGCATCAGCCCAAATGACAACGGCGAGCCTTGAGCCCGCCGGACGCCGTGCGCTCAAGCGGATAGAACGTTGAAAGTCAAGCACGTTCGTCGACCCAGTCGGAACGCAAACGCTTGACCGCGAAGAGCATCAACAAGGCCGCAAGCAAATAGAAAACCGTGCAGCCCACCGCTGCATAGCGCAGGGATTCGGCGCCATAGGCCGCCTTCAGAGAATCGGAAACTCTGCCCATCAGAAGAGGCCCGACCCCGAGACCAATCAGGTTATTGATGAAGAGGAAGCTTCCCGACGCAGTGGAGCGCATCCTCGCGGGAACGAGGTGCTGAACCGCTGTCACCACCGGGCCGAGCCAGAGGATGTTGAGCGCGTTCGGGATCAGCAGCAGCGGCCAGGCGATCCATAGATTCGGCGCCATGAGACCGGCCGCGAACGTGGGCGCGGTGATCAGCCAAGCGATCGCCGGCAGGCGCGCATACCAGCCGCGGTCCGATTGCCCGAGGCGGTCGGCGAACCAGCCGCCTGCGAAGACTCCAGCGGTCCCGCCCAGCAGAAGCAAGGATGCCAGGAAATTGCCCGCCGATACGATGTCGAGCCCGAAGCTTCGGACCATGACCGAGGGCACCCAAAGCGCGAGGCCATAACCGCAGAGCGAGCTCGCCGATGACGCGAAGGCCATCAGCCAGAAGGTCGGCTTGCGCGCCACCATCGGAAAAGCCTGCATTAGCGGCGCAGCATCCGCAGGGGCCGTCCGTGGTAGATCCCGCACGAAATATTTGAGGATCGGCGCAAGCAGGATGCCCGCGATGCCCATGACGAGGAACGCCGCACGCCATCCGAACCTTTCGGCCAGGTGCGCGCCGATATAGGCGCCTCCTCCAAGGCCGATCGGAATTCCGAGGGAGAAGATCGCGAGCGCACGGGCACGCCGCTCCGGCGGAAAATGGTCGGCGATGAGCGCATAGGAAGGCGCTACGCCGCCGGCTTCACCGACGCCTACTCCGAGCCGGTAGAGAAACAGCTGTGAAAAGCCCGAGACGGTTCCAGAGAGTGCGGTGAATGCGCTCCAGACAGTGAGCGCGGCGGTGACGACACCGCTCCGGCTGGTTCGGTCGGCAAGATATGCAAGCGGAACGCCGAGCACCGAATATAACAAGGCGAAGGCGAGACCGCCGACGGCGCCGAACTGCGTATCCGTAAGATGAAGGTCAGCTTTGATCGCCGGCCCGAGGATCCCGAGGATCTGCCGGTCCAGGAAATTGAAGATGTAAGCGATCAGAAGGATGAAAAGGACGATGCCCGCCCGAGGCGCCGGCGCGGTTGGTTGCGAGCTCATGGCTGAACCGTTGCACGGCAGTGGCGGACCAGCAAGCGCCCGCCACTGCCGCTACAATCAGTAGCGCGCGGTCAGCCGGAGTGTGATCGTGCGCGGTGCGCCGTAGTAGACGGTGCGGATGTTCCCGATGTTCGAGAACTCCTGCGCGTCCGTCTTGTAGGCCTTGTTGAACAAATTGTTCCCGTAAAGGCCGAGCGCGAGCTTCTTCGAGGCATTCTCCCAGACAATCCGGGCATCGTGCACCCAATAGGCCTTCTGGAAGAGCCCCGGCACCTCCGTGGTCGTCCCGGTCCCGCGATCGAGGAAGCTAGTATAGGTGATGAACGTATTGTCCACGGCAAGCGCCGTCCGGCTCTTGTACCGCGACTGGCCGCCGAGCGTGATCGAACCGGCCGAGCCGAGATCGGCGCTGTACTGTGCGCCGAACCGCATCGTCCACTTCGGCGAGAAAGCCGGCGTCTGGAATGCACGGCTCTCGTTCGGGAAGCGGACGTCGAAGAAGTCCTTATATTGCGCGTCGAGATAACCGATCTGCGTATCCAGCAGCAGGGCGCGCATCGGAGTCCACGCAGCCTCGAGCTCGGCTCCGCGGATCCGCAGCTTGCCCGCGTTCACGACCGAAAGGACGGGGCTCGGGAAGTCGGGAAGATCGCCGGCGTTCGCGCTGATTCGAGCCTGGAAGTCCTTATACTCGTTGTCGAACACCGCACCGTTCAGACGAAGCTGGTTGGCGATGGTCGACTTGAAGCCGGCCTCATAAGACCAGACTGTCTCCGGATCGTATGGCGTGGCCGAAGCGGCTTCGTTCGCGCGGCCGTTGAAGCCGCCCGATTTGAAGCCCTTCGCGACGCGCGCGTAGAGCATCGTCGTCGGAGTCACCTGCCAGTCGACGCTCGCCATCGGCGACCAGTCGTGCCACTTGCCCTTCGGCGGCTCGTAGACGAACGGAATGATGTCGCAGCCGAATGAGAAGCACCGCGTCGTTGTGCGGAAATAGTCCTTCGCCTCCTTGGTATAGCGAAGACCCGCGGACAGACGGACCGTCGGGACGATCTCATAGCTGGCGTTCGCATACGCCGCGTAGCTGCGCGTATGCAGCTTGTCGTCGATGAAGCGCGTGAACGTGCTGTTGCCGAACAACGGCCCAAGCAGATCGTCGGCATAGGCCTCTTGATGCGATTTGATGTTTTCCTTGAGATAATAAAGGCCGGCCACGCCGTTCAGCTTCGTCCCCGTGTAGGTTGCCTGAAATTCCTGGCTGAGCTGGTTCTGGCGGACGCCGACAAAGACGTCGCCGACCTCATAAGTCGTCGCGTCGATGTCGATGTAATCGTCGGTCTTGAGGTTGCGGTAAGCGGTAATCGACTTCAGCGTAATCGCGTCCGTGACGTCATAGGCCGCGGTTCCCGCGAAGCCGTAATGCTTCATCTTGGTCGAGTTCGGGAGGCCGGGAGTCGTCTCGCCCTTCCAATGATATTTGCCTGACCCCACCGGGTCGGTGACGACCAGGGTCCCGCCCGAGAAGGTCGTGAGATTGTTCACCGGGCGTCCAACGGTCAGCGCCGCATCATCGCGGGCATAATCGGCCGTCAGGTCGAGACGGACGGCGTCGGACGGCGTGATCGCAAGAGCCGCTCGGCCGGCGATCGTGTCCTTGTCATTATAGTCGCGATCGTCGTTGCGGTCCTCGACGTAGCCGTCGTGCGACGCACGGAGCACGGACAGACCGGCCGAGACACCCTCGGTTAGCGGCCCCGAAATCGCACCTTTGAGGTCGAACTGATCATAGGAGCCGACCGCGACCGATCCGTTGGCGCGCAGCGTGTCCCCGGGCCGCCGGGTCACGAACTTGATGGCGCCGCCGATCGTGTTCTTTCCGTACAGCGTGCCCTGCGGCCCGCGCAGGACCTCGATCCGATCGACATCGAGAAGGTCGAGCTGGTTTCCGCGAATGCGCGAAAGATAGACGTCGTCGACATAGACGCCGACTGCCGGATCGAAGGTCTGAAGCGCGTCCGGCTGGCCGATGCCGCGAATGTAGATGTTGGTTGCGTTCGACGAGCCGCGGCCCTGGACGATGTTGAGGTTCGGGACGGCGCCCTGAAGCCCGGTCGTGTCAGTCGCCTGGATTCGATCGAGCGCGCGCTCATTGAAGGCCGACACCGACGCGGGGACGCGCTGTAGCCGCTCCTCGGTTCGCCGAGCGGTAATAACGATCGGACCCGTCGCGCTGTCCTGGCCGCCATTGTCCGGCGCTGCAGTCGCGTCCGGAGCCGGCAGTTTTTCAGCGGCTTCCGCATTGGTCTGGGCTGCCGTCTGGGCCACTGCCGGGGTGGTGAAAAGCGCCGCGGCGGCGACGGTGCCGAACAGAGCGGCACGGGCGATGGTGACACGCATTTGAAAATCTCCCCCTGGCCGGCGATTCCCTTCCGCCTGCCGTCGAGAATCAGTCATAATGAAAGTTGAAACGGCTTTCAACTTGCGAATAAGCGAGCTACACAGCTATCGCGGCGGAATGGGGGAAATTGTGGATCAAGAGGTGCAGATGAGCGCCGCCAGCGACGGGAAAGCGCCGCGTACGGCGCGCGGCGAGCGCACGCTGAGAAAGATCCTGGACGCGGCTCGCGAGGAGTTCGGCGACCGCGGATTTTCCGACAGCTCGATCGTAGCAATCACCCAGCGTGCCGGCGTCGCGCTCGGCACCTTTTATACTTATTTCGATTCCAAAGAGGCGGTGTTCCAGGCGTTGGTCAGGGACATGTCGGCGCAGGTCCGCGACCATGTCGCTCCGGCTCTTCAGGATGCCGCGGACGCGATCGACGGCGAGCGGCGCGCGCTCGAATCCTTTCTGGAGTTCGCGCGGCAGCACCGCGATGTCTATCGGATCATCGACGAAGCCGAATTCGTCGAGCCGGCCGCCTATCGCGAGCATTATGAAACCACGGCGACGCGCATTGCCGCTCGCCTCAAGAGCGCGCGCTCGAGGGGCGAAATCGCCTCCGACCTTTCCGACAAGGACCTGGAGATTATCTCCTGGGGGATGATGGGAGCGAACGTTTTCCTCGGCCTCAAATTTTCGGTCTGGTCGAGCGCGGACCCGAAGCGTGTCGCCGAGGTGACGAGCCGCCTGCTGCGCAAGGGTCTCGGCGCATGAGCTCGGATACTGAAGTCGAGGCGCAATATGAGGATCGCTATTACACGGTCAGTGACGGGTTGAAGCTCCATTATCGCGATTATCGGGGAAGTAGCGACAAACCGCCTCTGGTCTGCCTGCCGGGACTTACGCGCAACGCGCGCGATTTTGCAGAATTGGCGGAGCGCTATTCGCCTCGCTTTCGAATCCTCACGCTCGACTTCCGAGGCCGCGGGCAGAGCGATTACGATCCTGTCCCGGCTCGATACGTTCCGCCGACCTACGCGCACGACCTGTTCGAATTGCTGGACCAGTCGGCGATACCCGAAGCAGTCTTTGTCGGCACTTCGCTCGGCGGACTGGTGACGATGCTGACGGCGGTGATGCAGCCGCATCGGATCGCAGCGTCAATCATCAATGATGTCGGCCCGGATGTCAGCCAGGAGGGCATCGACCGGATCAAGACCTATGTCGGGAAGGACGTGCGTTTCGGCAGCTGGGACGACGCCGCCCGCGCGATCGCGACCAACTTTTCAGGTGGTTTTGACAATTATACCCATCAGGATTGGGTGAGCATGGCGAAGCGGAACTGCCGCGAAGCGGATGGCGCGGTTCGCTTTGATTACGACATGGCGATCGCTGCGCCATTCAACGCGGGCGGCGAAACTCCGCAGTTCGACCTGTGGCCTTTGTTCTCCGCCCTGGCGCAAAAGCCGCTGCTGGTGATCCGCGGAGCGAAGAGCGACTTGCTGACCGCCGAAACGGCAGCGAAGATGCAGGCCGTCGCCCCCGGCATGAAGCTAGCGGTCGTGCCCGGCGTTGGCCACGCGCCCGACCTCAACGAGCCCGAAGCGGTGACGGCAATCGACGCGTTCCTCGACGAGATCGAGCGCCGCTAGTCGAAGACCTCCAGCCCGACGAGCAAAGCTGCGAACAAGCCGACCACAACCAAAGCGAATATGACCAGCAAGGTCGTGCGCCAAAGCGCGCCCCATCGCCCGAGGCTATAGGCACCCTTGAGCTGGCGATAGATGTGGAACGGCGGAATCAACCAGAGCAACCCTGCCACAGTCGTCAGCCCGACGGATTGCAGCACCACGCCCGCGACGACGAGCAAGCTCATGAAGCACAGCGAATAAGTGACGAAGACCGTGTGGTCATAGGGGCGGAAGCGTCGGCTGAACGGGAAGAGCAGCCAGACGAAGGGCACCGACAGCGGGATGATCAGCCAGCTGAATTTCGACGCATTGTTCTGCAGCTTGTAGAAGGTCAGGTCGGGGTTCTTCGCTGCGGTCTGGACGCTGTCGCGGAGCCAGCGCGGCGCCGGTTCCTTTCCGTCAAACGAAAATTGGGCTGCCGGAACGCCCTTGTCCTTGACGGCATTGATGGCCGTGATCTCCGATTTGAGATCGGTGATCTTTTCATCGAGCGACTTTGTGGGTTTCCCCGCTTTGGCGGCAGCCGCGCGATCGGATTCAAGCCTGGCGAGCTTCTGCTGATCCTTCTTCAGCTCCTCGGTGATTCCCTGCTTCACCGACGCCGGAGTGTTTCCCAGGCCGACATCCGTCGTTTCGACCGCGGCGAACATCAGGAAGACGCTGAACAGGAAAAGCGCGATCGGGGAGACATAGGTCGCGCGCTGGCCTTCGATATATCGGCGAGTCAGCTCCCCCGGCTTCCAGGCGAGGAGCGGCAGCGTACGCCAGATCTTGCCCTCGAAATTCATCAGTCCGTTCAGGAAGTCATGAACGAGGGAGCGGATCGTCCGGCGAATGTGGGCATGCTGTCCGCAAACGTGGCAGAATTCGCCGATCAGCTCGGTCCGGCAGTTGAGGCAATGGGTCTCATGCGTCCGGCCGTCAGGGCCGATCTCGCCGGCGCTCGGTTCGACGGCCCGACCGAGCAGGCCGCCCGTCACAGCATCGCCGAATGCTTCGAGTTCGCCCATGCCTTCCCCCCTTCGCTGACATTAGGCGAGCATCGTCGCCCATGCTAGCTGCCGTGCATGGCTCGCATCGGTCTCCTCGGCGGTTCGTTCAACCCGGCGCACCGCGCGCATCGGCGGATCAGCCTTGCGGCCATCAAGGCGCTCGACCTCGATGAAGTCTGGTGGCTCGTATCTCCAGGCAATCCGCTGAAGGAGGGCGCCAAGGACATGGCGCCGTTCGACGCGCGCCTCGCTTCGGCGACATCCTGGGCACGGCGCTCTCGTATCAAGGTCTCTGACTTGGAGCAGCGTGAGGGAACGCGCTTCACCGTCGAAACCGTCAGGAAGCTGAAGCGGCGCTTCCCCGACGACCGGTTCGTCTGGTTGCTTGGGAGCGACACTCTGCCAAATTTTCACAAATGGCGTGATTGGAGAGGCTTAGCTCGCGAAGTCCCGATTGCGGTGATTCCCCGGCCCGGTTATGATTCGGCTGCCCACGCGGCTCGCGCGATGGGCTGGCTTCGAAGGTTCGTCCGGCCTTCGAACCAGGCGCGAAACCGGACGGAGTGGAGTGCACCGGCGATCTTTCTGCTTCGCCTGCCGCGAGACCCCACGTCCGCAACCGCCATCCGCGCGCAGATCCCCAACTGGCATCGTCGCACCCAAGAGCGCGCCCCGCGCGTTTCGCGGCTCGCAATGCCACTTACCGCCAGGAGACCCCTTGACCGAACGTCCCGCTGAGATCGCCGCCGAAACCGGCCGCACTCCAATCGACGTCGAAGACCTCCATCGTCTCGTTCTTCAATCGCTTGACGACGACCAGGCGCAGGAAGTCGTAAGCATCCCGCTCACCGGCAAATCGAACATCGCCGATCATATGGTGGTCGCGTCGGGCCGGTCGACCCGACAAGTCGCCTCGATGGCCGTTAAGCTTGCGGACAAGATCAAGGAGCGATTTGGGAAGAATGTCCGGATCGAGGGGCTACCCGCGGCAGACTGGGTGCTGATCGATGCGGACGATGTGATCGTCCATTTATTCCGTCCCGAAGTAAGAAGTTTTTACAATTTGGAACGAATGTGGGCGTTTGGCGATGATTCTGGGGTGAGCGCTGCAGCTCGCGGGTGAGGGCAAAAGATGCGGCTAATTGCGTTCCTGCTGTTGCTTTTGGCGTTTGTCGCGCAGCCCGTTGCTGCGGCCTCTTCGCCGAGCCTGTCGAACCTCGAGCAACAGCTGAGCTATCTCGTCGCCGGCAAGTCGAGCGACGTCGGCATTGCCGCGCTCGACCTCAACACAGGCGACATGGTCAGCATCAAAGGCGACCAGTCGTTCCCCATGGCAAGCACGGTGAAGGTTGCAGTCGGCGCTCTTTATCTCGCGCAGGTCGATCATGGCCGCCGTTCGCTGGACGACACGATCAACGGCACGCCGGTCCGCAGCCTGATGGCGCGAATGATGATCCACAGCGACAATCGCGCGACGGACATCCTGCTGAAGGATCTCGGCGGACCGCGAGCACTCCATGACTGGCTTCGCGACAATGGGCTGAGCGGATTGCGCGTCGACCGTACGATCGCGCAGCTCCTGGCCGATAAGCGCGACCTCTGGGATACGCGCGATTCAAGCACACCGCGAGCGATGGTGGACCTCCTTCGCCGGATTTACAAAGCCGAGCTGATCAAGCCTGAGAGCCGCGATTATCTCCTGCGCCTCATGGCCCAGTGCGAGACGGGTAAGAACCGCATGAAGGCCCTGCTTCCGGGCATTCCGATCGAGCACAAGACCGGGACGCTCAACGGACTTACCGACGACGTCGGCTTCATCACCATGCCTGACGGCCACCGGATCGCCGTTGCGATTTTCACTCGCGGCGGAGCCAATCGCCCGCGCACCATCGCCGAAGCTGCAAGGACGATCTACGACGGCTTCACTCGCGTCCTGACCTGGCCGTTCGGCGCCGCTGTCTCGACCCGTTAGTGCTTCTGCACATCGTTGCTCGCGGAAAGATCGGCCGCTCTCCGGAGGCCGAGCTGGTCGACCGCTATCTGAAGCGCATTTCGTGGCCGACGAAGATGACGGAGCTGCCGGATCGAGGCGGAACGGTTCCGAACCTGCCAGGCAACAGCGTCACCGTCGTGCTCGATGAGCGCGGAAGTGCCCTGCCCTCGATCGAGTTCGCGAAGAAGTTGGAACGATGGCGGGACGATGGGAAACGCGAGGCCCGCTTCCTGATCGGGGCGGCTGACGGCCATGAGGAAGAGCAAAGGCGTGACGCGGACCTCCTGCTATCCTTCGGCTCGGCGACCTGGCCGCATTTGCTGGTCCGAGCGATGCTGGCCGAACAATTGTTTCGGGCGACTTCGATCCTTGCGAACCACCCCTATCATCGCGAAGGATAGGCCATGCACCGGTTTGCCCCTGCCCTGATCGCCGCGCCGTTGCTTCTCGCCGCAAGCGCGCCGATTCAGGTTCAAGCCAGCCCGATGGACGATGCGGTGAAAGCGGCACGGGCTGAACAGGCTTCCGCCGAAATCCAAGCAACCCGACTGGAGCAGGTTGCCGCGAAGGCGCAGAACGAAGCCGCCAGGCTGCAGGCCCAACAGGCGGCTGCCGCGGAGGGTATCGAGGCAGCGGAAGCAAGAATCACCGCCGCAGACGCAGAACTTCGGCTGTTGTCGGCAACGCTCGCCCAGCGACGCGCGCAATTGCAGCGGGAACAACAGCCGATCGCGTCGCTCCTTGCGGGGCTTGCAATGATGAGCCGTCGTCCGCCGTTGCTGGTCATCGCCAGCGAGGGGAGCGCGGACGATTTCGTAAAAGTGTGGGTGCTGCTCGACTCCACCCTGCCGCTCATCCGCCGCCGAACGGCCGCGCTGTCGGGCGAGGTGGCCGAGGGCCAGAAGCTGGAACTGGCGGCGTCGGCGGCACGGCGGGAGCTGCTCCACAGTCGCCAGAACCTTCAATCGCGGCGCCAGCAATTCGCCTCGCTGGAACAGCAGGCGATTCAGGCCGCCACGACAGCGGGTGGACAGGCGCTCGGCGCCGGCGACGTCGCCCTCGCAGCCGGCGAACAAGCCGAAAAACTGCAAGAGGCCGAGCGCGGCAAGAGATCCGCCTGGGCAATGGCTTCGGAGGTCGAGGCCCTCGATCCGGCTCCTGCTCGCCCGGGTGCTGCTCAAGGCAGGCTCGCAGAGACTCTTCGCTACGAATTGCCTGCCGGCGCGCCAGTCACTGACGGCGTCGGAGAGGTAAATTCGAGCGGCGTGCAATCGCGGGGAGTGACGCTTGCGACCGGCCGCGGCGCCTCGGTCGCTGCGCCCGCGTCAGGAGTGGTCCGCTTCTCAGGTCCCTACGGCAATCACGACGGTGTGATCATCATAGACCATGGAGGCGGGTGGAAGAGCCTCATCGTGAATGTCGCCTCGCCGCTTAAGGTTGGCGATCGCGTGGGCATCGGCAACCCGGTCGGCCGCGCGCTCGGACCGATTTCGGTCGAACTGTCCCAAAATGGGCGCAGAGTCTCCCCCGCCCTCATCGCAGGTTCATCTCAAACGCTGTCAAATAGAGGCAAAGGCGGTTAAACGCGTGGCCGCCCAACAGGACGAGTAACATGACGAGATTTCGCAAGCTTCTCCCGCCGCTCGCGCTGGTTAGCGCGCTCGCTCTGGTTCCGGTCACCGCCAGCTCTTTCGCTGCAGCGGACACGACCAATTACCAGGAGCTCGAGAAGTTCATGAGCGTCTACCAGCAGGTCAAGCAGCACTATGTGGTGCCGGTCGACGACCATACGCTGATCAAAGGTGCGATCGACGGAATGCTCTCCGCGCTCGACCCGCATTCGAGCTATGCCGAAGGCGCGGATTACGACGCGCTGAAGACGTTAATCGACGGAAGCTACGGCGGTCTCGGCCTGTCGGTCGGAATGGAGGACGGCACGATCAAGGTGATCGCACCGACTGAGGACACTCCCGCCTGGAAAGCCGGGATCAAGGCCGGCGATTACATCACGCACATCAACGGCGACCTGATGTACGGCTACACGCTCGACGAAGCAGTCGAGAAGATGCGCGGTAAGCCCGGCAGCCCGATCAAGCTGACCGTCGTCCGCAAGGGCCGCGACAAGCCGTTCGACGTCACTCTCGTCCGTGAGGAGATCCAGCTGCGCCCGGTCAAGTGGGAGATCAAAGAGGGCATCGGCTACATCAACATCAACCAGTTCGCGAACGGGACCGGAGCCGCGACCGAAGCGGCGCTGACCGCGATCGACAAGGCGACCGGTGGCCATCCGCTTGGCTATATCGTCGACCTTCGTTCCAACCCGGGCGGCTCGCTCGACGAGGCGATCCGGGTCAGCGACGCTTTCCTGGAGAGCGGGGAGGTCGTCTCGCAGCGCGGCCGCGATAAGGACGACATCCAGCGTTATTATGCGAAACCGGGCGACATGGCCCACGGCCTTCCCGTGATCGTGCTCACCGACGTTGGAAGCGCCTCGGCGTCCGAGATCGTCGCCGGAGCGCTGCAGGACCACAAGCGCGCTCTGATCATGGGCCAGCGCACGTTCGGCAAGGGATCGGTCCAGTCGATCGCGATGCTGGGCGACCGTACGGCCCTGCGCCTGACGACCGCGCGCTACTACACGCCGTCGGGCCATTCCGTGCAGGAAGGCGGCATCGATCCGGACATCAGCGTCCCGCAGTTGTCCGACGCAGACTATAAGGATGCGCGGGTCACCCGCGAGGCGGACCTTCGTCATCATCTGCTCAACCAGGCCAAGGTCGACGACAAGCTCCTTGAAGCCGACGACACGACCGATCCGCGGTTCACGATGACGGCGGCGGAACTGGAGAAGAAGGGCATCAAGGATTTCCAGCTCGACTATGCGGTGAAGACCTTGAAGCGCCTTGCCGGTCCGGTTGCAGCGCCGCCGCAGATCGCGCAGAACAAGAAGGCTCGCTAAGACCCGAATGACGGAAGCCGCTGTCGCTCAGCCGAGCGCCCAAGCACCGCTTTCCGCGGCCAGCGCCGCCAGGCTGATTGCATTGCTGTTGCCTTTGGCGCTGCTCGCCGGCGCCTTCGGTTCGCAATATTTCGGCGGCCTGAGCCCCTGCGAGATGTGCTGGTGGCAGCGCGAGGCGCATATGGTGGCCGTCGTGCTCGCGGCATTGGCATTTGCCGTTTCGCGGGGATCGCGAACTTTCACACTGCTGGCAGCGCTGGCAATTGCGGCTTCAGGAGCGATCGGCGTCTATCATGCGGGTGTTGAGCTCCACATTTTCCAGGGATTCACAACCTGCACGGCCACCGCTTCGGGGACGTCGACGGCCGAGCTGTTCAAGCAGATCGCGGGGGCACCCCTCATCCGCTGCGACCAGGTGCAATGGTCGTTCCTCGGCATTTCCATGGCCGGGTGGAACGCGATCATCTCGCTTGGCGGAGCGGCGGTAATCACCTTGCTGACCGTTCGCGGGGCACGGCGATGAGCGGCTGGCGTCCCGGCGATCGACGTGCCGACACGGATTCGATGCTGCGCGTCGACCAGGCGGGCGAATATGGCGCGACCCGCATCTATGCCGGCCAGCTTGCAGTGCTGCGCCGCAACTGTCCCGAAGCCAAGCTCATCGCGCGAATGGCGGCGCAGGAAGAACGGCATCTCGCCCGCTTCGACAAATTGATCGCCGAGCGCCGCGTGCGGCCAACCGCGCTTCAGCCGGTGTGGAATGTGGCGGGCTTTGCGCTCGGTGCAGTGACGGCGCTGATTTCGGAAAAGGCCGCGCTGGCTTGCACCGACGCGATAGAGACCGAGATCGACCGACACTACGGGCAACAGCTGGACGAACTCGGCCAGGACGATCCCGAGCTGTCATCGGATATCGAGGAATTCCGCGCGGACGAACTCGAGCATCGCGATACGGCTCGTGCCGCGGGTGCTACGAACGCGATCGGCTATCCGGTGCTGACTGCGGCGATCCGTGCCGGCTGCAGGGCGGCTATCGCTTTGTCGAAGAGGATTTGAGGAACCAGTTGGCGGCCTTGCCCGCTGAACCATTTGGAAGGATAGGGTCATCATGACCAGGCTCATCATCGCCCTTGGGGCAGTGTCGACCGTCGCGACGAGCATGGCGGTGCTCCCGGCTCCGGCGCTAGCGCAGAACCGGATCAGCGAGATCATTGTTTACGGCAACGATCCTTGCCCACGCTCGACCGACGACCAGGTCGTGGTCTGCGCGCGCAGGCCGGAGGCGGATCGCTACCGCATCCCCGAGAAATTCCGCCCGAGCGGACCGCCGCAGGCCCGCGAATCCTGGGCCAACAAGGCGAAGGCGCTCGAGACGGCGGGCGCGACCGGTACGTTCAGCTGCTCACCAGTCGGACCCGGCGGCTACACCGGCTGCCTGACGCAGGTCATCAACCAGGCGCGGCGCGAACGGCAGCAAGAGGCCGAAGAAGGCTCGGCCCCCGAGCAGTAATTCACAGGCCTAAGCGTTACGTTCGGCGGAAGCGCGCTTGCCGAGCGACGTCACTCTGTTAGCTGTTCGAGGGTGCTGACAGGGAGAGGCGAGTGACCGCAGTTCAGGCCGCAGCGCCGTATGACGCGCGCCAGAGTGACGGCACGTTTTTCGGTCACCCGAAGGGTCTCGCCTATCTGGCTTTCACCGAAGCGTGGGAGCGCTTTTCTTATTACGGCATGAGCGCGTTGCTGGTGCTGTACATGGTGAACCAGCTGCTGCTCCCGGGCCACGTCGAGCATGTCGCCGGTTTCGCGACCTTCCGCGGGATCATCGAGGGCACGTTCGGATCGCTTTCGACGCAGGCTCTCGCTTCGCAGATTTTCGGCCTCTACTCGGGCTTCGTCTATTTCACGCCGGTCATCGGCGGATGGCTCGGCGACCGCATCGGCCAGCGCGCCGCGGTCGTGATCGGCGGCCTCTCGATGAGCGGCGGCCACCTCGCCATGGCCTTCGACCAGAGCTTCCTGCTCGCGCTTCTCCTGCTCATCATCGGGTCGGGGCTGCTCAAGGGGAACATCTCCGCCCAGGTCGGCGGACTCTACCCGGTCGAGGATGAGGAGCGGCGCTCGCGCGGCTTCGCGATCTTCAGCACGGCGATCAATTTCGGCGCTGTCGTCGGGCCATTGCTGTGCGGTTATCTCGGGGAGCGTTACGGCTGGCACATCGGCTTCGGCACCGCCGCGATCTTCATGCTCGGCGGCGTCGCGACCTATCTTACCGGCTATCGTTACCTCCCGTCCCGCATCGAACGGAAGACGGCCGCTGCCGTCGAAATGACCGCCAATGACCGCAAGGTCATCGCCGTACTTCTCGGCGTCATGGTCATCACCATGTTCCCGCACATCGCTTATTACCAGCTGTCCAACGTCCTCCCCGTCTGGCTCGAAGAGCATGCGAACATGAGCGCGGGAGGGTTCCAGGTTCCGATCCCGTGGTTCCAGTCGATCGACCCCTTGTTCAGCATCCTTTGCGTGCCTTTGCTGTTCCGGCTTTGGCAGTGGCAAGGCCGCGGTGCCGGAACCGAACCGTCCGAGCTAAGGAAGATCGGTGCCGGGGCATTCATCTGCGGCGGAGCGAACCTCATCCTGGTGGTCGCCATCCTGCTTTCACCGGGACGCGTCTCATGGGTGTGGCCATTCCTTTTCTGCGCAGTCCAGGGCGTCGGCTTCATGTATTTCTGGCCGCCGTTCCTGGCGCTCGTGTCGCGAGCCGCTCCGCCGAAAATCAATGCGACAATGATGGGCGCGGCCTTCCTCGTCCTGTTCGTGGCGAACAATCTGATCGGATGGATCGGCACCTTTTACGAGCAGATGGGTCCGCTGGCATTCTGGAGCCTGCACGCGGGCATCGGAGCCGTGGGGGGCTTGTTGGCATTCTTCTACAGCCGTACCGCGGGACGGCTGCTGGAGCCGCAAGCCTGAATCGAGCGTTAGGAGTGCCGAAATGAGCGTTGCCGAAGCCACTCCCGACCTCGAACAAGGCGGTCGGTCCGACCGCGCATTCCTAGGGCATCCGAAGGGTCTCGGCTTCCTCGGTTTCACCGAGGCCTGCGAGCGCTTCTCATATTATTCCATGCAGACGCTGTTGACGCTCTACATGGTCAAATATCTGCTGCTGCCCGAGCATATTGGCGGAGTCTTTGGCCTCGATTGGCTGAGCCGCTGGCATTACCCGGGTCTGCAAGGGCAGCCGCTCTCTTCGGCGATCTTCGGCGATTATACCTCGCTCGTTTACCTGACGCCGATTCTCGGCGGGATCATCGCGGACAAGTTCGCCGGCCGGAAAGTTGCGCTGATCGCAGGCGGGCTGGTCATGGCCCTCGGGCATTTCCTGATGGCGTTCGAGGGCGCGTTTCTGTTCGCGCTTCTGTCGCTGATCATTGGCGTCGGCCTGTTCAAGGGGAACATCGCGACCCAGGTCGGTGAACTCTATGCCGAGAACGACTTGCGCCGAGCGATGGCGTTCCAAATCTTCTACATTTTCATCAACGTCAGCGTGATCATCGCACCGCTCATTTCGGGCACCCTAGGCCAGGAGGTCGGCTGGCACTGGGGCTTTGGCTGCGCTGGCGTTGTGATGGTCTTGGGGCTGGCAATTTATCTCTCCGGCCAGCGATCACTTCCGCCGGACACAGACATTGCTTCGCGGCCACGCAGTCATTTGGTGCGAAATGTCGGCGCGGGAGCGATCGGGATTGCAGTCCTTGTCCTTGCATGGTTGCTGATTTCCGGATTCCTGTTCTCATCCTGGATCGTCGGGGCAATCGCGGTCGTCGGGATCATCGGCGCTCTGTACATTTATCTTACGAGGAATCTCGTAGCCGAGGACAAATTTTGCGTCCTGACGCTTTTCATCCTCATTCCGGTCCTGGCGATTTCGCTGCTGACCAACCAGGAGATATTCAACGCCTACCTCGTTTGGGGAGACGCGCAGTTCAACCTCGATCTGCCGGCATGGCTGGCGGCTGTTCAGTTCGCCAATCCGCTTCCCTGGGGACCGCATATCATTGGTCTTCCAGACCCACTTCCGAGCAGCTGGCTGATCACGCTCGACGCAACACTGAGCTTCCTGATGCTGGTCGCCGTCGCGCTGTTCTGGAAGGTGTGGAGCGAGAGATTGAGGGAACCCGACGAAATCACAAAAATGATTATCGGCAGTGTTTTCACGATCGGCGGCGGCTTGTGTCTGTTTCTCGCAGCGACCAGTCAACCGGAAGGCGGGAAGATCGGTCTCTTCTGGCCGTTCATGTTCCACCTGCTGAACAGCATCGGCTTCGCGCACATCCTGCCGATCAGCCTTGCGCTCTTCACCAAGATCGCACCGAAGCAGATCACTGCGACCGTGATCGGCCTTTACTATCTGGCCTTCTTCATCGCGAACAAAGTGGTCGGCTATGTCGGTGGCCTCTACTCGAGCCTGCCTACGACGACCTTCTGGCTGATCCACATTGCCAGCGCGGCCTTCGGCCTGATTGCGTTCGTCGTGTTTAAGATCGTGATCGGGCACCGCATGACGAGCACGCCACGGGATCAGGCGGCCGCGCTCAGCTAGCGCAACGTCGCGGCGCGCCGCTCGTTTGAAGCGGTGATGTCGGATGTCGTTCTTGATGGATTGCGCGATGCGCTCGAAGCGGAGCGAGCGATCGAACCGAAGAGCAACGTCCGCGCGGCTTGGGAAGCGATCCTCAAGGACGCGCGGGACTGCACTCGCTGCGACCTCTACAAATATGCGACGCAGACCGTATTCGGCGAAGGTCCGCTGGACGCCTCGATCATCTTTGTCGGCGAGCAGCCGGGCGACCAGGAGGATCTCGCGGGTCGTCCGTTCGTCGGGCCCGCCGGTGCTGTGTTCGACGCGGCGCTCGAGAAAGCCGGCATCGACCGTTCGACCGTCTACGTCACCAATGCGGTCAAGCATTTCAAATTTGTGCCTCGCGGCAAAAGGCGGATCCACAACAAGCCCGACGCGGGCGAAATCACCGCTTGCCGCTGGTGGATCGACCTGGAGCGCGAGCTGATCCGGCCGGCAGTCACGGTTGCTCTGGGCGCGACGGCGGCGCGATCCTTGGTCGGAAAGGTGGTGACGATCGGCAAGGTCCGCGGTGCGCCCCTCACGCTCGCCGACGGCAGCGAATGCTGGGTCACCGCGCATCCGAGCTCGATCCTCAGAATGCCCGAAGAGGAACGCCGCCGGGAAGCGCGCGCCTTGTTCGTGCGCGACCTCAGACGGATCAAGGCGCGGGTTGAGGAACTGTCCTCGTAGCCGTCATTGCGAGGAGCCGAAGGCGACGTGGCAATCCAGAAAAACTGGATTGCTTCGCTTCGCTCGCAATGACGAAAATCAGAACCGGTAGCCCAGCGTCGCCTTGACAGCGCGGGGCGCTCCGGGCGCGATGTTGTTGTCGGCGTTCGCCGTCGGGAAATAATGGGCGCCGAAGATATTCTCGACATTGACCTGCGCCTCGATGCCGTGCGGCAGCTTGTAATAGAGCGCCCCGTCGACACGCGCATAGCCGGGCAGCTTCACGAGATTGCTGATCGTTGCATAGGATCTGGATCGGGCGATGACTCCGAGGCCGATGCCGAACTGCTTCGTGAAGTCGTAGCGGTTCCAAAGCGAGAGACTGTGCCGCGGGACGAGCGGCACCTGGCGGCCGGCAGTCGCCGCTGCGGTCGTCTTCGTAATCTCGGCCTTTTGCAGCGTATAGCCGGCCGAGATCAGCCAGCGGTTCGTGAGGCTCCGCTCGAGGCCGAGCTCGATGCCGCGGCTGCGCTGCGCGCCGGTCAGGACCGTCAGCTGCGTTGCCGGATCGGTCGCGCGCGTGTTGGTTCGGTCGAGCTGATAGACCGCCGCCGTCGCGAGCAGGCCGTCGAGCACCTCCCACTTCGCGCCGGCTTCATAATTGTCGAAGCGCTCCGGCTTTAGGCCTTCCGTGATATTGGTGAGGCTGCTGAACTGGTCGCCCGATTGCGGCAGATAGGAGCGGCTGTAGCTCGCATAGAAGGATAGATTTCCGGTCGGCTTGAGGACGAGGCCGAGACGCGGCGACCAGAGGTTATCGCGGCGGCTGAACTGGCCGGGGTTGGTCGGGCGAAGATCGTCGACGTCGATCTTGAAGCTGTCGAAGCGGAGGCCCGCCACGATCTCGAGCCAGTCGGCGGGGCGGACCTGGTCCTGGATGTAGGCGGCAGCGACCGTCGCCTTCACGCGATTGTTCGCGTCGCTCGGAATCGGCGCGAAGGTTGCGTCGGTGTCTTCAGTCGGATCGGAGATCGGAACCAGGGCGCCGTGCGGGAAGCTGGCCGTATTGCGGAAATTGCGGGACCGTTCGCGGCCGACCTCGAAACCGAGCAGCAAAGTCTGGTCGATTCCGGCAAGGCGGTTCTCCCAGATCAGATCATTCTGGCTGAACAGGTTCTTCCGGTCATTGCGGTTGTTGTAACCGGCCAGAGTGACGAAACCGGTCCCGGCATTGAAGCTGTTGGCGAAGACGTTCTGGTAGAACTTCCTGTAATCGCCGAAGAGCGTCTTGCTGCGGATCGTGATGCCCTCGCCGATGTGATGTTCGATCCCGAGCGTCGCGACATTCACATTCGCCCGCGCGAAGCTGATGTCCGGATCGCCGAAGAAGGTGCGAGTGAATCCGCGGATCGGCCCGCCGCCATTGGCCGGGACGCCGCGGTCGGCGGTGCGGCGGTCGTGAAAATATTCGTAAGAGAGATCGACGCGCGTATCGGGTCCCACGAGCCAGGCGACGGTCGGGTTGATGCCGTAGCGTTTGAGGTCGACGTGACGGCGGAAGCTGTTCCCGTCCTCGTATACTCCGTTGATCCGCGCTCCGAACGAGCCGCCGACCGGCTGATCGACGTCGCCTGACAGGCGGACTCCGCCCCAGCCGTCGGCCGAAGCGACCATCTCGCGTCCGGCATTGAACGTCGGCCGCTTGAGCACGCGGTTGACGATCCCGCCGCCGCCGCCGCGCCCGAAGATCATCGCGTTGGGGCCTTTCAGGACCTCGACGCGATCGACATTGTAGAAGTCGCGGAAATATTGGACGTCGTCGCGCACGCCATCGACGAAGAAGTCCGCGGTGCTGCTGTTTCCCCGAAGGACGATCTGGTCGCGGTTGCCTTCGCCGCTTCCGTAGGAGGCGCCCGGGACGAAGTTGAGCAGATCCGCGACGGAGCGGAGCTGTTGGTCGCCGATCTGCGCGCTCGAGACGATCGTCAGCGCCTGCGGGACGTTCCTGATTTCGGTGTTGGTCTTGGTCGCGGTGCTCGTGACCTTCACGCCATAGGGGAGCCGGTCGCCGGTAATGACGATGTCGGGTTGTTCCGACGCACCGTCGGCCGCGGCTTCGCCATCGGCGGCAAGAACGGGCGCGGCTGTGAACAGCAAAGCGGCAGCGACAGAGCAGGCAAACAGGCGGTCCACGAATTCCCCTTTTGGATTTCGCCCGTAGTCGTAGTGTTATTGATAGTCATTCGCAATAGCAGAACCTCATTCTGCTGCGAGCAAGGTCTCCGCGCCGCCGAGATCGACCGAAACCAGGCGGCTGACGCCCTTTTCGATCATCGTCACGCCATAGAGCCGATGCATTCGGCTCATGGTGACGGCGTTGTGCGTGACAATCAGGTAACGCGTGTCCGTCTCCTCGGTTATTCGATCGAGCAGGTCACAGAAGCGCTCGACGTTGGAATCGTCGAGCGGCGCGTCGACCTCGTCGAGCACGCAGATCGGCGCCGGATTGGTGAGGAAAAGCGCGAAGATCAGCGCGATCGCCGTCAGCGCCTGCTCACCACCCGAAAGCAATGTCAGGGTCGAAAGCCGCTTGCCCGGAGGCTGCGCCATGATCTCGAGCCCGGCCTCGAGCGGATCGTCGCTTTCGACGAGCTCGAGGTGCGCCTGGCCGCCTTCGAACAAGGTCGTGAACAGACGGCGGAAGTGCGCGTCGACTTTCTCATAAGCGTCGAGAAGCCGAACCCGGCCTTCGCGATTGAGATTGCCGATCGAGCCCCGAAGGCGATGGATCGCCTGGGTCAGCTCTTCCGCCTCTTCGGCTCCCCTGGTGCGCGACTGGTCGAGCTCGGATAGCTCCTGCTCCGCCACGAGATTGACCGGTCCGATGCGTTCGCGCTCGGCAGTCAGGCGCTCGAGCGTGGTCGCTTCTTCGTCAGCGTTGCGGACTTCTTCGGGATCGAAGGCGAGCTTCTCGGGAAGTCGTTGCGGGACGCATTCGAACTTTTCGACGCTGGTCCGGGCGAACTCGGCGCTTCGCGCCTGCTGGGCTTCGGCGCGGGCAAGTGCGCCTGCGCGGCGCTCGCGTGCACCGGCAAAGCGTTCGCCGGCAGATTGCACTTCGGCACCGGCCTCGGCGAGCACTCGCTCCGCTTCCTGCTCCGCCGTCGAGGCCTCGCCGATCTTCACCTGGCTTTGCGAATTGGCGCGCTCGAAGTCGGCGATCTGTCTGTCGAGCTCGGCGGGTTCGCTCTCGAGTTCCTTGCGTTCCGCGGCCTGCTCGGCCTGCCGCTGTTTTGCTTCGCCAAGCCGGCGCTCGGCATCGCTCTGACGACGGCGCCATTCGGCCTGCTCTCGGCCGGCGGTGCTCAGACGCTCACGGTCCGCCGCGGTTTCGCGCGCCTTGGTCGCGGCCTCCGCGCGTTTGTCGGCGACGGCAGTCGCGGCGACTGCGGCGGAGGCTCGGGCGGCTTCGACATTGGCTTCAAGGCTGGCCGGATTTGGCAGCGCCGACAACGCTCGCTCGGCAGCGGTGAGCGAGTCCTTCGCCGCGTCCAGGACAGGTTCCAGATCCGCCTGGCGTTGAGCGAGGGCGGAACGCTGCGCCTCGATCCGCTCGAGCGCCGCCGACGCAGCGTCGATTGCGCGCATGGTGTCGCGCACCTCATGCTCGGCCTGAGCCGCGGCCGATCTCGCCTGTTCGGATTCGGTCCGAAGGCGTTGCATTTCCGCGAGGATCTCGTCGCGTTCCCTGGTCGCGGCCGTTACCGAGGCTTCGAGGCCTGGAATTTCGTTCGCCAGCTCGGCGAGCCGGTTGGCGCGGAGGAGTCTCTCTGCGGCGGCCGCGCCGGACCCGGCGGCTACAAAGCCATCCCACCGGCGCAGCTTGCCATCGCGCGTGACCAGACGTTGACCGACCGCGAGCGCCTGCCCCTTGTCTTCATCAGCCACGGCGATCTGGCGAAGCCTGCGCCCCAGTTCGGGCGGCGCACTCACATGGTCGGCGAGACATTCCGTCCCGGCAGGAAGCGCCGGATCGCTGGCCGCGACATCACTGCCTTGCCACCGACGAGGAGAGTCGCCTCCGACCGCTGCATCGGCATCCTCGCCGAGTGCCGCCGCGAGGGCACGCTCATATCCAGGCTCCGCTTTCAGGCTGGCGATCGCCGCGCCGCCGCCATGTTCAAGCGCTCGGGCAAGCGCGTCATGCTCGGACTTGGCCGCGGACAGTGCGGCACGAGTTGACGCCAGTTGGCTTTCGGCGGCGTCGCGACCGTCAGCTGCTGCCGAGCGGCCTTGTTCGGCCTGGACGCGGTGGGCTTCGGCCTGCTCGAGCGCCTTTGCGGCTGCAGCGGCGCGCTGCTCGGAGTCCTCCCGGGCCGCCTTCTGTTCGCTCCCGTCGCCAAGCGCATTGAGCTGCTGGACGAGCTTGTCGCGTTCCTGCTCGGTACGGGCTAGTTGCGCGCGCGCCGCTTCCAGCGCTGCTTCCGCGACGCGGCGCTCGGCACGCATCGCGGCCTGGCGCGCGAGGATCTCCGCGAGCGCGGCTTCGGCCTCACGCGATGCCGCTTCGGCCGTCGTCAGTTCCCCGGCGATCCGTCCCGATTGGGTCTCGGCATCGGCGAGCCGCTGCTCGATCGTCGCCCGCTCTTCCTCAAGCTGGGCGATCGCCCGCTCCGCATCTTTGTGCAGCGCCTGCTCGCGAGCGACGTCGGTCTCGAGCGCCGCATCGAGCCGGTCGAGCTCAGCCATGCGACGGGAAACCGTGTCGCGTCGAGCGCGCGCGGTCGCGAGTTGGTGCGCGAGTTCATGACCCGCCTCGCGAGCTTCCGCCAAGGCATTGCGCCGCTCGGCAAGCAGCGCGCCGGCCTTGTCCTGGGCAGCCTGGAGCTCTGCCATTGCCGACTGGAAGTTCGCGACCTCTTCCTCGGCCGCCCGGGCGTCGGAGGTTGCGGCTTCGGCGGCGTGCTCGGCTTCCGCCCATCGCGCGTGCAGCAGGCGCGCTTCGACCAGGCGGATCTGGTCTGTGACCTTGCGATAGCGCTCGGCCGCGCGCGCCTGCCGGCGAAGCTGCGCGGCGCGCTGCTCCTGCTCGGACAGGATTTCGCTCAATCGAGTGAGGTTCGCTTCCGTCGCCCGAAGCTTCTGCTCGGCGTCCTTGCGCCGCGCGTGCAGGCCGGAAATGCCCGCCGCCTCCTCGAGGAGCAGCCGGCGTTCGACGGGCTTGGCGGAAATGATCGAGCTGATCTTGCCCTGGCTGACGAGCGCCGGTGAGTGAGCGCCCGTCGCCGCGTCGGCGAAGAGCAACGCCACGTCCTTCGCCCGAACATCACGGCCGTCGATCCGGTAGGCAGAACCCGCATTGCGCTCGATCCGGCGAGTGATCTCGCTTTCGCCTGCCCCGCCCTCATCGCCGGAATCGCGCTCGATCAGAATCGAAACCTCGGCGAAATCGCGAGGAGGCCGGGACGCGGTGCCGGTGAAGATCACGTCTTCCATCCCGCCGCCGCGCAGCGACTTCGGGCTGGATTCGCCCATCGTCCAGCGGATCGCTTCCAAGAGGTTGGATTTGCCGCAGCCGTTGGGGCCGACGACTCCGGTCAGCCCCGGCTCGATGCGCAGCTCGGCGGGCTCGACGAAGCTTTTGAAGCCGCTGAGCTTGAGCCGCCTGATCCTCAACCCTGGAGCCCCCGCTTCATCCGCTAACCCTTCCCGCCGACCGCCTTGCGAAGCTTCGGCTCCAGCGTTTCCCAATCGTAGGTCTCATCGAGCAGCTTCCCGTTGATCAGGAAGGCCGGCACACCCTTGAAATCGGGATATTTGGCGTTCGCATCCGCCGCCATTTGAACCAGCCCGTTCACATCCGCAGCGTTCGCGAGGCACTGGCCACTCTTTTCGGGCGGCAGCCCGTGATTGGCGGCCCAGTCCTGGAAACCGACGAACTTCGCCGCCTGGACGGCGATCTCGTCCGGCCCACTCGAAAAGGCCTGCTGAAGATCATCCTGCGGAATGGATCGCGCCTTGTCCTCCCAGCTGTTCTGATCCTTGAAAAGCGCGCGCGTCAGAGGAAAAAACGTCTTCGGCCCGTTGCAGCGCGCGACGAGCGCCGCCGCGAGATCGAACGGATCGCGCACGTAATTGCGGAATTCGAAGCTGACCTTTCCCGTCTTCACATATTTTTCGATCAGCTGCGGTGCGCCGGTCTCGTCGAAGTGACCGCAATGCGGGCAGGTCATCGACCCGAACTCAACGAGTTTCACCTTCGCTTTCGGATTGCCCATCTGAAAGCCGCCGGCCGCCGTCTTGACGACCGTCTTGGTCCAATCCGTCTTGCCCGCAGCTGCGGCGGCGGGCGGCGCGAGGATGGTCAGTGCAAGAGACAGTGCCGCAATTTTCAACGCAGCGCCTCTTTCAGCTTGGGTTCGAGCGCGGCCCAGGTTGCGGTCTCATCGAGCAGCTTGCCGTTGATGACGAAGCCCGGCGTGCCCTTGAAGTCCGGATAATCGTTGGTGACGTTGCCGGTGATCTCGACCAGCTTGTTCACCGTATCGGCATTGCCGAGGCACTGGTTGCTCTTCGCCGGCGCGAGACCGCGAACCGACGCCCAGTCCTGCAAGCCGGCGAACTTCGCCGACTGAACCGCAATCTGGTTCGGCGGCAGGCTCTGCAGCTGCTCCAGCTGTTCCTGCGGCACCGTCTGGACCTTTCCTACCCAGTTGAGCTGGTCCTTGTAGAGAGACCGCATCACCGGGAAGAAGCTCTGCGCACCGTTGCACCGGGCAATCAGCGAGGCCGCCAGGTCGAAAGGATCGCGCACATAGTTGCGGAATTCCCAACTGACCTGACCGTTCTTCACATAATTGGCCATCAATTTGTCCACGCCAGTCTCATCGAACTCCCGGCAGTGCGGACAGGTCAGCGAGCCGAACTCGATCAGGTGAACCTTCGCGTTAGGATTGCCCATCATGAAGCCGCCGCCGGTGGTTTCGCTGGCGACAGTCGTCCAGTCGCCGTTGGCGGGAGGCTGAACGGGCTTCACGGGTACGGATTCCGATCCGCCGCCGCTCGCGCTGGTGTTGCTGGTGCTTCCGTTCTTGCCGCAGGCTGCGAGCGCAATGATCGCTGCCGCGCACAGGATTGTTCTTGCCTTCATCGGTTCACTTGCTCCGGATCATCTCGGGGAGAGGTCCATCGTCGGTTGGGCCGATCGACGGCGGCCCGCTACTAGCGGCAATTCGCGCGGCAAGCGACTCCAGACAGGCGCGCAGTTCCGGATCGGCGATCTCCCGCAAACCGTCGCCCAGTTCCTTCGGCACCGGCCTCAGCTCGGGACGCACCACTTTGGGCGCCTCGGCCGGCGGCTTTCCCTGGCGAAAGACGACGCGATTGACCGCCTGATAACCGAAGAAGCGATTGACGCGCTCGATGATCATCGGGGCGAGATGCTGGATCAAAGGCGCGTGGGCGCCGTCGACCAGCAGCGTCAGCGCTCCGCCGCCTTTTCGTCCGGTCGGAAAGCGGATGGATTCCGGCGACGACACCCTGGCGTAGCGATCGCCGACGATTTCGTTCCAGCGGCTTACGATCGAGCTCTGGATGAACCCGAACCGACGGAAGGATTGGTCGCCGATCGAGCCGACGAGTTCGCCAGCCGCACGCGGGCGGCAACTGCGCTCGGATTCCTTCTCGGTCTTTCGCTTCGACATCGGCCCAGACCATGCCATAGCGCCACGGTGACCGCCAATGCCGCAGCGCTCCTGACCCAACATTATGTGGATAACTTCCGTGCGTTACCGTGGCGCTCGCCGCCCGGCACGCCGGCTCCGGACCCTTATCGGGTCTGGCTGAGCGAGGTAATGCTCCAGCAGACGACCGTGGCCGCCGTGACGCCCCGATTCGAACGGTTCGTGGCGCGTTGGCCGACCATCGATTCGCTGGCGTCGGCAAGTGACGAGGACATCCTCTCCGAATGGGCGGGCCTCGGCTATTACGCCCGTGCTCGAAACCTCATCGCCTGCGCTCACGAGGTGGCTGCGCGCGGCGGTTTTCCGAAAACATCCGGCGAGCTTCGCAAGCTCCCGGGCCTCGGCGACTATACCTCGGCGGCAGTAGCCGCGATCGCGTTCGGCGAGTGCGCGCCCGCCGTCGACACAAACATCGAGCGGGTCGTCTCCAGGCTTCATGCTATCGAAATCGCGGATCGGTCGCGGATCAAACAGCTCGTGCTCGACCTGATGCCGTCGGACCGCCCGGGCGACTTCGTGCAGGCGATGATGGACCTTGGCGCGACGATTTGCCGGCCCAAGGTTCCCAATTGCGGCGCCTGTCCCTTGGCAAGCTGCTGCAAGGCTTTCGCGGGCGGCAAGCCTGACCGGTACCCGGCGGCCAAGGCGAAGCGCGTCCGACCCCAGCGCTATGGCACTGCCTGGTGGATTGAGCGCGACGGGCACGTCTGGCTGGTCCGCCGGCCGGCAAAGGGAATGCTTGGCGGAATGGCTGCGCTGCCAGGCCCGGATTGGACGGACGAGCGTCGGGCTTCCGCGGCGTCGATTGGTGCGGTGCATCATGTCTTCACGCATTTCGCGCTGGAGCTTCAGATCGAACGTCGGGCGGAGCCCGTCGCAGACGGCTGGTGGCATCCGATCGACCGCCTCGGCGAAGCGGGCTTGCCAACACTCTATCGCCGCGCTTCCGAGCTTGCGATGAAGGCTCGCATTCCTGCCCGCGCTGCCGCTTGAAGTGACGGGGACTCGCCCGTAAGAGGCGCGGCAAATCCGTTCTTCTCGCTTCCGAAAAAACCAGGGAAAATTCATGGACGATCGCTTCAATACCATCGCCGGCTGGGTGCTGTTCGCGGGCATTGTCGCGCTCGGCTCATCGATCGTGGCGAGCGAGGCGTTCCACAGCGAAAAGCCGGAAAAGCCGGGCTATCCGATCGAAGGTGCCGAAGCCGAGGGCACCGGCGGGGCCGAGGCCGAACAGCCGATCGAGGCCTATCTCGCCAAGGCCGACCCGGCGAAGGGCGGCGACGTCTTCAAGAAGTGCGCGGCCTGCCACAACGCCGACAAGGGCGGTGCGAACCAGCTCGGGCCGAACCTTTGGGACGTGATCGGAGAGCCGGTCGGTCAGGGCAAGGGATTCGCTTTCTCCGACGCTTTGGCGAAGAAGGGCGGAAACTGGGACTGGGACAGCCTCGGCCAGTGGCTGAAGAGCCCGAAGGCCTTCGCTCCGGGCACCAAAATGACCTTCGCGGGCCTCGGCAATCCGCAGGATCGGGCGAACGTCATCGCCTTCCTGAACCAGCATAGCGACGCGCCGAAGCCTCTTCCGGCGGCTCCTGCCGCTCCAGCGGCCGCTGCTGCCGGCAAAGAGCCCGGAACCGGCCCGAACAACGGGCCCCAGGTCGCCGGCAAGGAACCGGTCCTGACCGAGCAGCAGGCTGGCAAGAATCCGAAGAACATCGGCGGCGAAGGGGCTCCGAAGGTCGCCGGCCCCGGCAGCGTCAAGAACCCCTAACTGCCGTCCGATCCATTGCCGAGGCCGCACGGCGACCGTTCATCACGGTCGTAGAAACGGCACACGAAATCCCACGCCTCCTGGGCGTCCTCGCACCAGTGGAAGAGATCGAGGTCGTGGGGCGCAATCACGCCTTCGTCGACCAGCGCTTCAAAGTTCACGACCTTCGTCCAGAACTCGCGGCCGAACAGCAGGATCGGAAGCGGGCGTACCTTGCCAGTCTGAACCAGGGTCAGAAGCTCGAAGAACTCGTCGAACGTTCCGTAGCCGCCCGGAAAAACCGCGACGGCCCGGGCGCGCAACAGGAAATGCATTTTCCGCAGCGCGAAATAGTGGAACTGGAAGCTCAAGTCAGGGGTGACGTAGCGGTTGGGGAGCTGTTCGTGGGGAAGGACGATGTTGAGGCCGATCGTCTCGACGCCTTCCTCGATCGCGCCGCGGTTGGCCGCCTCCATGATCGACGGCCCGCCTCCTGAGCAGACGACGAAGTGCCGGTTGCCTTCCTCATCGAGCGCCGTCCGGCTCGCGATTCGGGCGAGCTCGTGTGCGACCTCATAATATCTGGACTTGGCCTTCAATCGCTGGGCGATCGCTTCCTGCTGCGGATTGGTTGCCGCGGCAATCAGTGCGTCGGCCTTGTCCGGCGCCGGGATCCTCGCCGAGCCATAGAAGACCATGGTCGAAGCGATCTTCGCTTCATTGAGCAAAAGCTCGGGCTTCAACAGCTCCAGCTGGAAGCGGACGGGACGCAGATCGTCCCGAAGCAGGAAGTCGATGTCCTGGAAGGCGAGCTTGTAAGCCGCACTCTCGGTCTGCGGCGTCGAAGGAACGTGGCTGGCGGCATGCGCGTCGACTTTCGACGTCGGAAAAATGCGCTTCGGCGGTACTGCATCGGTCATGACGCAGCACCGCCTAGCGGCAATAAGCTAAAGCGTCACGCTGCTTCGGCGTTCGCCTTCGCGCCCCAGTCGATGCGCCGTGTCGCGTACATCACACCGGCAAGCGCGGCGAAGAGCAGCACCGAGCCGATCAGCAGCGCGAAAGCCTCGAGGCTGAGGAGGATGTAAAGCACCGCGTAGAGGCCGATCAGCAGGCCGCCGATGAAGGCCGCTCGCCGCCAGCTGGCGAGAACCGCCGATGAATAAGCGGTGTTGAGCCCGGCGATCGCCGCGGACGCGAGGATGTAAGCCGGCGTGAAGCCGATCACTTCAGCGAAGGCCAGCAGCAGGACGAAGAACAGGATCAGCGCAGCGCCCATCAGCAGATATTCGACCGCGGACACGCGAACGCCTCCGATGACGTCGAACATCAGCAATGCAAGGAACGTGAAGCCGATGAAGAGGAAGCCGTATTTCACCGCCCGATTGACCTGCGAATAAAGATCGACGGGCTGGATGAGGCTGATCTGCGCGGTCTGCAATTTGGCCGGTGCGTCGTCAGACATCTGGGTAGATTGGGCATCGGTCGATGGCGACTGCGCACTCGCCGATTGTCCAGGGTCGGCTGTGCTCACCAGGGATCGTCCGAGCGCCAGATTGCCCACCCGATATTGAGCGTCGAATCCGTTGGGTCGGACTTGGCGCGCGCTCGGCAGGAAGTCGCCGGCGAAGCTCGGGTTCGGCCAGCTCGAACTTACGGTCCAGGTCGTATCGCCCGCCTGCGGAGCGAGGCTCAACGCGGCATTGCCGCGGAAATCGTAATTGTAGCTGACGACGAGTGGCTGGCTCGGAAGCGCGGTGGCATCGACCCATGCGAAGAACCCGCGCCCGCCGCTGCTTCCCCCGCCCGGCAACAGTCGAAGCGGCCTGCCGGCGACCGACACGCTTGGGTTTGCACCGAGGCCTCGCGGATCGCTCAGCGAGAAGCGTAGCTCGGCTCGGGATAAATCCATCTGCGAAGCGTCGACTCCTGTTCGCGAAAGGTCGGGCGGAAGGACGAACCGAGCGCCACCCTGAACCTTGGCGTTGTAGACGACGGCTTCGTAGATCGACCTTTTGCGCACCTCCGGCGCCACGTTCGTCGACAGCCGGGCGATCTCGGGAGCCAGCGTGAGCTCGCGCGTCACCTGGTTGGTGCGGGTGACGCTCTGGCCATTCTGAATGACGGTTTCAGTTGAAGTCGCTCGATAAGGGATGACGAGAACGGGCCCGGTCATGGCCTGCGACGCGCCCCACCCGTCCGTGATCGACCTCGAAGCTTCCTGCGACTGGGATTCGCGGTCGTAAGCGAGGAGGTAGACGGAAAAGAGCGGGATGGTCAGGACGAACCCGACGACGATTGCGAGGAAGAGCTTGAACCCCGGAGTTCGCTCACCTTCGATTTTGTACACGATCGAAATCTCCCTGTTTTGGTCGGCACAGACTTTATCAAGGAGCGGTGATCGTCATGAGGGGGCCGTGAGGAATTCGTGACGAGTGCGCGATTACCTCAATGGCTTGCAGTAGCGCTCTTGCTCCTCCGGCGATGAACGCAGGCGCGTGGTCAGATAATAATCGGCCGCTTCACGCGCATAATCGCGATGCGCGTCGTCGATGAACTTCGCGTCGTCCTTCATCCAGCCGTCGACACAGCGCGCTTTCGGCACATCGGAATGACCGCAGCCCACGAAATCCTCGTAAGCCTTTTTCCAGGTCAGGAAGTCGCTTCGGCTCATGACCGGGCCATGGCCGGGGACGAGCGTTCGGAATGGGACTCGCTCGATATCGGCGAGCGCTTTGCGCCAGCCCTCCGGGCATGCCGTATCCATGAAAGGTACGATATCGACCACGAGGTCGCCGGCGAGCGCGATGCGGGTCTTTGGATCGTAAATCCACACGTCCCCCTCCGTCGCCGCGTACTTCGCCAGATGCACGTCGAGCCTTCGTCCCGCGACGGTCATCGGACCTGAGCGCTTCACCAGATTGCTGGGGCGAATGAGTTCTGGATGGTCCATCACGTAAAAGCCGCGCTCAAGCTCGGTTCGGGCCGCGGGCGATGCTTTGCCGGACTTCAGATATTCTTCCGCCCCCTTGCGGCTTTTTGGAAAGAAGTCGGTGATTGCCCCTTCGAGCGCGCTCGACGCGTAGACCCGGACCCGAGGAAAGGCCTTGCGGATATCCCAATTGCCGGTGGTGTGATCGAGATGCCAGTGACTGTTGACGATCGCCGCGATCGGCCGGCGACGGGCCTTCGCATAATCGAGGATCGCCTGGGCATGCTCCGGATGGCGGCCCGTATCGAAGACGATGAGGCCCTTCGGCGCATCAAGGACGATCGTGTTTCCGTCGGGCCCCTTGTTCGCGGTGACCTGGCCGGGGATGAGATGGAAAGGCTCGGCGGCGCTTGCTGCTGAAGCGGTGAGGACCGTCAAAGCGAAAGCCAACGCCATCCGGTGCATCACCCTCTCCCCCGCTAACTCCATGCGGAGGAGGGAAGTCGCTGCAACTTTCGTCAATCGAGCCGCATCGAACGACCGCCGATCAGCTGTGAACGGCAGCAATCAAATAGTTGAGGCGCAGATCCTCGCTGAGATGGAGGCCGCCCGTCGGCGACCAGGCGATGCCTTCGACGTCCAGGCATTTGAGACCCGCATCGGCGAGCAGAACCTTCATCCGGTCCGGCGTGATGAACTTGTCGAAGTCGTGCGTGCCTTTCGGGATGCGTCCAAGGCCCTCGCCGATGGTGATCATCATCAGCTTGGACCAGCCGGTCGCGTTCGGCGTGGACATGATGAGCAGGCCATTGGGAGCGAGCCGCGAGGCGAGCGATTTCACGAATGCCGCTGGATCGGCGACATGCTCGATGACCTCCATCGAGGTGACAAGGTCGAACTGGCCCTCGATCGTCTCGACCGCGGCCGCGCGATAGTCGATCTCGAGGCCCATCTTCGCCGCGTGATCGCGCGCGACGTCGATCAGTTCAGGCGCCGCGTCGATCCCCGCGACGCGGGCCCCGAGGCGCGCGAGCGGCTCCGCAAGCAGGCCCGCGCCGCAGCCGACGTCGAGCGCCGTCTTCCCTTCGAGAGGAGTCCGAACATGCTCGTCGCACTGCCAATGCTGGTCGATCATGTCGCGGATGTATTTGAGCCGGACGGGGTTGAGCTTGTGCAGCATCGCTTCGGACCCGTTCGGATCCCACCAGTCGCTCGCCTGGCTCGCAAACTGCTCGACTTCGCCTGGCACGATGCTTGTTTCCGTCATGCGCGCCTCCTAACAGGCCGCGACCCTCGGCCCAAGGAGTGCATTTGCCCCGCATCGTCATGAAATTCGGCGGAACGTCGATGGCGGGCATCGAGCGAATCCTGAGCGTCGCCGGGCGCGTACGCCGCGAGGCGGAGGCCGGTAACCAGGTGCTGGTCGTCGTTTCCGCCATGGCCGGGGAGACCGATCGCCTCGTGCAATTGTGCCGCGAGGCCGCGGCCCTCCACGACTCAAAGGAATATGACGTGGTCGTTGCGAGCGGCGAGCAGGTGACCGCCGGTCTTCTGGCGATGACGCTTCAGAATATGGGGCTGAAGGCGCGAAGCTTCATGGGCTGGCAGCTGGTCAAAGCCTCAGGCGTCCATGGCAACGCCCGGGTCGAAGCGATCGAGGCTGCCACGCTGGATGATGCCCTGAGCGGAGGAACCGTGGCGGTGATCCCGGGCTTTCAGGGCGTCTCCGCAGACGGTCGGGTTGCGACGCTGGGCCGTGGCGGATCCGACACATCTGCCGTCGCCATTGCCGCGGGCGTGAAGGCCGACCGCTGCGACATCTACACCGACGTCGACGGCGTCTATACGACCGACCCGCGAATCGTGCCGAGCGCGCGCAAGCTCAACCAGGTGACTTTCGAGGAGATGCTCGAACTGGCCGGGGTCGGAGCGAAAGTGCTGCAGGTCCGCTCCGTCGGTCTTGCCATGCGCGAGAATTTGCCCTTGCGGGTCCTGTCCGCGTTCGAGGACAAGCCGGGAACGGACATCGTCGGCGAGCTTTCGGGAGATGAGATGGAAAGAAACCTGATCGCCGGGATCGCCGCGGACCGGAATGAGGCGCGGATCACCCTGACCGGCGTACCTGATCAGCCGGGAACGGTTGCTCAAGTGATCGCTCCGCTCGCCGAAGCGGGATTGCAGGTCGACATGATCGTCCACGCTGCAACACCCAACACCGGCGCATCCGACCTGACCTTCACCGTTCCGCGCGCGAATCTCGCCCAGGCGATGGCGGTGATCGAGCAGCGCAAGGGCGTGATCGGCTATGCCGGGCTGATCCACGACGATGCGGTCGCCAAGGTCAGCATCGTCGGCGTCGGCATCCGCTCCAATCCGCAGCTCGCGGCGAAAATGTTCGAGGTCCTCGCCGAGCGGAACATCAACTTGCTCGCCGTCTCGTCGAGTGAGATCAAGGTCAGCGCGCTGATTGCAGAATCCGAGCTCGAGCTGGCCGTGCGCGTGCTTCACTCGGCCTTCGGGCTCGATGCGGAGCAGGCGGCATGAGCGGCGAAGGCCTCATCGCGGAGCCCCGCGCGGTGCACGCGAGCGCTGGACATACGCGCCTCAAGGAGCTGATGCATCGCGGCACCGAGTTCCTCGGCTGCGACGTCGCGATCATGGGCGGGGCGATGAGCTGGATCTCCGAGCGCCATCTCGTCAGCGCCATTTCCGACGCTGGCGGATTCGGAGTGATTGCCTGCGGAGCGATGTCTCCAGAGCTTCTCGACACCGAGATCGCCGAGACGAAGCTGCGCACGAGCCGGCCTTTCGGGGTGAATCTCATCACCATGCATCCGCAGCTGTCCGAGCTGATCGATACGTGCGCAAAGCATGGCGTGACACATGTCGTGCTCGCGGGCGGTCTTCCGCCGGGCGGCGCGATCGAACGGATCAAGGCGAGCGGCGCCAGGCTCGTTTGCTTCGCCCCCGCGCTCGCGCTCGCGAAGAAGCTGATGCGTTCCGGGGCCGATGCGCTCGTCATCGAGGGAATGGAGGCCGGCGGCCACATTGGGCCGGTGTCCACCTCTGTGCTCGCGCAGGAAATCCTGCCGGTCGTCAGCAAGGACATTCCGGTCTTCGTCGCCGGCGGGATCGGACGCGGCGAAGCGATAGCGGCCTATCTCGAGATGGGCGCGGTCGGCGTGCAGCTCGGCACCCGCTTCGTTTGTGCACATGAGTGCATCGCCCATCCGAATTTCAAGAAAGCGTTCATCCGGGCGTCGGCCCGCGATGCCATCCCATCCGTCCAGATCGATCCACGACTGCCCGTCATCCCGGTCCGAGCGCTCAAGAATCAGGAAATGATCAACTTCGCGGCCAAGCAGCGAGAGGTCGCCGACCTGCTCGACAAAGGTTCGGTCGAAATGGCCGAGGCCCAGCTCCAGATCGAGCATTATTGGGCCGGCGCCTTGAAGCGCGCGGTGATCGACGGCGATGTCGAGAGCGGCTCCGTCATGGCTGGCCAGTCGGTGGGCATGGTCAACCGCGAGGAGCCGGTCGCGGCCATTATCCAGGAACTGATCGACGAAGCGGCGGCAGCGCTCGAAAGCCGCGGCTAGACTGATGGCGCGCCGCGCCGCCATCTGATAGCGCTCGGCCATGCCGACGTCCGCTGCCGTTTCCGCCAGAGAGATCCTGACCGGTCTCCACGATGTGATGGGCGCGCGCGGCTCGGTGCAATCGAAGCTCGACCGCGTCGTCGACCTCATCGCGGACAAGATGGAGAGCGAGGTCTGCTCCATCTATCTGCTGCGCGACAACAAGCTCGAGCTGTTCGCCACCCACGGCCTGCGCAAGGAAGCGGTTCACGTAACCCGGATGCGCATGGGCGAGGGCCTGGTCGGCACCATCGCGGCCGAGGGGCGGATCCTCAACCTGGCCGAAGCTGCCGACCATCCGGCGTTCGCATATCGGCCCGAAACAGGCGAAGAGAGTTTTCACAGCTTCGCTGGAGTTCCGATCGTCCGGCTCGAAAGTCCCATCGGGGTGCTCGCCGTCCAACATGCCGAACCGAGGCGCTACGAAGACGTCGAAATCGAAGCGTTGCAGACCGTCGCAATGGTCTTATCCGAGCTGATAGCGGGCGCGCGCCTCGTCGACGGTGCGCGCCGCGGACGGCTGCGGAGTGCAGGTCCGCTGCGCCTGTCCGGCCTGAAGCTGGTCGCGGGCATGGCCAAGGGCCACGCCGTTTTCCACGAGCCGCGCGTCGTCGTCGAGCACACGGTTGCCGACGACATCGAGGCCGAGCGCGACCGAGTTTATTCGGCGTTCCGCAAGATGCGCGAGCAGATCGACAACATGGCCAAGGAGGCCGAGTTCGGTACGGCCGGCGAGCATCAGGAAATCCTCGAGACGTACCGCATGTTCGCCTACGACGAGGGCTGGTCGCGGCGGATCAACGAAGCGATCGACAGCGGCCTCACGGCCGAAGCGGCGATCGAGCGTGTCCAGCAACGCACCCGCGCCCGGATGCGCGAAATCGACGACCCTTTGCTCCAGGAGCGGATGCACGACCTCGAGGACCTGTCGAACCGGTTGCTGCGGATCGTCTCGGGCCGGATGGGCACCGCGGCGCAGACGGGACTGGCGCATGACACGGTGCTGATCGCCCGTAATCTCGGCCCAGCCGAGCTGCTCGAATACGATCGCCGGCGCCTGAAGGCGGTCCTTCTCGAAGAAGGCTCACTGACGTCGCACATGGTGATTGTCGCCCGCGCGATCGGAGTGCCCGTGATCGGCCGCCTCGCCGACATCCGCCACAGCGTCGAGGAAGGCGAGACGATCCTCGTCGACGGCGACAACGGCAGCATCATCATCCGCCCGAACCGCCAGCTGCAATCCAATTTCGAACATCGCATGGTCCTTAGCCAGAAGCGCCGCGCCGAGTTCGCTGCGGTGAAAGCGCTTCCAGCCGTCACGAAGGACGGGCTCAAGGTCAGCGTGATGGTCAACGCCGGTCTCGCCGAAGATGCCGCGGCCCTGTCCATGACGGGCGCGGACGGGATCGGCCTGTTCCGCACCGAATTCCAGTTCCTCGTCTCCGCCACATTGCCCGGGCGGGAGCGCCAGCACCGTCTCTACACCAAGGTCCTGCACGCGGCAGGCAAACGGCCCGTGGTTTTCCGCACCGTCGACATCGGCGGCGACAAGGCCCTGCCCTATCTGGCTGACGTTCACGACGAGGCGGAAAATCCGGCGATGGGCTGGCGCGCGCTGCGGCTCTCGCTGGAACGGTCGACGCTCATGCGCGCGCAGGCCCGTGCGCTCATTGACGCATCAGGCGGTACTGTCCTTCGCGTGATGTTTCCGATGGTCTCGGAGCCGTGGGAATATGAAGAGGCGCGGGCGTTGTTCGAAGAGCAAGTCGAGTGGTCTCGGCAAAGCCACCGCAAGCTGCCGACGCGAATCGAATATGGGGCGATGCTTGAAGTCCCAGCGCTTGCCGAGGCGCTCGACCAGCTTCTTCCCCGCGTCGATTTCCTGTCGATCGGAACCAATGATTTGACCCAGTTCCTGTTCGCGGCCGATCGCTCCGACCCCAGGCTGGCGCTCCGCTACGACTGGCTCAGTCCCGCGATCCTGCGCTTCCTGAAGCGCGTGCTCGATGCTTCCAGGAAGGCCAACGTGCCCGCGCGAATCTGCGGCGAAATGGCGGGCCGGCCGCTCGAAGCCATGGCGTTGATCGGCATCGGCGCCGAAAACTTCTCGATCACGCCTGTGGGCGTTGGACCCGTGAAGGCGATGGTCCGCTCGCTTGACGCGAGCGCCGCGCGCACCCGTCTCGATCAGCTTCTCGCGAAGCCGCCCAAGGACGTTCGCAAGGCTTTGACGGACTGGGCGCGACGCCACTCGGTCACAATCGGTTGACAGCGGCACCGCAGCCTTCAATCAGGGAACTCGCAAGGGAAGGTAAGGCTGTCGATGGACGAAGAGGTGTTCGAACAGACTGACGTTCCGACGGTCGGCCACCAGCTGCGAGCCGCGCGCGAGGAAAAGGGCCTGAGCCTCGAGGACGTCGCAGCCCAGACGCGAATCCCGCGGCGGCATCTCGAAAGCCTGGAGACCAGCGACTGGGAGAAGCTTCCGGCGCCGACCTACACGATCGGATTTGCCAAGAGCTATGCCTCCGCGGTTGGTCTCGAACGGGCCGACATCGGCGAGCAGTTGCGGGCGGAAATGGGAGGTCAGCGGACCCTGTCGTCGCAGGCCGAGGTCTTCGAACCGGCGGATCCTGCCCGGACCATGCCGAAAGGCCTGGTCTTCGGGGCGCTCGGCGCCGTGGTCGTGCTGCTCCTCCTCTTTACCTGGCTCAGCAACCGCTCGCTCGAGCAACCGGATGAAGCGAACAATGCGGCTGTCGCCGAAGCTCCGTCGGCAGCTCCGGCACAAGCTGCGGCACCGGCCCCGACGCAGGCAGCGGCCGGACCCGTTGTCCTGAATGCGACCGCGCCGGTCTGGCTGCAGGTTTCGGAGCGCGGCGGCGCGACCCTTTTCTCCGGCATGCTTCAGCCCGGCCAGACGTTTGCAGTTCCGCCGACTGCGACCGCGCCGATCTTGAAGACGGGTAAGCCCGAGGCGCTTCGAATCACCGTCGGCAATCAGGTCGCGCCGCCCGTCGGGCCGCCCGCGACCACGGTCAGCAACGTCAGCTTGCTTCCCGCCGATTTGATGAAGGCCGGGCAGCCGAACCCGGCCGCAACGACATCTCCGCCTGCAGCTCCGCCGCGTACGGAACGAGCGCGTTCGAGCGCGCCTGCTCCTCTGCCGGCCACTCCTCCTGTCGAAAATCCGGCACCGACCACCAACACCGGCGAATAGGATTCATCGACGGCTAAGCCGCAGGCGTGCATGGTCTGGCGATCTCGAATGCGTGGGGAATCCAAGTGAAGTCATTGCGTAGAACTGCCGCTCTCCTGGCGTGCGCCGGCGCGGCGGTCATTTCGACCGATGCTCTGGCACAGCGTCAGCAGCCATCACCGGAGCAAAGGATCGAACGGCTCGAAAGGCAGTTGCAACAAGTCCAACGCCAGGTGTTTCCGCGCGGGCGCCCCGCGGACACGGCGGGATTCTCCGATGAGCCGGCGGCAACTCAATCATCCGTCGCGACGCTCGACCAGCGCCTTGATTCGCTCGAGCGGCAGATGAGCGACCTCGTTCGCCTGTCCGAAGAGAACGGCCATCGGCTTCAGACCTTAGCGAACGATCTGGCGAAGGCCCGCTCCGATCAGGATCAGCGCATCGGAACGCTAGAGCAGCGCGTGAATGACGCGGCGGCCGCCGCGGCCGCCGTGCCAGTGCAGACGCCAACGACGGTCGTACCCGCCAAGCCGACAACCTCGAAGCCGGTCGCGGGCAAATCGACCGTGACGTCAGCCTCACCAACGGATGTGGCAGCTGCGACCGTCGATGCCGGCGAAAGCGCCTACACCGACGCCTTCCATCTCTGGGAAGCGGGCCAGTTTGACGAGGCGATCACCTCGCTGAAGGCGTTTACGGCGGCTTATCCCAACCATCGGCGCGTCAGCTACGCGAACAATCTCATCGGGCGCTCGCTGATCGAGAAAGGTCAGCTCGAGAAGGCGGCTGCCGTCCTTCTCGCCAATTATCGTTCGAATCCCCAGGGCGACCGCGCCGCGGACAGTCTCTATTATCTCGGCCAGGCGGAGATGAAGCTGGGGCAGCCGGGGCAGGCCTGCAAGGCCTATGCAGAACTCGACGCGGTCTATGGCGCGAAAACACGAGCCGATCTCAAGAAGCTCGTAACCGACGCCAAGACACAGGCTCAATGCAGCTGAGACTTCCGTCGTCATTGCGAGGAGCGTAGCGACGAGGCAATCCAGACTGGATTGCTTCGCTACGCTCGCAATGACGGACGATATTCATCAGATTGACCGGAATGCGGTCGAACGTTTCCGCAGCGACCTCGAGGCGCTGATCGACGCGGATGCGCGGATCGGCATTGCCGTGTCGGGCGGGCCGGACAGCATGGCTTTGCTGTTGCTGGCGGCAGCCGCACGTCCCGGCAAGATCGAAGCTGCGACCGTCGACCATGCGTTGAGGGCGGCAAGCCGTGAAGAAGCCGAGATGGTCTCCTCGGTCTGCGCGCAACTGCCGGTCCCGCACACCATTCTGACCGTCGATTGGGACGAAGCTCCGGCGAGCGGAATTCAGGAACGCGCGCGCGAGGCGCGCTATCGATTGCTCGGCGAGTGGGTGAAGACGCGGGGCCTTGCGGCGCTTTTGACCGGACACCACGCCGACGATCAGGCCGAGACCTTCCTGATGCGGCTCAATCGCGGTGCGGGCGCCCGCGGCCTCGCTGGAATGCGGTCGAGGGCAATCGTCCCCGGCACGAATATTCCGCTGATCCGGCCACTTCTTGGCTGGCGCCGCTCGGAGCTTGTGGCGCTATGCGCGGCGACCGATGTCGCGCCCGCCGCGGATCCGAGCAATGCCGACGAGCAATTCGAGCGCGTGCGAGTGCGGCAGGCCCTCGCTGGTGCCGATTGGCTGGATCCGGCGGCCGTCGCCCGAAGCGCAGCCAACCTGGCTTCGGCCGACGAGGCGCTCGACTGGATGGCGAGCAGCCTTGCGCTGGTTCGAGTGACTGACGATGGGGAGGCTCTGCGGGTCGAGCCCGAGGGCCTTCCCACGGAGCTACAAAGGCGGCTGCTGCTGGTCGCCTTCGCGCGCTTCGAGGCTCCGGAGCCCCGCGGTCCCGAACTTGCGCGAGCAATCGAGGCGCTCGCTGCAGGCCGGACCGTTACCTTGTCGGGGCTAAAGCTCGAGGGCGGTTCGATCTGGCGCGTTACAAAAGCGCCGCCACATCGTTGATTTGAAACGGTTCCGTTACGGACTCGACGTCCGAATAACTTACGTTAAACTTCCGTTTAACGACTCGCGGAGTCGTCTTCCATTCCGGAGGGGGAAGGCCATGGAATCCGACGCACGCTTCTTCAAGCGGCGGGCCAGCGAAGAGATGGCGGCGGCAGGTCGCGCCGTGACCGAAGCCGCGCGCCAGCGTCGAATCTTCCTGGCCGGAGTTTTTCTGGAGCGGCTGAAAACCCTGGAAGATGCCCGGGGATTGACCGGTGAACCCGATGACCCTCGCGCTTTTGGCTGGTCGTCGCGCGCCAGGATCGACGCCTGACCCGATTCGCCGCGTTCACCACTCTCTAAGCCCCACATTGTTATTAAGCCGCATGCGCCTATTTTAGGCGCATGGGCGTTTTGCCCGCGGACGAGAACAATGAACGACAAAGACAAGAAGCCTGGCAGCCCCTGGACGAGGAACCTGCTGATTTGGGTCGGCATCCTGTTCGCGTTGGTCTTGTTCGTTCAAATGATCGACGGCGGATCCCGCAGCTCGACCGGCGAAGCGATGGCCTATTCGGAGTTCGTCCGGCAGGTTGACGAGGGCAATGTCCGCGCCGTCACCATGGCGACAAGTTCAACGGGCAATTCGGCGATCAGCGGCAAGCTCGAAAGCGGCGAAGTCTTCCACACCGTCGCTCCGGCTGGATCGAACGTCGCCGACAAGATGATTTCCAAAGGCGTCGGAGTTCAGGTGAAGGCCGAGGAGCAAGGCAGCATCTGGCTGTACATGCTCTACAACAGCCTGCCCTTCCTGCTCATGATCGGCGTCGCGATTTTCGTGATGCGGCAGATGCAGAAGAATGCCGGATCGGGAGCGATGGGCTTCGGCAAGAGCCGCGCGCGCATGCTCACCGAAAAGCAGGGCCGGGTGACCTTTGCGGATGTCGCCGGCATCGATGAAGCCCGCGAGGAGCTTCAGGAGATCGTCGAATATCTGAAGGATCCGGGCAAATTCGCTCGGCTCGGCGGCAAGATTCCGAAGGGCGCTTTGCTTGTCGGACCTCCGGGCACCGGCAAGACGCTCCTCGCGCGTGCAATCGCGGGCGAGGCCGGTGTGCCATTCTTCACCATCTCGGGCTCGGACTTCGTGGAGATGTTCGTCGGCGTCGGCGCGAGCCGCGTGCGCGATATGTTCGATCAGGCGAAAAAGTCCGCCCCTTGCATCGTCTTCATCGACGAAATCGACGCGGTCGGCCGCCACCGCGGAGCCGGCCTCGGCAACGGCAATGACGAACGTGAGCAGACGCTGAACCAGCTGCTGGTCGAGATGGACGGCTTCGAAGCCAATGAAGGCATCATCATCATCGCCGCCACGAACCGTCCGGACGTGCTCGATCCGGCCCTTTTGCGTCCGGGCCGCTTCGACCGCCAGGTCGTGGTGCCGCGGCCCGATATCGATGGCCGCGAGCAGATTCTCGCCGTCCACATGAAGAAGGTGCCGCTTGCGCCCGACGTCGATCCGCGCGTCATTGCGCGTGGAACTCCGGGATTCTCCGGCGCCGATCTTGCGAACCTCGTGAACGAAGCCGCGCTGCTTGCCGCGCGCAAGGGCAAGCGCCTGGTCGCGATGCAGGAGTTCGAGGAAGCCAAGGACAAGGTGCTGATGGGCACGGAACGCAAGTCCATGGTGATGACCGAGGACGAAAAGCGGATGACCGCGTATCACGAGGCCGGCCACGCGATCGTCGCTCTTCACGAGCCCGCGTCCGATCCGATCCACAAGGCGACGATCATCCCGCGCGGCCGGGCGCTGGGCATGGTCATGCGCCTGCCGGAGCGCGACAATTACAGCTATCACCGCGACAAGATGTACGCGAACCTCGCGGTCGCCATGGGCGGACGCGTCGCCGAGGAAATCATCTTCGGCTACGACAAGGTGTCGTCCGGCGCTTCGTCGGACATCCAATATGCAACCCAGCTCGCACGCGACATGGTGACGCGCTGGGGCATGTCGGATGCCCTCGGCCCGCTGCAATATGCCGAGCCGGAGGAAGAGGTGTTCCTCGGCTATTCGGTAAACCGCCAGCGCAACATGTCGAACGAGACCGCGCAGGCGATCGACAAGGAAATCCGCCGCGTCGTCGAGGAAGGCTATGCCCGCGCAAAGCATCTGCTCGAGACCAATGGCGAGCAGCTCGAGACGCTGGCCAAGGCCCTTCTCGAATATGAGACGCTGAGCGGCGACGAGATCAAGAAATTGCTTGCCGGCGAGACGATCGACCGCGGCGGAGTCAGCGGACCTTCGATCCCGGCGGCCGGCTCGTCGATCCCGAAGGCGAAACGGCCGAAGCCCGGTTCGATCGGCGGCCCCGCGACTGCAGGCGCCTAGACCGCATTCAACCGCAGTTCATTGCTGAAGCTCTCCTTTGCGGGAACGCAGAGGAGAGCTTCATGCATTTAAGAGTCGCGGCCGGTTTTCTTGCCTTGGTCATGCCGGCAGCGTCGTCCGCGATGCCGGTCCAGACATTCCTCGTGAAAGCGGAAGCGCTTCAAACCAAAGGCTTTGCTGCGATGTTCTCGAGCGATCTCAAGCTGCTCATGAACGTCATGAAGTCGGACGCCGCAGCCCTGAGAGCGGAGCGCGAGGCGGCGACGGCAGCGGGGAAGCCCGCGGCTTATTGCCCGCCGGGGCCCGTCAAGCTGACCAATAAGGATGTTATGCAGGCGATGCAGGCTGTCCCGGCTGCGGAGCGGTCGCGAACCGACAGCAGGGACGCGCTGCGCACCTATCTCAACAGCCTTTACCCCTGCCGGCGTTAGCGGCCACGCCAGCTCGAAGCGGCAAGTCGCGCGACCAGCGGCGAAAGGCCGCGATGCGACGATGCGTGGTAGATCGAGTTGGCGTCGAGTTCCTTGCACAGGCGCCGGTGCGCCTCGCCGAGCGCATGGTATGGCAGGCCCGGCAGAAGATGGTGCAGCGCATGGTATCGCAAGCCGACCGGCGCCCAGAACATCGGCAGGGTCGCCGGCGGCGGGACGTTGACGCTGTCGAGATATTGAGCGGTGACGCTCATCGGGTCGCCCTCATTCTCCCACAGATGCGCGACGAGCGTCCGAACCTGGTTGAGGAACATCACGCCTGAGGCCACGCCCAGGAAGATCAGGAAGTCGCGCAGTGGAATGACGCCCGTCGCCACCAGCGCGAGCAGGGTGATTGCCCAGATGCTGCAAGCCGCCTCCTGCCATGCCCAATCGCGGGCGAATTCGCCTTCCGGCGCCGGCCGGGTGAAGCGCGGATTGATCTGCAAACCCGAATAACGGCCGACGACAATGGCGCGGAGCTTCGGGAAGACCATCGAAAGGGGCGCGAGGATTCCGAAGCGGATCAGCAGGCCGATCGGCGCCAGCGCAGCGGAAATCAGGAATAGCGGCAACGTCCACGGATGCATGAGCGCGAGCGGCAGATATTCGGGATCGTTGATCGTCCCGTAATAGGTCTTCGCATGGTGCTGGTTGTGCACGCCTTCGTACATGAATGACGGCACGAGCAACGGAACCCCGATGATCAAATTCCAGACGAAGCGGAAGCCGCGAACCGCGCCCTTCTTGATGTGGGTCAGCTCGTGGATGAAGCTTCCTGCTCGATAGAGAGCAAGAACTCCGACAATTGCGGCAAGTACGGCCGGAACGGTTGCGCGCGCTGCCATCGCCCCCAACAGCCCCGCGTAGCCGAGTAGCGCGGAACCGATCAGGTCCGCCCAGTAAATGCGCGAATTCGGCAGGTTCAGGTCGCGGGTCAGGCTCGCGGCCGCCTTCAGCATCGTCGCGTCGTCCTTGACGCGCGCGGAGGCAGGCTGCCGTTGAGCAGCGTCGGTCGCCTTGCGCTCGAGGGTCGCTGTATCGGTCATAAGTCTTTGCTGAGCTTGATCTCTTGCACGGAGATAATGGCCGGAGTGCGGCGGGACAATGGACGCTGCCCGCAAGAGCGGCTAGCGCGCCGCCATGAGCTCCGCGCCCGTAACCATCCGTCAGGTTGAAACCAAAAAGGACCGCAAGGCTTTCGTCGATTTCGCCTGGGAGGTCTACAAAGACGATCCCGCCTGGGTCCCGCCGCTGAAGGACGAGGTCCACGGGTTGATCACCCCGGGCAAGAACCCATGGTTCGAGCATGCGCGGGCGCAACTCTGGCTCGCTGAGCGCGGCGGCAAGGTCGTCGGCCGCATCAGCGCTCAGGTCGACGATCTGGTCCAGCAGCATATGGGCCAGGGCGTCGGCCAGTGGGGCTTCTTCGATGCTCTGGACGGTCAGGCCGCTGCCGCGCTCATCGCCAAGGCCGAGGAGTGGCTGCGCGCGCAGGGAATGACTCGCGCGTTGGGTCCGATCAGCCTTTCGATCTGGGACGAGCCCGGCCTCGAAATTGAGGGTTTCACGCAGCCGCCCACCGTGATGATGGGCCATCACAAGCCCGAATATCACGCCTGGATCGAGGCAGCCGGCTACATCAAGGCCAAGGACCTCCTCACTTATGAGGTCAATATTGCGCATTGGGACGACCCGATGATCAACCGGCTGATCGCGATGGGTGAGCGCAATCCGCACATCAAGATCCGCATGGTCGACAAGTCGAAGTTCAAGGAGGAAGCGAGGATCATCCTCAACCTGCTGAACGATGCCTGGTCGAACAACTGGGGCTATGTCCCGCTGACCGAGGCGGAGATCGCCTACGCGGGCAAGAAGCTGAAGCCCATCATCTACAACGAGCTGGTGCGGATCGCTGAGCTGGACGGCGAACCTGTCGCCTTCATGATCACGCTTCCCGACATCAACGAGATGATCAAGGATTTGAACGGGGAGCTCTTTCCGTTCGGCTGGGCGAAACTGCTGTGGCGGCTGCACAAGCCGCGGACACGCCGCTCTCGCGTCCCGCTAATGGGCGTCGCGAAGAAGCTCCATCAGTCGCGCCTGGCGAGCCAGCTCGCCTTCATGCTGATCGAATATACGCGGCGCGACTGCGTCGGGAAATTCGGGATCAAGATCGGCGAGTTCGGCTGGATCCTCGAGGACAATAAAGGAATGCTGTCCATCGCCCAGTTGCCGAGCGCCAAGGTCAACCATCGCTACCGCATTTTCGAGAAGGCGCTTTAGTTCTTCCGGTCGAACGATCGGCAACGCTGATCGAAGAGTACTTGCAGAACTATAGCCTCAAACGCGTGTGAGTCGTTGGGAAGAGAGGGCATATGCGCATTTCTTATCTCGCGCTTATCGCGGCAGTTCCGGGCTTATCAGCCGCCAAGGCGCCGCCTTCATCGGCGATCGAACACGCTCTGATCGCTCAAGAAAAGGCGAGCTGGGTTGCGTGGCAAAAGCAGGACCTGGCCTTCTGGCGACGACATCTCTCGGGCGATCACGTCGAGATAGACGGACCCAACGGACCACAGGACAGGGATTATGTCCTGAGCGGTGTGGCGAACCGAAAGTGTGCAGTCGCGAGCTACAACGTCGACAATTTCACCTTCCGGCGGCTTGGAGCGGATGGCGCGATGCTGGTCTATCATGCGGTCCAGGAGTTCGCCTGCGGCGACCGCCGAATTCCCAATGCCGGGTGGGTGACCTCAATATATCAGCGACGCAACGGAAGATGGGAAAACGTTCTTTTCGAGCACCTCGCGGTGCCTTCGGCCAAGCGACCCTAGCTGAGTTCGATCCACGTCGGCGCGTGGTCGCTCGCTTTCTCTTGCGCGCGTGCCCATCTGTCGACGCCGGCGGATTGCAGCCGGTCCGCCGCCTCCGGCGAACAGAGCAGATGATCGAGCCGAAACCCGAGATCGCGCTGCCAGCAGCCCGCCGTGTAATCCCAGAAGGTGTAGAGCTTCTCTTCTTGGGGATGGAGCGCGCGGAGAGCGTCGGTCCAACCCTGATGGAGAATCCGGCGCCACGCTTCACGCGTCTCGGGCTGCATCACCGCGTCCTTGGCCGTGGCTCGCGCTGAGAAGACGTCGCGGTCCTCCGGAACCACGTTCCAGTCACCGCAGAGGACCACCGGCTTTTCGTCCTTCAGCAACTCGGCGGCGCGCGCTCCCAGGCGCTCCATCCACCTGAGCTTGTAATCGAACTTCTCCGTCCCGATGGGATTGCCGTTGGGCAGGTATAAAGACCCGACGATGATTCCGTTCGCTTCGGCTTCGATGTAGCGGCTGTGCGTATCATCCGGATCACCGGGCAATCCCGTGCGCCGAAGTTGCGGACTATCGCCTTTGGCGAGGATCGCGACGCCGTTGAAGCCTTTCTGCCCATGCCACACAGCTCCGTAGCCCGCCGCCTCGATGTCGGCGATCGGCAGCGCCTCATCGGCGCATTTGAGCTCCTGGAGGCAGGCGACGTCCGGCTTCTCTCGCTCTAGCCATTCGATGAGGCGCGGCATTCGCGCGCGGATACCGTTGATGTTGAACGTGGCGACCTTCATGGCGCCCGCCGTAGCAACTCCTCCCCGGAACGGGGAGGGGGACCGCCGAAGGCGGTGGAGGGGCCGGCCGCCTTAAACGCTGAAGCTGCTTCCGCAGCCGCATCCCGATTGCGCGTTCGGGTTGGTTACTCTGAACGCTGCGCCACCGAGATCCTCGACGAAATCGACCGCCGATCCTCTGACCAAATCGAGGCTGACGGGATCGACCACAAGCTTGACGCCATCGGTCTCGGCTACCGTGTCGTCGGATTCTGCCGCTCCAAGTTCGAACTTGTACGTGAAGCCGGCGCAGCCTCCCCCATCGACCGCGAGCCGCAGAATCGCGGGCTTATGCTGGCGCTCGGCGATCCATGCGACGCGCTTGGCGGCGCTCGGAGTCAGGGTGATGTCGGCTTCGCTCACGCAAGCGAGATAGGAACTGCCCCGCGGGGCAGCAAGATTAACGTCCGCCGGTCGGTCCGCCGATCGCCAGCGATTCCATCGGCGCGGCATTGGCGCGCTTCTGCATGGCGAGAACGTAATCGGTCGAACGCATGAAGGGGATCGGGTTTACCGGCCGCCCGTCGATACGGACTTCGTAATGGAGGTGAGTGCCCGTCGACCGGCCGGTCGATCCCATGCGGCCGATGAGCTGGCCGCGCGTGATCCGGTCGCCGGCGTGGATCAGGATGGCGGAAAGGTGACCGAAGCGCGTGGTGATCCCGCGGCCATGGTCGATTTCGATGAGGTTGCCGTACCCGCCACTGTTCCAGCCCGCGCGAAGGACGGTGCCGTCGGCGGTCGCGTAGATCGGGGTGCCATAAGCGCCGGCCAGATCGATTCCCGGGTGCATCGCAGCGCCGGCATGGAACGGATCGGAGCGGACACCGAAGCCGCTAGTGAAGGAGACATCGGCCTTGATCGGCTTGTCGGATGGGATGGCGATCACGCCGCCCTGCAGCTGGTCGAGCTTCTTCCAGCTGTTGAACAGGGCCTTGAACGTCGGATTGCCGGCGCTCTCAAAGGGACCGCCGCGGCCTTCCTGGCCGGCCTTTGCCGGATAGAAACCGAGGCGCTTCAGCGTGGCTTGGTCGATGTCCTGGCCTTGAAGGGCGGCCGCCAGCGCGATCTGGCGCTGCTCGACGGCCTGCACCCGGCGCTCGGTTTCCGCAGCAAGCTGCGCAACCTGGGCCGAATAATCGTCACTGGAAACAACGGGAGCCAGCGGGGCCTGGGGAGACAGCATCCGGGCCGTTGCATAGCTCGCCCAGGCGACGAGCCCCATCAGCACCAAAAAAAAGACCGCCTGGACTGGGGCGGAAATACGGAAGCGGCGGAGCTTCGACCCATCATGAATGAAAAAGTCGCGGTCACGGAACAGTGCGCCCGTCGCAGCCCATACTTGCGTCATTGAAGCCCGCTCCCAATAAGCTCGCATGCGGCGCGAACACGCTCCGCACGGTTTACCTGCCTGCCAGGAGCTCCCCAGCCCCCTCGTCGAGCCCGCGGATTTTGCCTTCCGCGCGCTGACGACACGAGGACTGTCCCCGATTGGTTAATGATTTCAACCTCGGGTCCGGATTCGAGGGATGAAGCGCTGGGTAACTGCGGTGAATCGTTTCGGCGCGCTCGTTTCGGCTCCGTCCCCTCGCAAATTCAAACGGTTGTTCAGGAGGCGGCACCTGCGCCGCAGACGATTCGGGCGAATCTTTCGCGCTGCCTTGCCGATGCCGCATTGCGGCTTAGAAACGGCGTTGGGCCACGCCGTCCCAACGCGGCGCGAGCTCTCTGGAAGGAGAGTTTTTTGATGGATCGTCCTGGCGCCAAACCCGCGCGCCCTCATTTCTCGTCCGGCCCCTGCGCCAAACCCCCCGGATGGAATCCGGCACTTCTACGAACCGACGCTCTCGGCCGCTCGCACCGTGGCGCAATCGGCAAGGCGCGGCTCGCCGAAGCAATCGAGCGCACCCACGCGCTGCTCCGCCTTCCCTCCGATTATCGGCTCGGCATCGTCCCCGCGTCGGACACCGGCGCGATGGAGCTGGCGATCTGGTCGCTTCTCGGAGCGCGGCCAGTGACGATGCTCGCTTGGGAAAGCTTCGGCGCAGGCTGGGTCACCGACGTTGCAAAGCAGTTGAGGCTCGATGCCGACATTCGCACCGCCGATTACGGGAAGATTGCGGATCTGGGGGGCATATCTGCGGACAGAGACGTGGTCTTCACCTGGAACGGTACGACCGGCGGCGTTCGGGTCCCGAATGCCGACTGGATTACGGCGGACCGGACGGGTGTCAGCATCTGCGACGCGACGTCAGCGGCCTTCGCGCAGGACATCGATTGGACGAAAATCGATGTCGGCACATTCAGCTGGCAGAAGGCGCTCGGCGGTGAAGCGGCTCACGGGATGCTGGTTCTTTCGCCCAAGGCCGTCGAGCGGCTCGAGAATGAGCCTGCGCCGCGTCCACTGCCCAAGATCTTCCGACTGACCAAAAGCGGGAAGCTCATTGAGGGAATCTTCAAGGGCGAGACGATCAACACGCCCTCGATGCTGTGTGTCGAAGATTGGCTGTTCGCGCTCGATTGGGCGGAGCGGATCGGCGGGCTCGGTGCGTTGATCGCACGGGCGGACGCTAATGCCGCCGCACTCGATCAATGGGTGCAGTCAACGCATTGGATCGAGCATCTCGCAGCCGATCCTGCAATCCGGTCGAACACGTCGGTCTGCCTGCAATTCACCGATCGCTCGGACGACGACGCTAACCGGAATCGACAGAAAGCAATCGCGAAGCTGCTCGAGGCTGAAAACGCGGCTTATGACATCGGAGCCTATCGCGATGCGCCTCCAGGCATCCGCATCTGGTGCGGAGCGACCGTGGAAACGGCAGACATTGAAGCGCTCGGGCCATGGCTCGACTGGGCTTGGGAGCAGACGAAATGACCTTGGCTGTGCGCGTGCTTATCGCCGACAAAATGGACCCGCGAGCCGCCGCGATCTTCCGCGAGCGCGGGATCGAGGTCGACGAAAAGCCGGGACTGTCGCCCGAAGAGTTGGCGGCGGTCATCGGGGACTATGACGGGCTCGCCGTTCGAAGCTCGACCAAGGTCAATGCGGCGGCGATGGACGCGGCCTTGCCTCGTTTGAAGGTGATCGGCCGTGCCGGCATCGGGGTGGACACGATCGACGTCCCCGCCGCCAGCGCGCGGGGCATCGTCGTTATGAACACGCCCTTCGGCAATTCGATCACCACCGCCGAGCATGCGATCGCCATGCTGTTCGCGCTGGCCCGCGAGATTCCGCAGGCGGATCAATCCACCCAGTCCGGCAAGTGGGAGAAGAACCGCTTCATGGGCGTGGAGCTTGCCGGCAAGACGCTTGGCTTGATCGGCTGCGGCAATATCGGTTCGATCGTTGCGGACCGTGCGCATGGGCTCAAGATGAAGGTCGTCGCTTATGACCCTTTCCTGTCGCCCGAACGAGCGGTCGAACTGGGCGTCGAGAAGGCGGAGCTGGACGAGCTCTTGGCTCGCGCCGATTTCATCACGCTCCACACGCCGCTGACCGACCAGACGCGCCGAATCCTCAGCCGTGATGCGCTGGCCAAGACCAAGCCAGGGGTACGCATCGTCAACTGCGCGCGCGGCGGGCTGATCGACGAAGCCGCCCTCAAGGACGCACTCGAGAGCGGTCACGTGGCTGGCGCGGCTCTCGACGTATTCCAGCAGGAACCTGCCAAGGAAAATGACCTTTTCGGCACTCGCGGTCTGATCTGCACGCCGCACCTCGGAGCCTCGACCAACGAAGCGCAGGTCAATGTCGCGATCCAGGTCGCCGAGCAGATGAGCGACTATCTACTGCTCGGCGGCATCACCAATGCAGTGAACGTGCCTTCGCTCTCGGCCGAGGAAGCTCCGCGGCTCCGTCCCTATATGGCGCTGGCGGAGAAGCTGGGGCGCCTCCTTGGACAAGTCGCCGGCACCGAAATCCGCTCGATCGATGTCGAGGTGGAGGGCGCCGCTGCCGAGCTCAACATCAAGCCGATCACCGGCGCGGTGCTCGCCGGCGTGATGCGCACCTGGTCGGACACGGTGAACATGGTCAACGCGCCGTATCTGGCCAAAGAGCGCGGGCTCGCGGTGCGCGAGATCCGTAACGAGGGCGAGGGCGACTATCACACGCTCGTCGCCGTGACCGTCGGCACCGAACATGGTCCGAAGCGCGTCGAGGGCACCTTGTTCGGCAACCGCGCTCCGCGCCTCGTGAAGATCTTCGATGTGCAGGTCGAAGCGGAACTGGCGGGGCAGATGATCTACATCGTCAACGACGATGCGCCCGGCTTCATCGGCGCGCTCGGCACCATCCTCGGCGAGGCTCGCATCAACATCGCGACCTTCAACCTCGGGCGTCATGCCGCAGGCGGCGAGGCCGTCGCTTTGGTCGCGGTCGACGATCCGATCAGTCCGGACGTGTCGCGCCAACTGCATGATCTTCCGGGTGTTCGCGAGGTTGTTTCGCTGAGTTTTTGACCGACCGCTACCGGTCGCCTAGAGGGCCAGCCGCACTCAAGGGGAAAAACGTGGGAAACGTCACCGTCATCGGCGCTCAGTGGGGCGACGAAGGCAAGGGCAAGATCGTCGATTGGCTGGCAAGCCGCGCCGACATGGTGGTGCGCTTCCAGGGCGGCCACAACGCCGGCCACACGCTCGTTGTCGGCGACCAGACCTACAAGCTCTCGCTGCTCCCGAGCGGGATCGTCCGCGGCACTCCTTCCGTAATCGGCAACGGCGTGGTGCTCGATCCGTGGGCGTTGAAGGCCGAGGTTGAGAAGATCGCGGCGCAGGGGATCGAGATCACGCCCGACGTGCTGATGATCGCCGACAATTGTCCCCTGATCCTGCCCATTCACCGCGATCTCGATGCGTTGCGTGAGGACGCTTCGGGCGCGGGCAAAATCGGAACGACGAGGCGTGGCATCGGCCCGGCCTATGAGGACAAGGTCGGCCGCCGCGCGATCCGCGTCTGCGACCTCGCCAAGCTCAATGATCTCGGGCCGCTGCTCGATCGGCTATGCGCGCACCATGACGCACTTCGGGCGGGTTTCAACGAACCGCCGGTCGACCGCGAGCGGTTGCTTCGCGACCTCCGCCAGATCGCCGGTTTCGTCCTGCCATTCGCGCGGCCGGTGTGGCGCGACCTGGATGCTGCTCTGCAGCGCGGCCGGCGCATCCTCTTCGAGGGCGCGCAAGGGGTGCTGCTCGATGTTGATCACGGCACCTATCCCTTCGTGACATCGTCCAATACGGTGGCCGGGACGACCGGGTCGGGAAGCGGCATCGGCCCCCGCGGAGCCGGTTTCATCCTCGGTATCGTCAAGGCCTACACGACCCGCGTCGGATCCGGCCCGTTCCCCACCGAGCAGGACAACGACATTGGCCAGAAGCTTGGCGAGCGCGGCCATGAGTTCGGCACCGTCACCGGCCGCCGGCGCCGCTGTGGTTGGTTCGATGCCGTGCTCGTCCGCCAGGCCGCGGCGGTCAGCGGCGTCACCGGGATTGCGCTGACCAAGCTCGACGTCCTCGACGGGTTCGAGACGGTGAAAATCTGCACCGGCTATGTGCTCGATGGCGAAAAGATCGACTATCTGCCCGCGCACGCCGCCGATCAGGAACGAGTCGAGCCGATCTACGAAGAAATCGAGGGCTGGCCGGGCTCGACGCAAGGGGCGCGCAGTTGGGCCGACCTGCCGGCCCGCGCGATCAAATATGTCCGCAGGATCGAGGAGCTGATCCGCTGCCCGGTGGCTTTGGTTTCCACGTCACCCGAGCGTGACGACACGATTTTGGTGCGCGACCCGTTCGCGGGTTAGTGCCGCACTTCGAACTCGTCGAAGTCGCAGAGCTCCACGTTCCACAATTGAACGTCTTCGACCTTGGCGGCGGTCGGACCGCGATGAAGCCGCTGGATCAGTTGATCGACGGCCGTTTCTTCGCCTTCGACATGGGAGTCCACCCTGCCGTCAGGGCAATTGCGTACCCAGCCGGTGACGCCCAACGCATTGGCCTGCTCGCTCATCCAGGCACGGAAGAATACGCCCTGCACCCGCCCGGTCACGCTGACGTGCCGAGCGACCTGGGCCATCACACGGTGGCGATGTCGGGCGCGTCCTCGGCCTTCATTCCGACGACATTGTAGCCGGCGTCGACATGGTGAATTTCACCGGTAACGCCGCTCGACAGGTCCGAGAGCAGGTAAAGGCCCGCACCTCCCACGTCCTCGATCGTCACATTGCGGCGGAGCGGTGAATTATATTCGTTCCACTTCATGATGTAACGGAAATCGCCGATGCCGCTGGCGGCGAGCGTCTTGATCGGCCCGGCCGAAATTGCGTTCACGCGAATGCCTTCGGGTCCAAGATCCGAAGCGAGATATTTGACGCTGGTCTCGAGCGCCGACTTGGCGACGCCCATGACATTGTAATGCGGGATGACCTTCTCGGCGCCGTAGTAGGTCAGCGTGAGCAGCGAGCCCCCGCTGCTCATCAGCGCCTTCGCCCGCTGCGCCACCGCGACAAAGCTGAACACCGAAATGTTCATCGTCATCAGGAAATTGTCCATCGTCGTGTCGACGAATTTCCCGCGGAGCTCATTCTTGTCGGAATAGCCGATCGCATGGACGACGAAGTCGAGCGTTTCCCACCGCTCCTTCAGCGCGTCGAACGTCTTGTCGAGCGCTTTCATGTCGGAGACGTCGCAATCGACGAGCAGGTCCGATCCCAACTCCTCGGCCAGCGGCCGAACGCGCTTTTCGAGCGCATCGCCCTGGTAGGAGAATGCGAGTTCGGCCCCTTGTCCCGCAACGGCGCGCGCGATGCCCCAGGCCAGCGACCGGTCGTTTGCCAGCCCCATGATCAGCCCACGCTTGCCTTGCATCAATCCACTCAAAGTTGCGGTCCCCCTGGTTCCAGTTCCGCTTCAACGTCCTCACCGGGCTGCGGCTCCTCGACATCCAATTGATCGGTGTACGGCCCGGTATAGACCTCGCCCTTTAGCGCGATGGCGCCGCTTTCCGCCAGCGCCGCGTTCAGTTCGGCGCCAGTCACCACACCGAGGCCGATCACGAAGAAGAACAGAAGCGCGATCATCACCCCGGCGAGGCTTCCGTAAGTGAGGCTGTAGCCTCCGACGAGACCCATCACCTTGGGCAGAAGCTCGACCGTGATCAGCCACCAGACGGTGATCAGCAGCGCGCCGGGCCATTTCCTGCACCCGTGCTTGCGATAACGCGCCGGAGTGAGAGCGAAGAACAGAACGTAAAATGTCAGGAACAGCGCCGCGGCAGGGATCAGCCGGAAGAACTCGACAGTGCCGATGACGTCCGTTGAAAAGGGAAACCAGCGCTCCACTGCGGCCTGGACCGAACTCAAGGTCACGCTGGCAGCGAAGGCGAACATCATCAGGACAACGGAACCAAGGATCATCGTGATCGAGCCAAGCCGATATTCCCAGAAGGGCGAACAGAATTTCACACCATAAGCGCGACGCAGGATGTCGCGGACCGTCTCGACGAAGCTGGCCGCGCTCCACAGGCCGACCGCCGCGCCGAACCACAATAGAGGTCCGGTGCGCGCAGTGAGCACTTCCTGGATCGGGGCCTGGAGCGTCGTCGAGACGTCGGACGGAAGTTCCGAAAGGATCGTCGCCACAGTCCGCGCTCCATCCTCGCTCCGGCCGAGCAGCTTGGCGACTGCGGCAGCCAGGATAAAAAACGGAAAGAGCGCGAGGATCGAAAGATAGGCGAGATTGCCGGCGTGGATGAATCCGTCGTTGTACACTCCGAGGAGAATGCGCTTCACGACTTCCCAGGCGGTGACCTTCGGCCGAAGCTTTTCCTCGACCTCCGTGCCGAAGGCCGCGCGCATGGTCGCGAGCCGCTTGCGCCGTTCCTCGGGGGATAAGGGTGAATGATCCCTCACGGCCGGGCGCTCCTAGACCCCAAGCGATGCCCTCGGATTGCCGCCGCCGGCCCAGCGCTCGGCGAACTTCTGTAGCTCCGGATCGGACGCAGGCACGTCGATTTCGATGCTGACCAGCTGATCGCCGCGCTTGCCGTCCTTGCGGGTGAATCCGCGCTCTTTGAGGCGCAGGACCTTGCCCGAGGTCGTTCCTTTCGGGATCGTGAGCATGACCGCACCTTCGGGCGTCGGCACCTTCACCTTTGCGCCGAGAACCGCTTCCTTGAGCGTGACGGGCAGGTCGAGACGAATGTCGTTGCCGACGCGCGCGAAGAATCGATGCGGGGCAATCTCGATCGTGACGATGGCGTCGCCCCGCCCGGCCGGGCCCTCTTCGCCTTTGCCGGCGAGCCGGATCCTCGTCCCGTCTTCCAATCCTTTCGGAAGCTTCACGTCGATCGTCTTGCCGTCAGCGAGCGTGATGCGCTGCGGCTTCAGCGCGACCGCATCGACGAACGGGATTTTTAGCCGATAGGCCACATCGGCCCCTTTCTGAGGCGCCCGGGCCCGCTGGCGAAAGCCGGAGAACCCGCTCGGCCCGCGCCCTCGTGTTGCCGCGCCGAACAAGCCTTCGAACAGGTCGCTGAGGTCGGCGCCGTCCGCTCCGCCGAAGTTGAAGCCTTCGAAGCCGGCCTGCCCCGCTCCACCGCGAGGACCGCCGGCACCGGCGGAATAGCCGCCGAACCCCGCCCCGAACGGCATCTTGGGATTGCCGTCCTCATCAATCTCTCCGCGGTCATATCTGGCGCGCTTGTCCTTGTCGGACAGCAGGTCATAGGCGTGGGTTACATCGGCGAAGCGCTTCGCCGCGTCGGGTTTGTCCTTGTTGCGATCGGGATGAAGCTGCTTGGCGAGGCTGCGGTAGGCCTTCTTGATCTCGGCCTCGCTCGCGCCGCGCTGCACGCCCAGGCGTTGGTACAGATCCAGTGCCATTCGCGCTCCCATGCCGGATCATCGTCGCGCTGACCAGATGGGTTGCCGTCCGGCTGAGGCCAAGCCTAAGGCGCGCAGGCGATGGTCGACCCTTTCCGCCTTTTCGATGAATGGTTCAGCGAGGCGCGCGCGAGCGAGCCCAACGACCCCGAAGCGATGGCGTTGGCGACGGCCAGCGCGACTGGGCAGCCGAGCGTCCGAATGGTCCTGCTGAAGGGGCACGGGCCCGGCGGTTTCGTCTTTTACACGAACGACGAGAGCGACAAAGGGCGCGAGCTGCACGAAAATCCGAGAGCTGCGCTGCTTTTCCATTGGAAGAGCCTGCGGCGACAGGTGCGCATCGAGGGCGAGATCCAGCGAATCTCGGCAGAAGAGGCCGACGCCTATTTCGCGACCCGCTCGCGGGATTCGCAGCTCGGGGCCTGGGCATCCGATCAATCGCGGCCGCTCGAAAATCGCCATGTACTCGAGGCGCGCTACGAAGAGGCGAAGAGCAAGTTCGAAGGCGGAGACGTTCCGCGTCCGCCGCACTGGGGCGGATATCGGATCGTACCCGAGCGGATCGAATTCTGGCAGGACCGGCCGCACCGGCTTCACGAGCGGCGCCTGTTCACGCTCAGCGACGGACGCTGGAGCGAGGGGCTTCTTTACCCGTGACCCGGCCGACCACCACTGCCGAGGAACGCTCGAAACTTACCGCGCGGGCGGCTTTCGCAAGCATCGCGATGGCGGTCGTTCTTATCGTCCTCAAAAGCTGGGCCGCCTATCAGACGGATTCGACGGCGATGCTCGGCTCGCTCGCCGACAGCGGGCTCGACCTGATCGCAAGCCTCGTCGTGCTGCTCGGCGTTCGGATCGCGGCCGTGCCAGCGGATCACGACCATCGCTTCGGGCACGGCAAGGCGGAAGCGCTCGCCGCTCTCGTTCAGGTCATTCTCATCACGATTTCGGCGATCTTCATCGGGTTTCGCGCCGTCCAACGATTGCTCGCGGGGGCGCAAACGGCGGAAGCAGAGCTCGGCATCGGCGTGTCGATTGTCGCGATTCTGCTGACCGTCGCGCTGATCAGCTACCAGCGGCATGTAGTGCGGCGTACCGGCTCGCTCGCCATAGGCACCGACCGGCTGCATTATTCATCGGACCTCCTACTCAACGGGTCGGTCATCGTCGCGTTGGCGCTTGACCAGTTCGCTGACCTCGCGGGAGCCGACGCATTATTCGGCTTGCTGATCGCACTGTGGCTGATGTGGGGCGCGTGGCGCGCTTCCAGCCATGCGCTCGACCAGCTGATGGACAAGGAATGGCCCAATGACCTTCGCGAGCGCTTCCTTGCCGCTGCGAAGGAGTATCCGGAGCTCGCCGGACTCCACGATTTCCGGACGCGAACCAGCGGAACTTACAACTTCGCCCAGTTTCATGTCTGGGTGCCGCCCGAGTGGACCGTTCAGGAAGCCCACGATCGCCTCGATCGCGTCGAGGAAGATCTGCAGCGTCGCTTCCCCAACACGGAAATTTTGATCCATGTCGATCCGGAGGGCCAGATTGACCGCGAGACGTTCCTGCCATCCGAAATCACTGAGAGAGCCCAATGACCAGCCTGCCCTTTTTCCAGGTGGATGCCTTCGCCGAGCGGCCGCTGACCGGCAATCCTGCGGCTGTCATGCCGCTTGAGCGGTGGCTCGACGACGTGACGCTCCAGGCGATTGCAGCGGAAAATAACCTCAGCGAGACGGCCTTCACGGTTCCGAGCGAGCGGGACGATGCCGATTATGAGCTGCGGTGGTTCACACCGAAGAGCGAAGTCGAAATGTGCGGGCATGCGACGATCGCGTCGGGTCATATCCTGATCCACAGCGATCCCGTCCGCTTTTCAGCGCGCTGCGGCGTCTTGACCGTTAGCCGGCGCGACGATCTGCTCGAGCTTGAAATGCCGGCGGCGAAGCTGAGCGACGTTCACGAGCCTGAACTGTGCGCCGCGCTGGGTCTGGCCGACAATCCGGTGTGGCTCGCCGACGGCTATAATGACGCTGCGATCATCGAGGTCGCGGACGAAGCTGCCGTGCGCTCAGTAAGTCCGGATTTTCGGGCGCTTGCGGGGATTCACCGAATGCCGATCGTCACGTCGCGGGGCGAAACCCACGACATCGTTAGCCGAGTGTTCGTGCCCTATCTCGGAATCGACGAAGATCCGGTTACCGGCTCGGCGCATGCGGCTTTGACGCCCTACTGGGCTGAGCGTCTCGGCCACAATGAGTTCACCGCGTTTCAGGCCAGTCAGCGGACCGGCGTCCTGAATGTCCGAATCGAGGGCGATCGGGTCATTCTCGGTGGACGGTGTCTGACCATGATCGCGGGGCAGTTCCAGCTTTGAGCTTCATCGCCTTCCTTGCGCTCGCGGCGGCACATCCAGGGGCCGATCGGGCTGCAATCCTCGGCACAGTCCATCGCATGGAAGCCGCGTGGAACCGCGGCGACTTTCGCGGTTACATGGCCGGGTTCAAGAACCCCGATGTCGTCTTCGTTTCGGGCGGGAAATTCCAGGAGGGCTGGCAGGGCACGCTGGACCATTATGTCCGCGACTATAGCGGGTCCGCGGAGCGACGCGGTACGCTCCATTTTTACAATATGAAGGTCGACGTCCTGGCGCCGGATGCCGCGATGCTGGTTGGTCAATATCGGCTGATCCGCGGTGCGCGCGTAACCGAAGGCGTGAACACGCGCCTGTTCCGCAAGGTCAGAGGCAAGTGGCTCATCACGATGAACCACGTATCGGCCTATGACGTGACTCCGGCTACGACCGCGCCAGAAGCGAAATAAGGTCGGCCTTCCAGAACTTCGCCCAGGTGTGCGTGCCGTGGCCGTGCGTCTCGGCGCTCTCGGGAATGAGCCGGAACTTCGCATTGGGAATTCGCTTCACAGCTTGCTCCGGCACCTGAAGATTGCGCGGATTGATGAAGTCGTCCGCGGAATTGATCCACATCATCGGCGCCGTAATTCTCTCCAGCCGAGCCCACGGGTTATAGTTCCGCGAGGAATCGAGCTGGTAAATCAGGTCGTTGGCATCCAGCTCCTTGATCCCCGACGACACGCGATCCTCGGCATAAACAATCGCCCCTCCCCGCGTCGGATATTGCGCCTGGTAATAAAGCGGCGCCGACCCGGCGATGAAGAGCAGGGATTCTGCTGTCCTCAAGCCCTGCATCGGTTCCGCCGTGTATTCGCCATTGTTCCAGGCCGGATCGGCCTTGATCCCGTCGACCGCGAGCTGGCGCCACATCCGGTTGAGGCCCGCGATCTCGATCGGCTCGCAGGCGAGCGGCATGAGTGCGCGCGAAAATGACGGCCAGGTCTCGCCCCAGACGAAGGCGTGCATGCAGCCCATGGAAGTGCCCATGATCAGCCGGAGCCGCTTCACTCCAAGGCCTTCGACCAGCATCCGGTGCTGCGCCCCGACCATGTCGTCATAATCGTATTTCGGGAAATGCATCCGCATTCCATCCGACGGCTTCGAGGAATGACCGTGACCGATATTGTCGGGAAGGATGATCCAGTAACGATTGATGTCGAGAGGCTGGCCTGGTCCATAAAGCTCGTTTGCGAATTGCGGCCGCAGGAATTGTTTTCCGTCGCCACCGGTGCCGTGAAGCACCATCACCGCATTATCGATCTCGCCCGCCGCATTGCGATGCGGTGACCCTAGTGTCGTGTAATGCATCCGAAGCTCGGGAAGGTTTTCGCCCGAGCGGAACCTGAATTGCTTGAGGACGACATCGCCTTCGCGCGTCGGCCATACCTTTGCGGGGAGCGCCGACGCTTCCGCGGCTAGAAGAGCGAACACTAAGAACATCAGTCCTCCAATCTCTTCTCGAGTGCATCGAGCAAGGGAAGCTGGCTTGGAAGCATCAGCGACCGAGCCTCCGCAAGGTTCATCCAGCGCGCCGCTTCGGCCTCGGGGAAACGCTGCCTGCGCCCGCTTCTCGGCGGCCATTCGAGCTCGAACTCGATGCTTCTAATCGACCCGGGATCGAGGTCGCCTTCGACGGCGAACGCCTCGACGATCTTTCCGCCGGACTGGCGGATCTTGGCGAGGGGAAAAGGAACGGCGCTGAGCTTCGTGCCGGTTTCCTCCTCGAATTCGCGCATCGCAGCTTCGGCCGCGCCCTCCCCCGCTTCGACCATGCCCTTGGGAATCATCCAGGCGCCGGCGTCCTTGTTCTTCCAGAACGGCCCGCCCGGCTTGATGAGCAGCACCTCGGTTGCGCCATCGCGCTGGCGGAAAAGAAGGATGCCCGCGCTACGCGGCGGCGGCATCGATGTTCTGATCGGCCGAGACCGTCTCCGCGATCCACCCGCCACCCAGGAGCCGTGAACCTTCGTAGACGACCGCGGCTTGGCCGGGAGCAACGCCATATTCTGGACGTGCAAACCGGATCCATTCTCCGTCGATCATCGCCGGCACAGCGGGAGCCAATGAGCGGACCTTCACGCTGACGTCGGTTTGTTCCTCGCCAAGCCAGTTCCAGTCGGTGGCGCGCATCGCTTCGACCGCCAGCGCACGACGCGGCCCTACGACGAGGCGCTTCGCCTCAGGATCGATGCGGACGACGTAGAGGGGCTCCTTCTGGCCACCGATTTCGATCCCGCGGCGCTGCCCGACGGTGAAATGGACGACTCCGCGATGCTCGCCGAGTACCTTCCCGTCGAGATCTACAATGTCGCCCGGAGCTTCGGTTTCAGGCCGGAGCCGCTTCACGAGCCCCGCATAATCCCCGTCTGGTACGAAGCAGATGTCCTGGCTGTCGGGCTTAGCCGCGACCTCCAGCTCCAACTCTGCAGCGATTCGGCGCACTTCCTCCTTCGGCAGGTCGCCTAGCGGGAAACGCAGAAAATCGAGCTGCTCGCGCGTCGTCCCGTAAAGAAAATAGCTCTGGTCGCGGCGCGGGTCGGCGCCCTTGTGAAGTTCGCCGCGCCCATCCTTGACGACGCGGCGCACGTAATGGCCCGTCGCGAGGCAATCGGCACCAAGCTCGCGCGCGAACGCGATCAAATCGGTGAACTTCACTCCCTGGTTGCACAAAGAACAGGGAACGGGAGTTCGCCCCGCGGCATATTCATCGACGAAGCGGTCGATCACTCCGCCCCTGAAACGGCTTTCATAATCGAGCACATAATGAGCGAAGCCGAGGCGATCCGCGACCTGCTTCGCGTCATAAATGTCCTGCCCCGCGCAGCATGACCCTGAACGGAGCACGGCTTCGCCATGGTCATAGAGCTGCAGAGTGACCCCGATCACCTCCGCGCCGGTCTCCGCGGCGAGGGCAGCCGTGACCGAGCTGTCGACGCCGCCGGACATGGCGACGACGATCCTGGCCTGCCGGGACGGCATCGAAAGATCAAAGCTGACGGGCATTTGCTCGGCGTCTTTACCCGAATTTCACCCCTCGGCGCTAGAGAATGCTCATCGAAGGCATCCGAAGGGGATGGTGTGGCGCGTCATGAGCCGGACATTCAAGCTTCCGCGGAGACACAGCTTAGCCTCAGCGAGCTGTTGTCGCTTCTCGGCGAGCAGAGGGAAGGCTCCGAACGCGACCGCCAGGATGCTTTCGCTTGCTACCTCTCGGCCGGAGAAGGCTGGGCGGAAGCAGCGCGCAGGGTCGGGGGAGCCTTCGCCAAAGAGGTGCGAGAGTTAAGGGATCGTAAGGCTGACTAACCGCAGAATTAACCAGCACGTTTCAGAATCTTTTCAACGCAGGCGCTTAAAACGCATGACATCGGCAATGATTAAGCAGGTTTGACCAAGATGCTCGAGAACCAGAAGATTCGTCCGGCCCAGGTGATCGGTCCGCTCGGAGAGCCACTGACTCTCGACAGCTTGCCGCCTGCGTCCACGACTCGCTGGGTCGTGCGTCGGAAGGCGGAGGTCGTCGCGGCCGTTGCCGGCGGCCTTTTGACGGTCGATGAAGCTTGCGCGCGATACTCGCTCAGCCTCGAGGAATTCACCAGTTGGCAGCGCGCTGTCGACCGAAGCGGAATGCCCGGCCTTCGGGTGACCCGCATCAAGCAGTACCGCGACCAGTACGAGCGTCAGCAGCGCTATTGAGCGCGACCGACGCTCGCTACACCAGCCAATCTATCCAGTTTCCGCGCGGCCTTTAGGCCCCCGGCGGATATTAACCTTAACGCTGGACAGACCCTCCCGAATCCGGAACAACCACGGCGCATCGCGCGTCTTGATGCCGGACGGCCGCCTTGTTCGGTGGCGGCCAGCAACAGGAGGGAAACGGATGGGTATCATCATTTGGCTCATCGTCGGCGGCGTCGTCGGCTGGCTTGCAAGCTTGATCATGCGCACCGACGCCCAGCAGGGCATCATTCTCAACATCGTCGTCGGAATTGTGGGCGCCGTGATTGCCGGCCTGTTGCTCGGCAAGGGCAACATCAACGGCGGGCTGACCGTAGAGACGTTCCTCTGGTCGCTGCTTGGCGCGATCATTCTTCTGGCGGTCGTGAACCTGGTTCGCAGAGGCTCCGTCCGCTAGCCGGAATATATTGATTTCGAAAAAGGCCGCGCGGCTTGGTTCGCGCGGCCTTTCTTTGAAGGCTACTGAAGCTCGAAGGTCATTGAGAGATTGACCTGGAGCTTCTGCTCGCCGGGATCGATCCTCGTGGAATCCCGCTCGCCGCGAGCTTGCATCATCACCGGCATCGGAGGAGGCACCGCATAGCCGCCGCTTTCGCTTACCGCGACCAGCCGGACCACCCGCATCCCAAGCGTCCGGGCGTAGACTTCCGCACGAGCGCGGCCCACGGAGATCGCTTTGGCGCGGGCTTCATCCAGAGCCTCGTCGGGCTTGTCGATGGTGAGATTCGGCCCGTTGATCTGGTTCGCACCTTGGGCAACGAGCGCATCGAGGATCTTCCCCGTGTTCCGTATGTCGCGAAAGCGGACATTGACCTGGTTCGAAGCGGTATAACCGACGAGCTGCGGTGCCTGGTTGTCCACGTAGCGATATTCGGGATTGAGGCTGATGTTGCTCGTCTGGATGTCCCGGTCATCGATTCCCGCGCGCTTCAAGGCGGCGCGGACGCGCTCCATTTGCGCGGCATTCTGCTCGAGTGCAGCAGTCGCCGTCGTCGAGCGGGTTACGACGCCCGCGTTCACGACCGCAATGTCGGGAACCCGCGTCGCTTCACCGACCGCGCTGATATCCAGCCGGGTGCCGGCAATTGGCTGCGACATGATTGTCGTTTGCTGAGCTGTAGCAGACCCCGGAATGCCCGCGCCCATAATGGTCAGCGCCGTGAAAAGCGCATTTCTCATGATCTCTTGTCCTTGATCGTCATCGAACCGACCAAGGCTCGCCCCGTCGGCATGGCTGTTTCCTGAACGATGAACTTGGGGTCAGGCCCGGGTTCGCATGATCAGTCGGTAGATGAGCAGCAGGATGAAGGCTCCGACAATCGCTGCGAGGAACCCCGCCCCTTCGTCCGTCCGATACCAGCCGATTGCATGGCCGAGCCATCCGGCCAAGAGCGCGCCGGCGATCCCCAGAGCGACGGTGACAAGGCATCCGCCCGGATCTTTCCAGCACAGTGGGATCCGAAGCTTGGAATTCACGTGACTTGAAGTCGCG